>LFIK01004759.1_pt1 | contig 10956 bp, 11 predicted proteins | sample 643401 | NCBI WGS metagenome assembly LFIK01 (sample SAMN03777447, study PRJNA286221) | soda lake metagenome | biome: soda lake; feature: Kulunda steppe; material: water; isolation source: sample T5-Br brine of Lake Tanatar-5 | place: Russia: Kulunda steppe | collected 2010-07
CGCGAGCGAGCGCGCGGTATCGTCGAAGCCCTCGGGCTCGACGGGGCGCGCGCGCAACCCCGGCGCATGGCCCTCGAGCGCGAGCGCGATCCCCGATGTCAGCCCGCCACCGCCGCAGCACACGAGCACGTCGCCCTGCGTCACCCCTTCCTCGGCCGCCTGCGCGGCGATCTCCAGCCCGACGCTGCCCTGCCCGGCGATGGTCTGCTCCGCATCGAACGGCTTGATGAGCGCGAGACCCTGCTCCGCGGCGAGGCTTGCACCGATGGCGTCGCGGTCGTCATGGGCGCGGTCATAGAGCACGATCTCGGCGCCGAGCGCGCGGGTGTTCGCGATCTTGAGCTGTGGCGCGTCCGACGGCATCACGATCACCGCGCGCACCCCGTGCATCCGCGCGGCGAGCGCCACGCCCTGCGCGTGATTGCCCGACGAGAACGCGATCACACCGCGCGCCCGCGCCGCCTCCGGCAGCGCCGTGATCGACGCCCAGGCGCCGCGGAACTTGAACGAGCCGGTATGCTGCAGGCATTCGGCCTTCACCAGCACGCGCCGCCCCGCGATCTCGTCGAGGAACGGCGAGGACAGCAGCGGCGTGCGCCGCGCATGCCCCGCGAGACGTCCGGCGGCCGCCTCGATCATGGCGAGATCGCTCATGCGCAGCCCTCCAGCCAGCGATGGATGGCCGCGACGCTCTCGGGCTCGTCGAGAAACGGCACATGGCCGCGATCGGGCACCTCGGCGAAGATCATGTCGGGCCGGCGACGGCGCATCTCGGCCGCCGTCTCGCGCGACAGCAGATCCGAATTCGCCCCCCGGATCAGCGCGAGGGGCAGCCCCGCGCAGGCCTCGAACAGCGCCCATGGATCCTCCGGCGGCGTCTCGATCGCCGCTATGAAGGCCTCGCGCAGCGCCGGGTCATAGTCTGGCACGAGACCCTCGGGCGTTTCGATGAATTGCCGCCGCGCCTCCGCGAGCCAGCGCTCCTCGGGCACATCGGCAAAGCCCGGCAGATTGCGTTCGAGCGCCGCGGCCACCTCCTCATGCGTCGCGGCGCCCGGCTTGCGGCCCAGGTAGTGCGCGATGCGCTTAAGCGCGTCTTGCTCGATCACCGGGCCGACATCGTTGAGGCACAATCCCGCCAGCCGTTCCGGTGCCGTTGCGGCGAGATACATCCCGATCAACCCGCCGCGCGAGGTGCCGAGGATCGGCGCGCGCGCCACGCCGAGATGATCCATCAGCGCCAGCACATCCGCGGCCTCCTGCGGCACGGTATAGCTCTCCGCGCCGGTCCATGCCGAGCGCCCGCGCCCGCGATAATCGGGCCGGATCAGCCGCCTGTCGGGCAGATGCGGCGCCAGATCGTCGAAATCGGCCCCCGACCGCGTCAGCCCCGCAAGACAGATCAGCGCCGGCCCCGTGCCCTCGTCGCGGTAATGAAGCTGTGCACCGTCGGCGGCGGCGTGATACGGCATGAGCCTCTCCTTTGCGCGCAGATTTGCACAGCCATGCGAGCCGGAAAAGGCCGAAATCGCCCCGCGATCGGGGCGGGGTTTACATCCCGGCACGGTGCGTTACCCTCGCGCGGAGAGTGGGAGCGTGCGCATCCGTTGCGGCCTCCCGAAACCCAAGCCGACACGAGAGAGACAAGCGAATGAGCCAGGTCAAGGCGGGAGATACGGTCCGCATCCATTACACCGGCACGCTCGACGACGGAACGGTGTTCGATTCGTCGCAGGGTCGCGAACCGCTCGAATTCACCGTGGGCTCGGGCGAGATCATCCCCGGGCTCGACAATGCGCTCCCCGGCATGGCCGAGGGCGAGCAGAAATCCGTCGCCGTGCCCGCCGACGAGGCATACGGTCAGCACGATCCGAATGGCCGTCAGGAAGTGCCGCGCGACCAGATCCCCGAGCATATCCCGCTCGATCCCGGCACCGCGCTGCAGATGCAGACGCCGGACGGGCAGGCCGTGCCGGTCACGGTGGCCGAGGTCACCGACGAGGTCGTGGTTCTCGACGCCAATCACCCGCTTGCGGGCAAGGATCTGACCTTCGACGTGGAGATGGTCGAGATCAAGTGATCGCGGCCGGCCGGCACCGTCGCCCCCGTGGCGCGTCGCGGTGCCGGGCCATGCGCCGGGATCACGCCGGATAGACCGGCCGCGCCGTGCGCATCGCGACCTTCAACGTTCAGAACCTGCGGCTGCGCCTACGCGCCGGGCGCGGCCGCCTCGACGGAGCGCGCGACGGCGACGTGGCCGTCGATGCCCACCCGGCCGCCGCCGCACTCGACGATGCCGACCGGCGGCTGACGGCGTGGGTAATCGCGAAGCTCGACGCCGACGTGGTCTGCCTTCAGGAAGTCTTCGACCGCGCCACGCTCGACCATTTCCACGATCGCTATCTGCGGCGCACGGGCATCGCCTCCTATCCGCACCGGGTCTGTTTGCCGGGCAACGACGGGCGCGGGCGCGACCTCGCCGTCCTCAGCCGCCGCCCGACCGCCGATGTCACCAGCCACGCGCATCTGCGCCCCGCCGATCTCGGCATCCCGGTGCCCGAGGGGCAGAAAGCCGCCACGCCGCTTTTTCGGCGCGATTGCCTGATGTTGCGCGTCGGGACGCTGACGCTGGTGCTGTGTCACTTCAAGGCGCCCTGGCCGGATCCCGACGCGGCCTGGGCGGTGCGGCGCATGGAGGCGGAGGGGGTGCGCCGGCTCATCGAGCGGCGCTTTGACGATCCGGCGGCGGCGCTCTGGCTGATCGCCGGCGATCTGAATGAGCCGACGACCGAGCCGCGTGGCGACCGCGCCATCGCGCCGCTCATCGGGGGCTTCAGCGTCGATCTCCTGGCCCGGCTGCCGGAGGCGGAGCGCTGGTCCTACGCGTTGCCCGATCTGGGGATCACGGGGCGGCCGGACGCGCTCCTCGCCTCGCCCGCGCTGGGCCGCGGCTGGCCGCGCGCGCGGCCGCGCGTGCTGCGCGAGGGGATGGGCCGCGAGGTGACCCAGTATCGCGGCGCGCGGCTGCCGGGTGTGGGCCGGCACCGGCCGCATGCCAGCGATCACGCCGCGCTCGTCGTGGATTTCGAGGGGTTATGAAACCAGCGCCTCGGCCGCCGGGATTACATGCTCCTCCACCAGCTCGTTGAGCGCACCCTGATGCCCGTCCGAGCGCGCCGGACGGCCATTGTCGGACGTGATCACCACCGACAGGCGCAGCGACGGCACCACATAGAGCATCTGCCCGCCATAGCCGCGCGCGTAATGCGCGCGGTGCTCGCCCATCTCGCGCAGGAACCACCCATAGCCATACTGATCGCCCGAGAACCGCGAGACGGTCCGGGGCATCCAGGCGCGCAGGATCCAGTCGCCGCTGACGACCTGCGTGCCGTCCCAGACCCCGCCGCCCCGGATCATCTCGCCAAAGCGCAACAGCTCCGACGGGCGCATCGCCATGTTGTTGCCGCCCATGTAGCGGCCCTGCGGATCGCGCGTCCAGGGCGCGAAGCGAAAGCCCAGCGGGGCGGCGAGCCAATCATTGGCGAGTGCGTGCAGGCTGCGGCCGGTGACCACTTCGAGCACCGCGCCGAGCACATGGTAGCTGCCGGTCGAGTAGAGCATCTCGGCCCCGGGCGCGGCGATCATGGGCCGCGCGAGCGCGTCCGCGACCCAGTCTGCGCTCGCCACCCAGGCGCCGTAGTTGCCGCCGGAGGTGCGCTCGAGCCCCGCGCGCATCGTCATCAGATCGCCGAGCGTGATCGCGCGCACCTGCGCATCCGCTCCGCGCGGGATCAGCCCCGGCGCGAGATCGCCGAGCGTGGCGTCGGGGCCGGGCAGCGCGCCGCGATCGATCGCGATGCCCGCGAGCGTGGCCACGATGGTCTTGGAGACCGACATGACATTGACGACGGCGTCGAGCCCCGGCCCGCGCGGCGCCTCGGCGAGCCGCGTCTCGCCATCCACCGCGATGGTCAGGCTGTGCAGCTGATCGAGTGCGCGTGCGGCGTCGCGCGCGGCGGCGAAATCATCGGAGGGCGCAGCGCGCAGCGCGGGCGCGACGGCGAGGGCGGCGGCGCCCGCGAGCAGGGTTCGGCGTGTATGCATCGACATGATAGTAGGGTAGCTCCGGCGCCCGGCAGCGCACAGCCCGGTCGCGCAAGCGTGATCTCTCAGAGGTTCTCGGGCTGGGGCATGCCGATGATGTGATAGCCGCCATCGACATGAATGATCTCGCCCGTCGTGTAGGCGCCATACTCCGAGATCAGATAGGCCGCCGTGCCGCCCACCGCCGCCTGCGTCGGGTTCGAACGCAGCGGGGAATTGAGCTCGGCCTGGCGATAGGTGCGCCGTGCGCCGCCGATCGCGGCGCCCGCGAGCGTCTTCATCGGCCCCGGCGAGATCGCGTTGACGCGGATGCCGTCTGGGCCGAGATCGTTGGCAAGATAGCGCGTCGCCGATTCGAGCGCGGCCTTGGCCACCCCCATCGCATTGTAGAACGGCGTGACCTTGTTCGAGCCCTGATAGGTCAGCGTCAGCAGCGTGCCGCCCTCGCCCATCAGCGGATGCGCGCGCCGCGCCACGTCGATGAAGGAGTAGCACGAGATCAGCAGCGTGTTGGTGAAGTTCTCGCGGCTGGTATCCTTGAAGCGGCCATGCAGCTGCGCCTTGTCGGAAAACGCGATGGCGTGAACGAGAAAGTCGAGCCGGCTCCAGCGCGCCGCGAGCGCCTCGAAGGCGGCGTCCATCGATGCGTCATCGCTGACATCGCCATGCAGCACGAAATCCGAGCCGACGGATTCGGCCAACGGGCCGACACGCTTGAGCAGGTTCGCGTCCTGGTAGGTGAAGGCAAGCTCGGCCCCTTCCTCGGCGCAGGCCTTCGCGATGCCCCAGGCGATCGAGCGCTCATTCGCGACGCCCATCACCAGACCGCGCTTTCCGTTCAGCAATCCGGCCATCGTCCGGCTCCTCTTCGTGGCGCGATCAGTCGTCGAGCCGGCTCATGACCAGCGTCGCATTGGTGCCGCCAAAGCCGAAGCTGTTGCTCAGGACACTGTCGAGGCGGACATCCTCGCGCAGCTCGGTGACGATCTCCTCGGGCCGCAGCGCCGGGTCGAGCATATGGACATTCGCCGAGGCGGCGATGAAGTCCCCCTGCATCATGAGAAGCGAATAGATCGCCTCATGGACCCCCGTGGCGCCGAGCGAATGCCCGGTGAGCGACTTCGTCGAGGCGATGGGCGGGACGGCCTCGGCGCCGAAGACGCGGCGCACCGCCTCGACCTCGGTGACGTCGCCCGCCGGTGTCGAGGTGCCGTGCGCGTTGATGTAGTCGATGCGCCGGCCCTGCGGCAGCGTCGCCAGCGCCAGCCGCATGGAGCGTTCGCCGCCCTCGCCGGACGGGGCGACCATGTCGTGGCCGTCCGAGGTCGCGCCGTAGCCCGTGAGCTCGGCATAGATCCTGGCGCCGCGCGCGCGCGCGTGCTCGAGCTCCTCGAGCACGACCATGCCGCCGCCGCCGGCGATCACGAAGCCGTCGCGATCGGCGTCGAAGGGGCGCGAGGCGGTCTGCGGCGTGTCGTTGAACTTGCTCGACATCGCGCCCATCGCGTCGAACAGGCATGACAGCGTCCAGTCGATTTCCTCGCCGCCGCCGGCGAAGACGATGTCCTGCTTGCCCATCTGGATGAGCTCGGCGCCGTTGCCGATGCAATGCGCCGAGGTCGAGCAGGCCGAGGTGATCGAGTAGTTGACCCCCTTGATGCGGAACGGCGTCGCAAGACAGGCGGAATTCGTCGAGGACATGCAGCGCGTGACCATGAAGGGGCCCATGCGCTTGGGGCCGCGCCCTTCGCGCACGATGTTGTGCGCGTTGAACAGATGCGAGGTGGACGGCCCGCCCGAGCCGGTCACGAGCCCCGAACGCTCGTTCGAGACATCGCCCGCCTCGAGCCCGGCATCGGCGATGGCCTGCTCCATCGCGAGATAGTTATAGGCCGCGCCGGCGCCCATGAAGCGCATCTGGCGCTTGTCGATGTGATCCTCGAGGGTGATGTCGGGTTTGCCGTGAATCTGGCTGCGAAAGCGGTGCTCGGTGTAGTCCGGCGCGGCGCTGATGCCCGAGCGCCCGGCGCGCAGGCTCGCGGCGACCTCTTCCGCATTGTTGCCGATCGGCGAGACGATCCCGAGCCCGGTGACGACGACGCGGCGCATGTGGCCCTCCTTCGGCACGGCGGCCGATCAATCCGTGAAAAGGCCGACCTTCAGATCGGTCGCGGTATAGATTTCCTTGCCATCGGCCAGCATCCGGCCATTGGCGAGGCCCAGTTTGAGCTTGCGGTCGATGACGCGGGTGAAATCGATCAGGTAACGCACCTGCTGTGTCTTGGGCGTGACCATGTCGGTGAACTTGACCTCGCCCACGCCGAGCGCGCGCCCGCGCCCCGGCATCCCGCGCCAGCCAAGGGCGAACCCCGTGAGCTGCCACAGCGCGTCGAGCCCGAGGCAGCCGGGCATCACCGGATCGCCCGGAAAATGACAGGCGAAGAACCACAGCTCCGGCGAGATGTCGAATTCGGCGACCGCATGGCCCTTGCCGTGCGTGCCGCCATCGTCGGAAACCTCGGTGATGCGGTCGAACATGAGCATCGGCGGTTCCGGCAGCTGCGCGTTGCCGGGGCCGAAAAGCTCCCCGCGCGCGCATTGCAGCAGACCGTCCTTGTCGAATGCGCTCGGATACTCCGGCATGGGTTATGGTTCCTCCTCGACGATGCGGCCCCCCTTAGCACCCTGCGCGAAGTGCTGGCAAGCGCGCGCGGGGGGGCGCGGGACGGCGTGGCGGCCGATTTTCATTTGAAAACCGCCGGTCTGCGCCCCTATATTGCAGCTGATGAGCACCGATTACGCACCGCCGACCGAAGAGGCCGTCACACGCGGCACGCGCTGGCTGGCGCGGGCCGGGCTGCGACCGACGCGCCAGAGGCTGTCGCTCGCCGCGCTTCTGGTGGGCGACGGCACGGATCGGCATGTCACCGCCGAAAGCCTCTACTCCGCCACCAAGCACAGCGGCGAGAAGGTCTCGCTCGCGACGGTCTACAACACGCTGCGCGCGTTCTGCGATGCGGGGCTCATGCAGGAGGTGATGGTGGACGGCACGCGCAGCTACTTCGACACGCGCACCGACGATCATCCGCACTTTTTCTGGGAAGACAGCGGCGAATTGCAGGACGCACCGTCCGATCAGCTCGAGATTTCGCGCCTGCCATCCGCGCCCGAGGGCGCCGAGGTCGCGCGCGTCGATGTCGTCATCCGCCTGCGCCCGCGCGGCTGAGCCGCTCAGAACCACTGCCCCGGCTCCATCAGCCCCAGATCCAGCAATTGCTGCGAGTGCCAGGCGAAGGGCACCGAGTTGTGCCAGCGAAAGCTCTCGATCGCGAAGGCCGAGCCGGGATTCGTCGCGAGCGCCTTTGCCGCGCGAAACGAGCACAGCGCCGCCGTCAGGTTGTGGTTCCAGGGGCAGGAATAGGTGTTGTATTCGTCGTCATCGAAGCGGTGATCGGGCAGAAGGCGCAGGCCGCGCCGGGCGCGAAACAGCGCGATGCGGTCGATGCGGCGGCGTCCGGGCGGCACATGCTCCTCGAAACGCCAGCGCAGCCCGCCGAAGAAGTCGAGCTGGCGCTCCAGCGGATGTCCGTGCGCCCCGCCCTTGCGCGCCAGCGCGTAATACCCCGTCGTGTCGAGATGGGCGGCCTCGGGATGGATGCCGTCGGGCGCGATGGCGAGCGTGCCCGCATAGAGGTCGATCACATAGGTAAGCATCGCATCGCGGCGTTCCTCGCCATGGAAGGCCAGCATCTCGCCGACGCTGCGCGTCTCGCAGAAGGGATGAAACAGATACTCGGCGTTGTAGCAGTAATGCATCCATTCGCCGGGAGCGGCGTCGATGATCCGGTTGACGATGGCGGGGACGGCATCGTCGCCATGGACCCGCGCCCGGACGAAATGCAGATCCGCGCCGCGCTCGGCCGGGCGCGGCTGAGCCGGGGGTGCGAACACGGCGATCAGCCTGAAGCCGCGGGCGCGAAGATGGCGGATCGTGCTGTCCTGCTCGATGGGGTCCTCGGCGATCACCAGCGCGATCGGGCCTTCCAGCCGGGCGTTTCCGAGAAATGCGTCGAGGTCGTCGTGCTGCTGCATCGATGCGCTGTCCTGCCTGCCGCGGGCGAAACTCGGCCAGCGGGCGGCGCTTTGCAAGCCTTACGCGCTCGCGCGCAGCGCGATGTTGCGGCGCCGCACGCGCTGCGATAAGGCGGGCGCGCAAAGCGAGGGCATCCGCATGGCCGAGCCTAAGAAGCTCTTCATCCGCACCTATGGCTGTCAGATGAACGTCTATGACAGCGAGCGCATGACCGAGGTCATGGGCGGCGAGGGCTATGTCGCCACCGACCGGCCCGAGGATGCGGACCTGATCCTGCTCAACACCTGCCATATCCGCGAGAAGGCGGCCGAGAAGGTCTATTCCGAGCTCGGCCGGCTCAAGCCGCTCAAGGCCGCCAACCCGGATCTCAGGATCGGCGTGACCGGCTGCGTCGCCCAGGCCGAGGGCGAGGAGATCATGCGCCGCCAGCCCGCGGTGGACATGGTCGTCGGCCCGCAGAGCTATCACCGCCTGCCCGCGATGGCCGCCGGCGCCGCGCCGGCCGTCGAGGCGGAGTTCGACGAGGACAAGTTCGATCACCTGCCCGCCCGCGGGCCGCGGGCCGCGCGCGCGCCCTCGGCGTTCCTCACGGTGCAGGAAGGCTGCGACAAGTTCTGCGCCTTTTGCGTCGTGCCTTATACGCGCGGCGCGGAGGCTTCGCGCCCGCCGGCGCGGGTGCTCGCCGAGGCGCGCGACCTCGTGGCGCGCGGGGTGCGCGAGATCACGCTGCTGGGCCAGAACGTCAACGCCTATCACGGCGCGGGGCCGGACGGCGAATGGTCGCTCGCGCGGCTGATCCGCGAACTCGCCAAGATCGACGGGCTCGCGCGGATCCGCTTTACCACCTCGCACCCCAACGACATGAGCGACGATCTCATCGCCGCGCATGGCGCGGAGTCCAAGCTCATGCCCTACCTGCATCTGCCGGTGCAGTCGGGCTCGGACCGCATCCTCAAGGCGATGAACCGCAAGCACAGCGCCGAAAGCTATCTGCGCGTGATCGAGCGGCTGCGCGCGGCGCGGCCCGACATCCTGATCTCCGGCGATCTGATCGTGGGCTTTCCCGGCGAGACCGAGGCCGATTTCGAGGCCACGATGGCGCTTGTGCGCGAGGTTCGCTACGGGCAGTGCTACTCCTTCAAGTATTCCGCCCGCCCCGGCACGCCGGCCGCGGAGCGCGACCCGGTGCCCGCCGAGATCGCGGATGACCGGCTGCAGCGGCTGCAGCGGCTCCTCGCCGAGCAGCAGCGCGCCGCGCAGGAGGCGATGGTGGGGCGCGACGTCTCGGTGCTGTTCGAAAAGCCGGGCCGCGCGGCGGGCCAGATGGTCGGCAAGTCCGAGCATCTGCACGCCGTCCATGTCGCCGACCCCGGCGCGCGCGCCGGCGAGATCGCGCGCGTGCGCATCACCTCGAGCGCGGCGAATTCGCTCGCGGGCGCGATCCTGCGCTGAGCGGTGCCGAATCGCGGCTTGCCAGCGCGCGCGCAAATTGCCACCTTTGCGTGAGAGCTTCGCCAAGGAGAGCCGTTTGGGCATCAGCGCGCCGACCCCGCCACCGTCACCGGACGACAATCGCGAGACGCTGGTCGAGTTTCCCGACAACCGATTGCTGATCGATCTTTGCGGCGCCTTCGACCGCAACCTCGCGCAGCTCGAACACCAACTCGACGTGCAGATCGCGCGGCGGGGCAACCGACTCGCCGTGCATGGCGATGCGGGCAGCCGCGCGCGCGCCGCGGAAGTCCTGCGCGCGCTCTATGACCGGCTCGAGGAGGGGCGCGGCGTGGAGGCGGGCGATGTCGATGGTGCGATCCGCGGCGGGGACGGTGCCGGGCCGGCGGCCCAGGTTGAGATGTTTCGCGGTGACCGGCTCGAGATACGCACCCGCAAGAAATCCGTCGAGCCGCGCACCCGTGCGCAGCGCGGCTATGTCGAGGCGCTCTATGGCCACGAGCTCGCTTTCGGCATCGGCCCGGCGGGCACCGGCAAGACCTATCTCGCGGTCGCGGTGGCCGTGTCGATGTTCATCGAGGGGCATGTGGACCGCATCATCCTCGCGCGCCCCGCCGTCGAGGCGGGCGAGCGGCTCGGCTTTCTGCCCGGCGACATGAAGGAAAAGATCGACCCCTACATGCAGCCGCTCTACGACGCGCTCAACGATTTCATCCCCGGCAAGCAGCTCGCCCGGCTGATCGAGGAGCGCAACATCGAGATCGCGCCGCTGGCCTTCATGCGCGGGCGCACCCTGTCGCGCGCCTTCGTGGTGCTCGACGAGGCGCAGAACGCCAGCTCGATGCAGATGAAGATGTTCCTCACCCGGCTTGGCGAGGGCTCGCGCATGGTGATCACGGGCGACCGCACGCAGATCGACCTGCCGCGCGGCGTCACCAGCGGCCTGTCGGAGGCCGAGCGCATCCTCGACGGGGTCGCGGGCGTTTCCTTCACCTATTTCTCCGCCGGCGACGTGGTGCGCCATCCGCTCGTGGCGCGGATCATCGAGGCCTATGAGCGCGACGATGCCGCCGGTCGTTGACGTCGTGATCGCGGATGCGCGCTGGGAGGCGGCCGGGATCGGGGCGCTGGCCGAGCGGGCCGCGGCGGCGACCCTCGGTGAGCTCGGCCTGGCGGCGGGCGACTTCGAGATCAGTTTGCTGGCCTGTGATGATTCGCGCATCAGTGCGCTCAACGCGCAGTTTCGCGGCCATGCGCAACCCACCAATGTGCTCGCATGGCCGTCGGCGGAGCGCGGCGCGGCGTGC
>LFIK01004760.1_pt1 | contig 10954 bp, 10 predicted proteins | sample 643401 | NCBI WGS metagenome assembly LFIK01 (sample SAMN03777447, study PRJNA286221) | soda lake metagenome | biome: soda lake; feature: Kulunda steppe; material: water; isolation source: sample T5-Br brine of Lake Tanatar-5 | place: Russia: Kulunda steppe | collected 2010-07
GTAACAAAGAGCCATGAGGATCTCGAGGAGGAGTCTACAATTCGATTTGTATCACTTTTTGATCATGAAGAAGTTGGAAGCTGCAGTGCCCAAGGTGCAGGAAGTACGGTCATGATGGACACCTTGAGACGGATAGCAGCTGCCCTTGGAGGATCGCAGGAGGGTGCGGTGGAACGCTGCTTGCAAAACAGTCTACTTGTATCGGCAGATATGGCTCATGCTCACCACCCCAACTATATGGACAGACACGAGCCTGAACATGCTCCGATCATCAATAAGGGTGTCGTGATCAAACACAACGCTAATCAGCGGTATGCAACCAACTCGATGTCGGCTCTCCTATTTAGGGAAGTTGCACGCGAGAATGCCCTGCCAATTCAGGAGTTCGTTGTGCGATCTGACATGGCCTGTGGTTCAACGATTGGTCCGATCATTGCCGCCAACTCGGGGATGCTCACAGTGGATGTGGGTATACCCCAGTTGTCCATGCACAGTGTTCGAGAGATGTGTGGGGTCAAAGATGTGGACACTACCTTCGAGCATTTCAGGTATCTCTACAAAGACTTTGCCAGATTGATGAAAATGGTCAGAGGGCAGTCCTAATGGTACCGCTGTATGTAGAGATTGAATGGGCTATAGTCCCTCTACGTTGTATTTGTAAGGATCAAATTTCGATTTTGCACATTGCTCCCTTGAGCATGGCTGTGGAATGCCGGAGGAACTACACTCATTACTCACACTTCAACCCTTGCCTACGAAATTGTCGCAGCCTAGTTGTGATTGCCTTGGCTTGATTTCTCTCCCCACGCCATTCAAGCGACGTTTTCTTCTAGGAATTCATTCATATCCTCACCTCGAAGTTTACGCGCAAAAAGGAGTTTTTTCTTAGAAGTGTTCACCGGAGTTGCGCAAGTCTTGCTTTGTGTCCTAGATGGTACTCTTGATACAAGGAATATCGTAGCCCTTCCCCTACCATCAAATGGTGCACCAGCATGAGGTTCTCTTAGCTTCTTGTTGGATTTGAGGCGTCCAATTGTCTTCTGACTACGATTGTCCACGTCTTTCCCATGAGGATACCATCATAAATGTGCTACCCTTGTCCAAACAAGATCCGACCGTACATGCTCATTCTTGTCACCTCGCCTCGATTCTAGCATCAAAAGGATACGGTGCAACGCGATCTACTCGCACGAATCTTGAATTGAGCTTTCTCCTAAGCAAGTTCCTTTGCAACGCACGCATTGCATATGCGGTTATTTCAACTTCAAAACACACTCGGAGTCCATTTCGCTTTCGAGATGGTGCTCACGATGGTTGATTGGTCGCGACGTGGGCATTTCGCTTTCCTCTCTTGCATCTTGCTTCCAACCATGCAAGCCGCACGGTGCGGTGTCCAAGCAATGGACACGCATGCACGTGGTTGCTCGCATTTCTTGCAGCTACATTGCATCCATGGAATTTCACTCGTGGAGCGAACCGACAGGTGGATGCCAGGTGCCATCCTCTGCGGGTCACGGACCCAAACCGACAAACACGCGATGCGCTCTCTGTCCTTTCTCCCTCCACATCGCACGAATCGAAGAGGAATTGGCACTCTGCCAGAGGTATCGATCAATCTATCGAGATCTTTCCGGAGGTATCGATGCGGGAGGCATGGTGCAGGCTCGTTCCTGGGACGTTCGCCAAAACCCTCTTGGACGCGGTCGGCGACGTCGTGGCAAGGCGCACTTAAGGCGCCATTTGACGACGATGGGAGGCGAGAACTTCCGCAGGAACGAAGCCTGGAGGCACCACCCGCTCCTGCGTGCACGGTGGTACCACGCGCTGCCCGGATTCGCCACGGGAGCCGCGGCGTTCGCGGTGTACTTGGCCTACGAAACCTTCACCAACACCAACAACGACAAGAAAAAAGGACACTGAATTGCAGAAATGATTGGATAGAATGGACATGGCGAGGAACAGCGAAGAAACGTGACGGAATTTGCGGCAGAAAGGACGCGCCGTTCAAGCACGTGCGCAACTCGTGGATGATGGTGGTGAGAAGCGGCTCAAACTGTACAGGGGAATGCATTGGGAGAACGAAAAGCTGCGATGGTGAGGTCCTCGTGCAAGTAGCGTACATCCCGTGCTCCGCTGTAGATAGCTGCTGGGATGCCAAGCTTGGAGGCCGCTGTTGCACCTCGTCGTCCTGTACAAACCAATCACGGGTGGCCAGCGAGCCGGAGGGGGCTCATTAGTCTCGAAGCTCTTTTTGTAAAGGAATTGTCCATTGCAGAGCTTCTCACGTTCAATTAGTCACGAAGAGAGTGGCTTCTGCAGGTGCTTCAGGCACATTGCACGAGCTCTAGCTTATTCCCAACGCCGATCCCAGCTGGTACCTCACATGGATTGCAACTCTTCCTCGCTGATCATCAAGGTTGGCACCTGCACTTTCGTCTTCTTCACGAACTCACTCTCGAACTCCAGCACCCATTTCTCGTCTTCCTTCACCGCTTTGTACAACAATTCTCCGCTCCCAAAATCGCCCATGAGGTCGTACGACTCTTGGCTTCCGTCCATGGTGGAACAGGAGCTTTCCTCGCAGGCTGCAAATTCCATTTGCGTATCGTACACGAAATCCAGCACGTCCTCCATCCCTTCGACGAAACCTGTCCACGACTCCGCTTCCAGTCGCAATCGTTTCAACTTGCGCAATCCTTCGCCGAGTTCCAACATCCCACCGCGGTGGTTCCCGTCCAGAAGGTGGTGCAGTGCCACGGCGCATTGCACGAGTCCTTGCAATCCAGTGCGTTGCGGTTCCACGGCGTCGTGCCACATTTCTTCCAGCACGTCGTGGCACCGATAGAATTCGCCGCGGTTGAACAGCTCTGATGCAAGCACGATGTTCTCTTCTTCCACGTCTTCCTCTCCATCGCCGCTTCCACTGCGACCGGCGCGGTATCGGAAGGAGCTGCGCACCACCGCGCCATCCTTTCGGTGCCTCCGTCCCTTCCTCACGTCCCATCCCGCACGCTTCGCATCCGCGGTCGCGTTCCACGCGCGCAAACGCGCCATCGCCATCGTCACACGTCGTTCGTCTCCTTTCCACCAACTCGTCGTCACAATGTTTCCAACACCGTTGCTTTGCACCTTCATGCAAGTGCAAGGGCGAGGAGTTTCCCACGTGCACATCCAAGTGCTTCCAAGCTCTCCAATCACAAACACATCTCCTCTTGTCTCTTTCGAGGGGAATTTTCAAGCTTCGACCGGTGCGGTTGCGTGGCTCTTCAAGTGTCAACAAGCCGCGGGTCTCCGAGACGGCAACGTTGGCGAAATCATGCGTTGTGTCGTTGGCTCGCGAGATTCCCTTGGAAAACACGAGGACGGAGTTGGGCCAAAGATGCGTGCATTGCAAAGGACACACGGCTCCATTGTTTTGCGTGGAGCGTCCTCGCCAATGTGTTTCATTCGATGCCCGCAATTTCCTACATTGGGGAATGCTCGGTTGGAAAGAGCGACCATGATAAGCCGCCACGGTTGTCTCGAACTGCAACTCTTGCCATCACTCGTAAATCAAACATGGCTGGATTGGAATCCAATTCGTATGGAGGAGAAATTCTTCCTCCAAGTGGTCCCTTTGCTCCTCTGGGTGAAACCGAAGCGACTTTGTACACACCCAAGAGCGAGCGGGATCAGAGTGGCCGTCATGAGCGGCACACGAATTTCATCGCACAACTCTCTTGCGAATTCTCCACCACTGTTTTTTGCGAGTGTTTGGAGAGAAGCTCCAAAGGATGCCGATGCGTAGGATGCACGGCGAAAAGAACGCGGCGACCAAAAATTCACTTGTAGGATTGGAACGCCGAGCAAACCACATGCACGATCGCTTCGCGGATCCACCAACGGACGCGTTGCACTCGTGCATGTGGCTTGGCGTCTTCGATGGCAGAGATCCGTCCTCCAAGTCATCCTCCATGGAAACAGCTCCCCTGATCCAACGAACCAAGCTTTAGACCGAGATCGTTTCGGGTTCGATTGGACGTCTCGATCGGGTTCAATTGGAGCTTCGTTTCCCTTTCCCCCCTGGGTTCCTCGCATCGATACCTGTTCGTGCGTGCGATTCGCGTATTGAGACGATGCGAAGGTATCGATGGGGAGGGGAGGGCAGCCGCCTCGCTCGAGACGATGGCCATCAGATGCGCATGGACGACGTAGAGGCCGCCGTGCTCATCGCGGCCGGCGCCGCACCGGCCGCCAATCGTGCCGAAAAGGTATCGGAAGCGATGCAGCATCGCACGACGGTTGCAACGAGCCGCGAAGCACGGCGAACGGCGTCCTGACGGCGGAGCTGTGCCGCGACGAACAGGAACGAGCAGTTCGGTATTGCGAGGAGCTCAAGCAAGCCGCTGCAAGCAGCTGGAGGAGCGTGACGGAACGTTTCGCGACTGGTGGAAGGGACGAAGTGCGGTTCTGGTGCTTGCAAGTGATCCAAGAGGTGCGAATCACGAACCGTATGATCGACATGGACGATGCTGGTGTGGGAACCGAGCTGACATCAACACAACGAACCACGCCGATGCGAGTAGCTGGTGCGGGACCAATACGACAAGCTTTCGCCAGAAGAACGGGTGGAGCTCAAAGGAACAGTGGTGTCGTGGTTGCAGAACGATTGCCTGGCAAGCAATCCAGAATTGCCGGTGTATTTGAAGAACAAAGTGGCTCAAGTCGTGGTTCGACTGTTGCAGCACGAGTTCCCTGACAAATGGCCCACCTTCTTCAATGACATGATCAGCTTGTTGTCTCGTGGGCCACTGGCTGCGGACATGTTCTGTCGCATCATCCAGTCCCTCAATGCGGATGTGATATCGCTGGAGGTGGCCAAGACATCGGAGCAGTTGCAAGAGAGTATGCGGGTGAAAGATGGGATGAGGGATTTGTGCATGCCTCAAGTGGCTGAGATATGGTATGAGATTGCAGCTGGATACCAACATAGTGCACCTGGATTAGCAGCATATGCTTTGGAGACCACCGCATGCACGATCAATTGGATTGATATAGGATTGGTAGTGAATGAGAAGTTTTTAACGCTCATCTTTACGCTCATGCTCTCTGGAAGCGATTCCAGACTAAGAAGCGCTGCAACAGAATGCATGTTAGAAATAGTTGGGAAACGCATGGAATGCTCTGCCAAGCTTGAATTGCTGGGTCGTCTGAATATTGTTGAATGTTGCAAGCAGTTGCCTGTATTTTCCGTGGAAGATGAGGATGTTGCGCTGAAATATGCAGAGCTTCTTAGTGCAGTAGGTGGGGTGCTTTTGGAATGTCAGAGCAAAGCCAAGACAGACGTTGAGCGTGAACGATCAGGTCAGCAGCTTCTTGAAGTGGTGCCAATCATTGTTGGATTATTAGGATCCGATGATGATGTCCTCTTCAGTGTTTCAGTAACATTCCTTGGTACTTACCTAAGCAAGCTCAAGCATGCTGAGATCTTGTCTAGCCCTCAAGTAGACAGTCTTCGAGGTATCCTAGCTGCCTGTGCTTCAAAATCTCAGTTTCCTACTGGGGAGGATTTCAACGCCGACCCCCTGCCTAGGCCCACCCTTGAGGCAGAAGAAGAGGTTGGAGAAATTCGCCGTGAACTGTTTACCATTTTCAGGAATGCAGCTGGTCTGATGCCATCCCTTGCTTTCGATTTGGTTGGAAACGCCCTGCATGCACTTTACCAGCAGGGTGCAGATGCAGCATTCCAAGAAGTAGAGATTGCTGTGACCCTTCTGTACCAGCTTGCTGAAAGCTCTGCAGCCACATCACAGGCCATGTCCCAGGAGGGGCCCATTTTTCAACTTGCATGTCTTCTGATGGATCAGCCACCTCCATGTGGCGGTCACCGACTTGTTTCTCTTGCCTATATGGATTGCATGGTTCGCTATTCGAAGGTTCTTGCGCAGCACGAACGGGCCTTCGGAACAGTCTTGGCATCCTTTCTTGACCAACGGGGTATCCAGCACCCACATCCTGGCGTTAGTAGCAGAGCTGCGTATCTTTTCATGCGCTTGGTCAAAGTAATACGGCAGCAGCTCCTTCCATACCTGAATGAGATATTCTCATCTTTACAGCCGTCACTTGAGGCCATCATTTTGGGTGTGGAAATATCTGTTTGGCAAGGGACAGCTGGAGAGGAACTGGACGATCGGTTGTATGCTTTTGAAGCTGTAGGTCTTCTTTTGGGTCAAGAACAGGTACCCCCGCACCAGCAAAGGGCACATCTTTCTACTCTGATATCATTCATGTGCCGGCAGCTGGAGACTGACATTGAGGTAGTATATACAGGGGGTTTAGACCATGCACTGGCAGGGCTCCGGGTTGCCTATATTATACAAGGGATGAGCTATCTAAGCAAACCGTTCACACCTCACATGTGCAGGTTAAGGCCAGAACTTGGGGAGTTGTTTTGCAGCGTGCTTGCCCTGGTCTCCAAGGCACTTGGACCTCTCCAATCTCAGAAACTTGCCAGGGATAGGGCTGTTTCATTTGTACATCGTATGGTAGAAACACTTGATACAGCAGTGGTCCCCTACCTGTCTGAAATATTTCAGTCACTGCTGTGTTGTTCAGAGTCCAACGATCTTATTCAGACTAGCACATTGCTTGTGCAGGTCCTCAATAAGCTCAATGTTCACATCGCACATCTCTTGGAGCTTTTACTACCAAAGATGTTCACGGAAATGCTCCAGAGACTCCCAGAGGAATCAGGCGGAAATGCCAAGCCTGCTCTTGCCGGTTCAGAGATTGCAAGGGAAGCAAATGAAGTACTAAAAGCCTGGTTCTCACTTATGCACGCACTTTTTACAAGTGGTTGCGCGAACTCTCTTCTGCAAGGAGGATGTGCCCCATTTTTGCAGAACGTGACCACGACACTAATGATAGGGGCTTCCCCAAATAATCCAGAAGTATCTGCGAGGAAGACCTGTTTGCAATGCTTGGGAGCTATGATCCTTGCATGGTGTGGTGAGGACCCAAGCCAAGATACGGTGCCTGGTTTTCGCCAATTTATCATGGACCAAATGCTCCCAGAAGTTTGCTTCAGGCCCATCATTGAAGGCAAAGTCAACGCAAAAGATGCTGCGCAGTCAGGATTGATTGGGGAAATGGCAGCAATGCTGATCAACCTGTACAAGAGGTGTGGTGAATCTGCATGCCAGTACCTGACCAGTACGGTGCTCCCTGGCCTCCGATGTCCGCCGTCTTTGCTGCATCAGTTTTCTTCCCATATGGCAAGTGGAAACCAGAAGGAACTGCGAACGTTCCTGAGAGCCATGGCAGAGCAATGCCGCATATGTGCTCTCAACGGGGCTACCCCACCTTAGGGAAATGACGCGCAGTCTTTGTGGACAGAGGTTGTTACCTGGGTGTGGACAGTTCTGCGTCATGCAGGGTCTCTTACGCTGTTTTGCTCTTGGCGTCCACTGCTTGGGTTGATTAGTCTCTTGTGTTTGGCAGTTGGTTTTTCTCTTTTTCCAGCAAAGGCTTGGTGACACACACAAACACAAATAATAAGTAGGAGTCTTATGCTAGCGCTGTTCCGTTAGGCAAGTGGAGTGGCTTCTATATTTGTGCGACATCTGGCTGTCTTTGGCCCAGTTTCGTAGAATCTGTCCAATGCCTTTGCCACGAGCTGGAACGTGTATTCTCCAGTACGGCATGCGTGCATGGCCTTGAAGTTCTTCTCTGTGCTGCATGTACGAGCACAAGCAGGTGTGCACCATCGGCCACGTCGGTTGTTTGGAGCCTTGGTGGTGGTGATCCCTTCCACCCCCGCACCAAGTTGCCTGTGCTTCCACCTTGGCAGGTCACACCTCTGGATCTCAAATAAACGGTTGAATTCCACTTGTCTTGCGTTGGCATGTCTCCTTGTCACCGTTCGTTCTTCCTTCCAAGCTGCACATCTTCCAGCATCCTTCTCATGGCACTTTGAAATCACCATGGAGACTTCATGACTTTTCGACCCTGCCAAAGGGCCTCTTCTGTCGATACCTTTCTTCCATGGATATCGATCTCTTCCTCCAATCGCATCGATACCTTTCTTCCATGGATATCGATCTCTTTCTTCCATGGATATCGATCTCTTCCTCCAATCGCATCGATGGGTTTCCTCCCCCATCGACATCGATACCTTCCTCCACCCCATCGCTATCTTCCCCCCTTTTCATCGATACCTTTCCCGATAGCATCGATGGCCAGGTGCGTCCTCGTCCTTCACCGGCCACGTCGCAACGAACACGACGATGTCCATCGCCAACTTCACGATGCGAACGACACGTGCGACGTCGTCGAGAGGACGCCTCGACGCGTCTGCGAACCACGTGAGACGCAGCAGGAGCGGAACCGTCGGAGCTGGAGGAAGGTGCGTGCGGAAGACGGCCCAGGAAGAAGCGGCACGTGTCGACGTGCGTCGTGGTGGACGGACCACGCCGTTCGCAGCTGCACCTGGATCGCCGAGCTTGCCTGGATCCTTCGAAGCGCCACGTCGCAGGAGCGTGGGAAGGAAGACCGTCTTGTCCACGAACAAAACGCAGAGGACGAGCTTGGATGATGACGAGCTGGCCGGTGGCGAGTGCTTCCCACCCGACGTGGAAGTGGACAACAACCTGGATGAACGATACACTGTGCTCACGTTGAAAGTCAAGGACTTTCCAGGACTGCTGCGTCTCGTGGCTTGGATCCTGGGAGGAATGCGTGCAAGAGTGCGAAAAGCAGACCTGCACACCGACGACGCTGGATTTGCCCAGAACGTGTTCTATCTCACCGATCTCAAAGGATGCAAACTCAAATCTGCAGATGCAGAGCTCATCCGAGAGACCATCACCGATCACGTGGCCTACTGCCAGCCAGACTTCGAATTTTCCGCCCAAGTAGAAGCCATGGAAGAAGGAAATTGCAAGCTGGACAACACCGTGGACAACGAATGCACTGTCGTGACCCTTCACAATGCAGATCGTGTGGGGTTCCTTCTGGAAGTGGCGTCCGTCATGACAGGACTCGGGCTCTACATACGAAGCGCCTCCATCTCCGAAACCGCAAGGCCAGAGCGTGGCGCGGACAACATCCCCACCCGAGATTTCAAGTTCAAAGTGGTGGATTTGGACGGGGAAAAACTGGACTACGTGAAAGCCTCGGGACTGCTCTTCACACTCTCGCTGGTGGGCGATGGACGAACGTCCAGGTTGGCACCCCCCACTTGATCCCGCAGGGCTTTGCCGCATGAGATGATAGACAAACAGAAAAAGACCGATGATGCAGAAACCTGTCTTGGCATGGATGTTGTCTCATGAACAGCAAGTCATGCACTTACACTCGAAAATGCAAGGTTGCTTCCCAAGCGTGCGTACTCGTTTGGATTTGCTTTCAACACCCTGTTTTGCTCTAGTGCCGAGGTTGGAGTTTACCACCGGGCAAGGCAACGCATGTTCTACTTGACCAGCGACAATTGGACGCAACATACCCAAGAGCGCATAATGATCAGTAGGGCTGCATGCAGGGTTTAGATATAGTATTGGCTGTGTTCCTGTCCAAACTTACAGGGGGGAACCATGCGGTCAAAGCCTACACTCATACTATGCATCGCTTTTATGGTCCTGAAAGACCCATTTTTATTTTGTGCATCGGAATTCTGCATGATGCAGCTTGTAAAAAACATTCTGGGCCATGCCTTCTCATAGGTCTTGCTCGGAAACCTTCGATTACTCGCCCACGATTTCTGTTCGTGGCATCGCTCCAGATGCATCACTTCCGCCCATTTCTGGTTTGTCTCCTTCTCTTGTGATTATTTTGCAGTTGTCAAGTGGAACGAGTTCTCCGTTGGCGCTCATTCTCGTGGTGCTCCCTTCCGCCCAGCTTTGGTAATCGGACACCAGCAAATCGAGGAATCTGGGCAACAACGCTTTCAGCACAGCCCTCATCACCAGGCTTCCTGCACTTCCCAGTGCCACGCGAGGCATAAAGAGGAGGGCTTGCGGAACATCAAAACCAACGCCCACTCGCGCTTCCATTTCCCAAGCACCCTCGCAGTTGGCATCAACATCCTCGAGGCCAGACGCATGGTTGTTCGCTTCCTTTTTCTTGTTGCCATTGGCTTCTGTCCATCGGATGGTTGCATCCAGTTCCAGGTCGAAGCATGCATCCAATCGATCATCTCCCACTGTGGCTCTATTGCTGGAGAGTTGGACGCTGTTCTCTTTGCGTTGGGTAACAATCCAGATGCGTGGACGCAAGCTGATGCCTGTGAGCAGGTCCATGGGCACCTGCAGGACGAAGGCTGCGTTTCCACCATCTCCATCGTTTGGTTCTGCCTTTTGCGACGGCACGGTGGATTGGTCCACCCGTTGGATCCACCGATCATCCAGTGTGGCATAGGCATCCACGGGCAAGGCCAAGTACTGTGGTGGTGTCTTGTCTTTGTTCGCGTGTCTTTCTGTTCGTGTGGTGGCACCTCTTGCATGGGCACGTGCACGTTTTCGCACTTTCGTTTCTTTTTCCACGTGTGGTTTCGTGGTGGTGGTTTTTGCGATGGCGAGGTTGAGGGCCGACGCCGCACGTTCCAAGGCACGCCACGGCACGCCCGTCCCGCCCCCGTCGTACCACGCACGTGCGCCCCACGTGCTCCCCGCAGCACGACCCCGCCCCCGACCCATCCCCGCCGTCCGTTTTGGCGGGAATTCCCTCCCCCCGCGCACCCACGTGATCGCATCCAACCGTTGCTTCCACGTCGCACACGCCATCGACGCACGTGCGAACCACACCGCACACCACGTCCTCTCCCTCCCTCTCCTCTCCCTCTCCCTGTCCCTCCCTGTCCCTGACCCTGCCGACCTCTCACTGTCTCTCCATCACTCACCCTCTCACACTGTCTCTCTCCCTCTCAACCCCTCTCTCCCTCTCAAGCTCACTCACCCTCGCACTGTCCCTCTCCCTCTCA
>LFIK01004761.1_pt1 | contig 10948 bp, 12 predicted proteins | sample 643401 | NCBI WGS metagenome assembly LFIK01 (sample SAMN03777447, study PRJNA286221) | soda lake metagenome | biome: soda lake; feature: Kulunda steppe; material: water; isolation source: sample T5-Br brine of Lake Tanatar-5 | place: Russia: Kulunda steppe | collected 2010-07
GGGTAAGGGTATCAGAGGCTCCTCAGTCTCATCGCGGGCAACCTGTTGTCTGCTTGGTGTACACTGTCGCTGTCCGCAGCCAGTCCAAACACCCTATTATGGTCATGCCACGAGTCTAATTTGGATGCAGCAGTCTCTCAGCGTGACACTCTTTAAACCTATATTTCTTCCTTCATGCACTGACAAGTTTTTATGAGCAGGCTAGCAGTCACACTTCATGATTGAAGGCCTGTTCTCTTGTAACCCTTGAAACTACAGCTTGTGCAAGCACCAGGCAACCCTCCACCATCCGTCACAGCACAGAGCTAAATCCATCCTATCCACCCTTTCAAGTGTGGCAGACAAGATGTGACCACAGGGGTATTGATACTCGGAAAATCCATTTATCTTTTGCCGCGAGAGGCGGACTTCGCTGGCAGGTCTGGCTATTACAAGTCAACTGCCACATCGCAGCTTAATCTGGCGACAGGCCTTCGATTGCTGTTGTACAGGCATAAACGGGCAGGTATTGCTATGCTCTAGTATTGCTATTAGCGCGTCTGTAGCTGTGAGGACGATTTTTAAAAAAAGACCATCAAGACTGCATAGAATTGAAAGGCCACACTACGGCTGAACAACACAGTCAGCCACCGTTGTGATTTAACTCTGGTGTCAAATGCAGGTCAGGGAATTTTCAAACCTTTCCAAGTTCCATGTGACAGAACAACTCATCATGTGCACAACTATGAACATAGTTCACAGAAATAATGTGTGCTTGAAAATGAATGCTGGTACAAGATTACATCATTTGCAACCTTGATACACGGTCCATAAGTATGCCTGAGCAAAATTCGCTGGTGTGGTCATGAATAAGTGAATAGGCATTGCGGCAGTGTATGCATACTGTGGGGTCAATAGGAGGCTAATGAGTAGCCTACTAGTAGCAACAGCTGTGGCTCTAAATCCACTCACAGCTACAAGGATGAGTTGAAACGCCCTCCTCTCTCAAGCACTTGCCTATTTATAAAGATGCAAGAGAAATTAGGAGCACAAAGGGCCTTTCAAGCCCCTCGGGACACTGAGCAACAGCTATCCTACACCACACCTGCCTCCAATTGATGCTAGTGAGTTGGCATCTGCAAGCACAAACACGACAGGTAAGTGCCCTGACATCAAGGCAATCCACATGCTAGGCAAAGTCAAGCTGTGCTCCTGGCCAGAGATCGTTGCCAGTGTGGCCATGCATACCATGCAATAGGGTGCCAACAAATAAATAGGAACTACGGCTGTTGAGCTGCCACAATCAGGCAGGCAGTGCTTAGCTCGAACCTGTCTGAGCAAAAGCACATACTACTAGGCAAGCAGAGCTCATTTTATGGAACTGTTTGTGACAGCCTCAATATTACATGCCTAGACTGCACTGTCTTGCCCCCAGTCCCCCAGGTTTATGAGCCCTATAACTGTGCTCTCCTCTTGATTTCCTCTGTTTCTTCTCAGGTATGAGAGTGCACATGCAATACAAATACGCTGCTGAGTTAAAAATTGCTTTGCTTTCACATTCAACACTAGCAACATGCACAAATACCCTATCTGCGCACATCTAGCAACCCGCTTTCCTCTGCTGCTCTCATCAACATAACACCTCAGCACTGCAGCGAGGGTTGATGGCTGCCTGTTTGTTATGCTCTCATGAGCCAAACGCTGGGAGCAGCGGCACTGCACGGGTCCTGCCATCTTCAATAAGCCCTTTCCCTTTCTTGCATTGGTTGTCCCGTGCATATGATCGCCATGAAGCATATTGGACCTGGTCCCAAGCTGTTCCGACCCAAAACAGGGACATCATACCATGGGATTATTTGAGCTTTGCCCCAAGTACGTATCCAAATTCAAGAACAACGCACCAGAAATTTGGTCAGAGGACCAGATCTTGCAGAGCCATGCAAAGTTTGAACATAGTTTGAACATAATTTATGCCCACAGTTGCCACAAGAGGAGGCTTGTTTTAGGAGTGGCAAGTGCAGACTAGCTACCTGAAGAATGGTACTAATCAGTTGCTTTGGTTCAAATAAATTGCTTTCAGCAAAAAAAGGCGCTTTGCTCGATCATGCATGTTTCTCGCCAAGACCACATACAATCCTTTAGCACTGCAAAACATGGAGGCACTCAACGAATATATGCCACTGTACCTGATTATGGTGCGTTTTGTCGCGCTTCTTCTTCTCCTTTGCCTTTCTAGCCTTGGCCTCGGCTAGAGCTGCAGCACTTAAGTTGGATGTTTTTTTGGCCTCAGTCTTCTTCTTTTGGGCTGCTAGCCGAGCACGGACCTGTGAAAAGATGATTGAATGCAGTTTGGTGCGATTTCCAATGTAGCCTTGGCCTGCAAAGAGTTGCTCTACACTGTCACTGTTGGTGCAGGGAAGCCAAGACCCTGAAATTCAATCTGCTTCCAGCCCTACAGTAGACAGACATCCAGCATGCCCAGCACGTCGTTCAGGTGCAGGCGTGCTATAATGCAGCTAAGTAAAATGGGAAATAAGTAACAAGTAAGAGAACGGACTCAATAACAGCTCATCAATTCTCATTTCTCAATTCATGGGCAGGTCAGTCATGCTCAGGCAATCAGAGCTGCTTGTCATTCGACCTTCCATTATTAATGCTGCATTCCCATGATAAAAATGCCGCCCTGTCTTGCCTGCACGCATTGCCTCCAGCTGTCACCAAAAGCATGCTTTACTGCTTGCATCAACTTGTGCAACTTGAGTAAAATGGGAACAAAAGGTTTGGTAGACCCTCGTCAAGGCTCTGTAGAGCCTCTTTGGAGCCTATCTGAGCCTCGATAGAGCCTCTTTGGCATTTTGATCAGACCCTATTTACCCATCCCTAAACCTTAGGCATCCCTAAAAGTTGTCACCATGCAGTGTTAGCACCTGCCCATCTGGAGTTCAGACACTCAGCAAGAATGAGCTCCAGGACAATTATGAACCTTGCCTTCCATCCGCACACACTGTGGGGCATCACAGAGGTAGATTGCGCAGCTGTGCGCTGAGGGCACAATGCTTCAGAGTTGGCATGCACTCACCGTGGCCGGGTCAACAGTGCCACCCTCCTCTGTAGACTCCTGGGCTGGTGCTGGAGCCTGTCCCTCTGGCTGGCCTTCTCTGGCAGGGGACGCCTCCTCTCCCTTTTCCTTTTTCTCTTTCTTCCTGCGCCGTTTCTCATTGATCTGCTGCTGCTGCTCAGCCTTCTCCTGCCGCTCAGCTGGGGAGATACCTAGCTCAGCAAAAGTGGCTTCAAGCTCTTCCAGCTCCTTCTTCTTTTGTTCCTGCAGGAGGAAGCAGGCACAGGAGGCTTTGATGAGCCTATCAAATGAGACAGCATGGTCCCATGCTCCAGTTGCTCGGCCGAAGACGTGCAAGGAAATCCTTTAACTTTTGCTGCAGAACAATTGGTTGTGAGCCTCTGCAAGGCAGACCTCCGCCTCCGAGGGCATGAGGACAATGCAGAGAATGTGACACAGACATGATGAAGCTACACCTCTGAACCGGGAGTCAGGAACAAGGGCTTGTGGCACAGGATTGTGGGCGCATGCCTGCAGATGCACAGAGCAGTGGTCACCCCGCTCGCCCCACCTTCTTTGACAACTGACGTTCTGGCTCTGAAGTCTGCTTCTGCGGTTGTACTGGGGCTGCCGGCTTAAGCTGCTGCTTCTCGCTCCTGGCTCCTGCGGCAGCAAGCAGATGGGCAGCAGCCCGGTCAGGGAACATACAGTCAGCAAGCGACTTGCACACATTGATTGCTACCTTGGTCATTGAGCATGGATGCATCCTGCAGGCACACACATGCCTCTTAACGCTGCTTGCTCGCTTACTTGCAATAGCGCCCCCCGCCTACTCCAGCAAGTCTTCCACGCACACTCTCATGCATGCATGTGCACCTGCTCACACGCACCTGCTTCTTTCTCTCCATCAGAGCCTGTTTCATCCTGTACGCACATGAGCAGAGGAGGGAAGAGCAGCAAAGGGTGAAGCCGGGTGGTGCATGCTTGTGTAAAGGGGTGACGGCTGCAAGCTCCATCTGCCCCTTGACCTCCTTTCCTGTACCACGGCTGCCCCCGTCGATCCCCCTACCTCCTCCTCCTCCTCCTCCTCCTCCTCCTCACTCTCTTCTACGTCGCTGTCCTCGTGACTGTGATGGCTTTCGGGCGCTTGCGGTGCCATGGGTGCCTGGGGCTGCCGCGCCCCGCCCACGGCCTGAGAACGAACGGATGTAAAGAAGGTAAGCGCGGATCAGCATGCTCGTCAGCCGCCTGAGCACGCACTACCGTTTGTATGTGTGTATGCTGTGCGAGGCCAAAAGGCAGCCAGTTGCTGTTGCTTGTGTGCGTGCGTGCACGCCCCCCTCCGCGAGGCCACAAGGCCACCCAGCAGCTTGTGCAGGCCCTCACTTTACTCCATCCAGGCTCTGCATCGTCTTCGGCGTGTGCGGATTGGGCCGCTGCCTCCTCCTCCTCTTCATCATCCTCGTCCGCCCAGGAGCTGATGTTTATTTGTTGCGAGAAGATGGCCTTCTCCAGCTCCTCAGGGCTGACTTGCGGCTCCGCGGCCTGCTTCTGCAACTGCTCTTCCCGCTCCTTCTCCTTCTGCGCACGCCGCTTCTCTTCCTTCTTCGCCTTCTTTACATTGTCCTCTTGCAGCAGGGCAAACACGTTGCCCCCGAAGCCAGACATTGTTTTTCCTATATTTTGCTTCCGAAGACCAGCTGCGAGGAAAGGTGTGAACGCACAGATCAATGTTTGGGCCAGAGCCAACACCTCCAGTAAATTTTTTTTAAGTGGATGGTTCATGCGAATCATGCTGCAGTTGCCTAAGGCACTGAGGGTACACAGGGGTGGTGGGCTTGCATGCCTTTCCCGGGCAGGGAGCCCCACTCGCTCAGGGGTTAGGCTGGGCCTTGTTTGCACGTGGGCCAGAAAAAGTGGACCTCTTGATAACCTTGGTTGGGTACCCCAAGAAAACAGGTGCAAGATCACACATCCGCAGCCGCAGAAAAGACACCCTACAAAAGTTGACCTGTGCCCCCGCCTGTCCTTTTCCATTAAAATCACAATTATGCCTGTGCTTGTTTGCCATCCACTTGAGCTTTGCTTTTTCTCAGTGACTTGATGCCCACCCGTACGTGCAGGGTGGAAGTGTCCAGGGTGCTGGATATGTGCAGGTAAGGATCTGACCGCGCTTAAGCCGGCAAGCTTATGAGGATGATGCGGGCCAAATCAGGGTCCATGGAGGTCAGGCATTTCCACATGCAGAGGGGCATCCCGCACATGGGAGCGCCCATTGGTGACGGACTTTCTGTCCCCATCAGTCCTCGCGGATGCAATGGCAGCAGTCAACGGATTGGCTGACATCAAGGGTGTCCCTTTTGGTGGTTATCCCCAGGCGGAAAGGTGCAGGTGTGACAACAATTAGCATCGCTGGTGGGGTTCAGAAACGTCACGGGTTTGTTGGAGGTCTGGTAGCTTGCGCATTTAATTTAGCTGGGGATGTTATACCTGGCAGATCTGGCAGCCTCTAGAGATCTGCACCAGGTTGCACAAATCCTGCTCAGAGCAAAGCAATCTTATATCTGGTGAAGGGACGGGCTTGCGCACAGTGACTCCCACATTAAGAACCACATGCAGGCTGATGCTAGGACGAGAAGAACTGATGGACTTGATAGAGGCTGAACCAGCTCCAGCAAGTCAGGTGGCGGCCCTTGAACTCAAAGGGAACTTCCTCTTTGGTGAGGCATAGCTAGATGAGGTCTCTGAGGACCAAGAAACATCCTGAGATCTGTCCTCATATTTCTGACATCTGTGTACCCACACACTAGTACGGCGTGTGTAGGAGCTGTCTTCTGCTTTTTTAAGATGCATAGCTAATAGATGGCTGTTTCCTCTCTGTTTGTTCCAACAGATCCTGCGACACACCCAGATTTTCTCGGCGCTATCTTGGGCACTGGCGTTGTAAGGGGCAAAGTTGGGGATATTTTAGTTCAAGGGGAATCAGGTGCACAGATTCTAGTGGATGCTGAGCTGGTGGAGCACTTTGAAGCCGCGTTGACACAGGTCGGTTCAAGCTTGAGTTTGTAAAGGCTTTGTAAACAGATGTGAATAGATGGTGGATGTCTTTTGTTTGTTTGCCGCAGGTTCGCACTGTGCCGGTCAAGGTTCGTGCCATTCCTTTACAGGTTGGTTTGTCTCGAGCCTGAGACAACATGGAAAGGGACTCCAGCTCAGCCATGGTCAAACTGGTCCGCAGAGGCATTGTTCAAACATATTTCTATGCAGGAATTGAATACACCCCCACCGAGAACTCAATCCTTTTCTTCAACTGAAGCCAGCATGCGCCTTGACAGCATAGCCAGTGCAGGTAATTTTTTGTGTGAAAAAGCACCTGGCTTGACGCAAAAATTGAGGATATTGCTGCAGGAAAACGCCCCTCCCTGGAGCATCCAAGACTGTGAACCCTGCTGCTGTAGCCTTCACAAATCAACTTGGGGGACATTCTATGCGTCTTGCTCATGGGCGGCCCTTTTTTGCAAGTATCACAGTGGCTTCGTGGATTAACCTTTGTTTGCTTTCATGCTAGGCCATGCTGCTTGTGACTGATGAAAATACTCTGTCGTCCTTGCTTTGTAAGGGAGGCACACAGTCAACTGACAGAGCACTTATCATGCCCTGTTCAAGGGAAAATCCTGAGTTCAGGGCTGTTGCAGCTGTGATTGTCTGATATCCATACGTTTTTTTGCTTGCCTGTTCTATTTATATTTGCAGGCTTCCGTGTATCAAGGCAAAAGATGGCGGACCTCGTAAAAGTGAGTGTTTTTGAAGCTCCTGCCTGTGCCAGATTGCTTGGTGTGCAATGGCGTGCATTGCCTCTGTCTGCAGGCGAACAATGTGCGCGTCAATTGGCGGACTGTGACAAAACCAAGTATGGAGCTGAGTAAAGGAGACATAGTAAGCTGTGCTGGGAAGGGGCGCTTAGAGATAGTGGATGTTATTGTAACAAAGAAAGGGAAGTACGCAGTGGACATAGTTCGCTATGTGTAAATGATGTGCAGCTGCCAATAAGGTGGAATAACTTATTTCAAATAACTTATAAAAAGGTTATGTAGCTTGACCAGCCAAACGTAGGCATTCACACTGGAACCAGAAGGGCTTGCAGCAAGAGAAAATGTAATTTGACTATTTTTGGATTTTGTCGACCAACAGTTTATGTTGAATACTTGGCTAGCTTTGAATGGCTGATAGGGCATATATGCAGCATCTCTGCCAAAAGTCCTCTGCCAAAAGGTAGAGATCTCTCTTCTAGAAGAATATTCTTCTTATTAAGAAGTTCTTAATGATTGGAACTATCAATGTTAAACGGACCTACCCCTCAATAGGCTTGCCCTGGACAATAAGGTAAGTAAAATGACTCATGCTAGACTTCACCATACACTCAACGCAAGTAATAAATACATAAAGAAGGCTGAGGCAAAATACTGGAAAAGCACAGGGCAAGTTTCAGAATCCTCCTGTTTCCCTGTTTGATAGAGGGAGGTTGCCAGATGTTTGCACAAGCTACGAATCTCTCCCTTAACCCAAACCAACAGGGGTGTCTCTGCTGGTGTAGTGATTGCTTTCCTTTCGCTAAAAGCAAGGCTTGCCGGGAGTGCAACCTCCCCCTTGGACGATCCGTACCTGATATATTTAAAATATGAAACAAGGACTACCAGTTTGCTCAACTTTGCTGTGGCCGTTCGTCTTCCTCCGAATGCTATGAATGATGCATTGAATCGATATGCAAAGATGGATCATTATAAAAGATATTTCTCCAAATCATTGTTGGTATGAAATGCAGAGAAGTGTGTGGTGCCTGGATGTGAATGTGACTTCTAATCCGTACTTGGTGGATCACAGGAGTGGTCACAGCACCACGGGAGGAGTGCTGTGGAAGGCTGCCCAAAGGTATCACAGGCATGACCACACATGAGTCCCATACAGTCAAGTGTGCAGTGCATGCAAATGTGCATGCATGACTGCGCGCGCAAACGCTCACATGTACGCACGCTCACACACACACACACTCGCACACGCACACGAACACACACATACACACACACGCACTCACACATGCAGGCACGCACGCGTGCACACGCAAACACACGCGACGTGCGCGCACACTTGCTCACGCACTCACTCAACTGTTCTCGCAATTGCACGCTATCACACACAGATACACCACTCTCTCGCACATACATATGCACAAGTGCGCACACATGCGCACAACACCCTCTTGACCACACTGATGTGCATGCAAATACGCACTCCGTTCATGCACACATGCATGCAGGTTAGTGGACTTCTTCTCCAACTCAAAGGTGTGTCAAATTTTTTAAGGAAGTTAGCCCTCGACAAGGCAAAGTTCAAACTCACTTTTTTTCTGAACGTGAGCTTCAACCTTCTTTTCAGGGAGAATACTTCCCGCCTGGTTGCACAGTGCTAGAACTCGGAGCAGGACTGGGATACCTGGGGCTTACCATCTCAAGAAATACCCCATCTGGCCTGGTGTGCTTGACTGAGCAGGTAGGCTCGGGTCGCTGAGATTGCCAGCTTTAATTCTTACCGTAACTGCGCTTTGCAACTTAAGGTGTCTGCTTGTAGCGAAGTGCGATGCCAAGTTTGAGGCTGAATGTGTGGGTGGTCTCGTTTTCTTGTCAGACAACCAGCCTTTGATTTAGGCCTTGAGTGCTGTGCTGATCTGATCTGGATGTGTAAGCACCAGCAACTTGGTATTGGTTGATTTTCCTCTTCCTAGGGCATGCATGCCCACTATCGATCATACATGTTTTGCTAAAATTGGTAAATATTTTTAAAGGTGCATGTGCCCAATCTTGAATGCTGAGAAGGCAACACCTAACATTTTTTTCAAACTTCCAAATAGCATACAGGAGCATGCCTGTAACTCTCAACAGTCTGCGCAAGTCTCTCCCCTTCACACTGATAAGTTCTCAGGACATCCAAAGAGCATACAGATATCCAAATAGCATACAGGAGCGTGCCTGTGGCTCTTAGCATTCAGGAGCTCTTGCAGACTATCCTGCACTGCTACACACCGTTCCTGAAACATCAAAGCGAAAACCTTAAGAATGCTGCAATCACCTCAAGCACACATCTACACCTCATGTACGATGCAAGTCCCTTCTTTACATTACCCAACAGCATGTTTAGTCCCACGTATGGATTATGGTGCAGGAGGAGGGTCTGGAATGGCTACGTGTTAATGCTGAGAGCAACAAGCACCTTCCCAACAGCAAGGCAGTGCGTGTTTGTGCATGTGATTGGAGAGATCATGCGCTCTATGCACCACAGTCAAATAGGGATTGCCACCCTTGCAGCTACGTATCACACCAGGAGCAGCAACACCAGCAGCACCAGCAGCAGCAAATGGAGGCTGACCAGTCACTTCTGACATCTACTCATTGGGATTACATAGTTGGAAGGTGCGCCACGAGAGCGCTGTGATGCACGTCATGGGAGCCTGTGGTGAGCCTGTGCTGAGCCTGTGCTGAGTACCATCACTGCACTGCCAAGTGTGCTTGTGCCCTGGATGCTGATACTCTCTGCACTATGGATCATCTATGAAGGCTCTCCGGCCATTTTGCCTAAGTCAAGCCAACATACAATGTACCTTGACGAGTGTGCAGACAGATGCATGCTTTTGAGCGTACACGCCTTTCTTAATGGCTATGTGTATGTGCATGCATCATATGTGTGACAAAGGGCTTGGTGAAAGCTGCCTGGCAAGCCTTCAAACCCCAGGCTATCCACTGTGGAGTTGTACCAGGCATGAGTAGACCTTGCATCAACCAGTTGCTCATCCAAGCAGGCATTCTGCTGCCTTAATTGCAGCATGGCACTGCATCAGAATTCCAGGGGGGGCTTTCTGAGCCCAAAATGGGTATGCTCACACCTGCTCCCCGCGTTGGTGCCCATCCACCAACTTACTCTCATGCTTAAAATTTAGGTACAGCTTCTCAAATGACTTCCTTGTTATAAAGCGCTAGTTGGAGGCCCCGTGCCTGACTAAATGCTTATTGAGCCCTAGTTGCCATGGCCACTGGCCCGCTCCTAATTATCTTAAGGGCTTGGCAGACCACCTAAACACCTATACACTATTGCTGCGGCCCCTCCAGCCCGTTTTCGACCAATCTGGCAAAGCATTGAGGAATGATCACCAGATGCTTACCTTTGCAGAGGGCTTGGGCATCATGGTCCTTCTCAACTACCTCCGTCTCCTACTCCACACTGTGCTGCTATAGTCTCTCCTAGCTCGCCAAAAGCTGCCTGTATCTAGAGTTGTTGTTACACATGGACTCAATCATGTGCTCCGTTGTTTCTTTCTGGTATCATGCCATGCATGATATGCCTATGTTTTGGCTGGCACCGCTTGATTTATAGGCCTGTGCACCTGTTTTGAATTGAATCAAGCTCAGATAAACATCATGTTTAACTGCTAAGTTCCATGTGTACTCCACCAGAGAAGCAATGCTCCCCTCTGTCTGCATACACATAATAACACACACTAAGACTCCTTTACTTCGCTTTTCTAAGAAATACACACGAGATGGATACACCAGCCACAGACAGTTGAGATACAATTGCCTTCATGCTGTACCTACATTCTCTGCCATGCAGTGACCTTGTATACAATGAGGTCGGCTCTAGGATGCTGCCACTTGTCCTAAAAAGGTTCTGCTCTCCCTCCACTGTCGTCTTATACTGCCACACGAAACACAGGTGTGAGCATGTCCGGACGGTGACAAACTGCACCATGCGGGATCGGCATCATACTGCAGAACCATGAGTTTTGCCTTTTGCAGTCCGAGGGGGACACTGGGCAAGGAAGGGCGGGGGACACAGGGCAAGGAAGGGCGGGGGGCGTGGGGA
>LFIK01004762.1_pt1 | contig 10947 bp, 10 predicted proteins | sample 643401 | NCBI WGS metagenome assembly LFIK01 (sample SAMN03777447, study PRJNA286221) | soda lake metagenome | biome: soda lake; feature: Kulunda steppe; material: water; isolation source: sample T5-Br brine of Lake Tanatar-5 | place: Russia: Kulunda steppe | collected 2010-07
AGAGAGAGAGAGAGAGAGAGAGAGAGAGAGAGAGAGAGAGAGAGAGAGACGGCCATGCATGTGTCCCACCGCATGTGTTAAGGCATCTTTTTCTCGCTATTGGCTTGTCCTTGGCGTCAATGGGTTTCCTGATGTGTGCTGTGCAGGGCTTCCTCCCCCTGCCCCTGCCTCAACCCCGGTTCCGCCCAACCCTAGAAGCGCATCACCCAGCGCTGGCAAGATGTCCATAGGCGTAGGCGTGGGCGATAGCTTGTTGCGAAACCAGGTGTGCGGGCCCGCTTAGCAGCAGGAATGTGTGCCCACACCTGCGTGCTCTCTGAAGTGTACTGGAATGTGTTACCAGGTACTTGTGTGCTGCATGTGCAAGGAGGGGCATCGGCACACTTAGGGATGGGCGTTTGCTAAGGGCGCTATACCGCGCTATGAAATTTTCAGATATAGCGCGTGCCAAAATCAAAACTCAAAAATTCACCTCTGGCCCCAAGAATTGAGGATATGATTACTCAAATAAAGTGGCAGACATCTTTAATGGGGACGAGCCATAGATAAATCTGGGGACGGATGGCATGCAGCCCCATGCCCAGGGCAGTGCCACCCCTGCAGACCTCTTCAAGAGGATGACAGCAGGTCCCCTTAAGGAAGTGGTCTGACAGGTTTACAATGAAGATTTAGCCAGAATGGGGCTGTGTGATGCATTGCAAATGTTGCTTGCCAACCTCAGCCCTGCACACCCTGGGACGATGCAGCGTCACAACTGCATGCAGCAGGCACTGGAAGCAGCAGGTTTTGCACAATCCCCAAGGAGCATGCCAGGGAGGAGGAGGAGAACGAGGTGAGGAGTAGCTACACCGTGTTGGGAAGCCATTGGCCAAGAAGCAGCATATTAAGTCCTCCTCAATGGGCCCCGCACAGCACAAGCAGTTTCATGTCTCATGGCCATTCATTTCATTATTACAAGCTCCCTTTCATCAAGCTGTAGTGCCCTGCGCTTGATCAAGTCGAGTCCATGCAAGCAGCTCCATGCAAGCAGCCATGCAGCGAGCAGTTGTAGCACCAGCACCAGCACCAGCAGAAGATTTTGAAGAGCAGACAGTAGAAGAGCGCAATCAGCGTTGGGCAGCAATCAGCACTTGAGAGTGGACAGCTAGGGATTGCCTTGGAACACAAGTGTGTTCTTCTTCAGATCAGATGCACCTGATCTAAAGGGCCAGCCTGTCATCATTATATTTTTTCAGGCAGCATATCAAGGGGATATTCAGAGCTGTCGTAAGCATTAAGGGAATTGAGGAATGAGGGGCCCAGGGGTACTAGGACATGTAGCGCATAGGCTATGTGACATAGCACATGAGTAGAAGTGTAACCCTTGTGCCAGATATAGAGCTGTATCTGGTTGCTAGAAGCCCCCAGCCCCAACAGATTTATTTTTTGCTATCATTTTTGTATGGGGGCATTATACAGGGTGCTGAACCTCCTTTCGAATTCTGATGCCGAAATTGGCAGATGTAGCAACTGAAATATAGCAAAATATAGTGTTATGTAGCGCTATAGAAATGTCTCATACAGCGATATATGCCAATCCCTAGACACACTAGATGAGTTAATCCCTTCCAAACCCCTGCAGCCTAGCAAGTGTGGCTTGCCTCCTGAAAGTGCCAAAGATGCAACATGTGCTCACACTGGCTGCTGCCAAACGTCAGGGTGTTGCATTGGGGGGCAGCGCATGCCTCCCTATCCCAATTGCCCGCTCCCTAGCGCATGAGATAAACCCCCACACCCTCACACACACCAACTCTCTCGCCCGTACACTTGCACGCACAGAGACACGCACTTGTATGCACACACACTTGTACACACAGACACACACTCAGAAATTTGTGCGCACTCCCATGCTCGCAGCCTGACGTCGTGGCCTTGCAGCGAGAAGCGCGCCAAGTCGCTGCAGCTGAGGCGGCCGCTGCATCGCATGCCGCTGCCACGCCCACCCCCTTCAAGCATGCATCAGAGTTAGCTCGGCAGGTGACGCAGGCTGGTGGCACGTCTACCTCCGCTGCTGCTGCTGCTGCTGCTGCTGCTGCTTTTGTATTTCAGTGTTGCTTGCTTGTTTTAGTCAGGTGCCTGCTCAGACAACTGCCTCATCCCTGCATCTTCCCAAATTCTTGCACGCCCACCCCCTCCCTCTCACCTTCTGACTTGCTCATTTTTCATCACTGTGCCACCCCCAAAGTTGTGCTGCCCCCCCTCATTCTCTGCACGACGCGCCTGTCTGCGCAGGCTCCCCTTCCAGTGCCCTGCAGAAACCTTCCTAAAACTGGTGTCCACACCCCACAAACACGAAGGCACAAAGACAGGCACACACAAGTACACACATGTGAACGCTTAATGCACCCGCGCACTCATGCACACACGCACGTGCACACACATGCGCGCGCACACGCAGGCCAGCAGCGCGAGCCGCAACGGGGCGCGCAGCGCGGTGGGCGTCAGTGGCGGCGGCGTGCGCCGCTCCTCGCGCAGCTCCCCAGCCCCCCCAGCAGATGCCGCGCAGGTGAGACGCGCCGTCTGGGTGCCCTCTGCTGCATGGGTGGGCCATGTGGGCCCCTGCCGCATGTGCTTGATTGGCGTTGTCCTGGTGAGGCCTCTGTGTGGGGCACTCTGTGTGGGGCACTCTGTGTGGGGCACTCTGTGTGGGGCACTCTGTGTGAGGCACTCTGTGTGGGGCACTCAGTGTGGAGCACTCTGTGTGGGGCACACCAGCGCCGCGCCCGCAACGTGCGGAAGCGTCCCAGAGGGTAGAGGATCACCGGCCACCCCACAGGAATGGACACACCTCACCCGCCCTACCGCATGAAGTCCGCAATTGCACCCACACCGCTGCATCTCTGTCCAGCCGTGCCCGCAATCAATCCCTCACCCACACCCACCATGATTGGTTTCCGCAATCACACCCACACCCGCGTTCATCCCACATTGATGCCCGCAGTCGCACCCACACCCACGCCCATTCCCGCCCCAATCGATCCTGTGACCCTGCCTTGCCATCATGGATCTTGTCCACAGGGTCCATCCAGCACACTGCATCGGACTGGCATGGGTGTAGCAAAAGGCATCCTGCCTTGCCCGCCTTGTCTTCTTGCAGCCCCGCCCTGAGACTCCACAAACCCTTCCCGCCCACACCCCATGGTCTGTCCATCCCATCATATCCCGCTCACCCCCAATGGTCTGTCCATCCCATCATCCCGCCCGAACCCCATGGTCTGTCCTGCAACTCAGGGGGATCCAGACTTAGACGCCGTAGCACGCATTGTTGCCGGCTCAGATACCACGCGGCTGACACTGCTGGGGCGCTTAAATGGGCTGCAGGTGCGCGCAAAGAGTGTACGTGCGTGACCAGGCAGTGCAAGCGCGGCGAACTGCGTGCGGGCAGCAGCAGCCGTCTTGGGGGGCTGCAGGCATGACCCCGTGCTTGCACATCTGTGCGCTTCGTGTGCGTGCAACTCTAAAGCTGGCTGCACGCACACTCATGCTTGTGCGCGCGTGTGAACGTGTGCAATGGCACTTGAAATGGCAGGCATACTAGGCATGCTGCCACCACATGCTTCCAGGGCTCCTAACTCTGCCATTTGTGTGGCTTCTCAGTTCCGGCCAGGCGAGCGCACATCCACACACTCCCGCACAACCTCACAAACGCGTCTAACATACACGTTCAATCATGCTTGCGCAAGCACACATGCACACGCGCTCGCATGCACACGCACACACACATACGCGTACACACACATATGTCCCTCGGCAGGCAGCGCAGTCGCTGTTGGGGAGGGGCGACTTGCGGGCGGCAGCCATGGCGGCGCGCAGGCACAACGACCCTGCCCTGGCTGCAGACATGCTGCAGGTGCGTCCTAGGTGCCCCTGGCACGGCCACGCAGCTCACTGCTGGCGTTTGCAGCCATGCGCTGCCTGAGGGTGGGGGTTGGGAGTTGGTCTCAACCCGATGCCTGGCCTTGGCTCAGTGAAGGCAAGGGGGCAGGGGGGCCCCCTGCCTTGCTGTCCTGTAAAGCTATCGCATTGGGATGAGAGCCTATGTGCTCTTGGCTGCCGTTGCCTGCCCAAACATCTGGAAGACGTGGGCCTCTGACAAAACAGCTGCCACCATGCTGCCCAGATCGAGCCGCTGCCGCTGCTGCTGGACATTGCCTCGTGTTGCAGCCGCCGGAGATATAGTGTCCTCAGGAAAAGCCCTGTGTTGCTCAATTGGTCCCTCGCTGAAATGCTCCCCTCAAGAGGAAACAGCCCTTGCATTGCAGCTGCCGGGGAAAGGTCCCCTCGGATGGGACGGCCCACCATTGCACCCAACTAGTGCATCGCGCCAGCGGAAGGTCACAACTTTGGGAGCGGCCCTGCGATCGGCCACCACCGCCGCAAGCCTACACCAAACCGCCTCATCCCTTGCCCTTCACCCCAAACCCTTGAGCCAACCCTCACCCTTACGCAGGCCGCCATCGCCAGGAAGGGGTTTGGGGAGCTGCTGACACTAGACTGCCTGCCCGACCTGTGCCCTGTTTTAGAGTCGGTGCTGACGCTCCAAGCCCCCCTCCAAGTCGAGGTGCGCATGGCGCCTGCTGCTGCCGCCACAGCCCTCTTGTTTGTGAAAGTTGTGGCGCATGTGTGTGTCGCATGCGTGCGTGTGTATGTGTTTACTTGTTTGTGTGTGTGCTAATCGTGGTCTTATTTTTTACGACGGCGCCATTGTCACACTGCCAGGCAGCCAATTTGAGCGGCAGGAACACTGTCCCTGGGGGTTGTGGCTCAGATGCGGGGTGCTCAAGTTGGTGTGCTGCCGGGTATGGGGCATTGACTTTGAGTGCGTCACACAGAGTGCAGCGTGGGCAGCATGGTGTGAGGAGTGTGCACTCAGCGCGCGCGCCAAGTGGAACAATGGTAGCCCTGCCACGATTGTGGGCTCGCTGCTTCTGAGGGCGCAGCGTGGCGCCAAGACTCATCCTCACTGCCCATGCTCAGACCCCTGACGCCCTGTGGGCCCCTGCTGCCCTGCGGTCCTCATCCATGGTGTCCATGCCCAAACCCTCAATATGAACACTCAATATGACATGGTGTCGCATAATTTAACATGTGATCATTTACATCCCAATTGTCTCGGCGTATTCCTTTTTTGGGAAGGCGAGCAGGTGGGCCACTGGGATCAGGCACATGAGCACTTCTGTCCTCTTCTTCACATTCCACTTGTCTAAGCCCATTCCCCTTACATGGCAAGCAGGTGGGACAGGGCACCATCCCCCCTATGCGCTGCGCCACTGAGATCAAGGCACACAAGCACCCTGGCCATACTTTGCACCCCACCTTTCGAAGTCTATCTAAACTAGGCTAGCAGTCAGTCAATTTGACTGGAGGCCTTTTCTTTTAACTTACTAACATTAAAAACGCATGGCAAGCAGGTGGGCCTGGACACCATCTCCCTCGTGAGCCATGCGTACGTGGGCCTCATCAGGGATCATTGCGGCCCCCATGCCGTCGCTCCCCGCATGCCCGACCTGAACTTCGACCTGCGCAAAGAAAAGGTGCGAGCCCGACCTGAGCTTAGACCTGTGCAAAGAAAAGGTGCGGGCCCGACCTGAATTTCGACCTGCGCAAAGAAAAGGTGCAGGCCCGACCTGAGCTTAGACCTGCGCAAGGAACAGGCGAGGAGCGTGCCTGAGCCTGGGCAGGGCAGGGGCGAGCCTCCTCTTGCAACACAGCCTTGTGAGCAATGTTTGCCATGAGGTTGGCGCAGCCTCCGAATCTTGGCCTGTCCAGAGCCATGCGCAGTGGGCCTGCCTTACAGTGCTTTCTCTGTCCAGCCCTGCGCACTCACCTGACCAGCGCTCTATTGTCAGCATATTTTGCTGCATTGCACCCGGGCTCGCATTGCATGCTTGGCTGCTCCCAGCACATTGCTGCATTGCACCCGTGTCAGCGCACTGCTCCATTGCACCCAGGCTCGCGTTGCATGCTTGGCTGCCCCCAGGATCTCCTTGTGATTGGCAGCACACGCCTAGTTGCTTGGTGTTGACACAAGGCTCAAAACACACCAACACAGCCGCGTGCATACACACACGCAGAGTCACATGCAGTCGGCAGCATAAGCGGGCATGGCCCTTGCCACCCACTCTTCAATTCACGTTGCCTCCAGCACGCATGAGCAGCACCTGGGATCCATGGGTCCATGGCACCAAACCAGCTTGCACGGGCGCTGGATGCAGGCCCCTCGTCAGTAGGCTTGCTGATGACCGTGCTTGCACTTCGTGTGTTTTGGCAGATCAGCACGCATCCTGGCATATGCACACTGTCTTCGACCCTACTCATTAGCTCAGGGCACCCGATCCCGCTTTCGCACAGGCATGCATGCCACAACATTCGACTCGCATCATGTGTTTCTCCACACCCACACACCTCGTGTGTGTGTGTGTGTGTGCTGCGCGCAGTGTGAGCTGGCGCGTGTGGCCCTACGAGGGCTGCACACCAAGCTGCTGCACTTGGCGCACGTGCGCGGGGGAGGGGGGGAAGGTGCTGGGTGGGACCTAGCAGGCATCAGGGCTAAAGACTTGGCAAGCCAGTTGGCAGCCTGCCTGTGATATTATGTGAAACTGTGTGTGTATGTGCAAGCAATTGCACCGGGAAGTACGTGATTGGTGTGTGGTGTGCTAATGGGTGCAGCCACCCAGTGTTTTGTGTGGCCAGTCTGCGGGAGGAAGTGGCATGTCCAGGGAAAAAGCAAAGGGGGGTGCTGCTGAATCGGGACTCACTCCTATAACCATGACTGTAGACTGGTAGACATTGAATAGAAAAAGTAGGATTTCCGGTGGTCATTTATTCATTCATGCTCAGTACAGAAGTTGTTGTTGCTCAATTGATTGAAGGTTCGTTTTTGAGCCCAAATGCATATCATTGCCAAGCTTGCTGCTTGATCAAGCTTGACTTTTTGGCCTCCAACAAGGAGGGGTCTTGCAGATATCCATCATAGATCGATCATTACACCTACTCACCTTCAGTGCAGTCCATCCCGGGTCAGCGGCTGTGCTTAGACTGCCTTCTGAGCCAGGGTGGCAGATTGCTGCCAAATACAATGACACACTAGCTGGCAGTTGGCTCCAAAATGGTTAATATGGATCTCCGCCACTGGAAGTTTACAAGTTTACAAGTCTCCGCCACTGGAAGATGGCATCTTGGCGGTCACCTACACATTATCTTGAAAGGACTCATACTGTGAGTTTTTCTTCCTGGAACAAAACAAGGCTAGCAAGACTTTGACTCATGATAGTGATAAACTCTGAAATCATTGTGTGTGCCACCGTGTGACATGCCGCAGTTCTGAGTGAGTGGCTGCAGGCCTGTTCCTTTGGTCGTTCCTAGACCTACTCGCCAATATAGTGTGTCCTAACAAGCTCCAACATTGTGTCCTAACAAGGTTTACGAAAAACACCTTTAGTCGGTGAGGTCCTACTAGTAGCCTGTGCTTGTCCTCCAGGGTGATCTATTCACTCCCATCTATTCACCTCTCCTTGGCCCACTCTGTTCAAACAGGTTTAAAGATAGGGTCAACCGCCAGCCAGGTCGTTAGGCTGATTGGTTTGTTGCTGGTCTTCGCCAGCCAAAAAATAGTCCTTAAGGCCCGAAATGATATGGCAGTCTATTGTGCCGTTGAGAAAGGAAATCAAAGACAGTCTGACTAGGCAAGGCATGTGGAATATAAGGGGCCTCCATAGAAAGCCCACTCTGTTCAAACAGCTATCTTAACTTCCCTTGAAGAGGGAGGAGCCCAGAATGACAAGCAATCTGTTAGGCAGTGACAACACTCCCTACCGTGACATCAAGGAATCACCTACTAGTAGAGCACAGGCAGACAGCTAGAGGTTTGTGTCGATATCTTAATTCTGTTCTTTGGCTTGCTAGGCGCGCCCTATGCAATTCGGTTTTGGATACCAATATCTAACAGTCGGAAGCTTCCAGCATCTAGTAGGAGAAAGTAAGGATGAAGGCCTTTTGGGACTTGTGGATGGGTGGCAATGTGTCCCAGCACAGAACCCTGGCCACTAGTGCAGCAGTTATAAGTTTACAGATTTAACAAGTCCAACCCTCAGGCTGAACTCGAGTTTCAAGTCAAAACTGCAGGCAGCAGGCAGCAGTCACAGGTCTTTAAGATTTAGGTCCGATTATGTTACTGTTTTGCGTGTTTTCACAAGACCGAACCATGCACACAGCTATGTAACCTAGCCTCAGGCTAGAACCATGCACAGCAGTCCATGCAAGGCAGTGATTTGGCATGGCAAGGTCGACAAGGTCAGGGTCGACCGCCAGCCAGGCCGTTAGGCTGACCAGAGTCTATGCCATAACCAGCCACAAACATCCATGGTTATGGATCCATAGAGGTTAATATTAATTAGGCAATGTCTGATTTTCTCAACCTTGTTAAAGATGGATGCAATTGTCAAAACTAGCCCAATTAGGCAGGACACACAGGAAAATCAATTGAAACATGCCACAAGAAAACCTAGTTTTCCTAGTTTTCTTCGAGATTGGTCACGCCCGCATCGAGCCAAGTTTGGAAGGGTGCGCGCTCCTGCCCAACAACGCTAATGGCCATGGGCTGCTGTGCGGCGCTGCCCTTGCGCGTTCCAGGCAGGAGCTAGGCAGAATACTGGAAAAGAGGGAGCTGCCTGCTGCTTGTTGCCCGCATGTGCTGCAAAGAAGAGGCAGCTGCATGCTAGGTGAAGAGCGGGATGAAAGGCCGAAGGTGGGAAGGCACGCGTGAAAGGCCTGCAACCAAAAAGGTTATGAGAAGGCGTCCGTGTGCGCCACAGGTTTCATGGGTGCAGAGGCAGCTCAGCCAAAGTCCGCCAGGCTTGAAACTGCAACCCACAGATCCAAATAGGGGCGCAGCTGTCAAGAGATGGGAACTATGGCATTAGATAGTCTTTGTTGGGGAAGTTGGCAAAGAAACGATGAGAGCCTTTCAAACACAAGATGGCATGCATTGCGGGTCTGTAAAGACCCTTGATCAGGTCAGGACACACAAACACGCGTGTGAAACGCCTGGGAGGCCAAAGGCGGACAGGCATGTGTGCTAGGCCTTCGCAGCCACAGGGATAGATGGAATGAGAAGGTGCTGTCAGGGGGAGCTAAAGATGGATACCAGAGGATGGATGTCAGAGGATGAGGACGGATGCAGGGGCATCAGGGAGGATGGGTGCAGGAGGAGGAGGAAAAGGAGGAAGAAGAGAAGGAAGAGGGATGTAGTGGCATAGGGGAGGATGGGTGCATGAGGAGGATTGGTGCAGGGGCACAGGAGGACGGGTGCAGGGCAAGCCAGGGGCTGGTCAGGTTGGGTTGATCAGCAAGCTAACTGGTTTGCTGCATGGGTGCAGGGGATCTGTGATGTATAAGGGGAGCTGGTGCAAGGAGTTGTGCTGTAAGAGGGGAGCTGGTGCAGGTATTCATGTTTGCTGTAAGAGGGGAGCTGGTGCAGGGGGTCCGTGCTGTAAGAGGGGAGCTGGTGCAGGGGTCCGTGCTGCAGAAGGGGAGCTGGTGCAGGGAGGTCGTGCTGTATGAGAGGAGCTGGTGCAGGGAGTTGTGTGTGCTGTACGAGGGGAGCTGGTGCAGACCCTGGTCTGCCTGTGCCTCTGGTAACGTTAGGAACATTCCGATGAGTATGAAGAAAGGCATAGATTTATCACGAGAAGTCAAAAGAGAATTTTGACATGAACTCCGTACCGAGCAAGCCACTCAGAGTGTTGGTGATGGTGGTGCAGGCAGAGATGGCACTGTAGCATCCAACTGGGCAGAGATGGCACTGTAGCATCCAACCAGGCAAAGATGGCTCTGTGGCATTCAACCTTGAGGGACCCAACTAAGCGCTCCTCGGGCCCCAGCACAGCATATGGATCGACTCCAGTGCACATGTGAAGCACGCTCCAGGCACATAGTGAAGCAGGTCAAGCTCTTTCCATCGCACCCCCGCTGCGCTCACATTCATGGCAGAGGTGCCTGGGGAAGGGAGACAGGGGCCCATGGCGCAGGTGGAGCTGTACCAGGGACTGCTGAGGCAGCTTGTGCACGCAGAACCTGCACGGACAGGGGGGCAGCAGTCAGCAAATCCATTTGATGGTGCATGTAGTTCATGGGGTATCTTAGCAAGGGAGTGCTGCTGCAGCAGGGGGTGCTGTGTCTGCTGCAGTAATCCACCCCAGAATCTGAGCTAGAATGGGGGCGCCCTTAGACTGAGTGCAGCTGCAACCAGGTGCAGTTTGGCATTGCCAATGGCCCTTGAGCCGCAGCAGGGCATGCCACTGCAGCAAGGTGTGCCATGCCTGCCCTTGCATTCCATCGCTTCAATTGAGCTTCATTGGGGGCGCGCCCCAACGCTAAGCGCAGCTGCAACGAGGTGGAGCGGAACAGTACCAGGAGCCAAGTGGCCACCCCTGCAAGGGGTGCCACTACGATGGGATGTGTGCAGTGAAGTAATTTTACAATATCATGTTTTATTGATACTATTGACCATTAAGTTTAAGTTATCTGAAGATTAATGGATTGAATGTGGATCAAATGTGGATTGAATGTGGTTTGTTTGCGGGTGTGCACGAAGCGTCCTGAGCTCCTGAGCACTCTTGGAGCCTTGTTCCATTTGACTGCCACATGCAAGCCTCAAAGCGCACGCCACCAAAAGAAGAGCCACTCAGCAGTGAAACAAACAATTTCCAGGCCTCGCATTGCCCTAGCTGCAAAAGCCTGGGCGGTGAAGCCTTGTGCTTGCCTGCAAGGTGCCAAATATCCAGGGTTGGGTCATGCGTCCATTTGCCCTAACCAATGTGCATATGATACAAACAATGCCCATATTTGACGTCTATTTGTCCGCATTTGGGGTCATATCTGAGGGCAGAGGTTGGGGGGATAATGGGG
>LFIK01004763.1_pt1 | contig 10945 bp, 9 predicted proteins | sample 643401 | NCBI WGS metagenome assembly LFIK01 (sample SAMN03777447, study PRJNA286221) | soda lake metagenome | biome: soda lake; feature: Kulunda steppe; material: water; isolation source: sample T5-Br brine of Lake Tanatar-5 | place: Russia: Kulunda steppe | collected 2010-07
AAAGAGCCCGGCCAGCCTGACGGCCGCCAGGCTGGCGCTGGGGGCAGGGCGTCTGGTCATAGCCTAAGGCGAGTGCGTTGAGCGAGGCGATGCTGACGTGATGAAAGGCTTCCCAGCCATTGGCCGGTTCCGCGTAGGCAGGGGCGGGGAAAGTCGCTGCTGCCATTAAAGCGTCCCATTGGGTTTCCCACTGCTGGCGCTTGGTTAGCCCACGCACCACGCCATGCTGGCGCGTTTGATGCCAGCTGATGGCGTTGCTCTGGCACCAGGCAGCCACAGCGTTATCTCGCGCATGGCTCCAGGCATTGCCGGTTTCCTGGTGAGAATGAAGCACAAAGTCGCCGTAGTGGGCTTTCAGAGCCTCAAGCAGTGGCAACATGTTACCGTGCCAGCAGCACAGTGGCAGGGTGACCCCTGCCAGTGCCTCAGCCAGATCAATCAGGCCATCTGCCGCAAACTGCCAGTGGCGCAAAGCGCTGTCCGCTGTTTGCCATTGTTCAGGTTCAATGGCAAACAGCGGCAGGACCGGGCCATTGGCAGCGGCTTGATACAAGGGCTGATGGTCATGAATGCGCAGGTCACGCTTGAACCAGACGACCCGGACAATCCTCTCTTGTGCCATGAGTCCTCCTTTCAGGAGGCACCTTGCTGGATAAAGGGTGCAGGGGTTAAGGCGATTCCTGCGAGTGATGCATCGGCATAACCGGCCGCACGGGGACATCAAGCTCCAGCGTTTCGCCGTTATCAAAGTTCAGGCTTAGCCCGACCTTGTCACCCTCAGTCACAGGGCTTTGCAGGCCAATCAGCATCAGGTGCAAACCACCGGGTGCCAGTGAAGCAGAGCCACCTGCGGGTACCTCGATGGCCTCAATCTGACGCATCTGCATCACACCGTCCACATCCACGTGGTTATGCAGCTCGGCATGCTCGGCAATGCTGTTGTCGGCACTGATCAGGCGAACCGCGCTATCACTGCTGTTGTGCAGGGTCATAAAGGCGGCGGTGGCAGGTGAGCCGGGCGGCACCTCACGCACATAGGGGTCATGGGCGGATAGGGTGGCGGCGCTGGCCGTTGCAGCAAGCACCAGGCTGGTCAAGATAAGCGAACTAACACGTAAGATTGGCATCATTATTCTCGTGTGCAAACGTAATGAGATGGGTGGTACTCAACAATTTTATTATAATCACGTTAACCGCTAGCCTGTCTTGTTGTGTGACACTTTGCTACAGGTGGCAGGCAAAGGCCCCTAGGGTCGCTGGGTTGGGGCGGTTTTCAGACATTCTGGCTCATAGTGACGTTAACGTTTTTCAGCATCTTAAATTGAACTCAAGGAGACATAAGCGTGTATATCGCCATGAACCGCTTTCGAATTACCCCCGGCCGGGAAGAAGATTTTCTGGAGATCTGGCGCAACCGTGACAGCTATCTGGACGAGGTGCCGGGCTTCAAGTCGTTCCATATGCTCGAGGGTGAGCGCAAGGAAGACTGCACGGTGTTTATTTCCCACAGTGAATGGGCATCACAAGACGCGTTTCGCGCCTGGACCAAATCGGAAGCTTTCCGAAAAGCGCATGCCAACGCCAAGGCCCCAGAGGGTATCTACCTCGGCCCGCCGCAGTTTGAAGGCTATGAAGTCGTGCTTTGATCCAACTCGGCAGGCGGTGAGGCCTGCTGCGTATCTGCCCGTCGGTCCCGTCGGGCTTCTTCCACCAACCAGTCATGCACGGCGGCTACGCGGCGGTCATCCAGTGCGCCGGGGGCATGCACTATGCCGTACTGTTTGCCGGTGGCCACGCGCTGGCCGAAGAGTGTGGTCAATGCCCCGCTCTCAAGCTCATCAGTGATCAGGGTGCGCCGGGCAATTGCTACCCCCATGCCAGCGATGGCGGCCTCCATGGTGAGCTGGTTGCGGTTAAAGGTGTAACCGCGGTGCACGTTGATATGTGGCGCCGCAATGGCTTTCAGGTAGTGCTCCCACTCGGCGTAATCATGGCTGCCCCGCCAGGCAGTAACATCGTGCAGCAGTGGAAAGTGGGCCAGGTCTTCAGGGCGTTCCAGTGCTGGCTTGCCCGCCAGCAAGGCGGGCGCGCAGACGGGGAAAATCAGTTCATCCATTAAAGGGGTGATACTGAAGCCTGGGTAATAGCCGTCGTTGAGATCTATCGCCAGGTCAAAATCCCCATCGCGTAAGGAAATATTGCTGTCTTCGGCAATGATTTGCAGCTCGATATCCGGAAAGCGCATTTGCAGCGTTGGCAGACGCGGCATGACCCATTTGTTCAGAAACGACGGCACGCTGCGCAGGCGCAAGATGCCGCTCATCACCCCTGAGCGCAAACGATGAACTTCCTGCTCCACGGCCTGGTAAGCCTCTTCGGTGACGGCGGCCAGCCGTTGCCCTTCATCGGTTAACTCCAGCCGCCGTGTCAGCCGCCTGAACAGTCGGAACCCCAGGCGATTCTCCAGCTGTTTGATCTGCTGACTGATGGCGCCGGTAGTGACATGTAGCTCCTCGGCGGCACGTGTGAAGGACAGGTGGCGTGCGCTGACACTGAATACCTTGAGCCAGGCATGCGTCTGGGCATTGAGGTGTCGGTTCATGGTTTAGTTAAGCTATATTAGAGGAGAGATATTTTCGATTGTCGTCCATTTGATCCCCCTTAACAATAGCGCTCCAGCCTCATCATCGAAGAAGAGGCATTAGAATGTTTTAGAAATATTAATTCATAACGATAACGTTGTCTTTGTGGCGATGGTTTATGTCGCTTGGGGGTAAGCAGGATGTCAATCAGTGTGTTCGATCTCTTTAAAATTGGTGTAGGGCCATCCAGCTCGCATACGGTTGGCCCGATGCGTGCGGCGTATGATTTTCTCCACGAGTTGGTTGGGCAGGGGGTTCTGACCCAGGTGGCGCGCATAGAAGTGCAGCTGTACGGATCACTCTCTGCCACCGGGATCGGTCATGCCACTGACCGCGCCATTATCATGGGCTTGATGGGGGAGCGTCCGGATCAGATCGATCCAGACGTGATCGGTTCACGTATTGAAACCCTGTTGGCCACCCAGACACTGCTGCTCGATAATCAGCTGGCCATCCCCTTTCACTGGATGGAGGACATGCAGCTGTATGATGAAAGCCTGCCTCATCATCCCAATGCCATGCGTCTGATTGCTCATGGTGCGAATGACGAGTTGTATCGCAATACCTATTATTCTGTGGGCGGTGGTTTTGTGGTGGATGACGCCCAGGCGCAGAGCGGAGAGCTCGATAGCGATATCACCTTGTTGCCCTATGACTTCAACTCGGCTGCTGAGCTGATGGCGTTATGTGAAAAGCATGCGATGAGTATCAGTGAGCTGATGATGGAAAATGAAAAGGCCTGGCGCAGCGAAGCAGAAGTGCGTGTCGGGCTTTGGGATATCTGGCGCGCCATGCAGGCGTGTGTGGAAGCTGGGCTGCAGAGCACCGAAGCCGTGCTGCCAGGTGGGTTGAATGTCAAGCGGCGTGCCGCCAGCCTGTTTCGGCGTCTGGAGCAGTTTGAAGACAATCCCAGTCTGATCACCTCGACGTTTTCGGCTATGGATTGGGTCAATGTGTTTGCCTTGGCGGTCAATGAAGAGAATGCAGCCGGTGGGCGTATGGTAACGGCTCCTACTAACGGGGCCGCCGGTATCATTCCCGCTGTGCTTCATTACTACATGAAATTCCAGCCGGATGCCTGCGAACGTAATGTGGTGGACTTTCTGCTTGCTGCTGGGGCGGTGGGTATCCTGTGCAAGAAAAACGCGTCCATCTCCGGTGCAGAAGTTGGCTGTCAGGGCGAAGTGGGCTCGGCATGTGCCATGGCCGCGGCCGGCTTAACCCAGGTGATGGGCGGTAGTGTCGGCCAGGTTGAAAACGCCGCCGAAATCGGGCTTGAGCATAATCTGGGGCTGACCTGTGATCCGGTAGGTGGCCTGGTGCAGGTGCCCTGTATCGAGCGTAATGCGATTGCTTCGGTGAAGGCCATCAATGCCACTCAGATGGCGCTGCGCGGCGACGGTGAGCACTTTATTTCACTGGATAAAGCGATTCGCACCATGCGCGACACTGGCCGCGATATGCAGGACAAGTACAAGGAAACGTCCAAGGGAGGGCTGGCGGTTAATGCCATTGAGTGCTGACCCTTGTCAGTGTTCTGACCTGTTTGATAAAGAGTCAGGCACGCCGATCTTAGAAAATTATCTGGTTAACGATAAGGGGTGGCATGGCATTAAAAGCGACGTTTGTTTAAGCAAGAACGACAGAGTGGCCTCGAAATACGCCTCAATAATGAATTTGTGCAAAATGTACATGCCAAAACACGACATAGGCGTTACATTTCACCTATGACTAGGGCCTGTTGATGTTTCCTCACTCATCTTGATGAGGCATCAATGGGCTCTGGCCTTTCAGCGACAAATGAATCCCACATCAGGTCGCAGAATTACCGGTCCCCGATACAAAAATAAAATCGCTTTAGCGATGGGTAGCTGAGAGGAAGTGCACATATGACAACGAATAAACAGATTTCTGGCGCGCCAGCCGTTCAAACCATTGGCTTCCTGCTGTTGGACAATTTCACCCTGATTTCACTGGCATCGGCCATCGAACCGCTGCGCATGGCGAATCAGTTGGCTGGGCGGGAGCTTTATCGCTGGTTTACGATCAGCCTGGATGGCACCACGGTCAGTGCCAGCGATGGCTTGAAAACCGTGCCAGATGCCAGCACCTCGACACCGCTGGCACTGGACATGATTATCGTTTGCGGCGGGGTGGGGCCGAGTAGAAGTGTGCAGCGCGAACACATCAACTGGTTGCAGTCCCAGGCGCGTGCGTCACGGCGTTTGGGGGCCGTGTGCACCGGTAGCTGGGCATTGGCCAAAGCCGGTTTGCTGGATGGCTATGAAGCCAGTGTTCACTGGGAATGTCTGGCGGCCATGCAGGAGGCCTTTCCCCGGGCGGCACTGTCCACACGCTTGTTCACCATTGACCGCGACCGGGCAACGTCTTCCGGCGGGGCTGCCCCCCTGGATATGATGCTCAACCTGATCGGGCGCGACCATGGTCGTGAATTGTCAGCCGGGATTTCCGAGATGTTCATCTGCGAGCGGGTGCGCGGCGAGCAGGATCTGCAACGGGTACCGCTCAAGCACGTACTGGGAACCACTCAGCCCAAGTTGCTGGAAATTGTTGCCTTGATGGAAGCCAACCTTGAGGAACCCATTGGTCTGGATGAGCTGGCTCATTATGTCAGCGTTTCTCGCCGTCAGCTTGAACGCCTGTTTCAGAAATACCTGCATTGTTCGCCGTCGCGTTATTACCTCAAATTACGCCTGACCCGAGCGCGGCAGCTGCTTAAGCAAACCTCTATGCCGATTATTGAAGTGGCGACCGCCTGTGGTTTTGTTTCCACGCCGCACTTTTCCAAGTGCTACCGTGAATTCTTTGGGATTCCGCCTCGCGATGAACGCCAGGGAATCAATGGCAGAAAACCGGTGGATTCCGTGCTGGATATGAACCCTCTGGAGCTGGAGGGTAAAGATGAGCCTGCGCCTATGGTCTCCAGTGCTGTCCTGGCATTGGCCCAGGCGAAAGGCGAGCCAACCTACGCCAGCGTTCAGCTACTCTAGCCTGATCTAGACTGAGGCTGGTGACATAACAGGCAGTGACCCGACCGCGTCTTGTGACAATAAGGCGCGGTCACTTGTTTGTGTAGCGTTTTTTACGGTGCATAAGCCCCCCGGATGTATCGCAATCGCGACAACCCTGACGCTTTTGGAATTTCACCTGTCGTTTTCAAACGCCGTGGCAATGGTGGTGGGCGCTATGCTTCTGACACATTAATCTCACTGACTTTTTGTTGACGTCTCAGCGTACTTTGTGACGTCTAGGAGCATCGCCATGACCCCACGTGAATTACACGATGACAGCATCATTATTGACGGCCTGGTAATTGCCAAATGGAACCGCGAACTTCTCGAAGACATGCGTCGTGGCGGCCTGACAGCCGCTAACTGCACGGTGTCGGTTTGGGAAGGCTTTCAGGCCACTGTTGATACGATTGTCAGCACACGCAAACTGATGGAAGAAAGCAGTGATCTGGTTCGCCCGGTTCATACCACTGCGGATATCCAGCGCGCCAAGCAGGAAGGCAAGACCGGTATCATTTTCGGTTTCCAGAATGCCCATGCGTTTGAAGACCAGATTGGATACGTGGATATCTTCAAGCAGCTGGGCGTCGGCATTGTCCAGATGTGCTACAACACCCAGAACCTGGTGGGTACCGGCTGCTATGAAAGAGACGGTGGTCTGTCTGATTTTGGCCGCGAAATTGTCGCCGAAATGAACCGTGTCGGCATGATGTGTGATCTGTCACACGTGGGGTCCAAGACGTCGGAAGAAGTGATTCTCGAATCCAAGCAGCCGGTATGCTATTCCCACTGCCTGCCTTCTGGGCTTAAAGAGCATCCGCGTAACAAAACCGATGAAGAGCTCAAGTTTATTGCTGACCACGGCGGTTTTGTGGGGGTCACCATGTTTACGCCGTTTTTGCGGGCCGGTGTCAACGCCACTGTGGATGACTATGTAGAAGCAATTGACTACGTCATGAATATTGTAGGTGAGGATGCCATCGGTATCGGCACCGACTTTACCCAGGGGCACGATCAGGCGTTCTTTGAGTGGCTGACCCACGATAAGGGCTATGCGCGTCGTCTGACCAGCTTCGGTGAGATCATTAACCCGAAAGGCATTCGCACTATTGGTGAGTTCCCTAACCTGACAGAGGCCCTGCTCAGGCATGGTTTCAGTGAATCCCAGGTACGCAAGATCATGGGCGATAACTGGGTACGTGTTCTCAAGGATGTCTGGGGCGAATAAACCAACTGACGTTCACCAAGCCAATAATAACGCTACAAGGAATACCACCGTGACCAAGACTGCCCCTGAACTGCCGATTGAAGTGGATAGCGAAACCGGTGTCTGGACAACCGATGCCCTGCCAATGCTGTATGTACCTCGCCATTTTTTTATCAACAACCATAAAGCGATCGAGGATGCCCTGGGTGCTGAAAAATACGCCGAGATTCTCTATCACGCCGGCTACAAAAGTGCTTTTCACTGGTGTGAAAAAGAGGCGGAATGCCATGGCCTGTCAGGCGTAGACGTGTTCGAGCACTACATGCTGCGTCTTTCTCAGCGTGGTTGGGGCAAGTTCATTACCGAGCAGATTGATCTCGATGCCGGTACTGCCCGGGTGCGCCTTGAGCACAGTGCCTTTGTCTATCAGATGGGCAAAGTAAATCGCAAGATTGAATACATGTTCACTGGCTGGTTTGCAGGCGCCATGGATCAGATCCTGGAAGCATCCGGTAAGCAACTGCGCACCCAGGCCGAGCAAACCCAGAGTGCCGCCGAAACAGGCTGCGATGTGGGCTACTTTGATGTGGCTCCACGTTCGCCATCCTCGCTTTAAAGGAGACCATCACCATGGCATTTGAGGCAATCTTCCAGCCGATTGAGATTGGCAAGCTGACCATCCGTAACCGGGTGGTCAGTACCGCCCATGCGGAAGTGCACGCGACAGATGGCGGCATGACCACTGAGCGCTACGTTAAGTACTACGAGGAAAAAGCCAAGGGCGGCTGCGGGCTATGTATCTGCGGTGGGTCCTCGGTAGTCTCTATCGATAGCCCCCAGGGCTGGTGGAGCTCGGTTAACCTCTCGACTGATCGGATAATTCCACATTTTCAGAATCTCGCCGATGCTGTTCACAAGCATGGCGGCAAGATCATGATCCAGATCACCCACATGGGGCGTCGTTCACGTTGGGACGGCTTTGACTGGCCGGTGCTGTTGTCACCCTCGGGCATTCGCGAGCCGGTTCACCGTTCGACGTGTAAAACCATTGAAGAAGAAGAGATCTGGCGGATCATCGGTGATTTCGCCCAGGCCGCGCGTCGGGCCAAAGAGGGCGGGCTTGACGGCGTTGAGCTGTCGGCGGTTCACCAGCACCTGATCGATCAGTTCTGGAGCCCCAGGGTTAACCAGCGCACTGATGAATGGGGCGGTAGCTTTGAAAACCGTATGCGCTTTGGCATGGAAGTGCTTAAAGCAGTGCGTGCTGAGGTAGGCGATGACTTCGCGGTGGGTATGCGTATCTGCGGTGACGAGTTCCATCCGGATGGTCTCAACCAGGATGACATGAAAGAAATCGCCGCTTACTACGATGCCACCGGCCAAGTTGATTTCTTTGGCGTGGTCGGCTCCGGTTGCGACACCCATAATACCCTGGCCAACGTCATTCCCAACATGTCCTATCCGCCAGAGCCCTTCCTGCACCTGGCGGCAGGCATCAAGGAAGTGGTCAAGGTGCCGGTACTGCACGCCCAGAATATCAAGGACCCCAATCAGGCCCAGCGCATTTTGGAAGGCGGTTACGTTGATTTGGTCGGCATGACTCGGGCGCACATCGCCGACCCGCATATCATCGCCAAAATTAAGATGGGCCAGATCGATCAGATCAAGCAATGTGTGGGCGCCAATTACTGTATCGATCGTCAGTATCAGGGGCTCGACGTTCTGTGTGTCCAGAATGCTGCCACCTCACGTGAGTACATGGGCCTGCCGCACATCATCGAGAAGACCCAGGGCGATATCCGCAAGGTTGTTGTCGTTGGAGGTGGCCCCGGGGGCATGGAAGCCGCCCGCGTCGCCGCTGAGCGAGGCCATGAGGTGACCCTGTTTGAAGGCGCGCCCGAGCTGGGTGGCCAGATTACCATTGCTGCCCAGGCACCACAGCGCGACCAGATTGCCGGTATTACTCGCTGGTACCAGCTCGAGCTTGCTCGCCTGAACGTCGATGTGCGCCTGTCAACGTATGCGGATGAAACGGTGATTGCTGATCTGAAACCAGACATCGTGTTGTTGGCAACCGGCGGTCAGCCGTTCCTGAATCAGTCACAAGAATGGGGCTATTCACCCAACCGTGATGAGAGCCTGGTCGTGAGTAGCTGGGACGTACTCAGTGGCACAGTGGCACCGGGTAAGAATGTGTTGGTGTACGACACTATCTGCGAATTTGCCGGCGTGTCGGCGGCTGATTTCCTGGCGGAGAAGGGCGCCAAGGTCGAGATCGTGACTGACGACATTAAGCCAGGTGCGGCCGTAGGGGGGACCACCTTCCCGACCTATTACCGCAGCCTGTACGACAAGGAGGTCATCATGACCTCTGACATGATGTTGCATAAGGTCTACCGCGAAGACGACCACTTGGTAGCAGTGCTGGAAAACGAGTACACCGGCCAGCAGGAAGAGCGGGTTGTTGATCAGGTCGTGGTCGAAAACGGCGTCCGTCCGGATGAGGCGCTCTACTATGCAATGAAGGGCCAGTCCCGTAACCGCGGCCAGGTGAATCTTGAGGCGCTGTATGCAGCTAGCCCACAACCCTGCCTGAGCGAGCCAGGTGATGGTTACCTGTTATTCCGGCTGGGCGACTGCACTGGCCCCCGTAACATTCATGCGGCCATCTATGATGCGCTGCGAATCTGCAAGGATTTCTAGGCGTCAGACGTAACGAGTTATGGGTAAAACGCTCTGGATAAAACGTTTTGGAAAACATTCTGGAAAACATTCTGGAAATAGGTGATTGGCATGCTCGAAATGCTCTTGCCCAGTGTGATACTGGTGGCGCTGCTTCTTGCAGCGCTGGGTGCCTGGCGACGAATTAATCTGTGGCGCCAGGGGCGTGGGGCCAGCGTTGACCTGGTCAAAGGGTTGTTATCTGTTCCTCGCCGATATCTGGTGGATCTCCACCATGTCGTCGAGCGTGACCGCTATATTTCCCACACCCACGTCGCGACAGCGGGGGGCTTCGTTGCCGCTGCGTTATTGACCCTGGTGGTACATGGGCTGGGCTGGGCGCAGGGCGTGCTGGGCTGGCTTTTATTGCTGGCCAGTGCCGTTATGTTTGCCGGTAGCGTGTTGGTGGCCAAGCGGCGAATCAATCCTCCCGCGCGGCTTTCCAAAGGCCCCTGGATGCGTTTGCCCAAGAGCCTGATGGCGTTCTCGGCGGGCATTTTTTTAGTGACCTTGCCAACCGTGGGCGTATTACCTGCGGATGCCGGCTATTGGGTGCTTGGCCTGGTGTTACTCGGTGTTGTGATACTCGGCATCGCAGAGATGTTTTTTGGCATGACCTGGGGCGGGCCGATGAAGCACGCCTTTGCTGGTGCCCTTCATCTGGCTTTCCATCGCCGCCCGGAACGTTTCTCCACGCCACACGGCGCCGGGCGATCCACAGGGCTTAAAGCGCTTGATCTGGATGATGAAACGGCGCCATTAGGCGTTGAAAAACCAACAGATTTTACCTGGAATCAACGGCTAGGTTTTGATGCCTGTGTGCAGTGTGGGCGCTGTGAGGCCGTCTGTCCGGCGTTTGCCGCCGGGCAACCGCTCAACCCCAAAAAGCTGATTCAGGATATGGTCGTTGGCATGGTCGGTGGCTCTGATGCCGGTTATACAGGCAGCCCCTATCCGGGCAAGGCCGTGGGTGAACACAATGGCGATCCGCACGGCCCTATTGTTGCCCGTGATGGCCAGGCGTTGCTGGATGCCGAGACGCTGTGGTCCTGCACCACCTGCCGTGCCTGCGTTGAAGAGTGCCCGATGATGATCGAGCATGTCGATGCGATCGTGGATATGCGCCGTCACCTGACCCTGGAGCGAGGACAGACCCCCAATAAGGGGGCCGAGGTGCTGGAAAACCTGATTGCCACTGATAATCCAGGTGGGTTTGATCCGGGTTCACGCCTGCATTGGGCGGCCGACCTGAACTTGCCCCTGGCGGCTGACCTTGGCCAGTTCGATGTTCTGTTATGGCTCGGAGATGGCGTCTTTGATATGCGCAACCAGCGTACCCTAAG
>LFIK01004765.1_pt1 | contig 10940 bp, 13 predicted proteins | sample 643401 | NCBI WGS metagenome assembly LFIK01 (sample SAMN03777447, study PRJNA286221) | soda lake metagenome | biome: soda lake; feature: Kulunda steppe; material: water; isolation source: sample T5-Br brine of Lake Tanatar-5 | place: Russia: Kulunda steppe | collected 2010-07
GTGCATATGTTCTGGGCCTTCCAAGCAATAAGGACATTCTTTCACAATCCCAGCAAGGCTTGATTTATTGGTCCTGTCATCCCATATGGACTTGCAACATTATCTTGAGTACTTGATGACCTTTGTGATTCAAAAGGTCAAAGGCCCAGTAGGCGCCTCTCTTCTTTTGAAAGTACAACTTGTGTGATCCTCAAACAAGAAATGTTAGGCAATTCAACATGGCTGGGCTCAGACTTTGAATTGTAGCATTGAGGGGTATTTCTGCGGCGCATTGCCACTGCATTTGTCTGTTCAAAGCAGACGTTTGCATTGTAGCATTGATGACTTATTCTTTGACCATGTAACCAAAAAGGATGCAGCATAATCTTACACTTTAGCAAGACAGGTTGAAATACACCTGTCTTAACATCTAGCATTTGGTAAAGAACTCGACAAGGCTTGGGGAGAATGCGATGACCCTATGGGCCATGTATGGGCATAGGCTAGGTTTGCCGCCCGTATTCTTGGTCTTTCTAGTGTGCATCTTATGACTATGACCTTACCGGTTGCAATGTCACCTTCAAGCACCACAAGCGTACTCCATAATAGATAATGAATAAATGAATTGATATTGATCCTGGATGCTGGCACCATGTTTGTTGAGACAGCTTGTTGCACATGGATGCAACCAGGCAACCTTTCTGAATTTTGTTTTCTGCTGAAAAGTTTAAATTCCTTGCGCTGCTTGCTTACAATCAATGCCCTCTGCATGCAGCGCGTCCAAGTCTGCAAGCTTGTGCATATATATAACCTGCAAAGAGGCATGCAGCACCTGAGAACCTCAGTGATATCTTGATCATCCACAGGAGTCTCCAATGAAGATCTCAAGCCTGCCAATGTTCTCTTGGATGAAGATTTGCATGCGGTAGGCAGATTGGGCTTCCGTTTATGCTTGGAAGGCACCGTCTGAGTCCACTTGAAGGCTCCTGCACCCTTAGCCATGCCTACCCTCTATCAAGCTTGTGCATGTGCTTCTTTGTGCAATTGCACCAAAGCACATTTTGTGCGAATGCTATTGTATGTATTTTGTGTGCAAAAGTGCTAAAGTGAGTGCTTAGTTGCCCATATATGACACATCCCGCACGTGCCTAGCGCAATGAAAAACATTGCAGTCTCATGACTTGTGTAGCCTTTGGTGCACCTCCAGGTTCTCTCTGACTTCGGAATGTCAAAGTTCTTTGGCAGACATCAAGCAAGTGCGCACTTCTCAACAAAGCACATCCGGGGCACAGATCCATTCCTGTGAGGAAGCCTTTATTTGGCCAGGTCATTTAGATGTTCAAACATGTCATTGTGTGAACAGGGCGTCCTCACCATTGGACCCCCCCTTGCCTAGGCAAATCACGGGCACTTGCATTTCCAGCCATTTTAAATGCCTCATTGCCTGCCCCAGCCGTGCATGACATTTTTATGTCACATGCAGCTGGTATGTGTGGAAAAGCGTGAGGTTGGGGCGCTATGTGCGGCATTGGCTCTCGCACTATTTTAGGAGGAAAAATGGCACTTGCCCAAGCATGCGCCATTCCCTCCAAAATCCTCAGCTAATGCTGCTTTTCATAGCAAATTAAATCCGGGAAGCCAGTATCCGTGGAGTGGGTCAATGAGGTGTGTTATATGGGTGACCCTGTTGCGATGAGGTGTTGGAGCTGACCAAGACTGAGTATATTGTTGGGTAAAGCATGCATCTAACAGAATAGCAATGAGGCAAATCGATGGTCTGAGCGTCAAACGGTTGCCAAAATGAGAACCCAACGCATCTTCTTTTGGAGCTCCCACAGGCCTAACTTGTTGAACCCAAACTCCATATGTTATGTGGGATAAATTGCAGTTGTCCTTGGTGTATCAATGTTTTAGTTTAGCAGAAGATAGTGTCTTCTTCAGACAGCTGGCGATTGGTATTTCTGCCTTTGCCGGTCACCCCCTGTTCCATTTTCTACAATTAAGCACCATGATATGCTTTAAAAATCAGCCATCATCTGGTGTGCTCAAATTCGCAAATTGCGCAGAGGCTTCATAGTTATGCTCAATTCCGCTTGGTGATCTTGCTAGGGGTGGGGGGGGCGTCCAGCGTGTGTTGTGTGCATGCTAATACACGTACTTCCCCCCAGTTAGATGGTCATAAGAATGGACATTGCAAATTTACAACAAAGAGAGCAGTGAAACCTGGAGAAGTCAGCTTTATGATTGTTTTGAAGCGGGGAGGCCTGGGTGGGAGGCCTGGATGAGGGTTAATTTCATGCAAAACAAGGTAAAAGCACAGCAATTGCTCTACACAAACAGGAAAATGAGTTGGTATCGTGTTAAAGGGCGTTGGTGGAATGTGCCCTAAGTTAGCCTGAGAGGGTGATCTGAAAATACTCTCCCTAGCTCATCTGGGACTCATGGGCGGGCAGCTGAGTCCAGTATACCATTTAGTAGGAAACTTTATAGTCAATGCTAAGTTTTAGAGGCTGTTTGGTGGAGGTCCAGTCCTTGTACTTTGCTTGGGGCATGGTGCAAGCGGATACACATGGTTTTAATGAAGTGCGATCGGCAAGCGCCTGAGAGCTCTCCCTTGACGTTTCAGCCTTATTCTAAATGCTCCATGCGGCGTGCTGGATGTTTTCCTGGGAAATATGAGTCTGCGGTTGCTTCAACTAGCGTCAGCCACGTTCCACTCACCAGCTTCTTATCTCAGTGCGTAATTTGATTGAAAACGTTAATACACAGTAACACAATAAGCAATGTTTATAGAGCATGAAAGTGCCCAAATGGGGCTTGGAGCAAGTAGGTGGCTAGCACACTCGCTTACACTCCCATCCTCTTGTCAGTCCACAAGTCCCTGCCTGTCAGATACATCACGTGCGTATGCATGTATGCATGTGCCTGTGTGTGTTTGTCTGTGCCTTCAGGGAGTGTGTGTGTGTGTGTGTGTGTGTGTGTGCGCGCGCGCATGTGCGCGCGTGCATTTGCGGTTGCGTGTTTGTATGGGCTTGTGTGTGTGCACACGCATGTGCGTTTGTGTGTCTTTGATGCGCTTGTTTGTCTGTGTGCCTTTGGTGTGTGTGCGTGTATGTGTGTTTGTGTATTTGTCTGGTTCTTTGTTTTGAGTGTAAGTTTTAATGTGTTTCTGTGTGTGCGCATGGGCGTGTGTGTATGTTTGTGTTTTTGGTGTGTGTGTATGCGCGTGTGTGTTCATATACGTGAGCACATGTGTGTTTGTCTGGATCTTTGAGTTGAGTGTATGTGTCTGTGTGTGTGAAGCACATACACTAGGCTGTCATTCAATGATTGAAGATTTGAGATGTGTCTTTTTTGATAGTTTACTGTCCATAGCGCAGCGCCCACCAGTTGCTTTCACTGAGGAAGTCTGCGGTCACATGCGGATTTTTCATAACCCAGGCACATTTTTGTAATTGGGGCAAGATATTTTGGATTTGGCAACTCAGTCTGCTTTTTTCCAATGCTTAGGTATGACAGAGAGAAGGCTGGTGTCTGCAGGTCATAGCGCATGGCATCTCTCTATCTTGAAAAAGCAATTAGCTATGGACATGGGCATGGGTAGTAGCAGTATACATGTGTACAATGGCAGCTGTGAGACACTGCATTTGTGCAGAAATGATTGACAAACAAAGGCACACAAATTTAAGCCTAGCCAGAGACACTGTGCATGACTTTCATGAAACAACTAACTAGGCATATAGATGGGAGTGGGTCTGCATGCAAAACTGCGCATATATGGGTGCGTGTATGTGTTGCTGTGTAGAGCAGACATGTTGCATCTTATACATGAGTGTCGGTGACTTATTGTTCAAGTGCATGCAAGCATACATGTTCACCTATCCCCTTCTAGCACACCCACCTCTAAGCCTAGAACCTAGCCCTATTTCCATTTGTTCACAGTAAAAATCCAATGGTAAAAATCATGGAAATTTGATGGAGAGAATGTGGGCATGAATGATGAAAACACCAGAGGACATGAGGCCAAGAAAGACAATATTTCTGTTAAAGGTTGCACGGGTACTTTCAAGACTTCAACTCAGCAAAAAATTATTTCGGAATCAAACACACGTGACTGCTGAAAATTTGGGACTTTGGATTCAAATTTCTTTTGGGAAATCGGCGAAAAATTTATCCGACTGCACTTTTTTTGGTACTTCAATGTCTTTTAACAAAAGAAGTCTTGCTCTGCTTCTTTACAATACATCTTTAAAATAAGGCGGAAAAATCCTCCTAATCTAAAATTCAATCCCTTATTTTTCATGCTAGGCATGATCCCCTTTTTAAGAGATTGGCATCATGCAAGAAACGGAACAACTTCTGCAACTTTTATGTTGTCCCTGTCAAGGAATAAATTAAAAAATTGTTTATGCTGGTGCAGGGCTCCAGAAAAGCTTGATACTGACAAGACCAAAATGAAGTACACCTTGAAAGCCGACATTTGGGCATTTGGTATCTTGCTGGGCCAGCTGTGCTCTGTGGACCCGTTCTATCCTTATGCGTGCGGCATGGTATGGCAAGACATCCGAGAACAGGTGTGCAAGCTTGAACATTGCCTTGAGGAAACATTTGCTTCAAGAGTCCATTCTTCTTGGATGAGCATGTTCTTTGTGAGGAGTCCATACTCATCTTTGTTTGCATGGACGAGCATGGACCTCCCCGCACAAGTTACAAACATCGGAATGTGAACTGCAATTTTAGCATGGGCCTTGCTTATCCCAGTCAGTATATTTTTGGAATGATTTGCAGCTGATCGTTGAAAAGATGGCCCCTACAGCACCAAGCACTCCAGAGGCCCCCCCCCTTCAGCAGCTTATTCAACAGTGCCTCCAACTGGACCCTGGGCAGCGGCCCTCTGCCAGTGCCTTGGCTCAGGTACGGCATACTTTTCCTTCCTCTTTTGATAGATACTGCTTGAATGGTGAAATTCTCCTTGCAAACACATAATGTTTTCTCATTATATGGGTCAGAGGTATCCATTCAACTTAGAACGTAAGCTACTATTTGGTATGAGCAAATTGCATAAATGAATAGACGCAGGCGCTTATCGTTGTAGCGTGCATCTTGACTTATCAAGCGGTGCAACTTAATCATTGTCAGAACACACAACATGTAGACATTTGAAGTCTTTATTGATGCGTAATCTACTCTTCTGACTTTTGAAGCTTCAATTAATCTAGAAGTTTTTTATTCAAGGACGATCTTTTGTAAATCTTCTTGCTCCAGGTGTTGACTAAGCTTGAACAGAAGGCTTCTGAAGGGTTGCTAGATGCTGATAATTCAGTTTCGCTTCCTGCAGTGACCAGACTTGCTTCACCAGATCCAGGAGACAGGCAGCATCTACCTCAGCTGCAGCAAATGCCCATCAGCAGTATAGGGGCATCAGGAGTCTCAATCCCTGAGGTGTGACACAAGCTCTGGAGGAAGAATCAAGCAGGGCTCTTTGAAAACTCTTTGTTTATAAGATAATCACACCCTCTTCCTCAACTCTTCATGAGCAGATCTTGGGGTCCTCTCTCATTGAGGCGACCTGTTTAGGGCAACTGGATGAAGTGAAAGACCTATTGGCTAAGGGGGCGCCAGTGGGGTTCTGTGATGATGTGAGTTATACATTTTATATCAATGTGTAATGTTGTATTTCTGTTTCCCTAGCATGTCCCTGCCAAAATGGAATGGATATGTCATGCCACTGGTTTATGCCAAAATTCTCCCCTTTTCAAGAAGCTTTGTTTGGGCAATGTTGGCCTGCAGGATGGTGCTTCTGCCCTTCACAAGGCAAGCAGTGCAGGCCACGAGGGTATTGTAGAGGAGTTGCTCAGACACCGAGCGCCCTTAGAGATGGCTACAAGGGTAAAAGAATACAGATTGCCCAGTTTGTACAATTTCCCGTCCTTGCTGCACATCAAACAGCATGCACCAACAGGCATTCACACAAGTGTAATCTAAGCTACTTTCAACACATTGTGACACATTTTGCGCAACAATATTCTGTTGATTTTGCAGGAAGGAAATACTCCTCTCTATTGTGCAAGCTGCAATGGCATTCTGCCTGTTGTTAAGAAACTTTTATCACGTGGAGCCTCTCCAGCCATATGCAACAATGTAAGACAGACGGCAGCCTTTGCAGGCATGAGCTCACTTCACTTTAGTAAACGATTTCCAACTCGTTCAGGATTCTTATCTCGCCATGCGACTTAGATTTGTTTCTACCCTGCAGAACTGAATACAATGTGGATGTACCGCGCTCTTGAGCTTTACAACTTTTGTCAAGTGCCCTATTTATTGTCAACATTGATGAGAGAATGAAAGAGGGTTGCATGTCCTTTGCTTGATTGCGTGTCCGCAGGACGGCAAAGCTCCTCTTTATGCAGCAGTCAGGAACGGACATCTGGAGGTTGTACGTTTGCTGCTCGCCTTTGGTGCAGACGTGAACTGCTCCAGATATGTAAGCATGTGCATACATGACAAGTTGTGGGAGGACCTCTTAGCTCAAACACAGCATAAATGCATACGTCAGTATGTTTGCTCTAGGGTTGGGTCATGCTATTTTATCGCATTTAAAAAATCTAAAGTCTTGTGCACTTAGAAACCTCTGCGTCCAATGTGGATCCCCCTTCCCCCCTGGGCGTTTCCTGTGTTCCTTATCAGCCTTGCTCAGCAGAGCACTCCGTGGCAGTGGCGAGGCTTTTTATGCAGTTGCTGCTGCAATGCTGTTGAGCTGGCTCTGCACTGCTGCTGCATTGCTGAGTATTGACAGGCCCAGGCTCTCATCTCATCCAGCCCGGGCTCTCATCTTGTCCAGGACAGGCTCCAGGACTATCATACGCAGTGCTTTTCACTTTCCCACAAGCTGGATTAATGTGCAGGAAGTGCTATCTGATGCAGGAAACGCTTGCTGCAAAGACTAGCTTGCAGTACTTGTGGTGCAAGCAAATTGTCTTTCAGCTCAACGATTTTGGTATGAACTCACTCCTCCCCCCTTTTCTGGGCACTTCGAATGTATATGTAATTGTGAAAATGCATTGGGATTGTAGCAGGTAGCTGGAGGGCAGTTGATGGCCCACAGGCCCCCCCAAATCCTCCCAACCTCTACCCTTAAAAATACCCCTAAATGCCAACAAGTTGACGTTAATACGCGCATTATTTGTATCATACATTGGCCTGGGCAAATGGACGCATCACCCAACCCTAGTTTGCTCATACTCCAGAATCCGCGATTCTGTGTCTTTAGGGAAGCCCTTCCTGCCAATTCCACCCCATAACTTGTAGTATAAGGGCACCTCTCCTTTCATTTATGTACATTAGTTTTTTACACATAAAATACAAAGATGATGCAAAAAGGAAATAAATGGCAGGTTGGAGCTTTTAGAGGAGAAACATTGCGACAAGTGATTGAATGAATTGTCCAACAGAATACACAAAATCGATCTGATTATTGATTTATTTGTCACAATGCTGATCTCATTTACTTATTGATTATGGGGATTGAGTATGGGTAGTTGCCAACAATGAATGGAAGAGAAGATGGATTTTGATGGTTGAATCATAAATCCAAAGAAACTGAATCAAGATCGCACTATCAGTGATTCTACATTCAGTGGTGTACTTAGGGATAGGGCATACTGTTCAATGGGCATGTACACCCTCTCGTCTAGCTGCGTAGTGATGTTCATCAGCTCAAATATAATCCTCCTCCTCACAAGGACCTTGGGCAATGTTGTGCTTGTGCGCAGAGTAGTTACAGACCCCGACAGGTTGCGGCAGTCTTTGCAGATTGTTACCTTGCACAATGTCAAAAGATGGCAACATTGATTCTTGTGCAAAAGTTTTGTCTGGAAGCTCAGCAATGCTAATTCGTTGTCCTTCCAAACAAACCCCCACTAGAGTGTCTCATTTAGCATCTCAGTTGCCTCTCATATTCTGAGAAGCCAAAAAGGTCAAGGACACCCCAAAAGAGCTGTCTCTGCGGCGAGGGTCCCAAAAAACTACTAGATGCCTATAACTGAGTAAGCTTTTTTGTTGCTGCAGCTGAGCTTGCCTGGTAGAGTTGAAGTTTTCCCAATATGGCTATTTTTGTCCGAATAATCATGTTCAATGACAGGTCATCCCCACCACTGGACCTCCCATTGCCCAGGCAAATCAGGTCACTTAGGTTTCCAGCCGTCAAAGATGCTTCTTTGCCTGCCCCAACTGCGCATGAGTCATGCAGCACGATATGGATTAATGTCATCATTAGCTAGCATTTCTGGAAAACAAGAGTACAGGGCATTGTGTGTGTATGGCATAGGCCTTTTTGCACCATTTTCCACCATTTTAGCAGGAGAATGGCACTCCCGAACTTGCTCTCTTCACTCTCCCAGACTAAAGCTGCCCTCGCATGATGGATTCACGCTGCTTAGTCAGAATTGGGGGGAGGGGGTCCTGGAGGTGTTTTCCGTGGGTGACCCTATTGCGATGGAGTGCTGACACAGGAAATACGATATCCTCACAGCCACTGAAAGCACAATGCTGGACTAAGACTGAAGATTGTGGGGTAAAGACAGTCATCTAACAACCAAAAAATGAGGCCAGTCGGTGGTCTGAGTGCCAAGTGGATGCCAAGATAAGAACCTGATGCAGGTTTTTTTTTAGCTCCCACAGGCCAAACTTCTTGAAATTTTATCTGGTTTGTGGGGTGCAGATGTGGAATTTTTTGGTATCAAGGTTCTGGTTTACTTCAGTGTGCAAATTGAACGCTGACACCAAAAATGTCATGTTTTAAAGCCACATGTTGTTCCATTACCCTGCATGTATGCAGTACTTTTTTATACAAAGGTATCAACACCATGCGGCACAAAGCTCTTCCTGAAGTATAACCATTTGAAATCAGGGATGTTGGTCTGAAGAAATTTCCAGATAAATTTACCCATGTCTTCACATTCAGTGTGCCATGTATAAAGTGTTTGAAGCAAGAAATCATTTTGGATGATTAAGCGACAGGCATAATGTAAAAAGACAGAGCTCCGTCTTGGAAATCGTGCTTGCCAATCGAAAGGGATATGTATCGTTGCCTTTCCCCCTGTCTAGGAATGGACGTCCCGGCCGAAGCATGGAGTCAGTCTCTATGCATTCTTGCCCAAGGGATTGTCGGTCTTGTGTCTTGGTCTTGCATCCTTGCCCAGGGGATGCGTATAGGTTTTGGTCGGGGCTGGCAAAGCGGGTCGGTTGGCAAGGATCGAATCCAAGCCCTGAGTGTGTCTGGTCTGGTCTGGCGCTAAAGGATGCTTGGCACCCCATCCAATACCAAATTGTAAAAAGACAGAGCCTCGTCTTGGATACCGCGCTTGCCAATCCATAGGGATATGTATCGTTACACATAAAAGTTGACATATTAAATTAGTTGTTTTGAAATTTCTGCCTTGGCTTTGGGCGTCATCAAGAGATATACAGGCAATTATCATCTGAGCTTTTACGTATTTTGTCACCCAATGAAGCAAACACACAACTGCTGAGCCCTGGCAAGGGCATGGCCGGACACTCCATGGTTTGTTGCTTACCTCATTAGGACCACATAGATTTGTCATGCCGGCCTTACAGCTGGTTTGTCATGTACGTTCTCCGTCAGCCGTTTAATTTTGTGTTTTTACAGGATGGAAAGACGCCCATTTTTGCTGCTATTGAGAATGGCCGCCAAGTCATTGCTTATGAGCTACTTGATGCTGGCGCAGATGTGACCAAGCCTGCAAATGTAAGTGCTTCTTTTGTACAAATTGGTGGCCTGTTTCCAGCTAGGATTGTGACTACCCTGTGGCTGCAATTTTGTTGCAAATCTGTAGGTATACTAAATGAAACATTTTGGAAAAGAAAAGAACCCTAATAAAATTGCTGTACACAGGATGGCAGGACGGCAATGTCAGTTGCCAAAGAAATGGCCCGGGACAGTATGACTGACATTTTTGAAGGCTTTTTTGTAAGTCTTGCTGCACCTTTTTCCAGTCCTTAATCTAGGTAAAACAACTTTTTAGGCCAGTTTTCAACATCATAAGCTAGTAGGCCAGAAACCATGTATTAATCTTAGCTCTATTTAGGCCAGTACATGTTCTAAATTGAGTTCAAGTTGGGCCAGGGTCCATATTCTAATCAAAGTTTGTTTATAAAGTGAGACTTGGCAGGAGTTCCTGAACTGCAGCGAACCAACCTGTGCCTCTTGGGGTGGTGCATCGCACCCTCACAACTCATGTGCCTCTTGGGGTGGTGCATTGCACCCTCACAACTTATATGGTTCTTGCGAGTGCTCCAAAGTGTGTGCTCCCCGTACATACGCCTCATTTACCATTACTAGGTGCATAGGGGGACGCATGTTTCTAGCCATTGTATGATTCAACATGTTAGGCCGCGGTCACACAAAAATTTTTTCACTATTTTTCACTTTTTTTTTCACTCGGAAGTGAAAAAAATTTGCGGTCACACACGATTTTTTTCACTCCTGAGCGAAAATTTTTCACATTCTGAGCGAAAAACTTTTTTGCGGTCACACACAAAATTTTTCACTAAATTTTTTTCACTCCACCTGCACCTGCTTCCCCCAAGACCACCATTTTCTTCCAGCAATACTGTTGGTAATCACACACTAATGTTTCCTAGCTTCCCAAGACCAGCAATAGGATCCAAAGAGCTCTCTGCAACAGGTCCTCATGCCGCAATTCAGTAGCAAAACGACACAGACTTCACTTTTCATAAGGAGCCTGCAATGCTGCAGACGCCCTCGTTTAAGCACTCGGTTTATGGCCTGCAAGGTCTTGCATGACAGTCAATTGACCTTGAGCCATCAGGGGAGAGTGTCAGGACAGGATGATGAAAAGTTCAGAGAGCGTGGTTGGCGCACACTGGAAAACTTCTTTTTTCCCCTTGTGCATGTGGCCATGGTGCATCAGTTCTTGCCA
>LFIK01004766.1_pt1 | contig 10938 bp, 9 predicted proteins | sample 643401 | NCBI WGS metagenome assembly LFIK01 (sample SAMN03777447, study PRJNA286221) | soda lake metagenome | biome: soda lake; feature: Kulunda steppe; material: water; isolation source: sample T5-Br brine of Lake Tanatar-5 | place: Russia: Kulunda steppe | collected 2010-07
ACCGCTCGAGGTGAAGCAGAATCCTCGAACGGGTTATCAGGCTCAGTTCAGTGGGCCGTACATGGTTGCCCTCGGCTTCACAGGTGGGGGCGGTCTCGGAGCGAGCTTGGATGACTTCACCGACGAATCGGCGCAGGATTCGGAGCGTCGTGAGCTCATGTCCCGCATCTCCGTGGAAGCAGATCCCCGGTGCGACGAGATCTTCCCGTACCAGTTCCCGTCTGTCCTGACCCTGCGCCTGCGTGACGGCAGTGAGGTCGCAGAGGCCGTTCTCGCGAATCGCGGCGGCCCGGAGAACCCGTTGAGCGACGACGAACTCATTGCCAAGTTCGTCCACAACGCGAGCACGCAACTCGCCAAGGATTCGATCGATGAGATCGTCCGACTTTTTGGCGACCTGGAGACCCACAGCGCAAGTGAGCTCCTCGCGGCGCTCTAGTCGTGCAGGAGGCCCGATACGGGCCGCCCTCATCCCCTGACTTAGCCAAGAAGGTGAATCGATGTCGAATGGTCGCTACCCCAACCTGCTGTCTCCTTTCGAACTGGGCCCCCGCACGGCCCGAAACCGCGTCTGGATGACCGCACACGCCACCCAACTCGTCAAAGGCCACAATTTCAGTGACGAGCATGTCGCGTACTACGAGGAGCGTGCGAAAGGTGGTGTGGGGGTCATCACCATGGAGGCGATGGCTGTCCACGAGACGACACAGCCCTACGAGGGGAAGATCTTCGCCTTCGACGAGGCGATCGTGCCGGCCTACCAGAAGATGGTCGATGCGGTTCGCCCCCATGGCACGCTCCTACTCGCGCAGCTTTGGCACCGGGGTCGGCAGACCGACAGTGTCGTGAGTCGCCGTCCTGTCTGGGCGCCATCAGCGGTTCCATGCTCGGTTTACCGCGAGATCCCGCACGAGATGACTGTCGACGAGATCGATGAGATGGTCGAGAGCTACAAGGTCTCAGCCGAGCATGCGGTTTCCGGAGGCCTTGATGGGATCGAGATCCACGGGTTGGCGCACGGGTACCTCCTCGGTCAGTTCCTGTCTACGGCAACGAACCACCGTGATGATGACTACGGGGGCTCCTTCGAGAACCGAACCCGAATCGTCCTACGCATCATCCAAGCCGTCCGCGAGGTCACCCCGTCGGACATGATCCTCGGGATTCGTATCAATGGCAGTGACGGTGACCACCCCGACGGGCTCTCGAACAGCGAGTGGGGCGACATCGCGGAGTTGGTTGAGAGCACCGGTGCCTTGGATTACATCTCGGTCTCGAGTGGCACGTACCTAGACAGAATGCGGATCTACGGTGCAGCACCCACTGAGCCGGGATTCCAGCTTCCGGACACGGCGCGCATCAGTGAGCGAGTGGAGCTCCCGACCGTGGCCGCTGGACGGATCGTCTCGCCGGAGATGGCGGAGTCGCTCATCGCGGAAGGGACCGCAACCTTCGCGGGGATGGCCCGTCAGCTCATTGCCGACCCTATGTGGGTGCGCAAGGCGGAAGCCGAGCAGCCGGACGATATCCGCCCCTGCGTAGGGGCCAACTGGTGCCTCTCTGCGATCGTGAAGGCCCCACTCGCGTGCGCACACAACCCCGCCGTGGGAAGGGAGCTCGAGTTGGGTGTAAGCACGCTGGAACCGGCTGCTTCACCGCTCGATGTCGCCATCGTTGGTGGCGGCCCGGCAGGGCTACGTGCGGCTCTGACCGCCGCTCAGCGGGGTCACCGCGTGACGCTGTTGGAGCGTGAGGAGCAGCTAGGCGGGAAGATCCGCTGGATCTCCCAGAATCAGAGCTATCGCGAGTGGGCGGGGATCGTTGACTGGCTCGAACAGCAGCTCGGAGCCACCGATGCCGAGGTCCGACTCGGTGTTGACGTAGGTGCTGATGAGTTGGCGGAACTCGGTGTCGACCACGTGATCCTTGCAACAGGTTCCGCGGGCTTGCAGCACGGGTGGACTGCACTCAATCCAGCCGGCTGGCGCCCGGGGGCGGAGGCGATCCCGGGCATGGATCAGTTCAACGTCACCACGGTCGACGAGGTGTTTCTCGGTCAACCCTTCCTCGGGGAGTCCATCGTGGTGTATGACGATCTCGGAGATCGTCAGGCGATCGTCGTCGCTGAGTTGCTGCAGTCCCGCGGTCACAATGTGACCATCGCGACGCGACTAGCGCAGGTCGCACCGGACCTTGCTGGCAGCCGCGACCAAGGGGCGGTGCACAAGCGGTTGCGCACCGCGGGTGTTCAGTATGTACGAGATGTGGCCTTGCGCTCCCTGGAGGGTGATCGAGCCCTGTTCCGCGACGTCTACAGCTCGGAGGAGATCGTTCTGGAACCTGTCGACAGTCTCGTGCTCTCCACGGCGCGACGCGCGGAGGTCGGCTTGGTCGGTCAACTGGAAGAGGCGTCAGTGCCTTTCCAGGTCATCGGTGATGCCCAGGCACCACGTCGGATCTTCAATGCGATCTACGAGGGTGAACTCGCAGCACGAGCCGTGTGATGGAGAATCCTTCGTTGCCGCGCACGAACGGATGAGCAAGACCCTGCCACCTGTCGCCCGGGGCATTATCGCAGCAACGATCAGCCTGCTTCCGGTGTTCCTGCTCGGGGCCCTTGCACCGTTCGTTCAACGTGAGCTCGGGATAGGCGAGAGTGTGTTCGGGTTCGCCGTCTCCGCTCACTTCGCGGTGTCGGCGCTCACCGTCGCCTTTCTGGGCAGGGTGGTGGACGGACGCGGAACCCAGTTCGGCCTTCGCTGGGGCCTTGCGCTGACGAGTTCTGCTTGCGCGATCCTCGTCCTTGCAGCCCGGGGTCCCGGTTCGGTCGTCGTTGCCATGGCTGTCGCGGGTCTCGGTAACGCCCTGGTGAGCCCGACAACAAGCCGCATCCTGTTCGAGCATGCACGTCCGCAACGGATGGCCATCACCTTCGGGCTCAAGCAGGCGGCGATCACCGGCGGCAGCCTCATTGGAGGTCTCTCGCTCCCAACCCTCGTCGCGGTGTTCGGTTGGCGCAGCGCCTACCTCGCTTGCCTGCTGGCAGCCCTTGTGTCGGCTGCGACAGCTCCGGTCTCCAGGGGGCTGGTCTCAGGCGAGCGGAAAGGACGCCGGGATGAGGAGGCCCGCGAGTCTCGTGTGAGCCGGCGCCCGGTTGCCGGTACTCCGCAACGAGAGCTGACACTCATGTCGTTGATGTTCGGTTTCGGCATCGCGAGCCTGGTCTCCCTGTCGACCTTCCTCGTGGCGTCACTGGTCTCCGTCGGCATGAGCACGAATCTCGCAGGCGCGATTCTCGCCCTGGGGGCAGTGGGAGCCATCGTGTCGCGGCTCGTTCTCGGGTGGCTCGCCGATAAACGCCCTGAGCGCGCCTTGGGGCTCACCGTCGCCTGCTTCCTCGGTGGCGTCGTGGGGTTCCTCCTTCTCTCGGCAGGCCTTTCGCTCGGTGCAGCGGTCGCCGCTGTCGGAGCCTTGTTCGCCTTCGCGTCTGGTTGGGGATGGACTGGCCTGATCTTGTTCGACGTTGCTCACCGCAACGCTGCCGCTGTCGCCGGCGCTACCGGGCGGGTCCAGACCGGCGCGGGAGTCGGCGGTGCCCTCGGGCCGGCGGTGCTGGGACTGGTGTTGGAACGCTCCGGGCTCGGGCGGACGTGGTTGCTGGCTGCGGGCTTGATGGCCCTGGCGCTCCTCATCTCTGTCTACCTCGAGGCTCAGCGTCGCCGTGCGATCGTCTCGGAGGGCTGAGGGCTGCGCTCAACCTCAAACACCTGCAGGCGCGGTCACGGAGGAAGGTCGACGACGCCGATAGTTGACGCCTCGCTAGGGCCACAGTAAAGTTGGAAACGTCATTCCGCGTAGCGGAACAACATGACTGGGAGGTCGTGGTCTTGCCTGTCACATCGGGTGGGCCGGCGCTCGGGGAAGCGGGGGCGGTTCGGTGGACAGCTCGTGAGGCCATGGCCTTCAGCTCACAGACCTAGGGAGGACAAACATGTACGTGCGACGGTCAATGGCAAGAGCGGTGGCTGCCGCCGCCGCGCTCGGGTTGCTGCTCGCTGCTTGCGGCGGAGCCGACGATGAGGGGGTAGAGGAAACGGAGGAAGCGACCGACAGCGCGGAGGATGATGGCGCCGACGAGGACGGGGAGGCAGAGGAAAGTGCCGCGTCCGACTTCCCGAACCAGCCGATCACGATCGTCGTTCCCTACGCCGCTGGTGGTGGCGTTGACCTGACGGCGCGGATCCTCGCCGATCACCTCGGCGACTACATCGGTGAGAACGTCGTCGTCGAGAACGTCACGGGCGGTGGTGGAGCGATCGGCTTCCAGACCGTCGCCGATGCCGAACCGGACGGCTACACCTTGCTCCTCGGTGCTACGCCGATGGTGCACCAGGAGTACCTACGTGCGGATGAGATCGATTACGGGCGTGACAGCTTCGCTCCGGTCTACAACCTCACCGACGTCCCCCACAACCTCGTTGTCCGCAGTGATCTGAGCGATGATCTGGACGAGCACGTGGCAGCGATGGCTGACGGCGATGGTCTCGTCATGGGCGTCGGAGGTCAATGGGCAACGATGGACGTCTCACGAGGCATCTTCGAGAACGCTGTCGGCGAGTCCTACACGCGTGTCGTCTACGACGGTGGAGCGGACGTCATCGCCGCGATGCTGGCGGGCGACGTGGACGCAGCGATGCTCTACGCCGATGAGTCTGGTGAGCAGGTCCGGGCGGGCAGCCTCGTTCCGGTTGCCACGGCGGGAGAGAACCGGCTCGACGCCGAAGGCTTCGAGGATGTACCCACCTTCGAGGAGCTCGGCTTCGACATCTTCACCGGTACGTGGCGCGGGATCCTGGCACCGGCAGGCACACCCGAGGACGTCCTCGCGGCACTTGAGTCTGCGATCGCGCAGGCGATCGAGGACCCCGACTACATCGCCGCGATGGAGGACGCAGGTATCCCGATCATCCCGGCGGACCGCCAGGCCTTCGAGGCGGTCCTCGACCGCGACCACGCCGCGTCCCAGGCGGTAGCAGAGACGCTGCTTGCCGAGATGGCGGAAGAGGGCATGGACTGATCGGTTCCACTCCTCTTGGTGGGGCGCTAGTTGGAGCGCCCCACCGAGTCCACGTCATGACGAGCGTGCGGAGGATCGATGGCACAGGAGTCGCTGCTGCGGGAGCGCCCGCGGCGTGAGCTATTCGCCGATATCGGTCTCGGTGTGCTGCTACTGGCCGGTGCATGGCCCTTGCGGAACTACACGCTCAGCCTCCCCACGGACGCCAGGACACTCCTGCACCTCGTGGTCCTAGGGCTAGGCCTCGGTGGATTCGGGCTCATCTCCAAAGCTACGCTCAAGCTGCGTGCAGGTGCCACGAGCGATGATGGTGAGGTAGCTGGCAACGACGCGGAACCGAAGAGTTGGCAGGCACGTTCGCTAGCGCTCATCCGGTTCGATGAGATCGCCGCAGTTGGTCTGATCGCCGGCTACGTGTGGCTGTTGCCGCGCCTGGGCTTCCTCCTCGCGAGCTTCTTGGCACTTCTTGGAGGAGCAGTGCTCCTCGGAAACCGTCGCTGGGGGCGTTGGCTCGTCGTGATGCTCGTCTTCCTTCTGGCTTCCCAGTGGCTGTTCTTCGACTACCTGAACCTCCGCAACATCGGATGGCGGCCATGGTGACCCTCCTGCCGGTCGCTTCGCACGCGCACGTCACATGGATCGGAGCTCGCGGTGGGGCTTGAGCAGTTGGCGGAAGGGGCCGTACTTGCGCTCTCGCCCCTCAACATCGCCTTCGCGATCCTCGGTGTGCTCATCGGCATCATCGTTGGCGCGTTGCCCGGACTTGGACCCACGATGGCCATCGCCGTCATGGTGCCCGTGACGTTCCAGCTCGATCCCGCCAGCGGCTTGATCCTGCTCATCGGGGTGTTCGCGGGGGCCGTATACGGTGGAGCCATCACCGCGATCATGCTGGGCATCCCCGGCACAGGTGCTGACATTCCGACCATGTGGGACGGCCACCCCATGGCTCAGCGCGGTGAGGCGAAGCGAGCGCTGAACATCGCGGTCACTTCGTCTGCGATCGGTGGGACTCTCAGCGCAATCGCGTTGATGCTGGCGGCACCGCTCCTCGCGAACGTCGCCCTTAGCTTTGGGCCGCCGGAGTACGTCGCGCTCGCTGTCCTCGGCCTCGGGATCATCGTGTCTCTTGAGGCCGACTCCCTGTTGAGGGGCTTCATCTCCCTGACGCTTGGTCTACTTGTGGCGAGTATCGGGACCGACCCGATGACGGGTACGCGGAGACTCACGGGCGGACAGCTTGCGCTGTCCGAGGGCGTGCCGCTGATCGCCGTCCTCATCGGCATCTTCGCGATCCCGGAAGTGGTGAAGCTGGCCACCACGAACCAGGAGGTCCCGAAGATCGATCGCGAGCAGATGAAGCGCGGCGGACTCGAGCCGGGAGACAGGAAGGATCTCGCACCTTCGATCTTCCGAGGTGGGACCATCGGTGTCCTGATCGGGACGCTTCCGGGGGCGGGTGGCGTGATCTCGACCTTCGTTGCCTACAACGATCGGCGGAGGATCTCGAAACAGCCGGAGACCTTCGGCAAGGGCAACCCCCAAGGCCTCGCGACCGCGGAAGCAGCGAACAACGGCAGTGTTCAGGCATCGCTGATCCCGTTGTTGACGCTCGGCATCCCGGGGAGCGCCACCGCTGCGGTCTTCCTCGGCGCTCTCACGATCCACGGTCTGCGTCCCGGTCCCTTCATCTTCGATGACACAACCGGCACCATCGCCGCATTCCTCGTTGGTGCGGTCCTCGTCCAGGGCTGGCTGTACCTGGCTGGGTACTTCGGTGCACCCTGGTTCGCGCGCGCCGCCTCCGCCCCGAAGTCCTACGTGGTTCCGATCATCGTCGTGTTCAGCGTGCTCGGCGCTTACGGGATCGGGAGCAATCTCCACGCCGTGTGGATCATGCTGGCTGCTGGAGCTCTGGGTGTCGTCATGAACCGGTACCGCCTCTCTACCGGGGCATTCGTCCTTGCGCTCATCTTGGCGCCGATCCTGGAGAGGAACGCGGCTCGGACGCTGCAGCTGGGCCGCGGCGATCTCACCCTCTTCTTCTCGCGTCCTCTCACCGTCGTCGTCTACGTGCTCACGCTGATCACGGTCCTCTCGCCGCTCATCCGGCTGTGGGTCGAGCGTCGGCGCATGGACGTATGACCTTCTCTCAGAAAGAGGTACTCCAATGTGGATCCGCACGACGACCGAGGAAGAAGCGCGGCTCGTTTCGGGTTTGGCACCCACGTCCCAGGGGCAGGTGTTCTACCGAACGGTGCCTGGCGACGTTGACGGCTTGCCGACCTTCATCCTGCATCAGTCACCTCTGAATAGTGCTCAGTACCGGCGAGCACTCCCACTCCTTGCCGATCGCGGCCTGCGACCGTTTGCGCTCGACACACCCGGCCATGGAGGTTCTTTCACACCGCATGGTGAGTGGGAGATCTCGGACTACGCCGCGACGGTCCTCGAGGTGGCTGACCATCTGGGGTTCGAGAAGTTCGCATTGATCGCACGCGCGACGGGAGCGACCATCGGGGTGGAGGTGGCCCTGACGAAGCCGGAGCGGGTCCTCGCGATGGCTATCCACGGGCTGCCGGTCTATCGCGACGAGGAGCGCGCGGAACGCCTTGAGGGCTTCGCGCCGGTACTTGACCTGGCCCCGGATGGTCAGCACGTTCTCGGCGTCTGGGACCGGATCATGGATCAGTACCCGGCTCTTGAACCCGAGCTGGCCACCCAGTTCCTCATCGATTACCTCGGCTCCGGGCCGGACTACGCCCGCGCCTATCGTGCGGTGTTCCGTTACGACATGCCCGAACGCTTCCCTGGGATGACGGCTCCTTATGCCATCTGGTACGGCGAGCTCGACCGCCTCGGTTTCATGCGCGATCGGCCACGGGAGGTCGTCGCTGATGCCGATGTCAGAACCTTCGCTGGCGAGGATGACTTCATCGCCTGGCGGTCGCCCAGCTACTTCGCCGATGAAGTAGCTGGGTTCCTGGCAGGCGCGGTGCCCGCGGCGTGACTGCACACCGTGTTCTTCGACTCGGCCTCCCGATCGAGGATGTCTTCCACTCGGTCCAGGGTCGTGTCCAGCCGAGGTTGCTCTACACGGCTGGGCTGCTGCCTCGCGATCCGGCTGGGCGGGTGACACCGGGTGGAGCCGCTGATCAAGCCCGTGTCATCGCGGGCCAGCTCCAGCGGCTCTGCACCGAAGTCGGTGGAGCCTGGGCGCCCGTCGTGTTGGACATCTATCTGGCCGCGGATCGTGGCTCGAACGTGGCCCGCGCCGTCAACCGCGTTGAGGTTGACGGCCTCCTACCCACTCTGGCGTCCGCGCCGGAACCGGTGGTCCGAGTCTGCACGGTTGAACGCCTGAACGATCCCGACTACCGACTGGAGGTGGCCGCCATCTGCGTCCCAGAGGAGGAACTTCAGAGCTCCGAGCTCGCGAGCGAGACCCTGCACGTGCTCTATGGTTCACCTGCCACACGGACTGGCGACACCGTCTACCTCGCGCTGCACGAGGACCTCTCGGACGAGGGGACCGGGATGGCTGCTCGCTACGACCGGGCCATGGGTGCGCTCCTCGCAACCCTTGCCCGGTTCGGGCTAGGTCCGAAGGACCTCATGCAGACGACAACGTACGTGACGGAGTCGATCGTGCCCCACCTGGAGGAGGTTGGCGCGGTCCGGAGACGCCACTTCCCTGACGTGCACGCACCGGCGGGTACCACCGTCCAGGTGAGCAGCCTCAGCGACCCGCGAAGCCGCGTTGGAATCGCTGGCATCGCTGCGGTACAGGAGGATGAGAGTGAGCGCTGATCGTCGCGTCATCCTCACCGGAGCGGCTGGTGGGATCGGAACGGCCATCGCCCAACACCTCGCTGCTCGTGGATGGGTCCTCGGCCTGTTGGACACCCAGCAGCGCGCGCTGGAGTCACTACTGAGGAGTCTCCCTGGAGACGGTCACGCGATAGAGGTAGCGGACGTCACCCACCCGCAGACCCTGACTGATGCGGTTGACCGACTGGCTGCACTCCTCGGCGGGCTCGACGCGCTCATCGCGAACGCCGGAACGATGTCGCGTGTGCCCCTGGACGAACTGGCAGCCGAGGAGCTGCACCGGTGTCTGGATGTCAACGTCGTAGGTGCGCTCACGACCTTCCAAGCTGCGCGGCCATTCCTGCGTGCTGGCCGCAAACCCGCCGTCGTGTTGATGTCCTCCGCGGCTGGCTTGAGCGCTCGTAGCGTCACGGGACCCGCGTACCGTGTCAGCAAGGCGGCACTGATATCCCTCGGCCGGGTTCTTGCTGTGGAGTGCCTTCCGGAGGGCATCCGTGTGAACACGGTCGCCCCGGGCGGGGTCGAGGGTGGTATGTCATCGGACTTCTCTCCCGATGAGTTGGCACCTATGGCGGCCGCAACCCTGGAGGGACGGTTAGTCCATCCCGATGAGGTCGCCGAGTTGGCGGCCTACCTCGTGGGCGAAAGCACGGTGAGCGTCACCGGTGAGGCCATCCGGCTCGCGGGTGGAGCTGGCCTGTGATCCAGGAAATCCACCGACCAACGTCTACACCGAGGTGAACGACCTGTGAGGCTCTCCTATCTGATCCCGTCGGTGAACACGATCACAGAAGGTGAACTCCACCGCTTCGCGCCTCCTGACGTGCGCGTCAACATCGACCGGATCCCGGTCACCGCGACAGATACCTCGACCGATGACGGGACGGTTGCGCTGCTTGAGGAGGTACTCACTGGCCTGGAGCGCAGCGTCCGGCGCGCTGCGGCACCCGGTCCGGACCAGGTCGTGCTCGGGATGTCGGCTCCGGTCTTCCGAGGCGGTCTCGAGGCTGGGCGTGCACGCCTCGAAGCCCTGTCCGAGCGCACGGGCATACAGGTAACTGCTGCTGCCCTGGGGCAGGTCGAGGCCGTGCGTGCCTTCGGGTGCCGTCGTATCGGCGTGCTGTCGCCGTACCAGCCGGTGAACGACCGCGAGGTACAACGGTTCTTCACGGAGGCCGGACTCGAGGTCGTTGCTATCGAGTCAACCCTGAGCCCTACCGCCCGGTCCATCGCGCGAACCGCACCGGAGGAGATCCACGCGCTCGCTGCGCGACTCGCCCAGTCTGAGCCGGAGATCATCGTGCAGGTCGGGGCCAACCTTGGCATCGCCGGGCTTGTCGCCTCGCTGGAGAGTTGGTTCAGGGTCCCCGTCCTTTCGCTCAACCTGACGGGACTGTGGATGGCTGTTAGGGCATCTGGCTCCGACGTGCGGCTGGCCGGACTCGGCCGGCTCTGGCAGGACCACTGAACACGAAGGAGCGCAGTATGGAGATCGTCATCAACGTTGATGGACTCGACGGAACGGTCCGACCTCGCACGATGCAGATCGATCGCGTGCTCAACCTGGGATCAGCCTTGCGTGATGATGAACGTGCTGCCCAGCACCGGGCGGAGATGGCCGAGATTGGGATCGAGATCGCGTCCGAGGTTCCCGCGCCGCGCATCTACCCGCTCGGCGCCTGGGCTCTGACGACGGAGCAGGTCATCACCGTTCAGGGTCAACGAACCTCCGGCGAGGTCGAGCCGGTCGTCCTGGTGGACGAGGATGAGATCTTCGTCGGCCTCGGATCCGACCACACGGATCGACAGCTCGAAACGGCGGGGATCCCCTGGTCGAAACAGGCGTGTCCGAACGTGCTGGCCCCGACGGTGTGGCCGTACGAGACTGTACGGGATCGATGGGACGACGCGATGCTGCGTTCGTGGGCGGACGGTGTTCCGTACCAGGAGGTCGAGGCCGGGGCCTTCCTGCGGCCGGAGGACATGATCGCGGTCGCCGAGGAACGGGTTGCCCTTCCCAGCCGTCGTTA
>LFIK01004769.1_pt1 | contig 10937 bp, 8 predicted proteins | sample 643401 | NCBI WGS metagenome assembly LFIK01 (sample SAMN03777447, study PRJNA286221) | soda lake metagenome | biome: soda lake; feature: Kulunda steppe; material: water; isolation source: sample T5-Br brine of Lake Tanatar-5 | place: Russia: Kulunda steppe | collected 2010-07
CCGGCGTACTGGTGCTTTTGATGGGATCGGCCATCGCCGCGGCATTGGGTGTCCCCACGCTGGCTGGATATCTTTGGCTGTTGCCTGTAGGCGTGCTGCTCACCGGTTTCTATAGCGTCTTTAACTACTGGGCAGTGCGCACCAAGCGCTTTACCACCATTGCAGGAACTAAACTGCGCCAAGCCGTGGCCACCCTCGCAATTCAACTTGCGGCGTTTAAGCTTGGCGGCATTGCCTTGCTCTTAGGCCAAGTCGCAGGGCAGGGTGTGGGTACAACAACACTGGGGCTGCCAGCACTAAAGAGCGCAGGGTTTAAGCAGGTGAGTTGGGCTGGTGTCAAAAAAGCCGCTAGCCGATATAAACGGTTTCCGATTTTCTCGACATGGGCAGGTTTCGCAAATACCGCGGGACTGCAGTTGCCACCAATTATGTTGGCAGCAATTTTTAATCCTGCGGCAGCTGGGCTTTTTGCACTGGCTAATCGTGTTCTTTCGCTGCCGATGTCCTTAATTGGCGGAGCCATTGGCCAAGTGTTCTTTTCGAATGCCGCCGAGTCGCATCGGCAGGGTAAACTGGCGCCTTTAGTCGCGAGTTTGCATTCCAAACTTGCTCATATAGGCCTGCCCCCAGCCTTAATCCTCATCTTGCTAGGGCCTGACCTCTTTGCTACCGTCTTCGGCGCGCAGTGGCGGCAGTCCGGTGAGTTCGCGCGTTGGCTAGCGCCTTGGCTCTATTTAGTCTTCGTCACGTCCCCGCTGAGTACAGTTTCAACGGTGACTGAACGGCAAAAGCAAGGTCTGGTGTATCACCTCATCCAGCTCATTTCACGAGTTATTGCAATCGCTGTCGGCGGTTGGATAGGCGACCTTGCTACAACCATCGCCCTATATGCTATCGCGAGCGGCCTCTCTCGTCTCGGCTACCTTTTTTGGCTCACTCATATCTCTGGTAACCCACCTCTTTCAATATGGGTTCCAACACTGACTGCTTTTGGCTTCGCCCTTTTTGCGGCACTGCCTGTTTTGGCAGGAATGACTATTGCTGATTACAACTCCTTGGCTTGGGCAGTCGCGCTCTTTGTTACAACGTCAATATTGGCATTCCGTTACTGGTTATTGTTGCGAAAAGCCTACTAATACCGAATATGCCTTCATTACTTTTAGAAGGGCTTGATCATTAAACATCACCAGCACAATCCAAACTTTCCGTTCATCAAACACCCAGTCGAATTCGATAAGCATACTGATAAGCAGCTGCTACAGTATTGCCTCGGTGCTACGCTCTATATGCCGGGCACTAAAGTAATCCTTAACAAGATCCTCCGCCGTCAACTTGGTGATCTGACATCAATAGTCATGTGTTTTGAGGACGCCATCTCGGCGGACCAATTGCCTGCGGCCGAACACAATATACTACATCATCTTGATCAGATAGCAGCGGCCATAGCTGTTGGTGAGCTCGAGCATAAAGACATCCCGCTAATCTTCCTGCGGGTACGTAATACCGAGCAGTTTATTGCCTTCGCAAGCCGACTCACTACAATTCAGGCGGGGGTTCTGAGTGGGTTTGTTTTTCCTAAATTCTATAGTCAAAACGCGCACCGTTTTTTGAACCAATTGCGCAACTTAAATGAGAATCTAGGCGTTCAACTATATGGAATGCCGATCCTGGAAGGGCACGCCATAGCCTATCGAGAGACGCGCAATGGTGAGTTGAAAGCACTTAAAACTTTACTTGATCCATTCAAAGACCTAGTTTTGAATATACGGGTTGGCGGGACGGATTTTTCGGCTATCTTTGGTTTGCGGCGCGGCATCAACACCTCAATTTACGATATCCTTCCGGTCCGCGATGTACTCACGGATATCCTTAATTATTTCAATCGTGCCGAAGCAAGTATTGTCGTGTCAGGGCCGGTTTGGGAGTATTTTCTCGCGGACACTCAGATCGACATCGATAATGCCATCGAAGAGAACATTCATCGATCACTGCTGAATCGCAATCCAATCCTTAATGAAGCTATCGACGGCCTATTGCGCGAAGTCATCCTAGATAAGACGAATGGCTTTGTTGGTAAGACGGTCATCCATCCCTCACACCTTAAATATGTGAACGCCATGCATGCGGTCACGCGCGAGGAGTTTGACGACGCTTGTCAGATCCTGAACGGTAGTGGCGGCGTCATCAAAATCGAAAAATCTAATAAAATGAACGAAATCAACCCTCATCGAGCTTGGGCAACCCGAATCACGCATTGCGCTCGAGCCTTCGGTGTGATTGAAGACGAGACCCAATACCTTAAGTTGTGTCTCAGTTGAGATTTTAAGCACCCATGCTCCTGTTATGGAAAATACGATTATGGACTCTATAACTGCCACGCGCCGTTTCCTTGCTGACATTGGGCTGCCTGCGGGCGATGCCTATGATCTGCCAGACTCGGCCAGACGCTTCGCCGATGGCGCCCAGTTCCGTTTCGAGGTCCCGGGCATTCAAGGCCCGGCCGCCATGGAGGCCCTGTTGGACAGGGTTGGCGAGTTGGGTTTGACCATCCATCGTGTCACCCAGACCAAGGGAATCATGCTGCTCTCGGACCATGACATCCTCGCGATGGTTGAGCTCGCCAAGGTCGGTCAGGTCGAGCTGGTCTTGTCCGTTGGGCCGCGCGCTACCTACGACACCAGTGCCTCGGTGCAGACGTCCGAGGGGCAGCGGATGGGATATCGCTTGCGTGGTCAGGAGCAGATTGTCCGCGCAATTGAGGACATCAAGCGTGCGGTGCGGCTCGGTTGTCGCTCCTTCCTGCTCTACGACGAGGGCCACCTGTGGGTCTTGAACGAGATGCGCAAGCAGGGCGAGATTCCGGCTGAATGCCTTTTCAAGATTTCGGCGCACTGCGGTCACGGCAACCCCTGTTCTGCCAAGTTGCTCGAACTCAGTGGCGCCAACTCGATCAACCCGGTGCGCGACATTCAGCTCCAGATGCTAGGCGCGCTGCGCCAGGCGATCGCGATCCCGATCGACGTTCACACCGAAAACCCTGCGTCTTCCGGCGGGTTCATTCGGCATTACGAGGTCCCGGAGATGATCCGGGTCGCTGCACCCATCTATCTCAAAACTGGGGGCTCAGTCGCAAAGACTCACGCCTGGGACACCACAGTGGAGGATGCCAAGCAACGCGCCAAGCAGGTACAGCTCGTCAGTCGGGTGATCGATCAATACTATCCGCAGGCGGTTTGTTCACCCAAGGCTAGCATGTGATGATGGTCGGTTCGAGTTTGTTCTCATAAATCGACCATATTTCATGGCTCCAGCAAACAACGAACGGCGCCGTCTTCGGCTCATCCTTGGTTCGATGAACTTCGGCCCGCAGGTCGATCTCGATGGAAGCCGGTCGATGATCGAGACGTTCCTCGGCGACGGGAATTCCGAGATCGACAGCGCCTATGTTTACAATAATGGAGAAACAGAGCGATTCCTTGGTGAAGTTCTCCCTCACCTGGATCAACGTCGCTATTCCATCGCCACAAAGGTCAATCCGCGAATCACCGGTCGTCTTGATGCTGAGGCAATCCGTGCCCAGCTCGATGAATCGCTCGAGCGCATGGAGCGCAAATCGGTCGACCTTCTCTACCTTCATTTCCCCGATCCCGACACGCCTCTCGAAACCACGCTTGCTGCCTGTGCGGAGCAGTATGCTGCAGGCAAATTCGATAGCCTTGGGCTGAGCAACTACCCGGCGTGGGAAGTCGTCCAAATCTGGCATCTTTGCGATAGAAACGGTTGGCCAAAGCCAGCTGTGTATCAAGGACTTTATAATGCCTTGTCACGTAATGTCGAAGCCGAACTCTTGCCCGCACTACGTCGGCTTGGCATTCGGTTCTACGCCTATAACCCTCTAGCTGGCGGTATCCTCGCTGGGAAGTACGCTAACCATAGTGACGAACCGGCACCCGGTCGCTTTACCATTCGTCCAAACTACCGTAAGCGCTACTGGAAGGCATCCTTCTTTGATGCCTTAGACAAGGTTGCAAAGACTTGTGTGGAATCCGAGATCACTATGGTGGAAGCCTCCTATCGTTGGTTAGCACACCACTCCGCTCTCACGGCGAATGATGGGATCATTATCGGCGCGTCCAGCCCTCTCCAACTTCGGCTAAACCTTGATTCGTTAGCCCAGGAATCGCTTCCCCAGTCTGTCGCGGAGGCGTTCGAAGCTGCCTGGGACAACGTAAGATCCGACAGTCCAGATTACTTCCGAACTCCGGATTAACCCTCTTCATAGCGTGACAACAGACTCAATGCAGCACAACATCACAAATCGGTTTCTCGACGGAATCTTCGCTCTCAAGGATCAGCCCTTACCTGAGAGTGCCCGCCATCACGCGCGGCGCTGTCTTCTCGACTATCTTGCAGCCACTGTTGCTGGCGCCAAGATGGCGGAGGAAGAAACCAAGAAGCTGCTCGATTCGCTTGGGGGCACGGATCCGCATGCGTCGCTGATTGGTTTGAATCGAAAAGCGTCTCTTCTGATGGCATCGTTCATAAACGGGATATCGGCCCACACCGCCGAGTTAGATGATGGCGTTATCTCGGGGATCATTCACCCGGGTGCTCCGGTGTTTTCTGCGCTGATTCCCGTAGCTCAGCGATACCGTGTTAACGGGGAGGATTTGCTGCTGGGCGCTATCGCTGGTTATGAGGCGGCCGTAAGGATTGCGGATGCGATTCAGCCTTCGCACAAACTTCGTGGCTATCATGCAACGGCAACCTGTGGAGCGCTTGGAGCCGTTGTCGGCATTCTGATGATGCGGCATGCCGCGCCATCTATTGTCAAGAATGCGCTTTCGGCGGCAGCTGTATCAGCTGCAGGTTCCTTGAAAGTGCTCGAGGATAACTCCCAGCTCAAGCCCGTCAACGCAGGACATGCTGCCGCTTCTGCCATTACTGCCGTCGCTCTATCGGAATGCGGCTTGGTCGGCCCCGAAGATGTTTTTGCAGGTAGCGCTGGGTTCCTAGCGATGACGGCAGATAAGTGCGATCACGACAAGCTTTTCGGTTTAACCGATGAACCGTTGGCCATCGAACGTGTTTACTTCAAACCGTACGCAGCGTGTCGTTATTGCCATCCGGCGATCGAAGCGACCTTGGCACTCAGAGCGCATGGAGATATTGATACATGCACCATCAAGAGAATTAGGGTTTCCACCTACGAGCTTGCCGTAAAGCATCACGACCATACGGCGGTGGAGAACGTGTCTTCAGCTAAAATGAGCATCCCATTCAGTGTTGCTGTCGCGCTTGAATATGGCGCAGCTGGAGTGACCGAGTACTCGGAGCAAACCGTCCAGTCTGACAGTGTAGCCCGCGTGATGAAGATGGTAGAGGTTCAAGCTGACGATGCCTACACTGCGGAGTTCCCTAGACGCACGACTGCGAAGGTGGAGATCACGTTCAACGATGGCCGGGTAGTGATATCTGAAGTGCACGAACCTAAAGGCGACCCTGGGAACCCTCTTTCGGATGAAGAAGTGAGTGAAAAGTTTGTTTCGCTCGCTCTGTTTTCTGGCATGAGCAAAAGCCGAGCGCAAGAGATTTGTGACCTTATCTGGCAGTTTCCGACTCATGCGGACCGTTTCTATAAACTCATTTGATGAAAAAGGCACTTAGCACTCGTGATACAAATTGATGCGTTCTATCAACACCTCCGAGACCTCGGGGTGGAATTTGTGACCGGCGTTCCGGACACATTGCTAAATGACTTTTGCTTGGGGCTTGACGTCATCTGGAAATCGCCCAAGCATATCATCGCAGCCAACGAGGGGAATGCGGTCGCATTAGCTGCCGGTTATCACCTTGCTACGGGGTCGGTGCCACTGGTGTACATGCAGAACTCTGGTATGGGCAACGCGATGAATCCGCTCATCTCGCTTACCGATGCCGCCGTTTACTCGATCCCGCTAGTCCTGCTTATTGGCTGGCGCGGCGAGACTGGCTCCGGGGATTGGCCACAGCACCAGCGCCAAGGCGAGCTCAGCCCTGTGCTTCTCGATGCACTCGATATCCCCTACCGCGTTCTCGATTCCGACGTCGCCGCGGTAGCGGATGCGACGTCCTGGGCAGTCGTAACCGCCCGTGAGAAGAACAGCCCCACCGCACTGCTCGTTCGTAAAGGCGTGCTCGCCCTTAAGGAAAAGGCAGGCTTCGTCGCTGAAGGACAACAATATTCCCTCAGCCGAGAGGAGGCCATCCGGACGATCCTGGCCATCGCGCCACCTGATTCGATCTACGTCGCATCCACCGGCCGCATCACCCGTGAACTTCATGCAATTCGGGAAGATCTAGGTCAGTCACACGACCTTGATTTCCTGAACGTCGGTGGGATGGGCCACACTCTTTCGATTGCTGCCGGGATTGCTGCTGCGCGCCCTCACCGCCCAGTGATCTGCCTCGACGGCGATGCTGCAGCCATGATGCACCTTGGTTCTCTGCCAGTTACGGCAAGGTTAGGGCAGTCAAATCTCATCCATATCGTGCTCAACAATGGGTCACATGAGTCTGTTGGAGGGCAACCCTCAGTTTGTCATGATGTACAGCTAACTGGGATAGCTGCAGCTTCTGGTTATGAAACTATGCCATCGTACGTCGAGACCGCAGAGGGACTTTCGAAAGCTATTCGCAAGATGACCGATTCAGATAGGGCGTCTTTCATCGAGGTTCGTATTAGGAAGGGGATGCGGCCGGATATGCCCATTTTAAAAATGATTCCGGAAGATCAAAAAGTAATGTTCATGAAGCGGCTTTATGAGAAATAAATCCTCTAGTTGGCTGACGATTACTTTAAAGAGTTAATTGATGATTTTAAGTTCAGACTATTTCGGAGACATGTTTGGTACTGCTGAGATGCGGGCTGTTTTTTCGGACCAAGGTCGGTTTGAATCCTGGCTGGCTACAGAAGCCGCGCTTGCAAAGGTGCAGGGCACACTAGGCCTGATACCCAATGATGCTGCTGAGAGAATCCAGGCGGTTGCTCGAGTCGAAAATATCAACGTCGACTGGATGCGTGAGGAATACTACCGTGTTGGATTCCCTATCCTCCCGCTTGTACATCAACTCGCGGAGGCTTGTGATGAAGACAGTGCGCGTTGGGTGCACTGGGGTGCCACCACGCAGGACATTATCGATACCGGACTAGTGCTGCAGATGCGCCAGGGGTTCGATCTGCTCGAGAATGATCTTTGGGCTGCGATGGATGCGTTGGCCGACTTGGTTCGAGCACATCGCTATACGGTCATGCCCGGACGCACCTTTCAGCAGCAAGCTGCACCCATCACCTTTGGCTTCAAAGCGGCAATCTGGCTGGACGAGTTGCAGCGCCATTCTCAACGTCTCGCTGAGGTCCGGCAGCGAGCCCTCGTCTGCTCTTACGGCGGAGCGGTGGGCAACCTATCAACCTTAGGGGAAAATGGGAGTAAGGTCGCGGTCGCATTGGCTAAAGAGCTAAGTTTGGGAGAGCCGCCGATTACCTGGCATACCGCGCGGGATGGCTGGGCAGAAGCGGTTTTCTGGTTGGCACTGGTCGGCGCGACGCTAGGCAAAATCGGGACTGAGATTGCTACGCTGATGCGCACCGAAGTGGCAGAAGTGCGCGAGCCGTATCAGCTTGGGCGTGGCTCAAGTAGTACCATGCCGCAGAAACGTAATCCTATCGCCTGTCCCATTCTCATTTCTGCGGCAACCCGTCTGCGTGATTCTGTGCCGTCACAGCTCTCGGCGATGATCCAAGAGCATGAGCGTTCTGTAGCGGGGCAACCAACGGAATGGCTTGTCATACCAGAGGCTTTTGTACTTGCCTCAGGCGCCTTGAGACAGGCTCAAGAGCTCCTCAGCAGGCTTGAGGTAGATGCGGATCGCATGAGAGCCAACCTTGATCTCGGTAACGGTCTTCTAATGGCTGAGTCTGTCATGATGGGAATTGCGTCCAAGATCGGACGTGGCCGTGCGCACAAACTAGTATCGGCAGCAGCCAACCGAGCTATCGAACAGGAGACGACGCTGCGTGACCAACTGATCAGGGATATGGAGCTTATGAAGTGGCTGAGCGAGCCGGAGCTCGATCAGCTGCTTGAGCCTGGGAACTATCTCGGTTCAACACAGACGATGATCGAGGCAGTGCTATCCAATTACCAAAAGATGCGAGAAATAGTATGACGAAACCGCGTTGGCTCCAGCGACCAGCTGGTTCGACTTGGGGTGATTGGGGACCGGATGACCAGTTGGGCCGTCTCAACCTAATCGAACCTGAGCAGGTAGTCAAGGGGATTGCTGAGGTCAAGGCTGGTAAGACTTTCTGTCTGAGCCTGCCGCTGCATCTACCGGGTGGCAATGTACTTAGCCCCGTTCGTTTTCCGCCGGTTTTGCGGCCTGTGATCCGCAACGATGCGCCTTACTACAATTACCAGTGGCGCGAGTTCGACCCCCGGCTAACCGACATCGCCTCGGACGACTTAGTACTAATGCACACTCAGTATTCCACCCAGTGGGATAGTCTGGCACACCGAGGGTCACTCTTTGATGTGCATGGAAACGGCGAACTGGCAGCGGTCTACTACAACGGCTTTCGTGCCGACGAGGATGTAGTCATGGATGCAGAGCAACAAGTGGCTGCTAATGCACTTGGCATCGATACTATGGCTGCCCATGGTGTTCAGGGCCGCGGGGTATTGGTCAACCTGCATCGCCATTTCGGCGAATCGCCGCGCAAAGAGGTGGGGTACAACGAATTGATGCGTGTGCTTGATGCAGACAACGTAATAGTTGAGTCGGGTGACATTCTCTGCCTATGGACTGGACTTGATCGCATGATTCTTCGAATGGCCGGTCAACCTGACCAAAGCTTGCATCACGATTGTGCCGTCCTCGATGGATGGGATCCTAAGTTATTGCAATGGATCACAGATAGCGGCGTGGCTGCGATCGTCTCTGACAACTTGGCAGTTGAGGCTGTTCGCAAACCAATTCCAGAATGTTACTGTGGCAGTAGCCTGCCGCTGCACGAACATTGCCTCTTCAAATTAGGCGTTCATTTGGGTGAGCTTTGGCTGTTGGCGGACCTTGCTGAATGGCTGGAAGCGAATGGCCGCTCACGGTTCCTGCTCACCGCGCCGCCGCTAAGGCTGACGGGCGCGGTGGGATCACCCGTGACACCGATTGCAACGGTCTAGCTTTCATTTCACAGATTCTGTTTGTAATCGTTTTTGGACGTTATTTTTATCCTTGTGACTCAAAAAATTTCATTTTCTAGCCCGTCTTCTAGTGCACGGCCCGTTGTCATCTTCGGTGATTCAATTACTTCGTTTGGTGTGATACGGGGTCTGAGAGAGTTTGACATTCCGATCTACATGGTTTCGGATACTGGAAAGGGCATCGGCACTCACTCCAGATATGTGCGAGACGTCCTGGTCTTGCCGCCATCCGCGCCTGACTATGTGTCCTCTGTCATCAAATGGATAAAGGGCCACATCGCTGGTAAACCTATATTGCTTGTCGCGGGAAACGATGACGCACTGGAGTTGTTATCCAAGCAACATGAGCGCTTGAAACACTACGCCGAGCCAAGCTTCCCGTCTTGGGAAGTGGTGAATACCGCGATCAATAAAGAGCGTGCGTATGCACTTGCTCAAGAAATTGGTGTTCCCACTATTGAAACTCGGCGAATAAGCTCATTCAGCGAGTTGGGAGGCTATTTGCAATCAAGCAGCGATATTCGCTTTCCACTCTTTTTGAAATGCGCATACTCAAGAAGATTTAGTCAGCAATATCGTACCAAAGGCGTGATCTGTCATTCAGAAAGTGAAGTTCTAGAAGCCTATGATAAATACGACGGATTCCTCGGGGCGCTTCTTTTGCAGGAGTTTTTGCCTGGAGACATCGACAAGCTCTGTGCGGTTTTGCTGGTGCTCAACAAGCACGGGGAAGTGATAGCTGTTGCTGCAAACGAAAAAATTCGTTCGTCGCATCTATATGGTTCCACGACGCTGTCGTCAAGCATGTGGGATCAGCAACTAGTCGAGCGAGCGGTGTTACTTGCGGAAACTATTGGTTGCGTTGGTTTCGTCGGTGTCCAATTCAAGTTCGATTCGCGTGATCACGAATATAAGTTTCTAGAGATAAATGCACGATTCAGTGTTTCCGTGAGCTTAGCCCAGCGTTGTGGTATTAACATGCCAGAACTCGTTTATAAAGAATTTTCTGGCGAATCGTTCCCGCGCGCCCGCGCTCTGCAAAAAAATTATCCAAGCAATATTTTATTGTGGTGGCCGTTAAGTGATGCGAGGTTGCTGGCGCAAAAAAGATTCTATCGTGAGCCACGTCGTTACTTGGCAAGTCTAAAAGGGTCAGGCTATATCATTGAGCCAATTTCTTGGCGTGACCCAGTGCCGGCGTTGATGATAATCAAAAGCCTTTTGGCGAGGCTTTATGGGAAAGCCCTCACGATTAAAAAAGGGAACTAGTCAGTGCGCCTCGATTAAAATGGCGCCTTGTTCATAGAAATTGATTTACAGCCGAATCACGAGGCGACGGGTCCACTAATTGGATTTAGCAGAGAGTGTTGGCTCTACTAAATTCACTACCGGTCAGACGGGCCAGTACTGTTACAAAGGACGCTCAGGCCAGATATATTCCGCAAGCGCACCAAATTGTTTAAGGCTGAAGGGCTGATCAAAGACTGGATTAAGAGTATTGGAGTCTGCGTCGTCCGCACGTTGATCGACAAGCCAATCATCCTAGACCGGCAGGGAAGACGGTCTAGGTCTGGCCAGTGCCGTGGCCTCGGTCCTTCAAACATGGAGGTAATCAGTATGAGCAATCGTAAAAAAGTTACTCGGCCAGGAGCAGCTAGCAGCGCATCAAACACTTTGCGGAGCAAGTCTACGGGC
>LFIK01004771.1_pt1 | contig 10937 bp, 10 predicted proteins | sample 643401 | NCBI WGS metagenome assembly LFIK01 (sample SAMN03777447, study PRJNA286221) | soda lake metagenome | biome: soda lake; feature: Kulunda steppe; material: water; isolation source: sample T5-Br brine of Lake Tanatar-5 | place: Russia: Kulunda steppe | collected 2010-07
CTTTCTTTTCAAGCAATTCCTTACCTTGTGTGCAAGCCCACTGTTGACCAAAAGAAGCACCTGCGAATATCATAAAAGGCCATACGACAACCTCTAACTCTTTAACCTGACCTTGATAGGCTAGGTAACAAAGAAAAATAAGTAATCCTGTAGAAACTTCCCTTTTCCAAGTCTTTTTCATAGAAAGAACACTCCCACAATACCTGTCAAGACTGCCGTAACGATAGCGCCTAAGACAACTTTAACAAACCACACCATGTAAGACTTCAATTCAGCTATATCATTTCTGAGATGGTTATGAGCCTTGTCTGATTCTGTTCCTTGGGCCTCTACCCTTTCTTCAAGTCTACCAAGTTTATTGTTTACCTTGTAAACTTCTTCCTTCAAACCTTTAACATCGTTATCTAGAGTTTCGGTTTCATCTTTTAACATACCAATTTTTTCTTGAAGGTGTTCACGTATCATAGCCAGTCTTTTTTATTCACTTTAAAGCCAGGGCAATCTCTTGCAGCGTAATCATTGTGACCAGTCACCTTTTGTATATCGGTGAGTTTGTCGAGTTCTTTCAGGTATTGTTTCAGTGCTGTCCTCTGTTTGGTTGTGTAATGGTCACTGGCTTTACCTACGGGTGTCCCTGCCCCGATAAGACAAATACCGATTGTTCCTGCATTGTGACCTGCTACATGGGCACCTATGTCATAGAGGCTTCTACCGATCCAAACCTCACCATCACGCATGATTACACGGTGATAACCAATATCCCGCCAACCATTATCCTCTACGTGCCAACGCTTAATCTCGTTGAAGATGTGTTCATTTGTTTTACCATTAAACCATCTTGCAGGGGTAGCAGATGTATGGATAATGGCCTCATGAACAGGGTGTCTTGCGTTACCTTGATAAATCATGTCAGTTTTCCTTTCCAAAAATCTTATCCACTGTTTCAAAATCAAACGGTGCATGTTCCCACATAGGGTGGTTACGATTAAATTCTGAGGCAGCCTTAAGTGTTCTTCTTGCTTTACCCCGAATTTCAGGAGGCAGGTTATCCGTCATATCAGAGAGTGGCTTGGGTAGTTGATGACCTGAAAACTCTTCTGCCTCGTCTTCTGTCAAAATATCTAATTCAATAAGTGCCTCTGTAATCTCAAGCCTTGATCTTCTAGCATTAGTCCGCCAGTTATCAAGTTTTTCTTTTTCCCTTTGTTCGGGGGTAACTTTTTTAGACCAATCAATACTCATCTTCGGGCACCTCAATACTGTGTGGCGGTAACTCAATTTCACCATCCGGCGGGTTGATGACAGGCTCGGGGAAACGGGTTTCCTTTGGCGCGTTGGCACCATGAGGCAGGCGCAGGGTTATGTGCAGCACCCCGTCCGTGCGACCCACGTCGCCCGTGATCCATTCGCTTTCGACGGCGTCTGCTGGCAGCGTCTCGCCGTCCGCGAGGTCGGAAAAGTCGAAATCCTCGCCGTTGAGCGTGAGCGTGTCGCCGTCGCGGGCTGCGGTGAGGATTTCGTCTGTTCGCGTGGGGGATAGGATAATGTGCATGGTGTTTTACTCCTTAGAACCAGCGGCCAACGGCGCACAACCCGACCCGGCTGGTGGTGCTCGACGCCCCACTCGCACTAAAAACGCGCATTGTGGCTTGGCTCGCCGAGTTTTGACCGAAACAGGCAACAATACGGTTGAGGTCGGTCCCCGAAGTCCCGCTAATACCGCCATAAGTAAACGGTCGGTCTGCAAAACTGACAGGGAAGTCCCAAGTAAAAACGCCTGAACGCCACCAGTTACCAGATTGGTCATCGACTGATGCGGCCGCCACGTCGTCGTTAGTGCAAATCTGCGTCCCATCCGCGTAACGCACGTATTCACCGTTGGAGTTGCTGCCGCGCTCGATCACCGCGCCGGTGGGGGCGCCGCCAGATTGGGATACGGTGCCAAGGAGGTTGCCTGCCGTCCACCCATGATCCGTGAGAATTACTCGACCCGTCGTGGTGTCGGTAGCCGACTGAGTGACCCCATCGCCGCCGTAGCTGTCTGCCTCAATACCATCGGAGAATGTCTTAACACCACCAACAGACTGAGCATCAGTTACGTTGACGTAACGACTATCATCCTCAGTGGCGGCACTACCTAGGCCGAGATTATCCCGAGATGTTGGCGCGTCCGCGAGGTCTGATAGATTGTTGGCCCTATGTGCATATCTATCATCGTCTTCAACAGCAGCAGTTCCTAGCCCCAAGTTTGTCCTGGCAGTAGCTGCATCCCCTAGGTCAGAGAGGTTGTTATCCGCAAGTAATGCATCAAGACCATCCCTCAGTGTTTCTACTGTAATGCGATTACTTGTCTCTCCTACAACAGCATATAGCTGATCCGTAAGATCAACCTCTGTTGCCTCTGTCAGTTCTGTAAGTTTTTTATCAGCCATCAAACGGCACCCTCATTATCAGTTGTCCTTCATCTTCCAGTAACAAGACACCCTCATCTTCAAGCCCTAGCGGAACTTCAATAATAGCGTCCTGTTGCCTCATAAGCATCCCCCTCCGCAGGGCTTCACAGGTGACTTTTGGGACCACACCCTCGAACACCGCTATTTGAGATACATCACCCGTAACAGGCAATTCCCATGGTGCCCTTTCTGGAACCAGTATCTGCCTACCGAAAGTCCCGGTCTTGTAGAGCACCAGCACCGTAACCTCTTCCCCCACATACCTTTCGGGGATATTGAGGGTCATGGGTTGAGAGATTTCTACGTGAGGGGGTTCATCTACGTTACCTGCTCTGTATGTTGCATCACCCCCTGTTAGCCGACCTGTATTATCCTGCTGGATTACAACATGACCCGTGACGTTCCGAATTAATGCATCAGCCGCCTGCTGCTGCTGAATGACGACGTGTCCGGTGACGTTCCTGAGAAGCGCCTCTCCTGCCTGCTCCTTCTGAATGACGACATGACCGGTGACGTTGCGGAGTTTAGCATCGGGGTTAAACTCCGCCTGAACTACCACATGGCCGGTGACGTTGCGAAGCTGCTGCTCGGCCATCAGGCAGTCCTCGACGCCACGCCAACCTCGATTTCATTCACGCCCGCCTCGGTCCATGGCTCGTTGGTGCGCGGGTCTTGATCCCACTGCACGCGGAACTCGCTGAAACTGGTGCCCGGCTGGATGCGCTCTGCGCCATGCTCGCTGCCGTCATAGATGAGTAGATCGGCCTCCGGTGCGGGAGCACCCGCCTCAGCGAGTTGGCTGGTTTCGAAGTGGACCGACGCCACGAAATCATCCTCGCCAAGCACAGGAATATCGGGACGCGAGAATGTTACCAGTTGGTCCGCGTTGTCGGTCGAGAGCGAGTTTTCCAATGAAGCATAGCCGATTGACGTTATGTTGCTCGGGGTGCCGTCCCACTGACTCAGACTCGCCACAGAAAGTTGAGTCTCCACCACCTTAAAGCCAAGCGTAGGCTCGGTCGAAATTAGAAACTCTGATAAGTTAAGATTTTGGCTTATTATGGCACCTCCAAGGCCAGTGTAAGCACACTCTACTATGGACCCGCCTAATTCGTTTTGAGTGTCACCGCTAAACTCGTCAACCAGCTCGCGGTCCTTGAATATTTGGAATGATCCTTGCGGTCCAATAGAAAAGGATATGCAAAACTCCGCAAGCGTTGAACCAGCTGAGCCTAACAAAATTGGCTCGCTCAATGACGGTGAATCAAAGAACATATTTTCAGCCTGGTCATCAACTGCTACCCCAAACAAGGTGTTTCCTTGCTCATCGTTGAACGAAAGAACATACCCAGCGCTGATTGAAAAGTGAGAGCCTTCCGGCCTGATCATTAGACCAACCCACCCTTCGCTTATTGGGGTAAACGTCCGCGTGAACGGGCCAGGGCTTCCATCAAGTCCATAGGCTTCGCGAACATGATCACGGCTTCGAAATTCATCGTCACTCGTGACAACATCAGATTCAGAAAGACCGGGCCACATGGTCCAGTTCGCACCGGCAAGAATTGTCGTCATAGTAGGTCTCCTTTCAGGCTGTTCCAGCGGTTCACCGAATCGCCGTCTTGTGTTACAGGCATTTGCCCTTCCTCATCTTGAAACATGCTACCTATTTCCGCAGCATCAAAGTAAGCCCCTTGCAGTGCAACCGTCTCGGGGTCCGTTGGGTCAATCAGGTAAATCACACCCGACTGGTAGTCCGTATACCCGTCCCGCTCTGCCTCTATCTGCACACGCACTGCAACGCTGCCTAATGGGGCTGTAGGCTGCTCTACAAGGTAGCTTGTGTCTTGATCTACCAACTGACTTTCAATATTCTCCGAGACCTGCCCTTGTGCGTTGAGAGCGTCTACGTTTACGGTGTAAGATGTGCCATCTTCGGGTTCGACTAAGTCAACAAAAGGTTCTGCACCTTCTGGAACGGAGTAAGTAAGGGATAAAACATCTGTTACTATTGTATGACCATCACCTTCGTCACGACCTTGGACGTAAGGCACCCAGCCGCTTCCACTAAGGTTAGGTGTTTGATAGGGGGCTGGGTCTGTAGATGGGTCGCCTTCCCACGTGCCATTTAGACCAGCCCAAAAAGACCCATCCGACCCTCGAAAGGCAAGCATAATAATGTCGCCATCACTATAGCTAGACAGCCCTGTTACTCGTTGTGTCCCATCCGCCCAAATAACGCCATTACCCCGATAACCTATACCGCCATCTGCGTTAATCGGGTTTACATCACTCTCATACCCAATATCAGGGTCGTCTACCAATCCGGCCGGGAATACACCTACATAACCGTTTAAGTCTCCTGTTTGAGTGGCTTGAACATTAATTTCCCAATAGTAGATCGTCTCGTCACCAGCCTCTATAACACGATTAACGGGAACCCACCTGCGATAGTCTGACCCACCAGTAACATTGACCACTGTTTTGTTGTCGTTACTGATTTCGTATCCGTCAGGGACGCGAGAGGAATCTAAAAGAACGTTTTCCCCCACAACATGGCCCACGACCTCATCACGCTGGTTCAGCCTGTTGCGATGTGACCAGGTTACAAGGTAATCTTCGTTGGGGTCATAGTTTGGGGATATAAACGTCCTATTGGATTGGACAGAACCCACTGGATAAGGGCTGATTGCTCGGCTATTGAAGATAACCGTGTCTGTGGGGGCTTCACCCTCAGAGAGTTGCTCTCTTGAGGTAGAGGTAAGTATCTTTACATCAACACTATCGCCGGAGGAAAAGTCGTCTGATATAAGTGAGCTTATACCCCAAGGTAGTATTTTATCTTGTGCGTGATGCCAATCAGGAACAGTATCAAGACAACCTCTTGTAAGCTCTAGTGTGAAGACTTGTCCTTGAGGTTCTTTTACAGGTCTCCAATAGCTGCTTTCATCCCAAGAACCACCTTCTTCAATACTCTGAATTTCTACAATTTCGTTGTCAATAATTGCCAATGTATTTGGGGGTATATCTTCTACACTATCTTGAGTTTCTACAATGACAGTTGTTTGGCTTGCAATCCTTGACATTCTGGACAACAAGGTAAAGGTTGGTAGGGCGTCTACAACACCACCATCTTCAAAACCGTCCCCGTCATCGAATCTAACATCCCCATCAATTACATGACCATTGGGATTACCAAAAGCCACATGTAAAATCCCAAAGTCGGGTTCATCAGAGAGGGTTTCATTGATCTGTGAAAAACCCGTCTCTTCCCCTAGTGCCCAATAAGGGGCTTCCTCTACAAGTCTAGGATCACCGGGTTCAGCAATAATTACTGGCGGACGGAACTCTCCAATGGCAATCTCGCCCTCAGTTCCGATAGAGAACCTATCCTCTACAAAGTCAACTTCTATAGAATTGTCTCTGCCATCTCCATCCCTTATTTCTGTTATCCGGGCAATTACATTATCAATACCAACCTTTTGGTCATTCAGTATTACAGGTGAACCCCTATTTAGTTCCGTAGGTAGCCAAGTCATAGTAGCAGTAGCCCTGAGTAGGGGAGAACTTACGGCTAGCAAGTCCCTAGCTGCTACGCGGGAGGCTAATGAACTTTTCTGAATACCCTCGTATGTCCTCTCTTCGAGGATAATCATGGGTGGGTCCATGAACCTTAAAGATGCACCGTTTGTGGCTGTAATAGAACCTTGTTCACCTACCTCCGGTTTGTTGTATTTTACAATAACCTGATTTTGGAGGGTGTGGTTTTCTGGTCTGTTAACATTTGTCCATTCAATTACATTGCCACGGTCAACTTCAAATAACTCTTCCTCGTCATAGTCATTCCTGATAAGGTCTATCTCCCACAGCCCAGTTCTTCTGTTTTGTGAAACTCTGGCATCAATGTGGTTTTCCACAAGAGATATAAAGTCTCCCCTAGACTGGTCACCATCCCAAAGTAGTGATAGTCCAAAAGCTTCATCATAGAGCCTGTCTGCTGCGGCTTCAAAACTCTCATCGTTTATCCTGGAACTGTCCCCTGAACCACCTGTATCGGGGCTAATAAGGACTTCCCTAATTATATGGGCGGGGTTAAGGTCAAACTCAGCAACAGGGCCAACAAGAGAATCTGAAAGAGGTCCATCTTGGTCAGCCCTTACTACAGGAACACCGTCCCAAGGGGTGTTATCAACCCTTTCAGTCTCACTGGTATCAGAAAGTTCAATGTTAATGCCATATATATTTACACCCAGACTATCTAGTTCCCCGGCAATTACTTCTGCATCATCTGCTGTTGAAGCAGGCACAGGTAAACCGTCTGTGATAAAATATAACAGAAACTGAGAGCTAGAAGAAGAACTCTCAAAGAAACTTTCTGCACCATCAAAAGCAGCAGCAAAATTTGTCCCCCCTCCAACCGACAGACTATCTACAAAACTTATCAGGGAGTCAATATCGCTATTATCTACTCTTCTACTGGTAGTAGTATTTTGAGCTTCTGCTGACCAAGCAACAATTCTTATATCAACTCTTTCCTCAGAGGCAACACTTCTTAGATTTTCAAGGTAACCCGTAATTGCACCTTTAGCAGTTTCAATTCTTTGTCCATCCATTGAACCGGATACGTCCAATGAAATCATAACAGAAAGGGGTTCGTTTACTGTCCTCTGGAAAATAGGTGCTTTGTCGGGATACCACTGTTCACCATTGTTGTAATCAGGGTCAACAGAACGTATGCGCTCTAATCTGGCGGAAAACCTTTGTGGTGTTGCCTGAGTGCCTACATAAGGTTGTTCCGCGATAAGTGCAGTTACCCCCCTGTATGCCGGCTGAGGGTTATCAAGTTGACTTCTTGCTTCAAGGTATGGGCTTGGTTGTTGGTCAGGGCCACCCAGTGCAACGGTGAAGTTACCCCTGATACCACCGCCACGCCTTTCTCCGCCATGTAAATTTTCTCTGTTAATACGAATAGTTTCGTTACCAACATTACCAAGGAAAGCTCTCTTCTCACCAGAAAAAATAGCCTTAAGTCTGTCAACCGGGCCTAGAGAAAGGATAAGGTGCATACCTACACGATAACGATACCCTACAGTTGTCCTGCTCCTAGGCCCAGCAATACCATACCTTCTCGGACCCTTTTCTACGATAGGGTTTACTCTTACATCGCCCCACCAAGCAACTTGAGGGTTTTCAACATTGACAGTGCCAAATACCTTACCTAATTTATCCCCTTCGGTAACTCGGGGGAAGTCAGGTGTTTCTCTCTCTGCACTCTCTTGCTCAGGGGGTCTGTTAAGTAGAGCCGCTGCGACAGAAAGTAAAAAAGATAGGACAAGTCTTCCAATAATAGACCACATTAGTCTACACCTGTTTCAAATGGATTATCTAGTATGTAAGGAAAGCCGCCAAAATTATTAAGGTTGTTAAATCTGTCCCTGCAAGCGGTGAGAGTTCTTGGGCAACCTGGGGCTATCTCAACAGGGAAGTCTTCAGGGTCTTCGGGGTCAAATTCGTCTACAAGTCCGGGAACTCTGGCATGTAAAGATAGAGCACTTTCTATGTGCGCAGTTATCATCACAGAGATATCATTCCACCTAAATTCTCCGCCAGTGTAAAAACCGTCAGGTTGTTGTTGAGCAATGTCTACGGCAACTACCAGCCCATTGTCAGAAATTTCCAGTAGGTTCCCTGTTTCAAAAAAATCTTCGATATTGAGATTACACCCTCTGCCATAAAGAACGTGCCTGCAAGGCCTCTGAATCACGGCAGCAAGACCCCTGTGATCTAGGCTAGCAATCTCAGTCTTACATGTTAGAACAATCTCAGTGGCACTTGGTGTAGAAGAAAGAACATCGCCAGTGAACTGCAACGCTAGATCAGAAAAGTCATTACTAAAACCTTTCCAAATCCTGACCCTTGTTCTCTTTCTGATATTAGGTGTTAAGAATTGCCTGGCAAACTCATCGGAAACAGGAAATGTAATTTCAACGTCACTTCTTTCTGCCCTACCGGAGTCTGTAATCCTTCCGTGCCTTATAGCACTTGCTTTCCATAAATCACCCGATACATCGGGCACAGATACAGTCAGGTCTTGGTTTCTGGATGTAAATTGCCATGTTGCACCGTCCCTGTCAAACTTGTAAAGAAAGAAGGGCCTTTTACCTGATATAGCTGATGCAATAGTATTAAAACTCAATCTCTGACTCCAATAAGCAGGGCAGAACTTTGAAGGGTTTGGCCGACAAACAGAAAGTCTATTTCGTCTGTATCCAACCTAACCTTATCAATAAATGAAATAGTAGCAGACTCTACATAAGAACCTAGAGGCTCTATTTCAAGGGTTATAATGTTATTTTCTTCTTGTGCAGATAAAACCTCTCTATAAAAAGTTTCATCTGATTGTATTCTGATAGACTTTCCCTCAAGCTCTTCAACACTATAATAGGGGGAGTTGACTTGTATAGAAGTGTCAGTGTCTTGTATTTCTTCTAACAGTTCTAGGTCTTCTGTCCAAGTGGGTAACCAAAAGGGTTTATCCCTTCCGCGGAGATAATGGTAAAACTTCTTACGCTTCCAACGGTCTTCAAGTTTAATGTCCACAAAAGAAAACTCATATATCTCATCGAGGTCATCCCTGACAGGTTCTATCTCAATAGGCCCCATGCCATTATCAATAAACTGCCTGACCTGTGAAATTCTATTTTCAAGTGGAAATACTGTTGAGGGTGGGTCTTCAAGAACAGGTATTTCCTGAAACTGTGTGTAAGGGTTTTCAGCAGGGTCAGTGTCTACAGTGGAAGTAAACGAAGCTGACCTTTCCCACACATTGTGCTGGACCCTCAACCCATCGAAAGCTTCTGTCATTTGGGATTGTATGACAGGTGTTACCATGTAAGGCTCTATGGTGAGATTGTTTGAAAGTGTCAGGGAACCATCGCCAACAGTAGAAATTTCTACAGTCTCATACTCTTTTGTCCGAGACATAACAAAAACCTTACCACCCTCAACGTAGTCAGCATTTGTGTTACAATCTACGGTATTATTTCCGATAGACCCTGACCCCTTGGAAACTTCAGACCACAGTGGGACTTCCCAAATACCATTAAGATTGGACCTTACAAGTGCTTGGGCCTTATTGTTATCCTCATCGGTTAAAAGGTGTTCATACCTAAGTAACCTCCTAGCAGTTCTGAGGCTTTCCCTAATTTCACCTTGGAAGGCACGTCTTACATCTGTTCTCCAGGAATAAGACTCTGTAGATGATTTTTGTGCCAGAAAGGGCCAAACTTTAGCCACGGGTTACACCATTCTTGTCTAGAACATTCATGATAACTCTCTCACCTTTCGTGGTGTTAAGGTAGTTACCAACAATCTCAGGGTCCATTACGTTGATAATAGTTGGAGGTGAACTTTGAGTCTCACGAGAACCATCGCCTGATCTTACACCCAACTTACCGTCTTTACCCCTAGAGAGGGGCATAATAGCTTCTGGACCTGCCTCACCCATAAGACCTGTTTCATTGCCCCTCATCGGGAACATGGTTGGAGAAGATACAACACCACCACTGGCGAAGGGAATAGTCCTACCACCACTAAAGGCATTCCCGTTTGCATTTGGGGATAACAAGAATGAAAGAGGGCCACCTGCGCTTCCAAGATTACCGAAGATATTCTGGAAAGCCGCCATAGCCTGCATACGGGCTATCTGTAGGAGTATTCTCCTAAGCGTGTCCCTAAGCTCATCACCACCTTGAACAGCGGACATGAACAGGTCTGTGGCGAACTGTGCGGCTCTCTGTTGGGCATCTGCAAGCCTTTCATGAGCCTCTGTAAGCTCCCTCACCTGTCTTATTTGTTCCTCTAGAGCATTAGCCTGGCTTTGGCTGAGGTTGTCATACTGTTCCCCCATAGCCTGTATAAGACGGGCACGATCTTCATTTACACCTGCAAGTTCCCTTTCAAGGGACAATTGTTGTTCGAGAGATTCTATTCTTTGCTGAGTTTGTTCAGCTTCTTCGAGTTCCTGCATCTGACGGGCAAGGTTTTGAACCATTTCATCAGAAACTTCGCCTGCCTGATCCCCAAGTCTTTGTTGAATCTGGAAGACGTTTTCCATTATGTCACGCTCTTCACCGCGTAGACCTAACAGAACCTGTCTTTGTTGAATCTCTTGCTGGATTTCTCCTAGAACATCCCTTTGGCTACCTCCGGCACCACCGCCACCACCACCAGTAGCAGTAAGATCGTCAATTCTTCTTTGCTGAGCATCCCCGGCCCTTAAAGCCCTTTCAGTAGCCGCTGCACCTACACTAAGAGCATCTTGAACAAAATCGGGCGCATCAATACCACTGATTTCTTGGCGTATTTGGGCCATCTGACTGGCAGTCCGAGCGGCGGCCCTGTCCATTCCGCTTGCAAGTGCATCCGCCTCTGCTGTAAGTCCCACAAGCCTTGACCTAGCAGAATCCAAAGCACTGTTTACAGCAC
>LFIK01004772.1_pt1 | contig 10936 bp, 7 predicted proteins | sample 643401 | NCBI WGS metagenome assembly LFIK01 (sample SAMN03777447, study PRJNA286221) | soda lake metagenome | biome: soda lake; feature: Kulunda steppe; material: water; isolation source: sample T5-Br brine of Lake Tanatar-5 | place: Russia: Kulunda steppe | collected 2010-07
CAACGGTAATGCCCCCCAGGACCTGCGGGTCTATCACCCGGATTTCTTCTCGCGGTTGCTGCATCAGGGCACCCTGGGGCTGGGCGAGGCCTACATGGACGGCTGGTGGGAGTGCGATCGGATCGACGAGATGGCCTGCCGGCTGCTGCAGCACGGCCTGGGCGAACGCGCCCACACCCCCTCCGAACGCATGATGTACCGGCTCCAGGCCGGTTTCTTCAACCTGCAGAGCAGGGCCCGCGCCTACATCGTCGGCGAGGCTCACTACGACCTCGGCAACGACCTGTTCGAACGGATGCTCGACCCCACGATGTGCTACTCATGCGGCTACTGGAAGGAAGCCAGCACCCTTCACGAGGCTCAGCAGGCCAAGCTGGAGCTCGCCTGCCGCAAGCTCCAGCTCGAACCGGGCATGCGCGTGCTGGACATCGGCTGCGGCTGGGGGAGCTTCGCCGAGCACGCTGCGCGCCATCACCGGGTCGAGGTCACTGGCATTACCATCTCGCGGGAGCAGGCTGAGCTCGCCCGGCAGCGCTGTCAGGATCTTCCTGTGACCATCGAGCTCAAGGATTATCGCGACCTCGAGGGACGCTACGATCGCATCGCCTCCATCGGCATGTTCGAGCACGTTGGCCACCGCAACTACCCGACCTACTTCGAGACCGTGGCACAGCAGCTGGTTCCAGAGGGGCTCTTCCTGCTCCACACCATCGGCTCCAACAATTCAGAGATCAGCGCCGACCCCTGGATCAACAAGTACATCTTCCCTAACGGCGTGCTGCCCTCGGCCATGCATATCGCTCGGACCAGCGAGGATCATCTGCTGCTGGAGGACTGGCAGAACTTCGGCCCCGACTACGATCCGACCCTGATGGCCTGGCTCGAGAACTTCGACACCCACTGGAATGAGGTAGCGGCGAACTACAACGAGCGCACCAGGCGGATGTTCCGCTATTACCTTGCCGTCTGCGCCGGCGCCTTCCGAGCGCGCCACCTGCAGCTGTGGCAGGTCGTGTTCTCCCGCTATCGCCCAAGGCGCTACGACGCTTCGAGGTAGTCACCGGCCCCTGAGCGCCACGAATCGTCTATACTGTACACCCATACATAAACAGGGTGACCAGGGAATGGCGGCATGATCGAGCAGACACTTCGGCAGGTTTTCGGCTATAGCGACTTTCGCCCCGGCCAGCGGCCGGTGATCGAAGCCGTGGTGGCCGGCCGTTCGGCGGCCGCCATCTTTCCCACCGGCTCCGGCAAGTCACTCTGCTACCAGTTGCCCGCCCTGCACCTGCCCCACCTGACCCTGGTGATCTCGCCGCTGCTGGCGCTGATGCAGGATCAGCTCGCCTTCCTCAAGCGTCACGGGATAGCCGCCGCCAGCATCGACTCCAGCCAGAGCCGCGAAGAGGCCGCCGCGGTCATGACCGGGGTCGAACGCGGCGAGATCCGCATTCTGATGGTGTCCGTGGAACGCATGAAGAACGAGCGTTTCCGAGCCTTCATTGGCCGGATACCGATCTCGCTGATGGTGGTAGATGAGGCCCACTGCATCTCCGAGTGGGGTCACAATTTCCGCCCCGACTACCTTAAACTTCCCGACTACCAGCGCGAGTTCGGCATTTCCCAGGCGCTGCTGCTCACCGCCACGGCCACGCCACGAGTCATCGAGGACATGCGCCAGCGCTTTGCCATCGCAGATTCCGACGTCACCGCCACCGGCTTCTACCGCTCCAACCTGGACCTGACGGTCTCGCCGGTGGCCGCCGAGTCACGACCCCGAGCCTTGACGACCTGGCTGCAGGCTCGCCAGGGCGGTGAGTCCGCCTTTCCCACCATCGTCTATGTCACCCTGCAGCAGACCGCCGAGCGGCTGGCCGCCTATCTGAGCAAGGCCGGCATTGCTGCCACGGCCTACCACGCCGGGCTCGAGGGCGAGCGACGCGAGGCGATCCAGCGCGACTTCATGGCCGGCGATATCTCCTGCATCGTCGCCACCATCGCCTTCGGCATGGGCATCGACAAGGCCGACATTCGCGCCGTTGTTCACTTTGATCTGCCCAAATCGATCGAGAACTACAGCCAGGAGATCGGCCGCGCGGGTCGTGACGGCCAGCCGTCGGAGTGCCTGATGCTGGCGGGCCGGGACACCCTGGGCGTGCTTGAGACCTTCGTCTATGGCGATACCCCGGAGCGTCACGGCATCGGCCAGGTGATTGATGCCCTGGTCGACGCCGCCGAGCGCCACGGCGGCGACTGGGAGCTCACCCTGAATTCACTCTCCCGGGAGAGTGATATCCGCCCGCTCCCCCTCAAGACACTGCTGGTGCAGTTGGAACTGCGCGGCATCATCGCTCCGCGCCACAGCTTTTTCGCCGACTACCGTTTCCGTCTCCATGGAGAGGCCGGCGCCCTGATCGACCGCTTCCAGGACGAGCGGCGCGACTTCGTTCAGGCCCTGCTCGATGCCGCCCCCAGGGCGCGCACCTGGCACGCCCTGGACTTCGCGACCCTGGAACGGCTGGGCACCGAGCGCGGGCTGGACGTCCACCGTGGCCGGGTGCTCACCGCCCTGGAGTACTTCGTCGAGAAGGGGTGGATGATCCTCGAAAGCAAGCAGCTCACCGAGGTCTACCGGGTGCTCGACGCGCCCCGCGACCCCGGCGCCCTCGGCGACGAGCTCCATGCCTACTTTCGCGACAAGGAGCAGGCCGAGGTGGACCGCCTGCACGCCATGCTGGCGCTGTTCGAATCAGACGACTGTCTTACCCGACGCCTGGCCGACTGGTTCGGCGATGCCCAGGCCCCGACCCACTGCGGCCACTGCTGCGCCTGCCGCGGCGAACCCGCCCGTCTGCCGGCGCCGCCGCCCCTTGCCCCGCTGGAGACGCGGGAGATCGCGGCGCACCTGGATGCCCTGCGCCCCCGGCTGGCCCAAGATGCCGACGGTGGCCCCGCCACCCCGGACCTGCTGACGCGCTTCCTGTGCGGCATCGCCACGCCTCGACTCACCCGGCTCAAGGCTCGCGGCCTGCCCGGCTTCGGCGCGCTGACGGTCTACCCCTACGCCGAGGTGCGCGAGAAGGCCGCGGCGCTGACAGAGGCCTGAGCGGTCAAGGCTCAGGGCAGGCCCGGCCGCCGCCGCCGCTGCAGCCAGCGGGTCAGCAGGTGAACCGGCAGGTAGATCAGCAGCGGCCACAGCGCCATCAGCGCCCCCAGGTAGACCAGCGGTGCCAGCCACTCCTGATGCTGACCGAAGGGGCCATGGACCCAGTTGATATTGCGCTCGGGCTCGGTCAACAGGTAGGTCAGCGGTACCACCACCAACGTCAGCAGGCTCTGCCACCGCAAGGCGACTCGCGCATAGCCCAGCCTGGCGACGCCGATTCCCGCCACCAGCGGCAGAATCACATGGTAGAGCGACATGGCGCGGGCCATGGGCGGGTGCTCGGGGTCAAACATGTATTCGGTGCCACCGATGGGGTGCACGCCGGTCACCCAGGCCGCAGCCACGTCGAGCGCCCATAGACTGCCCACCAGGGCCACGGCCAGCCACTGCATGGAGAGCAGCAGGCGACTCTCTCGCCACAGGCCGACGAGGATCAAAAAGCTCGCCACGTTGCAAAGCCAGAAGAAATTCTGCGCGCCGAGAAGCACCACGTAGCTCGGTGCCCAGACGATGATCCAGGCGGTGAAGGCCCCCTTCAGCCAGAGGGGAATTTCCGAGTAGGGTTTCGGCGCTGGAGCGGATGCTGCCATGTTCGTCTCCAGGGCAAGCCCACGGGATCGAGGGCAGGATTCTACTTGGCATACGATGGCCGTGGCTTGACGTCTCGGCCGAGGTGCACGACCTTTCGTGGTGAACTCACCATCCCAGGAGGATGCACTATGGGCAAGCTTTCCCAACAGACCTGCGAGGCCTGCAACATCGACGCCCCGCGAGTCACCGACGACGAGATGGACGAGTACCGTCGGGATGTGCCCGAGTGGCAGATCGTCGAGCGCGATGGCATCATGAAGCTTGAACGAACCTTCACGTTCAAGGATTTCGTGCAGGCCCTCGACTTCACACAGCGAGTCGGCGAGATCGCCGAACAGGCTGACCATCATCCCGCGATCCTCACCGAATATGGCAAGGTGACCGTGACCTGGTGGTCACACAAGATCAAGGGTCTGCACAGGAACGACTTCATTCTTGCCGCCAGAACCGACGAGGTAGCTAAATAAATGTTCGAACACATTGAGCGGGTTCCCGGGGATGCCATCCTCGGTCTGATCGAGGCCTTCAAGAAGGACACCAACCCCCAGAAGGTCGATCTCGGCGTCGGCGTCTACAAGGACGACCAGGGCAATACTCCGGTGATGCGTGCCGTCAAGGAAGCCGAGGCGCTGCTGCTCAAGAACGAGACCACCAAGACCTACATCGGCTCCCACGGAGCACCCGAGTACGCTTCGGTGGTTCTGCCCATGGTGCTGGGCGAAGGCTCGCCGGTGCTGGAAGCGGGCCGTGCCAGCGCCACTCAGTCACCGGGCGGCACCGGCGCCCTGCGCCTGGCGGCAGACTTCATCGCCAAGCATCTGCCCGGCAAGGGCATCTGGGTCTCGGATCCGACCTGGCCCAATCATCTCGGCATCTTCACCGCCGCCGGCATCGAGCTGCACAAGTACCCCTACGTGGACGCCGAGAACCGCCTCGACTTCGACGGCATGCTCGCCGCCCTGAAGCAGATTCCGGAGGGCGACGTAGTGGTGCTGCACGCCTGCTGCCACAACCCCACCGGCTTCGACCTGTCCCGCGATCAGTGGCAGACCGTGCTCGAGGTGGTGCGCGAACGCCAGCTTCTGCCGCTGGTCGACTTCGCCTACCAGGGCTTCGGCGAGGGCCTCGACGAGGACGCCTACGGCGTTCGCCTGCTGGCCGAGAGCCTCGACGAGGTCATCATCACCAGTTCCTGCTCCAAGAACTTCGGCATCTACTGCGAGCGTACCGGCTGCCTGATCATGGTGGCGAAGAACGCCGAGCAGATGGAAAACGTCCGCTCGCAGATTGCCATCGTGGCCCGGGAGAACTACTCCAACCCGCCGGCCCACGGCGGCTCCATCGTCAGCGAGATCCTGCACTCCGCCGAGCTCGCCGCCCTCTGGCGCGAGGAACTCACCGAGATGCGCGACCGGATCAACACCCTGCGCAGCGACTTCGTCGAGTCACTCAAGCCCTACGACCTGGACCAGAAGTACGCCTGTGTCGCCGAACAGCGCGGCATGTTCTCCTATACCGGCCTGCAGCCCGAACAGGTCGACCGCCTGCGCGACGAATTCGGCATCTACATGGTCCGTTCGGGCCGCGCTAACGTCGCCGGTTTCTCCCGGGAGAACCTGCCCTACCTGGCCAAGGCGATCGCCGCGGTCAACTGATCGCCGCCACCCCGACTGCAGCGACCGGGCCCTGCCCCGGGCGTCGTCATTCAACGCAGTGCGCCCCGCCAATGGCGGGGCGCACTGCGTTTAAGACAGCATGAGAGCTACTTCCAGAAATCGCGAATCGAAGCGATCCCCTGTGCACCCACGGCGCGCGCGTGGTTGGCATCGAAGCGAGTCATGCCCCCCAGGGCGAAGACCGGCATGGCCGCACGCTCCACCAGCTGTTGGAAGTCATGCCAGCCCATGGGAGGCACTTCCGGGTGGGACGGCGTGGTACGCAGCGGCGAGAGGGTCACGAAGTCGCAGCCCAGCTTGCCGGCCTGTACCAGCTGCTGGCGATCATGGGTGGAGGCGGCAAGCCACTTACCCTCGGCGATGGGACGCCGCTCCAGCCGCATGAGCCGCTCGCTGGTGAGATGAATGCCATCGGCATCGACTCGTTCGAGCACGGAGGGGTCGGCGTTGAGCAGCAGACGTGCGCCATGCTGGCGACAAAGTGCCAGGGAGGCTTCGGCGCGAGCCACATAGGCCGCCTCGTCGAGCTGCTTGGCACGCAACTGCACCAGGCGGGCGCGATCTTCCACCAGCGCGCGCTCAAGGCGCTTCAGGAAGAGGCCCTCGTCCTCCTCATCGGCGGTAATCAGATACTCGGTGGGCAGCGCGACCGCCCTCAGGATCGGCAAGTTGGCCGCCGGGAAAGGGTAGTTAACCAGATCCTTCATGGGCACCCATCGCACTGCCTGCCCTTCGCGGCCGAAGGGCTCACCCGAGAAGCCGTGCACCTGCCAGACGTCGAGCAGGATGTGCTTGTCGGGGTACTCATGATGGATACGGATCAGCGGCTGTGCCCGCTGAATCTCTACCCCAAGCTCTTCATGAAGTTCGCGCTTGAGCCCACCCAGGCCGGTCTCGTAAGGCGCCAGCTTGCCACCGGGAAACTCCCACAGCCCGCCATGATCGACGTTGCTCGGCCGGCGAGCGATCAGAACTTGATCACCGTCGGCGCTGATGATGGCGGCGGCCGCCACATGCACCCTTCTCTTCACCATTGCGTTCATTCACCTTTCCAACTGGCCCGCCCCCGGGGGCGCGGGGTTCTTTGTCCGGCGTTTGACCGACCGCTCAGCTGCGATAGTCGGCATTGATGGTTATGTAGTCGTGGGAGAGGTCGGTGGTCCATACCGTGGCACTCTGCTCTCCTCGCCCGAGATCGATGCGAATGGGGATCTCCTCCCGAGCCATCACCGCGCTCCCGGCCTCCTCGGTGTAGCAGGGGGCACGGCCGCCCTCCTCTACCAGACGTATCTCGCCGAGGTCGATGGTCACCCGTGAGACATCGAACTCCTTCACCGGAGCGCGCCCCACCGCGGCCAGTATCCGCCCCCAGTTGGCATCGGAGGCGTAGAGGGCAGTCTTGACCAGCGGCGAGTGAGCCACGGTGAAGGCCACGTCCAGAGCCTCCTGGCGCGTGGTGGCACCGTTCACCTGCAGGGTGACGAACTTGGTCGCGCCTTCACCGTCTCGGATGATGGCCTGGGCCAGATCGGTCATCACCCTCTGCAGTCCGTTGCGAAAGATGGCGATGGCCTCGTCACCGACTACCGCCGGACCGCGCTGGGTGCTGATCAGCACGCAGGCGTCGTTGGTGGACGTATCGCCGTCCACGGTGATGCAGTTGAAGGAGCGATCCGTCGTTTCGCGAAGCAGTTCCTCGAGCAGCGCCTGATCGAGGGAGGCATCGGTGGCCAAGAAGCCCAGCATAGTCGCCATGTTGGGCTGGATCATGCCCGACCCCTTCGCAATCCCGTTGATGGTCACCGTGGCATCACCCAGTTCCAGGGTCACGCTGGCCCCCTTGGGGCGGGTATCGGTGGTGAGGATCCCCTCCCCGGCCTGGTGCCAGGACTCGCTGCCCTCGCCCAGGGTCTCCAGCGCCGCGGGCAGGCCCGCCAGCAGACGCGGCATGGGCAGCGGCTCGCCGATCACCCCCGTGGAGAACGGCATCACCGCCTCGGCGACAACGCCGGCCAGCCTTGCCAGCTCGGTGCAGGTGGCACGCGCATCGCGCAGCCCCACCTCGCCGGTGCCGGCGTTGGCGTTACCGGTGTTGATCACCAGATAGCGGGCTGCCTGCTCTGTTGCCAGATGCTCGCGGGCCACCGTCACCGGCGCCGCACAGAAGGCGTTGCGGGTAAAGACAACCGCCACCCGGGCGCCCGCGGGAGCCTCGATCACCACCAGATCGCGTCGATCTGCCTTCTTGATGCCTGCCATGGCGGTCCCAAGGCGAACACCTGGGATGGCCGGCATCTGCGGAAAGCTTGCGTCACCCACTGCCATTGTCTCGTCTCCTGTCGGGTTGGCCGAAGGCCCGGGTCAGCTCAGCTTGCCACAGCACTGCTTGTACTTCTTGCCGGAACCGCAGGGACAGGCGTCGTTGCGCCCCACCTTGGGTCCCTCGCGGCGCACCGGGCGTCCATCGGCACCCGGCAACGGCGACGCCTGGGCGTCGACCGGATCGGCCTGATCGACCGCATCGGGATCCCCGTGGCGACTGGCCGCCGAGGCCGTCTCACGTTCAAGCGTCTCACGACGCTGGCGCTCCAGTTCGTCGACCTCCTCGGGTCGGCGCACCTGCACGTGGCTGAGAATCCGGGTCACATCGGCCTTGATATTGGTCAGCAGGTTCTGGAACAGCTCGAAGGACTCACGCTTGTACTCCTGCTTGGGGTTCTTCTGGGCGTAGCCACGCAGGTGAATGCCCCGGCGCAGGTGGTCCATGGACTGCAGGTGCTCCTTCCAGCGGGTGTCGAGCACCTGCAGCATCACCTGCTTCTCGAAGCGGCGCATCAAGGCCTCGCCGGCCTCGGCCACCTTGTTCTGATAGGTCTCGAGGTGCAGGGCCTGCAGGCGCTCGCGGAGCTGCTCCTCGTGGAAACGCTCGTCTTCCTCGGCCCACTGCACCACCGGCGCTTCCAGGTTGAATTCCACCTTGAGATGGTCCTGAAGACCGGGAAGATCCCACTGCTCCGGGAGGCTCTGTGGCGGGACGAAGTCGCTGATGGCGTGGTCCAGCACCTCCTGGCGAATACCCGCGACGGCCTCGGCGACCTCTTCGGCGCCCAGGATCTCGTTGCGCTGCTCGTAGATCACCCGACGCTGGTCGTTGGCCACGTCATCGTATTCGAGCAGTTGCTTGCGCATATCGAAGTTGCGGCTCTCGACCTTCTTCTGGGCGCGTTCCACGGCATTGGACACCATCTTGTGCTCGATCGCCTCGCCCCGTTCAAGGCCCAGCGCCTTCATCATCCGTTGCACCCGGTCGGAACCGAACAGGCGCATCAGGCTATCTTCCAGCGACAGGAAGAAGCGGGTCGAGCCCGGATCCCCCTGGCGGCCGGCACGGCCGCGCAGCTGGTTGTCGATTCGCCGCGATTCGTGGCGTTCGGTGCCGACCACGTGCAGGCCGCCCGCGGCAAGCACGGCGTCATGACGCGCCTGCCACTCGGCCTTGAGCCGCTCGAGCTCCTCGGGACTCGGATTATCGAGCTTGGCCGCCTCGGCTTCCCAGTTGCCACCCAGCACAATATCGGTACCACGGCCGGCCATGTTGGTGGCGATGGTGATGGCCCCTGCCCGGCCAGCCTGGGCGATGATCTCCGCTTCGCTCTGGTGCTGCTTGGCATTGAGCACGCTGAAGACCAGGCCGGCCTGCTTCATCAGTCCTGCCAGGTACTCGGACGTCTCGATGGACGCGGTACCCACCAGCACCGGGCGCCCGGCCTCGGTCTCAGTCTGAACGTCCTTGATGATCGCCTCGAACTTCTCCTCGGCAGTGAGATAGACCAGGTCGTTCAGATCGAGGCGGATCAGTGGCTTGTTGGTGGGAATCACCACCACGTCGAGGCCATAGATCTGGCGGAACTCGAACGCCTCTGTATCGGCGGTGCCGGTCATGCCGGCCAGCTTGTCGTAGAGTCGGAAGTAGTTCTGGAAGGTGGTAGAGGCCAGCGTCTGGCTTTCACGCTGCACCTCTACCTCTTCCTTGGCTTCCACCGCCTGATGCAGGCCCTCCGACCAGCGGCGTCCAGGCATGGTGCGGCCCGTGTGCTCGTCGACGATCACCACCTGACCCTCGGCGACGATATAGTCCACGTCACGAAGGTAGAGATGACGCGCGCGCAGCGCCGAGTGCATGTGGTGCAGAAGGTTGAGGTTCTGGGCGGCGTAAAGCGAGTCCTCCTCGCCCAGCAGGCCATCTGCCCGCATCAGTTCCTCGACCTTGGTGTGGCCGGTCTCGGTGATTTCCACCTGCTTGTGCTTTTCGTCCAGCAGGAAGTCTCCGCTGGCCGGATCCTCGGGATCCTCGCAGGCCGTCAGGTGGGTCGCCAGGCGATCGACGACCTTGTAGAGCTCGGTATTCTCGTCCACGGCACCGGAGATGATCAGCGGCGTTCGTGCCTCATCGATCAGGATGGAGTCCACCTCGTCGACGATGGCGAAGTTAAGCCCTCGCTGCACCTTGTCCTCCAGAGCGAAGGCCATGTTGTCGCGCAGGTAGTCGAAGCCGAACTCGTTGTTGGTGCCGTAGGTGATGTCGCTGGCGTAGGCGTCACGCTTCTCCACGCCTGTCTGGCCGGCGTGGATGATGCCGACGCTGAGACCGAGGTATTCATAGAGCGGACGCATCCACTCGGCGTCACGCCGGGCCAAATATTCGTTCACCGTGACCACGTGCACGCCCTTGCCGGACAGGGCGTTGAGGTAGACGGCAAGCGTAGCCACCAGGGTCTTGCCCTCACCGGTCTTCATCTCGGCGATACGGCCGTTGTGCAGGGTCATGCCACCGACCATCTGAACGTCGAAATGGCGCATGCCCATCACACGCTTGCTCGCCTCACGCACGGTGGCGAAGGCCTCTGGGAGCAGGTCGTCGAGGGTCTCGCCCGCCTCTAGGCGACCACGGAACACCTCGGCACGAGCCTTGATGTCGTCATCGTCCAGTGCCTCGAGCTCCGGTTCGAAGACGGTGACACGCTCGGCCTGGCGGCCCATGCGTTTGACTTCACGGTCGTTCTTGGAACCGACGACCTTGCGTAACAGGGAATTGATCATGAGGGGTCCAATCTTTGCGTGTGGCATCATGCCGGCCGCCAGGGGGCAGCCGGCCAGAATCAGGTATTCAGCGTGCCCACGCAGCAGGCGGCCCCCGGCGGGTCAGGACATCATGGGCGGCGGTGGTGCGGCCCGGGCACGGCAACGGCCAGCGAGAGCGCTGCGGGCACAGGGTGCGCAGAATGCGGGGAAGCGGCCAGGCGCGATGCGCGCGCCTCCGGGCCCTGAGGCGAGAGCTGGCCCGGATCAGCGCCGGCGCCAGGATACACACCTGCACCAGGCGCTCGGCCTGCCGCAGTGGCGCCCCCTGGACAAGGCCAGCCGGCAGCAGACAGCCCACCAGCAGCCCGGCCAGCCACCAGCGGGCCGGACGACGACGCGTCACGGCGGCGCGGCTCTCGGC
>LFIK01004775.1_pt1 | contig 10934 bp, 2 predicted proteins | sample 643401 | NCBI WGS metagenome assembly LFIK01 (sample SAMN03777447, study PRJNA286221) | soda lake metagenome | biome: soda lake; feature: Kulunda steppe; material: water; isolation source: sample T5-Br brine of Lake Tanatar-5 | place: Russia: Kulunda steppe | collected 2010-07
CCGCCACCACCCATCGCAACAGCCTCTTCCGCACCTTTCGATCGTAGGAAAAACGCACGTGGACACGAGCATGGACGATCGAACGTACAAGCACGAACAGGAGAAGAACACACCTTGGCATCCCAACCCATGGAAGATCCACGCGTGTGGGTGTGCTATGGATCCAAGAAACAAAAAACACACTGGCCGGTACGTGCTGCATGCCGACCAAACGCGATGCACGCGAAACAAAAGCAACAGACGAACAAAGAAAAGGAAGGAAGGAGATGCACGTGGAGCACAACCGTGCCGTTCGACGAATGCGAAACCAAACGTGGATGGTTGGAACGGTGCAGGACTCCACGCCTGTGCGAAACCAAACAGTGGACGAACACGCCGACGTGGATCCAATGCACAGCACGAAACACAGAGGATACCATGCGTGCGAACGTCCTCGACACGAAACGACGAGAGAAAGGCACGGTGGCATCGATGCAGACGCTTGGACGTGTTGGAAAAAGGAAACGGAACCTGAGAATGAAACACGACGAACATACGTGCGAAACCATGCCGTCGCACAGAAACGCGAACGTCGTGGCTGACCGACAGTCGCATCATTCGGATGCGTTCGAAACGCACGCACGAACAGGCGGTGGTGGTGTTGCCGGAAAACGTGCCCTTGCCGCTGCAAGAACACGCCAAACCAGGAAAAGTGTGCGTCATGTTTTACGGACCACCCAGGAACAAGGTACGTGCCAATTCGCGCACGCAAAACAACGACGACACGTGCGACGTCGGATGCAAGCCACTCCCAACTCTCGCTGACGCCAACGCCTGCACGCGACGCCCACGGACGTTGCTTGATTCGGTTGAACCTGCCAGTCCCACGTGAGAGAATACGGCTGGTACAAACCCAAAAGTTTGCTGCCTTTCCAAGCCAACCTCCAAAGGTTCCAGGTACGACGTGGAACGAAACGAACGCGCCAAGGCAATGGCCGGAGCTTGCAGAGGATGGGAGAGAGGATGGATGGACGGACGTCCATCCGTCTCCCCCTGCCTTGTACGAAGATGATTCTACCAACGATGGATGCTGACGATCTGAGCATCCAATCGACCGCGACCCAACGCGTCCTGGACCTCGGCCATTGCGGTGCGTGTTGACACCCGCAGGCACAGAAGGCGAGCAAGACCAACGCGGAATTTTTGAAATTGGCGATTCAAGAGGTGCGGAATTTTTGCCGGGACGACCGTCGCGATCGTTCAAACTTCGAAAATGTCCCTCCTCCAATGTGGTCTGCGTCGTGCCACTCGATGCGCACGGTGCAGGAACGATGAACTGACGCTTCAATATCTCTCCTTTATCCGGCTTGGATGGCGTTTCTAATGGCGGACCGTTCCATGTCTTGCATTACTCGGATCTGGCGCCGGATCTCCTGCGGCCGCCTTCCTCCCGTGCAGGCCGTGCAAGACAACCTACGGGTGGAGGATGGGCACCCGTTCATGGGTAGCCCTGCCAAAGCCTCTCCCTCCGTGCCCACCACCGCCATTCCTCCCCCACCGCCTTTTCCTCCGGTGCAACCACCAGCCGAGACGGCAGCATGGATTGAAGCGGCCCTCAAAAACACGCTGGCCGCAGTCAAAAACGAGCCTGCTCCGTGCGATGACGAAGTCACGCTTGGCAGGGATTCGGGTGGCGATGGAAAGAGCCGGGGGCCTTCTGGGGTAAAAGTTTCTCCTCGATGCGAGGAGACAATCCTAGAGGACGGTACTAGGTCCACCTCGTGTAGACCCTCGAGTGGTAGTGGCCCCGAGGCCAGCACATCGCAGAGGTTGAGCTTGCTCGAGCAGTACCAGGCAATGGTGCCACGTAAACACCTCTCCCTGAATTCGGTGGTTGGTACCTTGGCAGGTAATGGAACAGACAGCAGGGAGCCTTGCAAAGCACCTGGTACCCTTTGTGAAAGCTGCGAACGTGTTCCTCGAACGGGAAAGAGCAAGTATTGCACGTCATGCCAACGGGCGAGAAAAGCAGGCCGGGTTTGCTGTGGCTGCAACAAAAGTTACGAGCCAGAAGACGACAACATGATCCAGTGTGACGTTTGTAATAAGTGGGTGCATAATGGCTGTTGCGCTCTGGCAAGGGAAATCATGAGCCTCCCAGCGGATGTTAGGGAAACGGTGCAATACACTTGTGCGAGGTGTGATCACAGAGCACAGGAGAGCCAGCTCCTGCAGAGACCAAAGAAGGAGAAGCGCTTTGAAAAGTTCAGCAGGGTCGCTCCATCCATTCAGCGAGCGAGTGTGACGGCTTCCTTGGATGGCAGCAAAAGTTCCAAGCTCGACGGCTCGGAGTCCTTGCCCAGCCCTCACCCGCCAAAGGAGGGACCGTGCCGGGTGTGTGCCAAACACTGTGTTAATGGCACTCCTGATGTCATTTCCTGCAGTGAGTGCTTACAGCTCGTGCACGGTGCTTGCACTGGCCTTGGCACCCGTTCACGTCCATTTGTCGCTGGCTCCATTGGAGCAGAGACTTATCTTTGCCCTTGCTGTGTAAAAGCTATGGGCACGCTGAAGCGGAAAGCAGAAGACAAGCAGGACGACAATCTGCCGCTAAAGCGGCCGTGCTCACAATCACAGTGTGGCAAGGAGAAGTGCAAGCAACAAATAAAGAAGAAAAGCGGCAGGAAAGGAAGAGCTCAAACTGATGCATCAGCCAAAGTAGGTGACGTGAAGTCGTCTGACAGGAAGACAAGCAAGTCCAAGTCAAAGAGAGAGTTGGATTGTAAGATATGTGGGCAGGGTAAATTCGCAGGATTTAAGGTCCTAGTTCGCTGCGATGGATGCCATGGATATGTTCACAGCAAGTGCGACGAGCACGCAAAGACTGTTCTGAATAGAAGGAAGAAAAATAATAGAAAGGAAAGGTACTACTGCCCAGAGTGCATCGCTCGGCAGATACCAACCCTCAAACGGAAAGCAAGCACCAAGTGCAAAGAAGAGCAAACCACAGACCCATCCTCAAAGACACAAAAGCGTAAGAAGCCAAAGCAGAATCCTCTGCCCCTCGCCAAGAAGAAAGCGTCGCCAACTGCGGGCGAAACGCTGCTGAAGCAAGCTTCCAGTGCAACTGGCCAATCTAAGCTTGGGCCAAAAGTGGCAAAGAGCTCTAGTGATGCACCATCCAAAAAAGACATAGAGAATGCTGAAAAAGAGAGAGGTAGATTGGACCACAAACCAGATGGTGTCCCTACCTTGCTGTCGTCCAAAGTTGCTTTCCTTCCGAGCAAAAAGACCTTCGATTTAAAGACTGCATTGAACCTTGGTACCCCGCGACCACCGCTGAAGCCGAAGAGCAAGTATTCTATTTTAGCTGATTTAAAAGGCCTGCCATCCGCGAAGGAGGCGAAACTGCAATGGGAGGCCCTCACAGCGGAGGATCTGCAACAGGTCAAAGAAGCAGAAGCAAGGGATCTGAGAGAACACGAACGGCTGCATGCAGAGTATCTGCAGGAAATGGAGGAATGGAAGGAGGCCTCCATCATGACCGGGATGTTTCCATTCACCAGCGCAAATGGCACACTGAAAGGTGGGGATCTTCTGCTGGTTCTTGAGCAGGCTTTATTGGAATATGTGAAAAAAAGCAAAGATCATACTGCACCGGACTCAACCTTGACCCCAGCATGCCAAGGTGCAAGAAAGGGCACAGATCCGTCTTTGTCTGCTTCTGAGCTTGATGGCAAAACTGAAAAAGCTCCATTAAAAAAGAAAGAGCCTCAGGTGGCTGGGAAAGATGTACCTGAGCAAATCCCAGTGACCTGTGGCCAGCTCTCAGGGATTCTCTTGACAGGTAGCATGCGAATAATCACCAACGGTAAGGAGATGTCTGCACGTGAATTTGAAGTATTGGCAGGAATGGGTGCGGCTAAGAAGTGGAAATCTTCAGTCAAGACAACAGATGGCAGAAAAGTGGGTGATTTACTCGTGAGACTTGGATTATCAACTCCCCCCCAGCAAAAAGGAGCCAGGATTGCACCTGTTCCCCTTTCAATGACAGATACTGGATCCAAATTTGCCCCTCCAAGTGTATATGCACCTTGGCATGAGACTTCAGTCCCATCGTTTTCTCCGATCGCTGCCCACTGGGCTGGTGATCGATGTGCAGTCTGCCAAGAAGACAGAGAGTACGATGTGGATCAATTGGTGAGCTGCGATGATTGCAGGGTTACTGTGCATCAGAGCTGCTATGGGATTCCTCGGGCGCCTGGCCCTGATGAAACATGGCTTTGTGAAGCTTGTGTCCATTATCGCCGCATGGGCAGAGCAGCACGTAAGGTGGAGCAGCTGCTGGAACAAATTCGTTCCAATTCAGAAAGCACGAAAAAAATTCAGGCAGAAAAATTCATGGATGAACAAGTGGAAAATGACAGTTCAGCCTCTCCAACAGCGCTTCACAAATCATGGAGAAATCTAGAAAGGCTGTCGTGGAAGCGCTTGGGATCTATCATTGATTATGCAACTCCATTGTTGAAGATGGTCAGCGATGAAACAAGAACTCTGTTTGCAAATGCCTTCAAAGCCCAAGCTGGTTCGTTACTTCGGAGACCTCAGTGCTGCCTTTGCCCAGTCAGTGGGGGTGCCCTGAAGAGAACTGAAGTCCCAGGGGTATGGGCACATTGGTCATGCGGAATGTACATCGCTGAAAACTACATAGACAACATTGCAAGAATGGAGCCTATTTGTGGTATCAAGAGCATTGCAAGAGACCGTTGGGATTTACCTTGCACTCTTTGCAGAAAACGAGTGGGTGCAAAGATTCAATGTGCCTCAGCCTGCTACACCTCCTACCACACGACTTGCGCGCGGATGTCTGGACAGCGATTCGAGGCCAAAACTTCAAATTCGAAGGATCCAGATGCGCCGCTTCGTCTTCTAAGCTACTGCAGAAAGCATGGTGGCACAAGTCTGCTGAACGTGACACCAGTGCGAGTAGAGAAAGAGAGTGCTCATGGCCTGGGCTGGGCTGCCATAGCCGAGGATGTAGGTGCAAAGCTCCATGCAATGGTCCTTGAAGGCACAAAGGTTTTGGCTGGTTTTCGAACAGTCGCTGGAGCAGCGCGCTGCCAGCCTGTTGATGAAGAATGGCAAAGAGAATCTCATGGTACAGGCGTTGCATCTGTGTCTGGGGATAAGGCTTTCTGGCTTCCAAAGATTACACCTCCAGCACCAAAGCAGACAAAGCAGAAGGGAGGCTCTGGAGCAAAGAACCTACGCTCAGCACGTGCAGACCAGACACCTGCAAAGCCAGATAAAGCCCTTCCCAGGTTACCAGAAGGGATACCTGAAGTTGTGCCAGTTTGTTGTTTGAACACGGCAGGAGTGCTGCTTGTACGTGCTTGCCAGATCAAAACCGGTGGGGGAACTATCATGACTCCATCAGACTTTGAGAGACTTGCTGGGGCCGCAAGAGCAAAGAAGTGGAGGAATTCACTTAAAGTCGCAAGGTTTGATGAAAAGAATGCTGCCATTGTTGAGGATGTGTATGGGTCTATGGGTGGGGATCCTGACCCAGAACCGAGTATTGAAGGGCACCATGTTCTTAGCTTATATGAACAAATTTCTTCGGACTCTGTGTTGTTTTCTGATGGCCCGGACGTAAACATTGGGGACTATTTAAGCCAACGAGGTCTTCAAGCAAAGCTGCATTTGGATTTTAAAGCAGATTGGACCGGAAGAGAGTACTGGATTCTCCTTGAACTTGGGTTGCTAGAGACAGCATTGGGTGGACAAGAAGATCTTTTTGACTCAGGCACTTATTCTGATCCTTGTCCAGATGAGCAAGCTTCCAACGATGGCACTGTGATGACAGTGAGTATCTGTGTAAATCCATCGCATTTGGAGGACGGACAGCTTGTCAACGTTACTCTTGGAATTGCGTCTCCTAGCAAGGACAGAGCAGTAGGCACTACACCAACTGACCTTATTCCAACATCGACAGAGCAGGAGGTTGTTGAAGATGCTGAGTGCCAAGTGAATGGTGATTTGCTGCCTGCTCACGCCTCAGCTTTAGCACCACCTGAAGAGAGGCTTGACAACATCTGCACAGATGTTCCAACAAAGTGCACCATGTCCCCTGCCTTGCTGGTAGAGCAAAAACCTCAATTGAATGGAGACATGTGTGAAAGTGGGCCTGGGTATGGCGCTAATCTTGCTTCCAATTCAACTATTGCCACTGTAGATCCTGCTGCTCGTGCAGAGGCAGCTTATGGGCTCCCCTCAACAGATGTCCTACTGCAGGGAAACTTGGAAGTTGGCCGATATCTTAGAGTGTATTGGTCAGAAGATGACGAATGGTTTGCTGGAAGAATACTTGCTTATCTTGAGAAGGAAAACGAGTATCAAATAGAATACGAACTTGATGGTGAGGTTGAACAATTAGATTTGTCACAAGAAAAATACGAATGGCTCTCGAACACTCCGCCAGGGAAGGGTACTGACTTGATTGGTTGGAAGGTTGCTGTTTACTGGCGAGATGATAACTGCACGTATGATGGCGTCGTTGTTGACTACCACGCAAATGTGGATATGCATACTGTGTATTACGATGACGGGGATATAGAGCAGATTTGCTTGGGTGCTGAAGTTGTACAATTTGTGGAAATGGTTGGAGTTGCAGAGAAAGTCAGAATTGCTGTGCAGGAAAAGGTTAAATGCTACAGGGGTCTTAAAGATTCGAAGGCTATTCAAGTCAAGTGTGGCGAGAAATTTGGAGAGTTTGATCCGATTTTACAGAGAATCAGGTGCGATGGTCAGGACTTTTCGGTGGTAGATTTTGAAACATACTGTGGCAATCAAGACCCACGTGGCTGGAAGTACAGTATAAAAATTTATTCTGGTGATTTGGCACCATCAAAGGCGATTGGGGAATGGCTTGAGCAGCATTTCTCTGGAAGGAAGCCTGACGACTCAATCGATGCTAGGTTTGGTGTCCGCACTTTCAGCCAGGAAAAGAGACTGGATGTTGAACAGGGCATAGAGAAAGAACATAATGCGAGGTATAGACCTGCTGGTGATACTGCAGCAAATCAACCTGCATTGTTGGGAGAGCCTGTCGCACCTAAGCCAAAGGAGCAGAAACAAAAGTCAGCAGGTAGGCGCTTTGGAAAGCGCCTTTACGTGTATGCCCTAGAACAACTTCCTAGAGGGTTGAGTTCCCATTTTCCTGAGCAGCTTCCTCCAAGCAAACTATGGCCATCAGAGGCATGGGCCCTTCAGTCTGTGTCTGAGAATTTGCGGAGCAATGTACAGAACAAAGACCAAGAGCGTTTGGTTGATGATCGCCCTTTCATGCTACTGAAACAAAAATTGGAATATCTCGCCCAAACAGAAATGTGCAGAGTTGCTTTTGGAAAATCTGGAATCCATGGATGGGGACTGATTGCTAGAACGCCAATAAAAAAGGATGACATGGTGATTGAGTATAGAGGAATTGTGATACGTTCTGTACTAGCAGACCTTCATGAAAGCAGGCACAGAAAAGCGAGAAAAGACTGTTACTTATTCTCAGTCGACAGTGGTATTGTCGTGGATGCGACTGATTGCGGATCACCAAGTCGCTTTATCAACCACTGTTGCAATCCATCTCTGTACACTCGTGTTCTGGAGGTCGATAGCATTGGTAGGCTTGTTTTCTTTGCTCGTAAGAATATAAAGGTAGGGGAGGAGCTCACATTCGACTATCGTTTTGAGAAGGAGGATGAAGAAAGCAAGATTCCTTGCTACTGTGGTGCCCCAAATTGCCGAGGCACAATGAACTGATGGATTCTTACTTTGTGTATTTGATACAACTTCGCCTTTTCTGCAATCTTCGTGCTTCACTTCTCAGACAGATGGCTCTGAGACTTCTAGTAGAGTCGTCCTTGGACGACAAAGGTTGAAAAATGTTGCACACAAGAGTTGTCAACCAAGCCCGTTCTCATGTTATCAGGGACCTGTCATGGACCTATAGTATTCAGATGAATTTTCCATAATAAATCATTGCATTCTTTTACATCAACACCTGTGTCCACTAAGGAGTTTGCTACAACAAGGGGCATCAAGGGGGTAGTGATGATCCACAGATTTGCCGGTGCACGCAAGAAATGTTCAGTAATTTGCTCCTAATCCTTTGCCCGAAAATTTTACGCAATCAGTGTCAATCCATCTCACTGCAACTTAAAGGAAAGTTTCACTCTCATCGAATGCACTCGAGCTAAAGCTGTCAACGGTTCTCCTCGTTACCCCGCATCTAGTGTGTTTGCTGCAAGGAGTTTCGACTACTGATAGATATTAACCCGAATTTTCGTGGTGGAACAACAAAGCGTTGGCTCGCTTCCATTAGGTAATGTGCTGCTTCTACAAGTCTACACGAGGTGAGCCCAAAGTCTACTCACAACAAACGCTCGATTGTCGGAACGAGACGCGTGAAAGACGTCTACACCCTTAAATTCTAGTGCCTTGCATATACTATGTACAAAAACGGTCTAGGCTTGTTTGATAGCCCTTACAAGAATGGACCTAGAGATGCATCTTGTGAATTACGAGTCCATGATACTGTCCAATGCCCCCAACTCAACGAGTTAGAGCGCACGACAAGGTGACTTTCAAAGAGACTTAATCAAGGAAAGGAACTTTGAAAGAAGAGAGAACACGCCTTTGTAAGGCAATGGCTATTTACATCTAGGCGGTAGGATTGCCACTTTCACATGAGATGAACACAAAATATGATGGCAAGTACCTCGCAACTTGCAACGGAAGTAAAGCGCGATGGAACGATTCTTTCTCACATTGTCGCATATACTCTCATCAAATTGAGTGTTTATGTGAAGTACTAGAGAAAGCACGGCCAAGTGGGACCGGGCTTCATTTGACATTTGGGGAATCACTCGCTTGATATGAATGACTCGGGAGCTCACCGCGTTCTCTCTATTTACCGTGCCATTTTCACGGGAGGTGGGTCTCATGCTCCTCTATCCCTTTAGCAGATGGATGGCAAGTAGAGAACAATCTTTGTCAATATGATAGTGGTGGCTTTGTTCACCTTATGAATCTTTTCACAACGGAAGTTCATGGAACTTTCGAATTAGTGAGTTCTAGTCGATAAATAGTGATAGTCATCATAATATCGGGATGTTCAAATAGCATTTTGTTGCGTCATTTGTCGTAAGGCCTTTTCCTTGAAATTTTCACGTTAGAGTAACAACACCGCATGTAACAATGCTTCGTCAATATTTCAAGGCTTAAAGAAGCAAACGGAAGAGATTGACCCATCGACTACACAAACAATACAATGTATTCTTAGCGCTCCGTAAAGACTTTAGACTGCAAGCACCGTTGCATTCGTTATGGAGCTATTTGCAAGCAATGCATGACGTATTGCAACATTGAGGGCTTATGTCGTTTTAGGGGGAATCAAAGAACAAGGCAAATTGCGAGTTCTTTGTCTACGAGAAGATGTAGAGCACGGTGCAACACTCCCATATCGGACCTCGAGATGCGTTGCAGGAAAACAAGATTTGGAAGGGACATACATACGTTTCGAGAATTGAACAATTGCAACCACACTAAACAAACATCATGTTATTGCTAAGGCTTGCATTCAATTGGTGATTAGGAAAATAACTAATCGAGTTACTTATCTAAATAAGTTGTAGAGTGTCGTTGTTCTCTTGCAATTCGTCTCTAGACTTCAACACATCCTATCCATCGGTGGGTAGAAAAATCGTTGCAGTTTGTGTGTCACATACACTTCGACCATGCTACGCCACAATCATATATCACTTACGGCGAGTTCGATAAGCTAGTTGTACTGCAGATCGGATGTTGATTCCATCGAAGTAGGTTGAGTCCGCAGTGCAAACACTCATCGTTTTATTTCATGATCAGGCTTCAAATCAGAGGATTTACCAAAAAGAGCTTTTCTTAATCCAATTGACCAAGACATACTACTCCGCGTAGTGCGGATTTCGCATTCGCTTCTTGCTCTCTCCGGAAACTCCAAGACGTGTGGTAGTATAAAGAAAACTCCTCTTCTTTGACGGAAAGATGTCCATATTTTTAGGGAAGTCTTTTGCGACTTTGGTACACCCAGCTTATTAGTCCAATGTTGAATGGCTTTCAAAAACGTGATAGAGGTTGACATATTTGTATAGATACTCCTTGCGCTCAAGTGTTTGTGAAAGGTAGCTTATTGGACTTTTGTTGTGAAGTAGAGCGATACGAATGATAGACCAGGAAGAGGAACGTTGTTTCGTATGATCGTTTCCGCTATCTTATTTGAGTATCGGTTGTTCGTTCACTATCGAACCAACAAGAGCGAGTGATTTTTTAGCTTCATTGTTTCGCACATCCTTCGTCAACGGTCGTGAAGGGCATGCTTTCGCGACGTTTGTTCCTCGCGTTGAAAGAAGGGTATGTTTTCGAGGCTAAAGAAATAGACGTGTGCGTGCGTCGATGCATCGTCACGTTCTTCGCGTGGATCCGTAGACACAAATCTTGCGGGACGTTGTTAACCGTGGTGGTACGAAGACTCGTGCATGGCACATTTGTTCGTTCTCCTTCCCATGGTTCTTTGCGTCCATTGGATGAAGGGTGAAAGGAAGGTCGCTTACGATCGAAACGGTCTCGTTTGGATCGAGCAAGACGTCCACGTCCGTCCTCGTCCTTGAAATTGACGTCTCGTGTCGTTCGTGGACCGTCTCCTGGTTCCATGGGTTGGATGCGATGGGTCGGTTTGCATCCGATGGGGATGCGTTTCGTTTCGTTTCCTTTGGTTTGGTTTGGATTGGTTTGGTTTGGATCCATAGGAGAAGAGACTCCACCTCTTCCTGCATGCAGGGTTTCGAACCATCCCCACACGAATCGGTGCCACACGACCAAGACGCCAATCCACCGCTTCCGCTTGGACACGTCCACGTCGA
>LFIK01004776.1_pt1 | contig 10934 bp, 26 predicted proteins | sample 643401 | NCBI WGS metagenome assembly LFIK01 (sample SAMN03777447, study PRJNA286221) | soda lake metagenome | biome: soda lake; feature: Kulunda steppe; material: water; isolation source: sample T5-Br brine of Lake Tanatar-5 | place: Russia: Kulunda steppe | collected 2010-07
CCCCCCCCCCCCCCCCCCCCTTCCATTTCAGGGCACGCACCTTGTCGTCGGAGATGGCGTTCTGGCGCACCAAATTGGACACCTGGTGGAACTTCTGCCGCATGATGTGGTACAGCTCGGTGTGGATGCCCTGCGTCTCTGTCATCTGGCCCTTCACCTCGCAGAAGGCGTCCACGATGATGGCCAGCAGGAAGTTGAGCAGCACCATGAACACCTGCGTGGGCATGGCGGGCGCAGGGGAGGGGGCTTGAAGGGTGGCCCATGCACACTGGCGGCTGCTAGGGAGCTGAGCTGCGCTGACGAGCATGATGTGGTGCAGGAGTGATGAGGTGCTGGGCCATGACCCCCCTTCGCACGGGAGGTGGGCCGTGCATATGCTTGCAACCAGCAACACGGCATGGACAGTGCGGCTCGGGTGGAGGGTGTGGCAACAGCTGGCCCAGGGACCCTGCGCGCTGGCAGGGTCAGGCGCGCGCTGCACAGCAGGCCGGACCAGAGCAGGCTCCGCCCTTGCCAGCATGACACTGCGGCCAAGTGTACACCGCGCCCTCTTCCCCTGGACCGACCCTCTCACCCACCCCCCCTGCCACCACCCACCAGCAGCATGTAAGTCCAGAAGAAGAAGGCGCCCGCAATGGACTGTAGGCCTCCCAGCGCGCGCAGCTTTGTGTTGACCTCGATGTTGCCCAGCAGGATCTCAAAGCACGTGTTGACCGAGTTGTCAAAGGTCTGGAACTCCTCGATGGCATTGCCAAAAATGAGGTGCGCCAGCATGGAGTAGCCCACAAACACCATGAAAAAGACAAACGCAAAGTGGATGAGGTCGGGGCCAGCCAGCCTGCATGGTGGAGGGTGCGTATGTGTGTGCGTGCATGTGTGTGCATGCGTGTGTGCATGAGTGTGTGTGTGTGCGTGCGTGCGCATGTGTGTGTGATTGACTGCACGCATGTGTATGCTGATGTGTGCGTGTGAGTGTGTGTGTGCGTGTCAGGGGGGCAGCACGGTGGTATAAGCTGGTGGGGTGAGGAGGCCAACGGAGGAGGACAGCGGAATTCTCCAACAGCCCACCTCTTGAGAGGTGGTGCATGGTGCGGGCCAGGGCTGGTTGCTCGCGCACCTCAAGTCCCAGGGTGCGGAGCCTCATGTCCACATTCCCGTCCACCCCCCTTCAATGTGCGTGCCCTCCCTGCACGTCTACAGCCAGCTGCCAGCAGCAGGCACCCACCACAGGGAGCGCGTGACCACCCCCAGGCGCGGCTGGAAGTCCAGCAGCTTGAGCAGGCGGACCATGAGCAGCAGGATGTTGATGGACGCCAGCAGGAAGAAGCTGCAGGTTGGTGGGGGCAGGGCAGGGAATGGGCAGCTCTGAGCAGCTAGGCGGGGCAGCCATCAGCAGGTGTGAGGTCCAGGGGCGTGGCCGCGCCTCCCTACAGGCTCCCAATGGCCAGCATGGGCGAAGGCTGTCCCCACCTCACACCTGCCCGGCCGGTGGATCAAGGTGGATCAGCCAAACCCACTCCTGTCCCAGGCCTCACTGCTGCTAGATGCCCGTCCCCTGATCCATACCCCTGGGGGACCAGCTGCGCCCACCTCTTACTTACACCCGGCCCTGCCCCTCTCTCCCCGGCCCATGCCCCAGCCTACACTCACAGGTCAATCCAGTGGATCAGCTCGGACAGGGCGTTGAAGTCCGCCCACGCCACCTCAAGGTTGGCGCCCTGAGCCTCCAGGGCCAGGAAGTTGGCCTGCGGCAAAGTGCGCAGCCACATGTGCACTTTTTCGGGGGGGGGGGGCACGTACAGAAGGCAATCGCACGGCTCTGCCAATTGAGGGCACAGGCAGCTGGGAGCTGCCAGGGCCAGCTGGGCCTGCTTGTCTGCAGGAGCAAAGACCCCCGTCCCCCTTCCCTCGGCAGCCTCACATGCTCCAGAGCGTGAGAGCGTTCTCACACGCACAACATTGCATGCACACACGCCCACACACCCACACCGTCACCACCCGCACCTGGGGCGCCAGGGTCTGGTACACATCGTGGCGCAGGCTGAGGTTGAAGGGCCGCATATGGTTGACTACCAAGTACCACCAGATGCCGACGTTTGTGACAAGCAGCGCATTGGAAGCAAATTCGGTGAAGTTCCAGCCAGAGGAGAAGAACTGCGCAGGTGTGTGTGTGTGAGGAGGAGGACATGGGCTCAGCGAGTAGGGCAGCCGTGACTTTATGCCCAGCAGAGTGTTGCCGGTGGGGGAGGAGCTTTGCGTGCTAGCCCGCTCAAGAGTGCACACCTGTGCATGCATGCGCAAGTGTAGGAGGGGAGGCACGCGTGCGCACACAAGCCTGCAACATTCACCGCATTCCATGAGCTACGTTTGGGCATGAGGGAGTACACACTTGCTGAGGCCCCACCCTTGCCACCACCCCACCCACCTTCATGAGGTTACCCTGCTTGACCTGGGCCAGGCCAATCTGCCACAGGTTTTGCAGCATCATGGCGCAGATCCAGACGGACATGATGATCTCAAAGGCGTAGCGCGCCTTGTCTGCAGGCGTGTTGTACAGCTCAACGCGGACAACATCCAGGCGGTGGTCCACCTGCACAGTGCATGCATTGTGCCCAGCGCTTGTTATGGATCCCCCTGCACACAAGCCAGCGCTCGCACGTCCGCATGGCCCCCCCCTGTGCCCTCCGCATTCTCCCCCGCCCCCCAAACAGGCAGGCCACCCACCTGGATGGAGCCACCCTCTGAGAACACAAACGTGGCCTTGAAGTACCCAAACACGCGCAGCTGCGAGTTGTACGTTATCAGCTCCACCGTCACGTCGTTGGTGTTCTGGTTGATGTACAGCCCCTGAGGGTGGGGTGCACATCAGGAGAGCTTCAGGTGAGTTGGCGCGGGCGGCGCGTAGGTGAGGCATGCGGCAGCCTCAGCCCCAGCCTCAGCATGCAGACCTCCATGTTCCCCGTGGCCTCCCTCCACCAGCCTGGCCGATGCTGGCAGTGCAGCGTGCAGGTCCGTTGTTCTCCATGTCAGAGAGGGCAACGGACCTGCACACCGCCCAGTCAGCATCGGTTAGCCTGCATGGATTGGTATTGGGATGAACCGGCCCAGCCGCAGGCCCTGCTTGCTACCCCAAGGGCAGGTAGCTTCCCCAAGGGCAGGTAGTGCTTTGCTGGAGAGGACGCAGGGCTGGCAAAAGCATCCCACCTCCTCAAGGTACAGGTTCCAGCGCTGCGCCTCGTCCTCCGACAGATTGATGTCAAAGAATACGGGGAAGCCATCCTCCTGCAGGAGTGTGTTTGTGGGTGTAGGGCTGGGTGGCGAGCTGCTGACACACAGGTGAGGCATTTCATAGCACCTTGCAGTGCTTTGCAACTCATTCAACAGGTACTTACATCAAAACGATTGCACCGTCAATTAAAAGAGGAACACACACGCGTGCGCATGCACACACACACACACACACTCTCACATACACACACCCTCTCTCACTCACTCACACACACACACACTCCCACATACACACACCCCCTCTCTCACTCACATGCATACACACACACGCATGTGCGCACCTTGTCCTTCAGCGAGTAGTAGTGGAACGCAAAGGGCAGCTCCTGCCGGCTGAAGAGCTCAGCGCAGCGGGGGCGCTTGTTGCTGACCTCGCCCTCAAACTCAACATCATACGTGGGATTGGACAACTTGGAGCAGTTGTAGAATTTCAGCACAAATTCGCCATTTGTGTCATCAAAGTCGGGCTCATACAGGGCGGTGCCTGCAGGCCAGGAGTAGATAAGAGATGGTGGTGGTGGTGATATGATGAGTGCAGGGATGGTGATTTTGCTTGGAGCTCTGTGTGAGGCTGATGGCTGTGGTCGGAGCACGTGTGCGGCTCCGCTGCACAAAAGCCACAAGCACAAGTGCGGCATGGGTGTTGGTGTGGGTGCGCTGCTGCCGCAATCGGCCGCTTGTCCCACATGCCCACCGGCCTGGCTGGCTGCTGCGAGCACGGCTGGCCTCCCTGCAAAACACACCCACGCCCTCACAGCATCACAGCACCACAACCCACCCCGTTTGAGGGTGGGGTCCACGCCGTAGGAGCGGATGGTGCGGGGCCCTGTGCAGGTCTCCTGGATGCGGAAGAACTTGGACTTGGGGCACTCCTTGTCCTGCCTACGCGTCTGCGGCATGGGAGGGGTGTAGGGTGTGCAGCAGTGAGTCCGCAGTCCTTGGGAGGGGACTCTTGGGCGAAGTCTGAGTGGGGGTTCCACCATGGTGGGGGGCAGGGCAGCCGGTCAGACGGTTGCAGGGCAAGGGGGAGGGCGGCAGGCTGGAGCCCACCAGAATGGAACTGGCATTACAGGGCCGTCACACCTGAAGCAATCCCTGCGAAGCTGGACGCCCACCTCAACCACCTCCACACGCGGACAATGAGGGCTGCAGGCCTTTCCTCAGCACCAGGCTGCACGTCACAGCGTGGGTCGAGCAAACAGGGCGCCGCCGTGCCAGCGACGCCATGCGCAGCCCCTGCCAGCCGGGGCCCCCAACGCCGCACGCCACCCATGCACCCCCGCCTCCCCCCCTGGAGGCACCCTGCGCACAGCCTCACCCCGCCCCTGCTCCCGGGCGCACCTGGTGCACCATCATGCCAGAGACCACGCGGTTGGTGTTGCCCACGTTGCGCTCCCGAGACTCCAGGGTGCCCACTTGCGACGGGTCCGCCGCGGCCTGCAGCAGCCGCCGGGTGTTGGCCTCGGCAGCGCCGCCGCCGTTGCAGTACGTCAGCGTGCGCACGTCAAAGTCGTGGTCCTGCGGTGGGGAGGAGGGGAGGAGGGGGAGGGGGGGGGACACGATCAGCCGCCCTGCGCGATGCTGCCCAGCCAGGGGTCTGAGGTCCCCCACCCACCTGCGTCTGTCAGGGTGGGAGGGAGCCAGGCGCACGGGTACCCAGCCCCCCTTGCACACAAGGGCAGGTCCCCTGCCTCACCTTGAAGGGCAGCTCTTCGACCACCTGGGTGGCCAGGTTGGTCTGCCGCGCGGACTCTGCCCCGTCGCGCCGCGTCTCCTTCCACCGGTACAGCGCCTCCGGGGCCTCCAAGGTGCCGGCGTTAATGCTGGTCTGGATTGCGGCCAGCTTGGAGTTGAGGTTGGCCTGCGTGCAAAAACGTGCGCGGGTAAACACGTGCGTGTGCATGATATGCTGTGGGCAGAGTGGCCACGCTATGGGGAGAGCACAGAGCACAGTGCAAGCACTTGCGCGGGATGCGCAAGCCCCGCGCACCTCCTCAGGCAGCACCTCCTGTGCAGCCAGCTGCCTCCTCTACCGCAGCACCTCGTCAGCCAGAGGAGCGTGGCGAGGCGATGGGTTCCATCCCCCCCGTGCATGCAGCTCCAGTCCCCCCACAGCCCTACCAACCTGCAATGACTCTACTGCTGCCGCCTGCTTCTCCTGCAACCCCTTGATGGCAGAAAGAGCCTTTGTGGACTCCTGGGCAACCTCAAGGGACCTGCGCAGAGCAGGGAAAGTGTGGGGGGGAGGGCATGAATAGGGAGGGTGCAAGGGGAGAGGGGAAGCCGCACCACAGGGAGGGGTCAGCGCACTGAATACCACTTTGCCTGCACTCACATGGCAGAATTGTTTGCAGGGACTGCGACTGCAGGCGCCCCTAAAATGGCGCGTACAGCACCTGCCCAGTCAATTGCTGTGCACATAATCACCCAAGGTACAGCACATTTGGTCGCCCTGCCGGGGTCTTCCCCGGTCCCACACCTCCTTGACCACAAGCAGCTTGCCGGCCCCTTGTTCCATCTAATTGCCACTCACTTGGTCTGCTTGCCCAAGATCTCGTCCAGCCGCTCCTCCACTCGGCGCTGCCCGCTGGCAATGGAGTTCCTGATCTGGCCGATGACATCCAGCACCGCGTTGTTGTCGGCGCGTTCGGTAGCAAGCTGGTTGGAGCGGTCCACTTGTGTCTGCGGGTAGAGGGAGGGAGGGGCAGGTGGCCTCAAACAGTGGGCTCTACAGTGCAAAAGGTGCAGGGTTGCTTGGGCGCACACATACTGGCTCGCTTTGGGCGCCCCGCCTTTGTGTGCAGGCACATGCCACGAGGTGCTTTGTGCGCAGGCACGTTAGTGTTGCTGATGGATTTTGAAACAGGCAGGTCGAAGGCGTCAGGCTGTATGGGATGGGCGTGCAGGCACCCAGTTGTGGAACAGTGCGACCACCAGAGAGGGTCACTTGTAGAGCACACACGACATCCCGGAACAATGAAGCACATGTCCACCACCTGCTCTTGCTGCCTGTGCACACATCTGTCCATGCTCCCACCAAATGTCTCCCACACCCGCACCACGGCACACTGACATTGGGCACCATCCACCCACCGTGAGCTTGCTCATGTCCGCCGTGATCGTTTTCTGCTGCTCCTTGACGCGTGTAATTTCGGTGATGACAATGTCTGTTTTGGTCTGAAGCAGGCGACGGCGACTCCCAGAGGAAGCAGGCTCCGGTACTTGAATCGGGGCAATCTTGTCCTGGGTCTGGCCTGCCTGCAGGGAAGAAGGCAGTGGGAGGAGGGGCAGAGGTTGTGGTGGGTGAGACCAAGCGTTTTTGCAGCACAGAACAGCACAGAAGCCCCCAGAAGAAGGTAGTGCGTATTCAAATTAGCACTCGTACATGGGATGGGCCTTGCACACTCTCTTCCATCAATTACAACCTAACACGTACATATACAACAGGTACCCAAAAATATACGGAGGAGCTCGCACGCACCAACGTGTTTGGGTCCGCCACCAATGCTTGGTAGGAAGCGTCCCGCGTCGCGTCCTGGTCCAGCTCAAGGCAAGCCTCGCACTCGCAGTGCCCGGTGCTGGGGCAGGTGTCTTCACACGCGCACAGCGCATTGCACTCCCGCTGCCGTTCGCAGGGCAGCTCACATCCCAGCCGGTAGTCAGCGCTGCTCATGTCCCCTGCAAAGCAGGTGGTTGTTTTGTGTGCACAGATTGTATGCAAGTGCTGAGGGCCTCACCTGATCAAGTGCAAATGGGATCATACCGTCTTGAGCCAATGATCAGCGTGCATGGTGCAGCCTGCGTGGAGCAGCCTGTGAAGCAGGCAGGTTGTGACTGCACATGCCTGGCTGTATGCCCCACATATAAAGCAGGAGGAGCAAGCCTTGAGCTGCAAGACTTCTCTCTGCAAGGGCATTTGCACTTGCCCTTGCAGAGGAGCCTGACAACTGGGGCGGATGAAAGCCAGTGCATGCCCCTGGGAGCTGCGCATGGCAAGCCTGCACCTCGGATGCACTCTGAGCATGGCACGCAAACCAGCCTCAAACATGCTCATAGCGCTCCAGGCGCACGCACGCATGCATGTGCGCGCGCACCTGGCACTGTGTCGCCACTGGGGAACAGCTTGCACGTGTAAGGCTGGGTGAAGCGGGCGGCGTCCGTGATCCTTGTGCACGCCACGCCATCGTCCTTGCACACGCCCGCGTACTGGGGCCCGCGCTGCGCCAGGCCAATGCGCAAGTACCCGTCCTTGCCACCATCCCACTGCTGCAGCGTGTAGTCAGTCAGCAGCCCCTCCTGCGTCTTGCCGCACGACTGCGGGGTGGATGGAGGAGGGTGTTGACACCAGGTTGGGCCGTCGTGTGGGTGTGGGACAGGTAAGGGGGAGCAGCAGGTGGCCTTGTGAGTATGTATGTTGTGAAGCACGTTTGCCATTTGAAAGAGGAATGAAAGAGGTGAGGCTGCTCCTTGCCCACACATGTGCCTCCCTGTCAAAGCCTTGCAATGGCATGGGGAGCAGGCACATCAGATGCTGGTGGCGACAAGGGCGTAGTGCGGAGGGCAGGAGGCCCCCTCCACACCCAACACACCCAACACCAACCACCTCTGCTGGCCTGACTCTTATCCACCCATGCTCAGGAGAGCAGCTCTGCACCTCCACTTTTGGGCGGCTGTTGCAGAGTGGCCGCCACCAGCCCTCCCCCACAGGCCCTCCTCCTCCTGCGACTGCACCCACCTCCTGTAACAGGCTCCGCCGAGTGCTGTTGGCGCCGCCCACGTTTGCGAAGATCTGGCTGCTGGGCGGTGGTAGGTTGTCCTTTGCCACCACCACCGTGCTGCCGCCCAGGTCCAGCAGCAGGCAGGGCGAGTTGCTGGGGTCCGCCAGCGGGCACTTGGCCGAGGTCAGTGACAGGGATTGGGCCTCGGCAAATACGGCGATGAGCTCCCTCACCTGCGGGTGTACAAGGGGGAGTGTGTGTGGGAGCAGGTGCGATTGCATAGTATGCGTGAGTGTGAGTGTGAAGAAGAACATCTGATGGCATCCTGATGATCGGGAGGATGGGGGCACGTGGCATGCGTGCCTGTCACATGGCGCGCAGGTTGTCCTTGCTCTTGCTCTGGATAGTGGTGAAGGCCCCTGCTGGGTATGCGCCAAGGTATTTGCTCTCGTGCTCTGAGCATGCTCTGGGGTGAAGCGCCACAAAGCACTTGCCACACCCAGAAACCACCCTGCTCCTCCACTCTCCCAGGCATCAACTAGCGCACCTTCAGTTCGGGGTAGGGCGACTTGTCAGCCAGCTTCACGTCCAAATCAAGCAGCTGGCTCTGCTGCAGTTTGATCTCCGCAATGCGTTCAGTGGCGCGCGCAATCATCTCTGTGGGTATGAGCGTGCACAGGGTTGGAGTGAACATGGTGGCATGCTGGGTGTGCCTCCCTGTGATAAGTGACCAAATGACCAACAGGCGCGACAAAGGGACATACCAGCCCAAAGGGGTCATCAGGAAGCACCCGCGGCTAAGCACATTTCCTTCAAGGTAGTGGAGGCAGCTCTGCCTAACCAACACATGCGCAGCAAGCCGTGAGATGTTCAAGAAATGGCGGCCGCACCTGTGATGGTGACGGGCCCTCCATAAATGGCCTGGCGGGTGAGCTTGAGCGCTGCGGGCCCAGTTACCTCAAACGTGCCGCGCACGAATTGGTCCGTGAGCACAGCCAGCCGTGCAGTGGGCATCTTTGTCAGCGCAAAGCTGCACATGCATGTGTGCGAGAGTGTGCAAGTGTGTGTGTGTGTGTGCGAGTGTGCAAGTGTGTGTGTGTGGATAGAACTTCCTGTCTTCCTGACCAGCATGCCAAGATGCAGTTGGTTGAACCATGCAGTTGGCAGTGATGAGGCAAGAGGGGGTTCAGGGCACAGATGCATGCAACAGGGGCTCGCTTGCTTGACCTCCTCCCTGCTCCACCTACCTGCCCGCAGGGGTGGTGAAGATGGGGTCAAAGAGCTCGCGCAAGCTGGCTCCCACGTACGACCGCAGACCATTGCGCACAGAGTTGCGCGCTGCCACCTTGCCTGTGGTCCGCTGGTCGCCCAGACGCTGGTCGACCACCACGGCCCGCACCTGCATGCATGTTGTGTGCGCACGTGAGTCTGTGCATGCAGGGCGGGGCCGCAGGGAGCACACAAAAACAGGTGCAGTGAGGCAGAACAGCTGTTTGCAGTAGCCCCTAAAGAGGGGAGCGTAGCACTGTCTTGTATTCAAGCACCCTTGAAGACTTGGGACCCCGGCAAACCATGGGAAGCATCCTACCCCGGCCCAACCTCTGCACCACTCACGGCGTCAATGTAGCCCTGGCGCCACAGCATAGCCTGGTCATGCACTGCCAAGCAATGCTCGACGATGTCAGAGGTGTTGGTGATCGCCTGGAGGGTGCCATCGTCAGCCAGCTTGTACTGCGTGAAGTCCGGGTCGGTGGTGAGCTTGCCGGGCCCCTCCTGCGCAGTTGGTGGTTGGACCGCTGAGGTCAACGGTTGCGTTTTGGTTGCTTCAAGCTGGATAGGCGTCCGGGGGCATGTGGTGCGCACACCGCTTGCACACAGAGCTGGAGGGGGCTGCGGTATGATGCACACAGCTGAGGGGGCTAACACTGCGTGCTCATGGCGGGCCTGGTCAGCGGTGCCAACGTATGGTGTGGCCACTGGCCCAGGCCAGAGCCCCCCAAGAATGGGGCTGCGCGGGCCACAGCAGACGCGCAACACCCACAGGGAGGCAAGCAAGCCCTGCATAACTCTTGCTACGCAGCGCAGCGCACACGCCCGCTCTCACCTGGCTGCACACGCGTGCGTTGAGCTCCGCCTCCGTGGTGATGGGGTCAATGGTGCCCGTCCAGGGTAGCAGGATGCTTGGGACGGAGTTGGGGGAGACCACCTCGCCCCATGTAGTGGAGGAGGTGCTGTTTGTGTTGTAGCCCCAGCACCCGCATGTCGCGTTTGTGAACTCAACAAACTGGGTGTTGTACACGTCCTGGTTGAACTCGCCGGCCACCGTGTTGACCCTTGTCAGCTCGTGCTTCACATAGTCAATGTAGCTGGACGAGATGCTGCTGCCGTCATGTGTCTGCGAGGAGGGGTGGGGTGGGGGTGACACGCTCACGACCAAGTTGCAGCCCGAGATGCGGCGAGGTTGCCAGGACTAGGCCTGCCTGGTGCGGTGGGAGGGGGAGGGTGAGAGTGAGGTGGAAAGCCCGCATTGACACCATCCTGGTGCGTCCCACAAAAGGCATGCGCAAGGCGCGCAACGCCCCCAAGCCCCTCCCGCCCCCCTGTACGCCGCGCACCTGCAGGGACCGGCGGGCTCCAGTGCTTGCCGCAGCTGTCAGGCCCTCCAGCAGTGCAATCTCAAAGTCCTGCTCCGCCATGGCCGACACCGCCGCAATGTACACACGGTAGTAGTAGGAAACGGCAGAGACCTGTGCGCATGGTGGCAGGGGCAGGGGCGTAGCAGTGTGGTCATGCTGGTAAATTGGTGGGGATGGACTGAAGCCATCCACTCACCAGCATCTTGCCTCCCACACATGACCAGCATCATGCCGCCTCCTCCCTCCCCCCTCAACTCTTCCTGCCCGCCCCAACCCCCCCTCCCTCCCCCCCCCA
>LFIK01004777.1_pt1 | contig 10933 bp, 17 predicted proteins | sample 643401 | NCBI WGS metagenome assembly LFIK01 (sample SAMN03777447, study PRJNA286221) | soda lake metagenome | biome: soda lake; feature: Kulunda steppe; material: water; isolation source: sample T5-Br brine of Lake Tanatar-5 | place: Russia: Kulunda steppe | collected 2010-07
TTGGTCTGGCTTGAAAGCATGCATGTGTTGCGGAGTTATCGCATTTCCTGTGTTTGGACCCTTATCCGGTCGCGACAGGGTCACCCACGGAACACACCTTCCCGACCGCCTCCCCCTTATCCAACTTTGCAGCATCAAATCATCATGCAAGAGCAGCTAAAGTCCTGGAAAGCGGCAGGGTTGGAGCAAATTTGGGGATGCACCATTTGCCTGCCAAAAGGGTGCAAAACGGTGCCAGAATGGCCGAAGGCGCACACGCCGCGCCCCCAAATCGCGTTTTCTCACACAGCCTGAATTTTTATGACATATGTACATATTGTGCATGGTTGGGTCTGGAAATGGGGCCAGCAAGTGGGCGGAAATGCTAATTGGCCATGTTTGGGGGGGTCCAGTGGTGGGGACAACCTGCTTGCGTAGTTTTTCTTTTTTCTTTTTTCTCTTCTTTCTTTCTTTCTTTCTTTCTTGCAGACACAGGGATGCCGTGCGCTGGCATTGATGGTAGCCCTTTTCATGACATAACCTGGCTTGCCTCTGAAAGGAATATCCTCTCGAGGCAGAGCTCTGATGCAATATCCTAAGACCCTCCAACCTTCCTGCCCCAAAGCTTATTTATTTCTCAAACCTCCATGATGCTCTGAAGGCACATACACACTCCAAACATAAACTTGGCCACTCAAACCCTACAACAGGTTACTACTCACATTATCAAGGTTTACTTCCCATAGCCCACAAAAACATCAGCAACGCTTTCTGGACAATGTTCAATCCATCTTTCTAGATGAAGACAAATATTTCTGTCATGTAGAGTCATTGCCAAATCAGAGTCACTATCCATATGCGGTTGGTAGATGTTTGTTTTTGCGACTGGATCTTTCTCTTCGATTAATTGTAACCTTCCTCTCTGGAGCCTGGAGCACTCCTCAGAGGCGCTGGCCACCTGGCCAGGGGCCTGGCGTCCCCATGCAACACGAGCCTGGTTGGGTCTGAGTAAGGATGAGAGCAGAGAGGCAGAGGTGCCTGTGGATATGGGATATGGGATAACCTTTTAAGGTACTGCTTTTTTGTTGTGTTTTGTAAGCTGCGTTGCTTGAACAACTTTTTCCCTTATTTGGTGTGGAGATTTGCCCTGTGTCCATGCTTCATTTTCCCCTTGGAACATGATATATCTGACATTCAGCACCTCATGCTTGCATTTCACTGCTGAAGGGGGGAGGGGGGGGGTGTACATATCATGTTCCTGAAATGCTAAATTGTTCATGACGGTGATTCGGCATGGCATTTCACAACTGTACAGGTACCCTTTTCAATCAGAAGCATGCTGTTAAGACCGCGACCAGCCTTCAATGCTCCCTCTGTCATCACTCAGACAGTGCCCTACACATTCTATCAGGTTGTCAACACTACATTATCTCCGGTATGATTACTAATAGTAGTACTGAACGCCACAAAACCGCATGTAGACTTATCATGGAAGCCATAGGAGCAGGCTCCCTGGGGGGGTGTTTTGTCCAAATGGATATTGGCAGCAAAGACCGCTTGGCATTACAAAATTTACAGATCCCTGTAGGATCTACCAGCATAACCATCCCGGAATGGTTTTTTCTTCACCGGCTCCCTAAGCAAAGACTCACTACTAGCCGTCCAGACGCTATACTAGTAACTGAAATGATTAGAAAAATGAAAAACTTACCAGATGCCCACCCTAGGTATGCATCAAGAAGTAGGGCAGGGTGCAGAGGGGATAGGAGGCTCTCAGCAACAGCACCAGCCTACCAGCCTTCGTCTAGAATCCAGAACTCCAGTCAGCTCCCACCCAACCAGCGGCATGTCCATCTTGTGGAGGTCAAGTACTGTGAAGACACCAGGCCTAGGAGCCAGCTTGAAGCCGCTCACCATCAGCACAGCGTGCTCCGTCAGCACCTTCGCCAAGCTGCGGCCAACGTTAGCATTCACACTTTCCTTTCAGGAGTTGGAGGTACCATCTACAGCCCTTATGGAGCCTCTGAAAAATCTTTGTCTAGATCCTCAGAAAGTCACCAAGCTTGCTGTGAATCTTCATGCTCATTTGCTTCACTATGCTTATAAACTTGTTAGTGCCAGACCTTGAGAAAACTTTTGCTGCAAATCATCATCAAGACCAGGAGTGGGGTACTGCTAGTCACCCTCCTGATCCATTGATCTTGGTCGTTTTGTTGCGGACCTCAGGGAGGGGCACTTGGACTATTGGACACCTTATTCTGATATACATCCACGAGAGCGCAACAGCAAACGCTCCACTAACCATCAATATATAAATAACCATCAAATGGTGTGCCGTCCCTACCAGGAGGGCCCTGCTCACACATTCGCCATACACCCTTCCTAGATATATGCTTCTTGATCTTCCTTGTGACGTCATTCGCAGCATGACTCGCTTCAGACTTTGTGCCCACACTCTACGAATTGAAACTGTGACCTGGACTCACAATTCTTCAAGGAAGTTCCCCTACTTGTGACTTGTGTAACGCTCATGATGTACAGGATGAGCAACACGTTCTTTTCCACTGCACCCATCCACACGTGGTCTCTCTCCGAAGGACTGATGCTTCCCCATTTCCTTCCGCAGGCTTAAACAATGTGCCTGCTTTTCTGGGCCAGGAAAACAATAAGCTATATTACTTCCATCATGCACTGATCGTTTTTCATGAGCAGGCTAGCAGTCACTCCTCTTGCCTGAAGGCCCTTTTTTTGTAACCCTTGTAACCCTAAGGCCAGGCAAGACACAGGCAGTGGAAATCTCCTAGTACTTCTTGGATGGTGCACCATAGATGTTGGGGGGGCGAGGAGAGGCGGTCTTGCCCCCGTTCAGAGTAGCCTCTCTGCATCTGGATTTTGGCAAGCAAACACAGCGCAACGTGGCACGTTGCAGGTTACATTCCCATGCGCTGCGAGTCGAGACAAGAAGCTGGGACCATCATGATGGTACCTGTGATAAGTGCCAGTCAAACTACCTGGCTGAAGGTCAAACTTAAACTTGTAAACTATCATTTTATTCCAGAGCTTATGGATGTTTTTTTGATGGCTGGTGTTCACCAGCAACCTGAACAGTCAAACTACCTAGCTGAAGGTCAAACTTTAACTTGTAAACGTGTCCTTACTCAGACCCAACCAGGCTCGTGTCGCATGGGAACGCCAGGCCCCTGGCAGGGCAGCCAGGTCCTCAGGGGAGTGCTTGGGCTTCAGGAGGAAGGTTACTATTAATGGAAGAGAGATATCCAGTCACTACAACAAATATCATTCAACCAACGAACCGCAAATGGACAGTGACACTGATTCAGTTATGACACTTTTCTGGCATGACAACCGAACGAGGGGCATAAGCTGCTAGTAGATGTAGGATTGCAGGCTGAAAGCAGCTCAAGCATCTGCTCCTTTAGCCAGCAAACTGACTTCTGACACATGCAAACATTCATCAAGGTTTCAAAACGGTTCCATGTTTGCTTTAGTTCCTCCCAGGCCGGCGTCCGAAGACAGCTGAGCCTTCAGCATTATTCATCCTGAATTCCAATACAGACTGCATCTCTTTGTGCCTGGCCTGCACTCTCATTTTCCAGCTTACACAGCTGGCACTGCAAGCACATGTGCCCTGTACGTGCGCGGAAGATGCCGAGCTAGTTTATTCACAGATACTTCTCGATGTCCTTGCTGATCTCAGAGGGCTTGGTCGTTGAAGGGTACCTGTTGGAGGAAACAGGCATTCAGCATCTAGGTTCAGCTCAACCAGCATGGCCATACACACTATTGCATTCATCATTAGTTGCGCCTGCAAAGAAGACAGGAGGAGCACAACACAAAAGAAGACAGGAGGAGCACAACACGCCCCCCCCCAGGCTCTTGCTTGTACTGCTCACACACTCATGTTGAGTATCAATGTGCAATTTTGTTCACATGCACGGTGAGCATAAGCGGGTACAGCTCAACAGTGATTAAATGGCTTGAAATCATAACTGTGGACAGTCAGCAAGAGAGTCAGGATCAGGTGTTGCCTTGGTTGTTCAGTTTATCAGCACTTCTTACTGATAGCACGCACGCCAGCCTTTTCAGTGTCTAATAATATACAAGTAGGTCTGGCTACAAATTCAGACAAGATACTTTTAGCATACAACTAGTGTGCAAGACATATTGCAGGCCTCACCTGCCCACAACATTGCCTTCCCGGTCGACGAGGAATTTGCTGAAGTTCCACTTACTGCAAATGTAAAAAATATGTGCATGTACGCGCATGTGTGTGTGAGTGCACACATGGATGCGTGTAATCAGCCTCTGGACCCCACCATGAGGGTCTACAAGCTGGATTGAGAGCACAGGCAAAAAAGCGCAGGAGACCCTCTCTCAAGTCACCTGCTCGTCACACCAGACTGCCGTGCAGTCCCCACCTACATGTCATTGCCCATTATGCCGCCCTTCTTCTCCTTCAAGTATTGGAAGAGTGGGTCAGCACCAGCGCCATTCACATCCACCTGAGGCATAAGCAGACAGTAGATGGCATAGCAGGGCGTCCCCAGTCATGAAGCCTGCACACCTCCTTGAATTGTGACTGAATTCCTTATAAGATTGAGAAACTACCTTTTGTTATCCTTTGACAGCTCCATGCTATAGCAAACTTAGGCTAGTGCGCAAAACCGTAGCAGCTTCTGCAAGAGATCCACCCTTCCGCCAGTCAATCCCCCAGAGACGAACAATCCCTCTTGAAAGCTGAGAACTCAGGCGGTCAAAGCACCCCTGAGCAAGGGGGGACAGTGCACGTAGTATCCTTGACCTGAGCACTCACCTTGCTCATCAAGGGGAAGCTCGCCCCATAGTTATCACGAGCAAACTTCTTGATGTCTGAAAGGAGCAAAAGAGGAGTATCAGAAGCTGCACTCAGATCTAGCTGTTGTTGGATGCAGCCAAGATGACCCGGCAGAATCAACCATTTTTTACACAGGAGTTGTGACATATGTAATAGCTCCAGGCTGTTAACACTACAAGTGATGCATGAGTTCTCACTTGCTCTACACCTCATGGTCCTCACACCAGGGGCCGAAACCCTCATGGTACACACAGTAAACCCAACAAAAGTCAGACAATGCTGATGCACTTGAAGGCATTCAAGAATACTTTGTAACATACCACACGGCCTACTGTTTCACCTGCATTGCTTCCAGGCTCCTGGCTGCCAAACTGGTTGCAAGGGAATCCGAGCACTTGGAACTTCTTGTTCTTGTACTGCTCATACAAGCCCTGTGTGTCCGCATGAAGGTGCATGCTTGAGCACGCGCGCGCGCATGTGTGTGTGTGTGTGTGTGTGTGTGTGTGTGTGTGTGTGCGCGTGCGCGCGCGCGCGTTCCAAGTGCTTGTGTACATGCATGTTCGCATGTATACTTGCACATATCTGAAAACAAAATAAACCCATCAACATCCTTTTCAACACAATAAGTAGGGTGAGGACAACGGTATTCTTTTCTCCATGAAATCCATTTCAAGCTTTTCCAGCACTGCCCGCGCCCAACTAACCTGCAGCTCATTGTATTGAGGAGTGAAGCCACAGGCGGAGGCCAGATTCACGACCAGCAGGACTTGGCCCTTGAACTTATCCATCTGCATTGTCAGAGAGCACGAACCAGGAGAGATGGTGAGGACGTTGCACTGGCACAGCAAGAAGCACAGCACGGAGTAGGAGCGTCATCCAGAGCTCTTCAGATCAAATCTAGCCACCCACTGAAGCCATCCAGACAAATAAAGAAAGGGAGGTTTTCACTAATTTTGCCTTCTCTTGCTCACCTTCACACTCTTTCCATCAATGTCCTTCACCTGCGCCCAAGCATATACACAAACTGCTGAGTGCCTTCAAAGCCTGTGGAATTCGTGTTAGTGTGGAGTAACGCCTTATGTTTACACCCTAACAAGCCCAGGTGCCTTGGCATGTGCACTGCTGGCCACAATCCGTGTTGTAGGTTACAGATCACTGACTACCCACTGGAAAAGTGCATCAAGTACAGACTATGACATTTCGCTTGATTGTAATGATTGAATGCGCAGTTGTAATAGGAGCTGAGTCCTTTCTGGGAGGGGTTTGGTCAGTCCAGCTGGCAGAACTCGTGGCTCTCAGGCACTTTTGAGGCAAGATCCCAGCTTCAAGCCAGGCCCGCTCGCTGCCACACACACCATTTCATACTCTTGTTACGTTTACATCATAACTCCTTCGATGCAATCTGAACAGCACCAATGTCAGCTCCCCGGCCCTGGGCCACCTCAGTTTGATCAGCAGTTAATCGAGCGCTTACCGTGATATCGTACAGCTCGGAACCCTTTGAAGCGGTGCCCATTCCAAATAGGGCCATGGGCTTGACGGAGGCCCTGGAGGGACGAGCTGTGATGGAGGGGCGCGCGCACACACGGCTGGAGGCACCCAGAGCTTGCATTATTTTGGTCTGGAAGGATTCTCAAACTGATATGCGTCAATAATATGATATAGGCTTTTGCCTGGTCTTGACACGTCCGTGTGCTATTTATTATACCTTCCTTTCGCTGCTAAAATTTTGAGAACTAAATCATTCACTCACTATGTTGAAGCTCCATCAAGTCAATGCCCCTGCCCCCGCCCGTCGGGGAGCTTCGACCCTGCTACTTCCCAACCGAAGAGGGGAAGCAGCCACGGTTCGACGTATGAGGATGCCGATTGTGGTTGTATCAAGTAGCATGCAGAACGAGCAGCAAGGGAGTTACGAGCAGGCTCAGCAAGCTGTGTATGGTGAGTGGTGAGGTGCATGTCTCTTCTTGAGGAGGGACACCTGCCTTAATATGCCCAAGAAAGGGCACTATGAAGCAAATTCTGAAAAAGGTCCTTTTGTCCCCCCCCCAATCAGTAACTGTGATAAGAGTGTGCAGGAATCTTGCTATTTTTGCGGCACCATACGCGAGTTCATGCTTTCATGAGCTCTTCTACCCATGAGCACCCTTGCCTCGCTCAAAAGTGTGCAGGTGCTCACACGTAATCACCCGCGAAGCACTTGTACATGAGTGCATGTACACACACACATTCATTTGCGCGCACGCAAACACATGCACACACACAAGCACGTATGTACCCACGTTACATGTGTGCATCCAGATATGGGTCGCAAGTTACAGCCATGGCTGGAGTCCCCCTTCAATATCCTGTCCTTTGGCCCTCGTGCTGGCATGGGTGCCCTGTTCAGCCTGCCTGAGCGCCTGCAGACCCTGTAAGTCGCACCTTCCTGACCCGTGTGTCCATCCTTGCGCACCTGCAAAGATTGGTTGGTCGCTCTGCCAGTGAATCTGAATGCTGTCCTCCGATGTAATGGCATGCACAACTTGATGTGACGAGAACCTGCGTCTCGTATGGTAGGCGCAGCAGCAGCAGGCTTCTTTTTGGACTTGAGGTTGCACCTACGCACATGCATGCGCACCCAACTTGCATTCCTTGATCTTGAGGAAGCCGTGCTCACAGCGGAGCGGTGCATTTTAATAGCAGTTTCAATTGCAGCAAATGTGCACTGGCAGCATGATGCTAGCGCACCTGCTTGATGTGTGCTGATGGGCTTATTGTGCAGGGAGTACGATATCCAGCGAGCACGGGAGTTGGCCCAAGACCCGCGCCCTTTGGAAGAGAAACAGAGGGAGCTGTTGCAGGTGTGCATACAATACTGGGAGCGTGCCACAATCTGTCAGACAGTCTGCCTGCGCGCAGTCATACTCACACAGCATACGCACGTGCATGTGCCACATGCCGAGCGTGCCTGCCTTTTGCTGACTGTCCAGGAGCTAGAGGATCTTGTCGTGGAGTTCCTCGAGAAGGGGGCAACAATTGAGCAAGACGTGCTGGCCAACCTGAAAGCCCTCCTGCCTGAGCAGGTGTGGGCAAGCCGCTCGTGACATGTAAATGGGCAGATCCCTGACCCGAGCCAAGGCATGAAGACAACATAGCCTATGCTGTGGTCTGCCTTTGCCTGGTTGTCTACATGCCCCTTCCTGTTGGCTTCTGTGCCCACGCAAGTGTTCTAAATAGCGTGCCCAATGCAGCTGAGAACCCATCAGTGCGAGAGTTTTTTCCTTCTCCAGGAAAAGTCTGGTGATTTTCCACAAGCTGCCCCAAAAGGCACAATGTGCTGGCTGGTCCAGCGTGCAGCTGACAGGCATCTTGGGCGCGTTGTGGCACCACCTCCCCCTGCTGCCTCCGCGCACAAGTGCTGCTGCTGCTCATGAGCGTCACCTTCCCTAGCTGCTGCCACCAGCAAGCGTCACTTTTCCCTGCTGCTGCTGCTGCTGCTCTTGCCCATGAGTTCCTTCAGGCCGCCAACTTGCTGACAGAGCTCATTCCCTCCCCACCTCTGAAGCGCTCACAGCCATCCTCCAGCTACCAGGTGCGTATGCCCCTGCCCAAGTCCCTTGGCTGGGTGCATGCAAAAGAACTGCTTTCTTGTTCTATCCGGCTGCTGCTTGCCTGTCACCTACGCTGTATGGCGCGACTCAGCTCTGACCTATCTAATCCTCATCCTGTCAAAAATGCATTTTCTCACGCCTTGTGCAGGGGGAGTCAGGAGTGCAGGCAATGACTTACCAGGGCACCAGCCGCTACGGCCAAGACGATGTCATAACGGAGCAGATTTGTAAGCAATGCATGCGCCACTTAAGGGGCGCGCCTCAACCCTCTCTGTAGCTTAGATGCTCTGACATAGGTTGCATGTTGCCATGCCAAAGAGAAGGTGGGCGTTTAAAATAATGTTGTTTAGAATTGCCGCGACTGTTGCGGCTGTCTCGTCGCAGTGCAGCACGCAGCCCGCTCTGCAGCTCCATATCTCCCTTGCATCACCATCAAAATTGCTTAAGAGCTAGCATGGCCTGCCTGCGCCTGCTGAAGCACATGTGTGCACGCATGTGCACAGCGTCGGAGATGACGGAAATTCGCAACGCCGTGAGCAGCCTAAAGGCGTCGCTGGAGGCCATGCGCACCAACACCGAGCCTGCTGATGCCAAGATCCTCATGCTCAACCTGAAGGTGCGTGTGACAATGTGCGTGCACGTGTGTGCACATATGCGTGCGCCTATTAGTATGTCACGAGTCAGCTCAGATGTTTAATTCTGGGGTGTTGTGGCTTTGGTATCACAGGACTAGTTGTGTGGTGGTTCCAGTGCCAGGGTGTATGGGCGTGTGTGTGCATGCTCGCGAGCTCTTGTGAGTAATGGGAATAGACGGGCAAGATGCGATTGAGCCGTGCTGGTCTAGCCGACTGTGCTTTGGCTGTCTGGTTTGGCTGCCACTTGCAGTAGCTCTGTTGCTGCTGCTGCTGCTGCTGCTGCTCAACCTGAATGGCTGCTCATTGACTCTATTTGGCCTTTGCACTAGAGCCGCTGGTGCCTGCACCTCTTGACTTGCCAGTGACTGAACCTAGCCTCTGCAGGGGGGCACTGTGGCATGTCCTGCCTCACTTGTATGCGCTGCGACTGCTCAATGGAGCTGGCAATGCTTGTGACCATCATATCAGTTCTGTCCCCTTTTCCTGTGTCATCTCTTCCTGTGTCCCCCTTCCCCGGTTCCCTCTTGACCTCAAGTGCCTAGGTCCCTCAACTATTCCTGTCCTTCTACCCAGCCACCCAATGCTCTTAGCTCATCAAAACCTGAGCACTGCCAATGTGTAGGCCTGTGCATCCAACATTTCTGGCCATGCTCCCTGATCTCCCATAATGCTGGTAGCCAACTCATTCTTCTCAGTCCTGCACCATGTAAGCTCTTGTCCATCCTTCAATCTACACAGGAAGCGCGTGACCAGCTGCAGCGCCGCTTGGATGAGATTGCACCTGCGACGGCATCCGATCCAAGCATCTCTGCAGCCGAGCGTGAGGCTCGCATTTTGCTGAACGAGGTGGATGCCATGTTCTTCTCTTGAAAATGAGCCACTTGCAAAAGCAGGGGAGGCGCTAGGTATCTGCTGGACCGGTGCCAAATGCCTCCATCCGAGCGTCATCTGATGTGATAGCGGGTGTGTCTACTGACAGTATGTTGCAACTCGCAGGGCACGGCATTAGTAGGTACCTGGTAGCACAGAGCGAGAACACTGTTGTTTAGCGACTTCAGGTTCATTGTATGGCCAGCGCCAGATGGGATTGTTTATGTGCATTCATCCACTAGAAGCAGCGTCGCTCCACCGAGCTGAATAGCAAGTTGATTGGGAGCTTTGTCGATATTCGAACTCAGGCCTCATTAATCCACAACAAGTTACGATTTAGGGTTAGCCGCCAGCCTGGTCGTTAAGCTGATTGGTTTGTTGTTTTGGTCTTCGCCAGCCAAAAAAAACCATAAGGTCTGAGATGAATTGGCAGAGTTTGTTGGTTAGGTGAGGTTAGGTTAGGTTACATAGCTGTATACATACGTATACAGCTATGTATCCGCCGAACGAGGGCAGCTTAGCTGAAGCCTAAAAGGCCTGCAACTCTAAACCAAAACTAAAGCGCTCAAATCAGGTGAAAGGTAGTGTCTGGAAGCCATATGTTTTGGTGAATAGCAATACTCAAAACCGGAAGAAGTTTGAAGGCAGTTCACAAGCGCGCAAGGGCAAGATCACAGCAGATGAAGGCAGAGTTTGTTGTGCTGTTGAGAAGGGAAATCGAAGACTGTCTGACTAGGCAAGGCATGCAAAATAGAAGGGGTCTCAATAGAAAAGGACTGGCGAAGGGAAGTAAGGAACGAGTACTTCTTCCTGAGAGAGCACGCAAACAAGTCAGTCTTGATAGTGAAAAAGAACATGCACCCCATTTTGAACAGCAGTACAAGGTTTACAAGGTTTACAAGGATAAGGCCTTCAGTCAAGAATTGCGACTGCTAGCCTGCTCATAAAAAACGATTAATTCATGAAGAAAAAAAGGAAGTTTATGGTTGTTCTGGTTTAAAAAA
>LFIK01004778.1_pt1 | contig 10928 bp, 7 predicted proteins | sample 643401 | NCBI WGS metagenome assembly LFIK01 (sample SAMN03777447, study PRJNA286221) | soda lake metagenome | biome: soda lake; feature: Kulunda steppe; material: water; isolation source: sample T5-Br brine of Lake Tanatar-5 | place: Russia: Kulunda steppe | collected 2010-07
CGTATCACCGATTTCTACACCAGCCATGAAGCGCTGCTTCTGGGCTACGAAGAAGCGATGACGCGGGTGGATTCGACCTTCGGCGGGCATTACGCCACCTCCGGTCACATGCTCTGGATCGGCGACCGTACGCGCCAGCCCGATCACGCCCATGTCGAATACATGCGCGGCATCGAGAACCCGATCGGCGTGAAATGCGGGCCTTCGCTGACGCCGGACGGCCTGTTGCAGCTGATCGAGGCGCTTGATCCGAAGAATGAGGCCGGGCGCCTGACGCTGATCTGCCGTTTTGGCGCGGACAAGGTCTTCGACCATCTCCCCGCCCTGATCCGCGCCGTCAAGCGCGAGGGCCGCAACGTGGTCTGGTCCTGCGATCCGATGCACGGCAATACGATCAAGGCCGCATCGGGCTTCAAGACCCGGCCCTTCGATCAGGTGATGCAGGAAGTGCGCAACTTCTTCGCCGTCCACCAGGCGGAAGGCACGCATGCCGGCGGGATCCATCTGGAGATGACCGGGCAGAACGTCACCGAATGCACCGGCGGCGCCCGCGCTCTCACCGATGCCGATCTCTCCGATCGCTACCACACCTATTGCGATCCGCGCCTCAATGCTGAGCAGGCGCTCGAAATCGCTTTCCTGACCGCGCAGCTGATCAAGCGCGAGCGTCAGGGCAAGGAGCGCCCGCAGACGGAAGCGGCGGAGTAAGGCGCCTTATCCTGAGAGGTTACCGCGCCCCGCCTGATGGCGGGGCGCAATCGTTTGGTCTCCAGCGCGTCTCGGCGTTTCCGCAGGCCGGAGATCGGCGTAGCGCTGGCTCTGCATAGAACGCGTTCCGAAACCGGGTGAAGCGGGCGGCGATTGCTGCACGGCCTGCCGCATTTCCCGTGGCCGGCGGGCCGGTATCGCGATCGCCACATCATAGCTCGCCTCGATCAGGCGGCATGCGACCGAGCGGGGGGTGCGTCGAAACAGCCCCGCGAGATGGAAGACGGACGCGACATCCTTGGCCACATCGCCATCGAGGGTCAGGAAGATGCGGATCGCCGCATCTTCGCCGATGCCGGCGGCGAGCAGGGCGAGGGCCAGGAAGTCATAGCGCTCGGGCGCCGCAAAGCGCCACAAAGGTGCGGGGCGAAGACCCAGCATCGAGGCCAGCATGGCCCCGAAACCGGGTTCGTCCTGCGCACGCGCAGCCGCCAGCAGACGCGCCGTCGCGTCCTGGGTCGGGCGGATCAGCTGATGGCTTCCATGACGATGACCCGCCATGCCGGCGAGTTGATCGCGGATATGCGCGCGTTGCCCCGGCGCGGCGACGAGGTAGAGCGCGGCGGCATGCGCGCACGGCAAATCGGGTCTTGCCAGCAGCGCTTCGGCAAGGTCGCGTCGGCGCCGCGCCCGTCGCGTCAGAACGGCCCAGCCATGCGGCGAGGCCGCCATGCCCGGATCATGGGCGAGGGCGAGATCGGTTGCCGGATCGTCGCGGAGAATTGCCTCGTCGATCTGTCGCGTGCGCGGGTCTTCCGCGTCGTGATCGGGCGTGCCGTGATCAGGGCGGCTTTCGGTCGCTTTCCCGGGGAGGAGGGCGCGGATGCTCCGGGGCGTTTCCGGCAGATGCCGGACCCGCTCGGCGACATGGGCAAGCGTCTGCGCATCGGCCTTGGGGAGCAGGGCGAGGGCGAGGCTCTCGAACGCCCGCACCGTCGCCGCATCGCGGCTGGTCGCAGCCGCGAAGAGATCCGCCTGCACCCGCAGCAGCACGATGCCCAGATCGCCTTCGGCATTTCCCTCGCGCCCCGATACGTCGCGGCGTCCGGCGAGAAGGCTCAGCCGGAGCAGATCCTGATGACGGGGAGGGCGGCGAGAGGACATGCGCGACGACAGTAGCGTTCTGTTTACGATGACGATTAAGCAAAATCGCACAAAAGGCGTTAGCGATCTCTTAACCGACTGGACTATCAGAGGTGGTTTATTCACAATTATTCATAATCAAAGGCCGGTGATCAGCCGGAGCATAAACCGATTGTTAACCATGTCCGGCGGAAGCTTGGTGAGACCACGCTGAAGCTGCAGCCAGAGCGGGGAGTAGGTGCAATGGGTCGAGATCGTGTCCAAAACCTCACAGAACGCGAAGCGGGCAGCAATATCGTTCGGCTTGCCGATCATGTGCGGCGCCGCCCGTCGCGTCGTCACGATTGTAAGGGATCGGGGGAAATCCTCCTCTTTACCGGAATTCGCTATGAGCGCCTCTGCGAGCCGTCCAACGCCGCTCCCGGCAAGACCCGTCGGCCACGACGGCGTCGGGTCTGACGCGGGTCGCCGCGCGTGCCGGATGCGTCGCCTGCCGTCGGTCATGGCGGGGGGTCTGCTCGTGGTCTTGCTGGCAGGATGCGCGCGGACAGGCGATCTGGGGCGCCCGGCGCCGTCCATCTGGAACGAGACGATCCTGCCCTTCGCCGGCTCCGTCGCCGCTCAGAGCCGGGGGGAGCCGTCCTCCTGGTTCATCCTGACCGATGACGAGGCCGAACTGCGCAACCGGGCCTGGCGGTTCCTCATGCCGGCGCATGAAGAGGCCTGGTTTCAGCGTCAGATTGCGGAACTGGGGCGTACGCGCCTGTTGCCGCGCATGCTGTTGCGGCACGACCCCGATGCCTATCTCCGCCCCCTGCGGTGGAACCGCGTAGCCTCCCCGGCGCCGCTGTTTCGGCGTATCGCAGAGGATGCCTCGGCGGATGCCGCCTTGATCCCGCCTTTCGTGACGCTTGCCCGTGAGGTGATCGAGAACGACTCCCTGCGGGTGCAAGTCATGCTCAACGCGCAGGTTCTGGAGCCGTATCGCGCCGAGGCGGCTGCGGCTCGCATCGCGGAGAATCGCTGTCTGATCGCCTGGGTGCGCGCGGAGGCCGAGCGTCGTGCGACCGATTTTCGGCATGCGCTGGAACAACTCGCCATCGAGGCACTGCAGCGAGAGGCGATCGATGCCGAGCGGGCCGTGATCACCCTCGAGAACACGCTCGGCCTGTTCGAATATACCGGGGTCGAAGCCCTGATCGAGGGGCGCTGCGAAGCCGATAGCGACGGCGCGCCCCTGCCCGACGGGCCGGCCCCGGCGCTCGTCAAGCGCTGAAATCTCTTCCGGGCCCTCAGGAACGGGGCGCAGGGCGCCGGCTTTCGCCGAGCCAGGCCGCGAGAACGGCCCCGAGCAGCAGGATCAGCCCGATAAGGCCGAGCGCCATCGGCGTGACCGAGACGCCCCGGACCACGACCGAACCGGCGGGGCTGATTCCGATCCATCCGGAACCATGGGCCCGCGCATCGCCACGCACGGTCTGGATACGGGGAATGTCGATGCCGGTTTCGCCTCGCGCGAGCCGCCGCACGGTTCCGCCGGTCTCCTCGATGATCGGCGCGAGATGCTCCGTCGAGGAAAAGACATCGACGAGCTCGCGCGGATTGGCGGGGCCGACACTGGCGAAGGCAACGTGATCGCCCGCGCGCAGGGTGTGCAGCCCGGGTTCCTCGCCCGTGATCTCGGCGCGAAACAGGCCGGGCAGGTAGGGTTCGAGATCGACGATGGTCTCTGCGCCGGAAGGCGCGGTCACACGAACCGGCCCGATATCGTCGTCCATGCTCTGGCGCTCGATCGTGATCCGCTCGCCCTGTGCGCTGGCGCGCAGCGCCTCCTCTTCGAGCGCGGGCTCGCGCATCAGCCAATGGGACGTGCGCCGCAGCAGATCGATATAGGGGCCGCCCTCGCGATAACCACGCGCCCAGAGCCAGGCGTGATCGGACAGCAGCAGCGCGACGCGCCCCTCGCCCTGACGTTCGAGGACGAGCAGCGGACTGTCCTGCGCGCCGGACATCACGGTATGACCGCTGGTCGCGCGCGAATCCAGAACACGCAGCCATTCGCCCCAGGCCGGCGGATCGGCTTCCGATCCGGGCAAGCCGCGCGTCACCGGGTGGCGCTCGCCGGTTTCCGTGAGCATCGCCTTGTAGGGTTCCTCGAAGACGGTCCCCGTCGGCTCGCCGGGGATGATCGGCGATAGGCGCGTGCGGGCCAGCGAGGCGCGCCCCGCGAATTCGGGCCCCGCCGCCAGCAGAACGGCACCGCCTTCACGCACATAGCGCACGATGTTGTCGTAATAGACCGAAGGCAGGATGCTCTGGTTGGCGTAGCGGTCGAAGATGATCAGATCGAATTCGGCGATCTTGTCCTGGAAGAGCTCGCGGGTCGGGAAGGCGATCAGCGACAATTCGTCGATCGGCGTGCCGTCCTGTTTCTCCGGCGGGCGCAGGATGGTGAAGTGGACGAGATCGACATTGGCATCCGAACGCAGAAGGTTGCGCCAGGTCCGCTCGCCGGCATGCGGCTCGCCGGAGACGAGCAGGACCCGCAGGTTCTCCCGGATACCCTCGATCGTGACCACGGCACGGTTGTTCGCCATGGTGAGCTCGTCGTCCAGGGGCTCGACCTCGATCTCGACGACATTGGGCCCGGCACGGTCGATCTGGACGGGAATGCGGAACGGTGTTTCGGTGGGCACCTCGCGCCGCGCCAGACGCTCGCCGTCACGCCTTACGGTGACGACGGCGTTCCCGGTGCCGCCGCGCTCGCCGACCTTCGCCTCGATCACCTGGGTACGCCCGACGATTCCGTAGCGGGGCGCACGGATCAGATCGATCTGGCGATCACTTTCGTCGGGATGGCCGGTAATCAGCGCATGCAAGGGTGCCGAGAATCCGAGCTCGCTTGCGGATGCGGGAATGTCATGCACGACACCGTCGGTGATCATGATCGCACCGGCGACGCGTTCGGGGGGCACGTCGGAAAGCGCGTTGCCGAGCGCCGTGAACAGCTCCGTACCCGCATCGGCGGCACCGTCGCCGACTTCGACCAGTCGCGTCTCGATGTTGCGCAGCCCGCCGAGGCGGCGCTCGATCTCCTCCCGCGCCTGCGTGGTCTGCTCCGGACGTTCGCCCAATGTCTGCGAGGTCGAGCGATCGACGATCACCGCGACCACGTCATCGACCGTTTCCCGCTCCTCGCTGACGAAGGCGGGGTTGGCGAGTGCGAGGACGAGGACGGCCAGTGCCGCGGCGCGCAGGATTGCCGGCGCGCCCCTGACCGCGAGCGCGAAGACCGCCGCGATCGCGGCGAGCACGATTGCCGTGATCAGCACGGCATCGGGGACCAGCGGTGCGAAGCTCAGGTTCAAGACGATCGTTTCCTCAATTGCCCAGCCGCTCGAGCAGGGCCGGAACATGGACCTGGTCGGCCTTGTAATTGCCGGTCAGGGCGTACATCACGATGTTCATGCCGGCGCGAAAGGCCATCTCGCGCTGGCGCGGGTCGGAGCCCGCGACCGGTAGCATCGCCTCACCGCGCGAGCCGACTGCCCAGGCGCCGGCGAGATCATTGGCGGTGATGATGATCGGCGATACGGCGTCGCCGGCCCGGGCCGGGCGCATGCCGTCCTCGGCCGGAGCCGGCGGCAATTCCTCGACCCAGGTCACCCCGGAGCTGTGGCGCCCCGGGAGCTCGTCCAGAATGAAGAAGGTCTTGGTCAGGACGTGATCGGGCGGCAGCGGCTCCAGCGGCGGGACATCCACATCGGCGAGAAGACGCCGCAGATAATCGGCTTCCGGTGACGTCGTGCTGCCGGGGCGCCAGTTCGTCGCGGCGTCGCGCGTGTCGAAGACGATCATGCCGCCGCCTCGCATATACGCGTCGATGCGCTGCATCGCCTCGCTCGAGGGCATCGGTGCATGAGGCACGATGGGCCAGTACAGCACCGGGAAGAAAGCCAGCTCGTCGGATTCGATATCGACACCCATGGGCGCGCCGGGTTCGAGGGCGGTGCGTGCGGCGAGGGCGCGCGAAAGCCCGTCGAGCCCGGCTCGGCTGATATCGTCCACACGGTCGTCATGCGTGCGCACATAGGCGAGCCGTGTGACCATGGCGGCCTCGAGATGCTCGTTGAGCTCGGCCTGCGCAGGCTGGGGCGCAAACAGCGTCGCGGCGCCGATCAACAGGGCGCCGAGCCCGGGAGCGGCGCGGCGCAGGCGTGCGGCGAAGGCACCGGCATATCCGGAAAGAAGCATGGTCATGATCGTGTCAATCAGCAGAAGCATGAATGCGGTGACGAGAAGCGGCGCCCGCAGATCCACCGTCTCCGACAATTGTAACGGCATGGTACGGGCTTCGAGCAGCGCGAAATCGACCGGTGCGAGCGCGTCGCCCGGCGCCAGCGCGTTCACGGCGATCGCGGCCTCTTGCGGACCATAGAGACCGGGAGGATGGTCGAAACGGGCGCGTTCGTCATAGGCGCGGGTAATCGAGCGCGCGTGACCGGGGGGCGTGCCGAGATTGCCGGCGCCGTCGAGGGTGAGGCGCGGCGATACCGGCTGCCGGTCAGCCGCGCTTTCGGTCAGGCCGGCGGCCTGGGGTGCGGCGGCGAACTGGAGCGTCTGGCGCAGCATCTCCACGAACAGCCCGGTCAGCGGCAGGTTGGACCAGCTCGCATCTGCGGTGACGTGGTAGAGAACGATCATCCCGTCGCCGCGCTGATCCGCCGTGACGATCGGCGTTCCGTCTTCGAGGGCGGCCCAGGTGCGCTCGGTCAGCTCGCCCGAGGGTTCCGCCAGGATTTGCCGTGCGATGCCGAGATCCTCCGGGAGAGGCAGGCCGTGAAAGGGGCTGTGTTCCGGGAAGGGCGCGAGACTGCGCGGCGCATCCCAGGAGAGCGCCCCGCCGAGGCTGCGTCCGCCCTCACGCAAACGAACCGGCACGAGATCATCGACATTGCCGGTCAGGCGCGGTCCCGCGAACCGGATCAGCAGGCCGCCTTCCTCGACGAACCGGGCGACCCGGGCCTGGGTGTCTCGCGGCAAGACCCCGATATCGGCCAGAACCAGCACGGAGACCTGATCATCGAGCAGCGTCTCGACCGCTTCGGCAGACCCGCCCCGTCCCTCCTGAAGGTCGGCATAGGGCTCCAGCGCGCGCTCCAGATAGAAGGTCGGAGCGAGCAGCGGCTGGGCCAGATCGAGGCTCGTTCCGGCGACGATGCCGACGCGGCTGCGGCGGCTGCGGGAATCGAGCAGGCTCGTCGCGGCAGCGGAACTTTCGTCGACGATGTCGATGCGGGCGATATCGTTGCGCAATTCGACCGGAATCTCGAAACGCGCTTCGGTGCGGGTCTCGTCAGGCATGAAGACGAAGGTCGCCTCGGCAATCGGCAGGCCGCGCAGGTCCGTGGCGCGGACCTGCCCCTCGTCGCGCGCATTCGGCGCTGCGCGCTGGACGGCGATCGACAGGCCTTGCGCCGTATTTTGCGGATTGCTCAGCGCCAGTGCCGGGGCGGGCGCCTCATGCATGACGGTGAGCGCATGATCTTGCGCCTCCTCGGCCAGCAGCATGGCGAGATCGCCGGTATCGGAGGCTGCCACGCCGTCCGCTATCCAGAGAATCGCCGCGTCGGGATGGCTGGCGAGAAACGCGCTGATGGGGCGACGCAGTTTTTCGGCTTCGGGGAAATGAGGCTGTGCGTTCACCGCCCGTAACCGCTCGAGCGCAGCTGCCGGCGCCTCGAGTTCGACCTCGGCGACCGGATTGGCCGTGGCCAGAACGCCGATGGAGCGTCCGTCGCGGGCAATGGCCTCTCCCTGTTCGAGCATGATCGCGGCACGCTTGCGCCAGTCGGCTGCCGCGCCGGCGCCGTTATCCACGATCATGAGGACCGGCGCATCACGGTTGCCTTCCAGCGACGGCGCCGGGTTCAGCACCGGGCCAGCCGCGGCGAGAATCAGCAGCGCGGCGATCACCAGCCGCAGAAGCAACAGCCACCAGGGTGTACGCGCCGGCGATTCCTTGCGCGCCATCAGATCCGCCATGATCTTCAGAGGCGGAAAGGCAATGCGGCGCGGCTGCGGGGGCGTCACCCGCAAGAGCAGCCAGATCGCCGGCAGGGCGATCAGCCCGGCGAGGACCAGCGGTGCGGCGAAGGAGAGGGGCAGGCCGAACATGGTGTCAGCCTCCCGCCATGCCGGTGCGTGCGGCCTGGACCAGCATCATCAGCCGCAGCGCCGCCTCGCTGGCGGGGCGATCGGTGCGGTGGATGGTGAGCGTCCAGCCATGCCGCTGGGCGAGGTCCGTGAGCGTCTCGCGATGCGCCGCCATGCGGGTGCGATAGGCCGCACCCCAGCTGCCGGCATCGCCGATACGCAGGCGGGTCGCGCCCTCCACATCTTCGAGGAGCGCCTGCCCGGAGAACGGAAAGGTCTCCTCGACCGGATCCACGATCATCAGCAGATGGCCACGCGCGCCTCGCCCGGCGATTCCCTCGATGCAGCGGCCCCATTCCTCGGCGGGGCTGAGGAAATCGCTGACGATGACCGCTTCATCCTGGGGAGCGAGGGCCGTGGCAGCCGGCATGTCGGCATCGCCGCCGGCGCGGGGATCGGCGAGCGCTTCGGCGAAGCGTTCCGCGATCCGGCGCGAGGCGCGCGGGGGCAGGGCGCCCATCAGGCCGACACGCTCGCCGGCCTCGACGAAGCCTTCCGCCAGAGCAAGCCCGAGCACGATCGCCCGATCGACTTTCGGCGCCATGGCGAGCTCGGAACTATAGGCCATCGAGGCGGAGCGATCGATCCACAGATGCACCGAATGCGCTGCTTCCCATTCGCGCTCGCGAACATAGAGCCGGTCATCGCGCGCCGAGCGCCGCCAGTCGATCCGTGCAGCGGGCTCGCCGGCGCTGAACGGGCGAAACTGCCAGAAAGTCTCCCCCGGCCCGGCCCGTCGGCGTCCATGAATGCCATGCGCCAGAGTCGCTGCGACCCGCCGCGCCTCCAGAACCATACGCGGCAGACGTGAAGCGAGATCCTGTGCCGCCAGCGTCACCGCGCGACCGGGAATGCGTTGCGCCTCGGTGAGGACCCGCACGCGCGCCATTACGACGCCCTCACGCGCCGAGCCGCGCCGTGAGCCGGCGAACGAGGTCGGGGATGGTGACGCCGTCCGCGCGGGCGGTGAAGGTGAGGGCCATACGGTGTTTCAGGACCGGCGCAGCGAGGGCGGCGACGTCATCGAGCGACGGGGAGACGCGCCCGTGGATCAGGGCATGCGCCCGTGCGGCGAAGATCAGCGCCTGGGAAGCACGGGGGCCGGGCCCCCAGAGGAGATGCTCGGTCACGGAAGGCTCGCCTTCGCCAGGGCGGGCGGCGCGCACGAGATCGAGAATCGCTTCGACCACGCTCTCACCGACAGGCAGACGCCGCGCGAGACGCTGGGCGTTCATCAGTTCCTCGGCGCTGAGCACGGCCACGGGGCCCAACTCGCTGTCACCGGTGGTTTCGAGGAGGATGCGCCGCTCGGCATCGCGATCGGGATAATCGACGTCGATCTGCAGGAGGAAGCGGTCGAGCTGCGCTTCCGGGAGCGGGTAGGTGCCTTCCTGCTCGATGGGATTCTGCGTGGCGAGCACATGGAAGGGGCGCGGCAGGTCGTGGCGCTCGCCACTCACCGAGACGTGATGTTCCTGCATCGCCTGAAGCAGGGCGGACTGGGTGCGCGGGCTGGCACGGTTGATCTCATCCGCCATCAGGAGCTGCGCGAAGATCGGGCCGCGCACGAAGCGGAAATGGCGGCGCCGATCGGCGGTCTCTTCGAGGATCTCGGAGCCGGTAATGTCGGAGGGCATCAGATCCGGCGTGAACTGCACGCGTCGCGCGTCGAGGCCGAGCACTGTTCCGAGCGTTTCGACGAGCTTCGTCTTGGCGAGGCCGGGGACCCCGACGAGCAGGCCGTGGCCACCGGCGAGGATCGTGGTGAGGGTCAGATCGACGACGTCGCGCTGGCCGAAGATGACGGCATCGATCGCGTCGCGCGCCTTGCCCAGAGTGTCGAGTGTGGCTTCCGCCGAGCGGATGACGCTCTCGTCGAGGGATTGTGTCGTCGGCGCCGTTTCATGCATGCATCAAACCTTCATCAATCGAAAACCCGTCACGGGCCTGCCGCGAGAATCCCTGAAGCCGAGAATCCCGCCGGCATTGTGGGCCGCGTGCCGCAGCCTTGCAAGCGGGGCGCGGCGCCGCAGCATGATCGCGTCGGAACACCGACCTGTCGGGGAGGCTGCCGCCCGCTCGCGTCGAAAATATGGCTTTGAGGAATCTGATCATCGATATGCGGGTTTGTGCGCCTGTTCAGGAACAGGTCGGGTTTCTAGGCTCTCGCAACTCCTCAACCGGATATCCGGACCATGCACGCTCAGGATGAAGAAGCATTCGATTACGTCATCGTCGGCGGCGGTGCCGCCGGATGCGTGCTCGCGGCGCGGTTGAGCGAGGATTCGCGCGTGAACGTGCTTCTTCTGGAAGCCGGCGGGACGCCGCGTTCGCCCTGGATCGAGATCCCCGCAGCCTTCGGCAAGACCTGGAAGGATCCGCGCTTCAACTGGAGTTTCGCCACCCAGCCGGAACCGGGCACGCATGACCGGCGGATCGCCGTGCCGCGCGGCAAGAGCCTGGGAGGCTCGACGCTGATCAATGGCAGCATCTTCGTGCGCGGCCAGGCGCAGGATTACGATGGCTGGGCGCAAAGCGGCGCGCGCGGCTGGAGCTTCGAGGAGGTGCTGCCGTATTTCAGGCGCCTCGAACGCTTCATCGACGACACCCCCGATGCGCTGCGGGGCCGCGACGGCCCGCTCGACGTGGTTCGCGTGCGCGAGCGCCACCCCCTGCTCGACGCCTTCATCAAGGCGGGGATCGAGGCCGGGCATCCGCGCAATCCGGATTACAATGGAAAGAGGCAGGAGGGGTTCGGCTATTATCAGGTGACGCAGCGCGCGGGGCGGCGCTGGAGCGCCTATCGCGCTTATCTCGAACCGGCGATGCGGCGGCCCAATCTGGAGGTGCGCACGCATGCC
>LFIK01004779.1_pt1 | contig 10928 bp, 9 predicted proteins | sample 643401 | NCBI WGS metagenome assembly LFIK01 (sample SAMN03777447, study PRJNA286221) | soda lake metagenome | biome: soda lake; feature: Kulunda steppe; material: water; isolation source: sample T5-Br brine of Lake Tanatar-5 | place: Russia: Kulunda steppe | collected 2010-07
CGCCCACACTTGTATGTCTGGTGATGCACACACCATTGCCAGTGTCCCACTGATCAGCACAGGTAAAAACCAGGTTCCATGCGCATCGGCCTCTGCAGTTGTGTGTGCTAGCACACGGGAGGATGTTCCCGCCGATGCTCCACAAGCGCCCAAAACTGACCCCTTCGCTGCCCAAGAGTCTGCATGCAAGACAAATCACCCTGCATCTGCACGTGCGACACCACTGAACATGCAAAATATTAAATCACGCTTCCAAGATTTCTGCCACACTGGAAAAGGTTTCATTCCTACAACCTTCTTACCCCAGGTATTCAAGGAAAAAGGGTGAAAATCAATTGGTTGGTCGTGTATTGCCAATGCCTGGAATCTACCTTGTTTATTGCAGTGCCTCTATCATATTGGACACACCTGCGTTGCAGTCACGATGGATCATCTTTGCAGCATGTCAGCCAGGGAAGTACACATCGAGCGGTTGAGCAGGTATAACCAGAGCACATGGTTCTAGTAGCCCCTGCTCTGAGTAGACGTGCTGCTCTGAGTATAAGCTGCACAAGAGTGCGCCTTAAAGCTTGCAGAGCTCAGCATATGTTGTTGCTATGGCGTGACAAGTAAGAAAACTTACTCTCGATCTAAATACTCATTCTTTTCAATATGCAACAAAGATCATAAATACAAGTAGGAGGTTGAAAAACACCAAGGAAAGAACATATGGCTCTTTTCAGAACCCTCCCGACCCCCACTAATGACCTTCTTCCTTGTTTGATGGTGGAAGTTTGCCTGGTGCTTGCACCAGATGTAAACTTCTTCCTTAATTCATGCTTACAGGGGTTACCTTGTTGGCGTAGTCTTTTTTTTTCTTTTCTTTTCTGATGAGTTTTTCCCACACTAATAATCTGCCCCCTCTCTTCTATGATGGCGCGCAGCTCCCCTACAGGCTCCTTCAAAAATCTGGGCATGGTTTGTGACAAACGTTTAACAATCTGAATACTGCGGCTAATGCAGCGCTATGTCCATTCACGCCTGGTACATTCAGCATCAAACAGTTTTCACGGGAGCATGATCTCAACAACTGACAATCCTACATGTTCAAAGCTGCTATAGTTTAGAACCCATTGATCTCAGTCGTTTTGTTGTAGACCTCAGGTCCCTGAGGCACCACTAGTAGTACAGCTTGCGCACCTTATTCTGATATGCACTGCATGGATGGCATCCGATCCGGAGTCCATGAGAGCGCAACAGTAAACGCTCAACCTACCATCAATGGTGTGCCCTCCCGGAGTGGGGGCCCTATAAAGAGGGCCATGGTCACACATTCGCCATACATCCTTCCAGGTTCATGTTTCTTGATCTTCCTCATGACGTTTTTCGCAGTGTGGCAGGATTCAGACTCTGGACTCAGAAAACCTTCCCTTCTTGTGACTTGTGCAGTGCCAATGACTGACAAGATGAGCTGGCTAAGCTGCCCTCGTTTGGCGTACAGCCTTGAAAACCTTCACTTAGACGAGCAGCACGTCCTTTTCCACTGCACCCACGCGGTCTTTTCCACAGGGATTTCTGATGGAATTGCACATCCGTTTCCTTCCACAGGTTCTCACAGTGTGTCAGCTTATCCGAGCCCAAACAGCAACTTATTAGCTTGAAGCTATATGTTCCCTTCATGCACTGCATGTGTGGAGTGGCACTAATTGCTTTTTATGAGCAGGCTAGCAGTTGCACTTCTTGACATTTCTTGTAACCCCCTGAAAACCTGATGTGGTTTCATTTGGTGATAGCCTTTATCATTTTCCTGCGAACAAGCTCAAAATAAGGTAAGTTACCTTAATTTCAAATATTTTGATTTACTTCAGCCCAGCAAGCCCAGTGCTAGCAGTAGCCCATTTGGCTGACGTACTCACCCCAACGTCAACTTGAAGTTCCAGGTTGTAACAACATGCCCATCAGTCCAGTCAGGCTAGGGGATACGCAGATTACAGACTGAATTTGTTGGTTGCAAGCGCAAAAGAGAACCGTCAGAAAATGCAAAAGAACATTTGTGAACTGTGCTAACAGAATCTTGTGCACAATCAAAAGTCTTTATGAGCATCCATGATTAAGATTCAAGAAGCAAGGAAGCAGACAAGGTGGACAAACTAGCATAGCCACCAGGCCATGAAGAGTTATCAACGTTAGTCGAGTCATGGTATTTGCCAGTGAGTTAGACATCACAAACGATGGAAAGACAATGCCTATCAGTGCATGAAAACCTGCCGTGTAACATCATAGGAAACTGGCAAGCACCTGCAGCAGCATATAGACTCCTGATTCAGCCTTCTAGATACAGAGGCAGCAGCACTCAGCAGCATCCTGCAATAAATGTAGCAAGAAGAGTGCCATGCCAGCATGTATGCTGTGCATGCACTCTAGTCTTTAACTTGTCCACAATGGCACGCATTGGTCAGATGAAAAAGGAATAAGAAGTAAATGGTGCATGCAGCACAGTTCCAGCGTCAGGTAGATCGAGTGTTGCTCCAGTCTTATGTATCCATCAGCACAAGTAAGATGTGTTAGACAGGCATGAGAGCACAAGTGCTAAATGCGAAGAAGTCAGCCAGACTATCTCAAATACTGTTCACAAATTGTGCCGGTCAGCATATTTCAGCTTAACTTTGGTGTGCAAGGCATGTCTTCAATCCTCTGACACACTAATCTAGAGAATCCTAAGCATCATCTAAAATTCTTCAGTAGCCGGGGAAATGTGCATGACAATCATCAGTGCGTCCGATGCATGCTTGCACTTATTTCACACGCCTAGGATTAACTACCACAAAAAGCCAAAACCACAGCTCCTTCGTGGTCATAAATGCAGCAGCTGCTGCATGGATCTGCCCCTCATAAAAGAGGCCCCCAAAAAACTTGCATCCACAGAGAGCAGCAGGAAATTTAGCTGATGATGAACACATCCAAGGCAAACTGCGCTACTGCCCTTTGCGTGATGCTCTCTCAGGCACCTTATATCAAGGAGGTCGGAGACTAAGCATGCAAAGCAAGCCACACACGGAGGTCAAGCAAAATTGGAAGGCCTGCGCCCGGCTTCAAGCAAATTCTCGGGTTACTTTTTATGGCTCTACGAGTCACATCGCCCCCCACCATCAGCACCCTCTCCCTAGACTGTACAATCCTATCGTCCGCTGACCTGAACACACGCTGTACAACTAATGCTACAAACCATGACAAGGTGGTTGTCATGGCAGGGTGCTCCAATTTCTGACAGTGCAGTTTATCATGCATTTGGACTGACCACATACACTCTCTAGTACACATGTGCTTTCCCGACTCAGCACCCTCCCCCCCGTAACTGTACAACCAACACAGCACATGAAACTCAGGCAAGTTGCATCACACATGCATGCGCACAAAGCGCACACCAACCTAGTAGTACAGCCATTGTCTAGAAGTACAAGCCTTTCACCCTTTTGCGTACCAACAGCAAATGTAGATAGTAGAGACAAAAGCCCTGTCTGCACACCAGCAAATGCAAGTAGTAGAGACAAAAGCCTAGTCTGCACGCTAGTATGCTTTTGTACGCTAAAAAAGAAGGAGCACAAGCTCCGCTGGCCCAATGTGAACCTACGAACCTGTCATGGGAGAGCACTTATATTCGTGTAGGTCACTCTCACTTTATCCCCTCAGTGTACACCTCATCTGGTCCATGATGTTTTCCCAGGGGTACCCTTAAAAAAGCGAGAAGTCACTTTGAGGGAACACCAGCACACACCCTCACTTGAATGGATTGAACGGCTCAGGGCGATGCCAGCGCTGCCGCCTGCATTCTCTGCTTGCATCCTCAGCCTGCTGGGCTGCCTCAAGGAGTTGCCACTGTGCTGAAGCTTGCAGCGCGGGATCAAGGCACATGCCTGCATGGAAGCAGTGCGCGCGCACATACATGTGTGTGTGTGTGTGCTCGTGTGTGCGCGCGCGTGAGAAGGTGCACGAATTTGAGTGCTGGTGCATACACATGTGTGTGCTGGCATGCATGAATGTTTTCGCGTTTGTGCATGTGTGCGAGGGCGAGTACATGGGCATGTGTGTTCATATATGTGCACTCATGTGTGGCCTTGTGTGTGCATGCGTTGCAAAGTTCACATGCTTCCGGGCATGAACACGTCCGCACGAGAAAGAGAGAATTGTGCACATTTAACACCTTTTGCTCAGCTTTAAGTGAATCTGTGCTCAAGCCACTCATGACGAAGCTTTGCCACTCCAAAAAGAAACCAAGTATGGCGGAACATGACCAACAAACCTGGATGAAGGTTGGAGAGCACTAACTCTGGGCCAGGTGGATGAGCACGAACTCTGGGCCAGGCGTTGCTTGACAGTGACTCGCCGTCATATGGTAGCTCGAGCTGGCCATGGGAGTGCAGCGAGGTTCCCAGGAGTGGATGCCACGACGGTTCTTGCTTGATGCTTGAGAACCCTCCTCCTCCACCTGGCGAGCCCTGGCCAGGAGGGTGTCGTAAGCCCTTGCGAGAGAACGCGCAAGACCTTTTTATCCGCGCCATTGGCTGGTGGAGAGCGTCCTGATGCCCCTGCGCAGCCAAACAAGTTGTCGAAATGTGGCGTACAGAGATTCCGTGTACTTGTCCGTCCAGGGAGGAAGAGGAACCGACCCGGCCCGAAATGAGGGTCTTCAGCCCCTGCTATCGTCCAATTTACTGTCCAGTTGACATTGCTGCACAGCAAAGCTGCTCCAGGCAAGGGCCAGCGTAGGCAGTACTCGTGCGAGTGCTGGTGGCTAGCACACCTGCTTGATAGCGCACACCAGCTCCGGACAGGCAGGCCAGCGGTGGGCTCTGCTTCACCTTGCCGCTAGCGCACTTTTAAATAATAGGTCTGTGGGCACATGCTAAGGGGCTGGCAAAACAAGTGGCTCCCCTTTAGGGTTTACGTCCGAGCGGTTATAGTTACGCCTCGGCCTTTTGCCATCCGCATTAAGCAGCAACACTTATGCGTAAGTTCGAATTTTTGCTGTTGTACAAGTGCATGTGTGCGGCGTGTGCCTTGGAATTATGAATTCCAGTTCGCAGTTGAATTCTGCTAGCGCTCAAAGCCCCTTGCTCCTTCTTCCCGTAAGCACTAAACTTTTCATGCTTATCATTCCAGAACATTATGTATTCAGATGCCGTTTTTGAGAAAACTTCTTGTGGAGTGTGGCGTTGACGTTTCCCAATGTCAATGCCCAGCAGCTGCAGTCTTGCATTCCTAGGTATACACTCTGCTGAGGACTCATGGATGCTCTAGGACGCACACAGTCACGGTGCCGCAATTTGGGTTGCTGCCAGCAGCAAGTACGTGTGTCGGGCGACACTTTTATCAGTGACTTATGCCTCACAAGCATGTGTTTACATTTTTACTTTAAATACCTAAATAAATCCACTATGTAGAAAGATACATTTCAACCTGTATTGTGGGGAATGCAATGCAAAACAGTTGCCATTTACATTCCTAGAAAAGCAAGCGTTAACCAGAAAGGCCACACTACATAGATAGCAAGAAAGCCCGCAATATGTTCACAGAGTTGAGACCGTGCCAGTTATACTTGACAGTTATGAAAGGTGCACCATGTGCGCAATACAGACACACATACCAATAAAAGAGAAAGAAAGAAAGACTAAACAGGCGCAGTGAAAACGCTCCCTACATCAACTTAGGAAAAGGGGTCGCCTAGGACCTAGGCACTGTGTGACTACGTAGTAGTGTACGTATACTCTACCAGCAGAGCAGAAACAAAGGAAGTCAGCAGTGATCAAGAGGTTGACTAACAGTACCCCATTCCTGGCCTTGATGATCTGTTGCAAATGTTTTCTCAAGAGCACATCTAACAAGTTCACATGCATACTGAACCAAATGAGCACAAAGCTTCGCATCAAGCTTGGTAGTATTCAGAGCCAAGCTTCTTCAGAGGCTCCATACTAGAAGGGCTGCAGATGGTGCCATCCACTCCCAGAAAGAAAGTGTGGAGGCTGGCATTGGCTGCAGCACGGCAAAGGTGTTGACGGAGCACGCTGTGCTGTTGCTTGGCAGGCTCGAGCTGGCTCCTAGGCCTAGTTTCTTCGCAGTACTTGACTTCCACAAGATGGATGTGCCGCTGATCAGGTGTGAGCTGACTGGAGTTCCGGACCCTGGACAAAGGCTGGTAGGCTGTTGCTGAGAGCCCCTCACACCCTCTGCACCCTACCCTACTTCTTATTGCATATCTTGGTTGGGAATCTGGTAGGTTTCTTCTTTAAGAGGGCATTTCCATAACTGGTATAGCGTCTGGACAGCTAGTAGTTAGTAGTTAGTCTTTGCTTAGTGGGGAAGCGGTGAGGGAAAAGCCATTCAGAGATGGTTCAGTTGATTGATACTACCAGGATCTGAAGGTTTTGTGATGCCAAGTGGTCTTCGCTGCCAACATCCATTTGGACAAAACGTCCCCCCTAGGAGCCCGTTTGTATAGCTCTCATGATAATACTACAAGTGTTGTAGTGGTGCTCAGTAATCATACTGGAGACGGTCTGTCGTTGAACACCTGATAGAATGTGGGAGGCGCTGTCTGAATGATGATAAAGGAGGCATTGAAGGCTGGTCAAGGTCTTAAAGCGAACAGCGCGCTCTGATAAAAAGGGTCTACCTTTACGGTAGTGAAAAGTTTTATCTTACAAGACAGTTGGAGCATTGTCCAGAATGATATTTTTTTGCTTGAATGATGTTTTTGTGGGCTAAGGAAAGACCCTGGTGATACGAGTAGTAACAGGTTTTAGGGTTAGCATGACCAAGCTTGTGTTTTGAGTGCATATGTGCCTTCAGAGCATTGCAAAGGTTTGAGAAGCAAATAAGCTTTGGGGCAGGTAGTATGGGGGCTTGAGATTGTTGCATCAGACGGGGTGTCCCCTTAAAAGGCAAGCCAGTTTATGTCATGAAAAGGGTCACTATCAATGCCAGCATAGGGCATCCCTGTATGATGTGCTGTAACTGGTGTTGCCTGATACTTGGCTACAGCATCTGCGCACTCATTCCCAGCAACACCAGCATGGGATTCGACCTAAAATAGGTGCACAGAGTTTGGTTTGGTGACTTGTGGACAGTTTATATGAGCATCTTCAAAGATCCCCTTGTACGTGGTGGCGTTGAAGCTCAGGGTACAGCAAGTGCTTCCTGATTTTTTGGAGCGACAATAGGCTGTCAATGGCAATTTGTAATTTGTGAAGAATAGTGGCTGTGACGGCAGCCAGTTCAGCCCTGCCAATGGTGTTCGTCATGACCATACCATTTGATTCAACAAAGCTGGGAGAAAAGGTAGCAGGGTGGTATGTGCCTGCCCCTGTCGCTTGTTCTCCTTGATGAATCTGGCATCTGCCGTCTATGCATGCCCACTCCTTCCAGTCAGGCATTTTTTTTGGCAATGTGTGGGCTAGACCGAGTAGGGAAGAGTAATGTCTGAGTGTGGTTGAGAATGCATATGTCGGTAATCATGAGGTGGCAAGCATTGAAAGTTGGATCATTATTGATGTTCTAGTGTCCAATTCGCTTCAAGAATGTGAAAAGGCAAGTCCCTGATCCAGGTGTGGGGGTAAGTGTTGAAGAGTTAGGAGTAGGGGCTGGTGCTCATCTGTCCTCCCTAATATGGAAGGAACATGAAGGTGGCTGTTTCTGTGTTGTTTGCCATGGCAGAGTAAATAGCATGTCTAAGGGCACGATGCATCAATTGATTGTCATACACAGGATGGTAGACAGAGAAGCCAGAAAATTTGGATGAAAATGGGAATGGCTCCAAAAGCTCTGTTGTGAGGGTCCTTGCTCCAGTAATTGAGGTATTTGTGGTTGTGGTCCAGAGGAGAGGCCATTTTTTCTTTGGTTACGTACCCAAGTAGTTCTAGTACTAGTTACCCTCCTTTTCTGGAGGGCAAAGTGAAATTGGAGAGGGAGAGCACGCGTAAAGGCAGGCGTATATAAGCTTGTTATTCATGGGTGCCTTGTTGCCGTGCAAGGCAGAGCAAGGATGGAGGCCTGATACTTAAGAGGCAAAGCTCTTGGGGGGAGGCATGATGGCATCATGAATTCCAGCAAGTTTGGTGTCATGAAGTGCTTTGTAGAGGATGTTGAAGCGCTCTGGAATGAGCGTGCCCCTGCATTTCCCTGTCACGTCATAGATGCATGCCTCCTTTGAGGTGCATATTCTAGGTACTGGGACTGTTTGGTTGGGAGGTCTGAGGGGATGAGTGCTTAAAGGTTTTGGCTTGAACAGAATCCAAAGGTATTGGCTTGAACAGAATCCAAAGCGGCTTGTAGCAATGATATGTGCTTGTAAATTTGTGAAATTTATGTCAAAATTTAATTTGTTTTTAAGTTCATAGTTTATAATTCCAGGTGTCATCTGTGACTTCTCTAGCGAAGCCTTGTTGCTCTAGGTTGATCATAGTATCATCAGGCGAGGTTGTAGAGAGATTGAGTTCATGCTTACGTGCCACAAAATCCAGAATGTATACCTGGAATGTGGGCCATTTTTTTGTTTATTCTGGTTCCCAAGTGGGCTCCCACATTTCTTTAATAAGCTCTTTGTCCGAGGATTCGTAGCTTCTTTTTTGTTTTGTTCCGCTGTTAGGTCAGTACAAGCTGGGCAAGTGAGTTTGGTTGCATAAGTCACAGATGTATTGTTGGACCTGCACCGTCTGCACCTGCGCAGGTGCATGCACCGGCACCGGCACCACCGCCCAGGTCCTCTGGCGCGAGCAATGATCAGATCATGCATATGCTTGAGAAAATGATGAAACGCGTGGAGGCTCTGGAGACACACCGCACACACTCCGCACAAGATGCACGCACGTATTCACCACCACGATCCAGCAACTCGCCACCACGTTGGCCCAAACACGATGCATGCGGCCGCCACCACCCGCCTGGTGTGCAGTTCTACGGCCCCACACAAGCACCCCAAGGCAACACATCCGCCACCACTGCACCGAACATGTCACCACCAAAGGGTGGCTCAATTTTCTTCAAGGCTCAATTCCGCAGAAGAGGAAGCAGACCTCACAGCATGCACACTCAATGGTAGACAGAGATGTTGGATGGGTGCTCTTGGGCGTGAAGCCAGCGTTTTTTGAAGGTAGGGAGCACCCACCTTTCCATAATTATGGGCGCATAATGGGTGAGGCATTGTTATGCTGTGAGGCATGTTGCCATGCCTGTCCCTTTTCTCGTCTGAAACAATTCTCCATGAGTCAATGTGTATGATTTCTAGGTCATGGTAGTGAATTGTGTTGATGGCATTATTGGGTGTTGTTTCTCTTGCAATCTGTAAGACTTTGTTTCTCTTGTAATTGCAAATTTCACCGCCGCGGAATGAGGGATCCACGGGGTTGATTGAAGGGCAGGGAAGGTCCGTTTCTATGTGTGAGACTCTCCTCCTCTTTTGTGTCTGTTGTTTTGACACTGGGCAGGTGGCGTGTTGGAGTGATTTAAAGGCAGAGTAAGTAGGTTGCTTACTTGGGCGGCCGTTGCAGTGTTTTGTCTATAATTGGAGCGCAATCTTTTACAAGGTGGATCAGCATTGGAAGATAGATTATCTGGTGCCTCCAAAGCATCAGGACGGACTTGTTGTGTGTTGGGTGAAGTAAGTGCTTGCCTCTATGTTTGTAGGAAATTGTTCTGATTTGGAGTAGAGTCAATTGGGCTTGTGTATATTGCAGTTGGTTGCTTTGGTGGATAGGGTATGCGGCGTCCAGTGAGCGAATATGCATAGTGGGTCATGGGGGGAGGTTGAGTGCGGGGGATCGCTTGTGTTGGGGGCGCTTGAAAGATGTTTGTTGGTGGGTTAGGTGGGCCTGTGTCAGCGGTGAAGTTAGGATTGGGTGGGCAACTGAAGTGGGTGTCTTCAAGTCCGCTGATGTGTGCATTGTTGATTTTGCGGTATGCAGAAGAGGTATTGGGTTCATTGTTTATATTGATAAGGATGTCATGGATCACAGCCGCAGTGAGATACGTGGTAGGAGGGAGATTGACTCAAGTTGCTTGTCTATTGATTTTGGCCGGAAATCTTGGGATTTTTGGACTGGAGTTATGAAATTAAAATGATGAGTTCCGCTGCTGTTGGTGAAGTCATGGAGTCAGTTTCCGCCAAGACACAAGAGAGGTTTAGTGATGCAGGTGATCAAGGTAGAGAGGTTGTGGGACAGTGGCTTGCGGAGTGGGATGGCTTCATTTACGGCTTTCATTTCTTCTAGACTTCTCTCTCCGCAGTTCATAAGGTAGACTTTGCTTGACTGGATGCTCATGAGTTGCCGCAGGCGCATACAGTAACTCAATAGTTGCTTGATATGTAGGTTGGTTCATTCCCCTGTGGTCAGCAATTCTGTGGTGAGACGAATGTGCGTCACTTGCTTGGTGAGAAGGTTGAGGGTAATTGTGCGATGCCTTATTGATCCTCTAGGCTGGATGTAAGTGGAGAAACTTCTATGGTATTCAACACAGATCGAGGGTGCCTCAAGCCCAAAATTTAGGGTGTCTTCTCTTATCATAGCGGTGGGGGTGGACTTTCAAAGTTTGAACTTGTGTTTGATGACATCATCAATCATGGTGTCAAAGATAATTAAATAAGCTTTGGTGCAGGGGGAGACGGCAAAGGCGTAGGTGAGGCAAGGAACAAAGGCTGTGCATAAACTGGCCACATTTATGTGGAGAGGCATAGGAGGCCCTTAGGGATTCTAGGTTTTCCTTGAGGTTGCATGTCATACGCTGGATCTGGTGTTTACAGTTGAGGTATGTGTACACATGACTCTTCATCCCTGAGCACCTGTTTGTGTAGGTGACTTTGTGTGTAAGATTGTGTGTGTGTGTCCATGTGCGTGCGTGTGCGTGTGCGCGCACACGTTTGTGTGTGTGTGGAGCGTGGGCCTGTGTCCCTGGACGCG
>LFIK01004780.1_pt1 | contig 10927 bp, 19 predicted proteins | sample 643401 | NCBI WGS metagenome assembly LFIK01 (sample SAMN03777447, study PRJNA286221) | soda lake metagenome | biome: soda lake; feature: Kulunda steppe; material: water; isolation source: sample T5-Br brine of Lake Tanatar-5 | place: Russia: Kulunda steppe | collected 2010-07
CCCCCTCCCCTTCTCCCCTTTCCACCCAAATCCGCCCAAAATCACGCTAACCTCGCACGCAATGGGGCCATCCCCTGCACTTGGCTGGACGCTCCACCCCGCACTCACCACACGCGCAGGTTCTCGACAACGGCGGAGGTGACAAAGATGCGGGTGCCGCCCCACTCGAACTCGGTCTCATACCTCAGCTGGCCGGCCAGGATGGGTGAGTGCTGCAGGAACTCAAACCTGCAGACGAGTGCATGGGCAGGACTGCCTGACGCGCGCACACGCAGAGGTGTGCATAGGCATGGCTGCCTGATGCGCGCGCTCAGCAGTGTGCATGCTGGAGCGACCCGCCCTGCCTGCTCGGCCGGTACCGCCTCCACGAGCTGCCCCTGCCCCTTTGCTGCGCCTGTGCAAGCGCACATGCATGAAAGTGCATGCACGCACGCGCGCACACACACACACATGCAGGCAGGCGCACGGCCCTGCATGCGCTGGGCTGCACCTGGGCAGGATGACCTCCACGTGGTGCCCCTGCTCCTGCACCGCACGCCCCAGCGCCGTCACCACATCTCCCAGGCCGCCCACCTGCACGCGGCGATTGGCAGCGCCACAGGAGGTTTGGGCAGGTCCAAATGCACATGCGAAAGGCGGAGGAACGTGAGAGGGAGGGAGGGGATAGTCGCGAAACGTGAGCCTGGGTGGCACCATTTTGAGGCCCCCCGGCCACCCACCTGTACGTTGCTACTTCACGCAGTGCGCATGCAAGAGGAGGCTTGTGAATGGAGGGCGCATCGAGCTTGAGCCACAGGGCGGCCGATACGAGGACCCTAGGTTTTGGACCCACGCTCAGTTCTGGCTCACATGCATGCAAACCCTGCAGGCCACTCCCTGGAGAGCGGGGGCAGCTCCGCGCTTTTATGCGCCTCCCACCCTGAGTCTGCCAGGCCTGCCACGGACAAACAGCAGCCTGCATCTCTGACTGCTGCGCGGCCTCACCCTGCGCCTGCCAAGTCTGCCACGGATAAACAGCAGCCTGCGTCTCTGACTGCTGCGCGGCCTCACCCTGTTCCTGCAGCTCAAACTGGAGCTGGCAGGGGACTGCCTTACACTGGCAGCCAAAGCGTTCCTCCTCAGACAGAGGCCGACGCAGGTAGAAGCACTCACACCGCCCTCGGCCACGCCAGCAAAGTTTTCAACACCCACATCCCACTGGACCACACCAGCGCATTTGCAGGCACCCACACCGCTCTAAGCCACACCAGCACATCAGCCAGCGCTCAGCGGGCGCCTCCCGCAGGAGAGCCCTGCACTCACCTTGGCGATGGGTGCCATCTCGACTGCGATGTGGACGCAGTAGATGGACTGCTCCCGGATCTGCGCGCAGGGGGAAATGGTGGATATCCCTGAGCGAGAGCCCTTCAGGGGGTACATGCATGCCAGCGGGGCCTGGGCGCTAACTTGGCGCGCCAGCGCCGGCGCATGGGCAGACTTCTTGCATGCAGGCTTGCTCTTGCACTGGCAGCACCTGGCAGGCGCGCTGGCCCCCATCCCCTTTGCCAGCAGGTCAGCAGGACCTGACAAAGTTAGAAGGTGAGACACGCATCCACACGCTCCCACCCACATTCACCCACACCTTCACCCATGCGCGTGCGCGTGCAGATGAGCCAGCATGGCCCGACACAGGAGGAGCCTGTGCTTTGCAGGCGGGTGGGTGTGATTGGCCCACCACGGGCGCTCGGCACACCCAAACACTTCAGCGTCCGTCACAACTGGCTGCTCGCCGGCACCAGCTGCGCCCATGGCCAGCAGCCACACTCACGGGCGAGCCCTCTACCGGCAAGTGGTAGTCGTAACCACCCCTGTTGTCGTAGATGCCATCACCTCCAGGCACGTTGGCAAACACAAAGTCCATCTTGTAAGCGTCCGAGGGCACCTTCACAGTGGCCTGCGCAGCAGCGGGAGCGCACGCAACTTGTTTGCACAGGTGTTTGCCTGGTTAGTAGGGAGCAATGGGCACATCCTTGGTGCGGCAGCAAGGCCAGAGAGAGCAGCAAAGCAGGTGGGAGCCTGAAGCTAACGATAGCATGTGGGCGCCTGCAAGGAACCACAAGTCGTCAAAGGCACCCTCAAACTGGCCTGCCCGCCTGGGGTGATGCCGCCAGCGTCGCATACCACAGCTTGAGGCGCGTGCCCAACAACGCAGGGCACCCGCTCCACAACACAGAGGGCATGCACTTGACGTTGCAGGGCATGTGCTCTTCATCACATGGCGCATGCACTCGTCAGTGACAGGGGGTCTCAGCACAGCTGTTTCGAGCCAGAGCACAGTTTTGTGCCGTCAGGAAATTCTTGTGTGTGTGTGCGTATATGAGCGCGTGCACATTTTTGTGTAATTGTGTGTGCGCATGCGTGTGCGTGTGTGTATGGGTGTGTGTGTGTGTGTACTACCTGCATGGCAAATAGCCGGGCCAGCTCAGCCCTTGCAGCAGCACAGCCATGCGCTCTGAGCACACGGTTAGCACAATACATAGCAGCAGCCCATGCAACACAGCGGTGCACAGCAGCCCATGCTTCACTAAGGCTGAGCCGCAAGCCCAGACCCCGCCCTTCGCACACTCTGCTAGTCACCAGCTCCTTTGCCACAGACATTTGGTCAATGGCTGTGGCAAAGAAGCTGATGCCAGCAGGCCCATTTTGATCCATTTTCTAAACGCATATATTTCTATGCGTTTTCTTGAAGCAAAGAGCAATACATGTAGGGAGGCAAGTCATTTAGTCTTTCAATTTAGAGGCAGTGTGCAGCGATTTTTTGCACACAGCCTACAAATTCAGTGACTACTTGGCCAGACCCCCCTTTTTTTCGCAGGCCAGGTGTGCACATACATCACCCAAGTTGTTTCAGGCACTTCGTGAATCACAAGTTGGGTGAGAAAAGTATACGTCTGTGAATCACCAAACAAGTGTGACAACAGACGTGTAGTTTTGCCTGTATACAAAGAAAGTGGAGAACTAATTTCACTTTTGATCTATGACCAAATTGGTGAGCTTGTGTGATTCACAGAGTGCCTGAAACAGCATCACTTGGGTGACGTACGTGCAGCAGCCCATGCTTCAATAAAGGCTGAGCAGCAAGCCCAGACCCCACCCTCTGCACACTATGCTAGTGCAGCTCCCTGCTGCTGCTGGGCTTTGCAGGCACCGGGGACGCCCACGCCCTCTCGCGCACACACCCACACACACACACGCACAAACACACACACAAACAAACACACACACGCACGCGCACACACACAAAAATATACACACGCACACAAATGTACACAGCCACCCGCAAGGGTTTCTTTTATGCGCCAGGGCCATGACGTCCACCTTCCAGTGCACCGCTCCACCCCATGACCCCACCCTCACCCTCTGCCTCTCTCACCTTCCAGTGCGTGTCCCTGCCGCTGCTGGGCTTGGCAGGCACCATGATCTGGCCGGCCTCGTTGTACTGCAGCCACGCACACACAGAGCACAGGCACAGCATGGGCGAGGTAAGGCGCGGGCCAGGTTTGCGCACAGGTGGGCGCACAGGTTTGCGCACAGGTGGGCCAGGTTTGCGCACAGGTGGGCGCGACGTTGGTGTTGTGGTTGCTTAAAGGTTTGCTTAAAGGTTTGCGCACAGGTGGGCGCGACGTTGGTGTTGTGGTTGCTTAAGGGCTGTGCAGCAAGGGCTGCCCCGCTTGAAAAAACATGCAAAAACAGCTGGGGCAGGACGAAGACTGAGCATAGGCAGGCCGCACACACTGCGAGCATGCTACAATTTCGCACACGTAGTAGGGCAAACATGCGCCTGCGCAACACATATGTCAGGGGGAATGATGGCCATGGGGCCAATCCGAGCAAGACATGTACACACGCAGACATGCACACCCCAGCTAACACACGCACACACACATGCACATACCCCGCTCACACGCCCATGGGCTGGTCAGCCCCCCTCCTGGCCCCCCCAAACACCCAACACACCTGCGCAGGCGTGTCCGGGGGAATCATGGCCATAGGCCCAATAGACAGGCGGTGCGACCACCTGTTCCAGCCGCCAATCAGGTAGATCTGGCCCTGACCGTTGAGGGGGGTGTCCTGCGTGTGTGCAGGCACGCAGGCGCGCGCAGGGGACCTGAGCGCGCAGGGACGGTCAAAGATGCTGAAAATGCGCGTTCCTGACCCTCATTGCGCTGTCAGGCCTGATGCATGCCACCGCCGCAGCTGCGCTGTGTCAGTGCGGCTGCTGTGCTGCGTCATTACACGGGCAGGCCTGATACATGCCGTCGCCTCAGGGCTGGCCTCGTTTGACAGGGGGGAATCCAGCTGTGCCTGTCCGGCTGTGCCTGTCTGCTGTGCCTTTGACAGGGGGGAATCCGGCTGTGTCTGTCTGGCTGTGCCTGTCTGCTGTGCCTTTGACAGGGGGGAATCCGGCTGTGCCTGTCTGCTGTGCCTTTGACAGGGGGGAATCCGGCTGTGCCTGTCCGGCTGTGCCTGTCTGCTGTGCCTGTGACAGGGGGGGATCCGGCTGTGCCTGTCTGGCTGTGCCTGTCTGCTGTGCCTATGACAGGGGGGAATCCGGCTGTGCCTGGCGCCCTCCAGGACTCTGCGGAAGGACTGCGCAGGAGGACTGTGCAGGAGAATGGAAGGGAGCAAGAAGGAGGGGAGGAAGGGGGAACAGAGGCCAGGGGCGCGCACATGGGCCCACATGGCCAGAGGCTGAGGCGGCGCCCACAACCACAGAAGCACAGCGCGCACAGGTCAGAGGGGCCCTGGAATGGCAGCGCATGCGCCTTGAATGAGAGGAGGGGGGCCCTCGCATATGGCAGCGCATGCGCCTTGAATGAGAGGAGGGAGGCCCTGGCATATGGCAGCGCATGCGCCTTGAATGAGAGGAGGGGGGCCCTCGCATATGGCAGCGCTTGCGCCTCGAATGAGAGAAGGGGGCCCTGGCATATGGCAGCGCATGCGCCTCGAATGAGAGGAGGGGGGACCTCGCATGTGGCAGCGCATGCGCCTTGAATGAGAGGAGGGAGGCCCTGGCATATGGCAGCGCATGCGCCTCGCATGCAAGGGGCAGCGCAGGCGCGGGAAACTACGAGCGAGGGGGGGGGGCATGTGCCTGGATGGGTTTCCACGTCACGCAGGGCTGCGCGGCCCCGCAGCCCCCCGCGCGACTCCTCCTCAGTGTTCTGCGCCCCCCCCCACAACCGGGGGTTGAACATCCAGTGGGCGCTGTCTGCTGCAAGCGCGCCCCAAAATGTAGCACACAGACTAACTGTGCAACCCCCTGAGACAACTTTGAGATAAGTGATAGACAACTGATCGACAACTTATAGAAAGCTGATAGGCAACTGACAGGCGACTGATTGACAACTTATTGACAACTGATAGACAAACCAGACAGCAGCCTGCACACCCCCATGTGGCACAAGGCGTGTGCAGCTGGTGTGAGAGGTCGCAGCCTACCCACCTTGGGGTTGTACCACACATCAATGGTGGAGCCCGCAGTTATGATCTCCGGCTCCGTGTCCATCACGTGCCGCACCTTCCGCCGCTCCACTGCCTTCACCATGTCCTGCGCACGCGCACATGAAAAAAGCCTTCACCATGTCCTGCACCATGTCCTGCACCATGTCCTGCCTTCACCATGTCCTGCGCACGCGCACATGAAGCCAGGACACGGGGCTCAGCCCGCGCTCAGGCACACGCGCACGCGCACACCCCCGCACGTGCACATGCGCACGCGCGATTGCGCGCACTGAGCAAGCGTGGAGTGCCGCTGCATTGTTGGTGCACCACACCCTCTGCCACTACATGACACCTACTCCCACAGATGTCCTGCATAGGTAGCGCGCGACATGCAGCGCGCACGCACACACCACACCCTGCACCCACACACATGCACGCAGGTGCAGGCACGCATGGATGCACGAACATCACAAGCATACACGCACACACATCACACGCCACAACAGGCACACGCACACGTCACATGTACACCACACGCACGCACACGTCACACGCACACCACACACACACACACACGCACACACATCATGCGTACCGCACACACGCACACCACACATACCTGTGCCTTTTTGCGCTTGGCCTGCCGCTTCATCTCCTTGCGGCGTGCCTCCTCCTCAACCGCCACACGCGTCGCAAACTCCTCTGCCCTGAACACCTCTACAAGGCTTTCTCGCCACTCATCCACCGACGACACACCAGCGGGCAGGCCGACCTGAGGCACGAGGGAAGGCAGCGGGCATGTGCACACACGCGCGCTTGTGCTTGGCGCGCTTGTGCTTGTGTGCACTTGTGTGCACACGCGCGGAGCACATGTGCACTCCTACACGTGATGCGCTTGTGTGGGTGCGTGCGATTGCGTGCACACATGTGCGTGCATGTGTGTTTGCGCGCGCTTGCGTGCGCGCCAGACAGCTCAGGCACTGCAGGCCTGCAAGGCAGGGAAGGCCTGGCCAGGTGTGCTTTTGCTGGGTGAGGGCCCAGGGTTGAGCCCACATGCTGCCGCGCATCACCTTGATGGCATAGTCTTGGAAGTTGTGGTTGTCGTAGTGCTCGTAGTAGTTAAAAACCAAGTTGATGGCGCCCGTGTGGTAAGGGACATCCAGCTCCACCTGCCACCAGTCACCCTCCTCCGGGGCCTGCACAGGCACACACCAAGGTGCCACAGTGCGTGTGTGCGCGTGTGAGAGCGTACGCGTATCTTATGACTCTCTGTAGGAGTTTAAACTCGAGCACACACAGGGACAGTAAGCAGCCGCTTCCTGGCCCCAGCTGCCAGCTAGGCGTTCACCAGAGCTGGAGCAAATCATGTGAAAACGCATGCGTGCCCGCACTACACATTCACACATGTTCATGTCCACACAAGTATGCAAAACGATGCACAGACACACTGACGCACTGACGCGTCAGGGCGCATGCTTGCTGTGCACAGGCTGCCACTTGGCTGCCCCTTGCCCACCAAGGCTCTGAGGCCTGGGCACCACAGCAGAGCATGCGCAGTGCCAGCTAGGACATGACATGCACAGTCATGCACGGGCACACGCACCGCACAGTCCCGTGCACAGGCACACACACACACACCGCGCACTACCGCACGCATGCATATGAATGCGCAAGAGCACACACACACACACACACACACACAAGCACATGCATGCAAGCTCGCGCACACACACGCAAGCACGCGCACACAAGCATGCGCACACACATATGCACGGACGCAAGCACACATGCACACCTCTGCGGGAGGCTTGCTGCGCGTCATGAAGGTCACCACCGGGGACTGCCAGCCGTTGATGCCCCACCGCACAGCCATGTACTGCACTCAGAGGCACAGGGCATGGCGGATGAGTCGGCATGGCTGATGAGTCGGCACACAGCCCCAGCGCCGCAGACAGCATGCCGCAACACACACGTGTGGGCAGGTAGGCAGGTAGGCTGGCAGGCTGCTGAGGTACTAAGCAGTCGCTCTTGCAAATTGATTGCGCCCTGCTGCTGTGGAGAAGCGCCCGCTGGCTCCTGCAACTAACACGAGGTAACTTGGAGCACATCGACCCCATGGTATCTTGGGGCACACAGCCGCACTCACACGCCCTGGCAAGCAGCACACCAACAAATTGGTGCCTAAGGAAAATCAATTTCGAGCCAAGCAGCAAGTGTGCCAGCATATTTTGGCAGATTTCAAAACACATGCGCACACGCACATGCGCGCACGCCAACACGCATGTTACCCTGTGCATGCAGGCAGGCCCCCCTGCGTGCGCACCTGGTCGTCCGGGATGTTTGGCCCCAGCCACGCCAGGGGCCCCACTTGCAGGTTGTAGTACAGCTTGGCCTTGGCGCCCGCGCGGGGGGGTGCAGGGGAGACGCACCTGTGCGCGCGCACGCAGGAGCAACAGCATCACTGCAGTGCATCACATGAGGGCTCCCAGCGGAAGCTGGGAGTGCGGATGCTTGCATCAAACGCAACAGAGGCACAAGCCAGGCTGGGCATGCTTGCCTTGTGCAGGCTTTGAGAGCGGTTGCTCAGGAGCATCAGAGGCATGAGCCAGGACATGCCTGCACAAGGCAAGCGCTCACACCATGCACAAGGCAAGCGCTCACACCATGCACAAGGCAAGCGCACACACCATGCACAAGGCAAGCGCTCACACCATGCACAAGGCAAGCGCGCACACCATGCACAAGGCAAGCGCGCACACCATGCACAAGGCAAGCGCTCACACCATGCACAAGGCAAGCGCGCACACCATGCACAAGGCAAGCGCGCACACCATGCACAAGGCAAGCGCTCACACCATGCATGGAGCCGGGCGCAGGTCAGCAGACTATCACCGCTCTCTTCTGTACGTACCCACCCACCGCGATCCTCTCTACGTACCCACCCACCACCCCCACACTGCACGTATTTTGCATGTGTCATCCAGGATGATCTGCCCAATCAACATACGAGTCATTTCGTTTTTGTGACAGGACACTTGTTTCTGCTCCACGGAGGTCCATACAAACGCCACACAGACGTCCATCAGCGCTGCATAAGCTGCGCACCCTGTGCACACCCAGCACGCCCTGCGCGCCCCGCGCATGCATGTGCATGTGCATGCTGCACACACCCCGCACACCCCGCACACCCTGCACACATTCCGCACCAGGCCACGCGGCCGTCCAGCTTGTGCACTGTCTCGCCCACACTCTGGAAGTGCAGGTGGGAGTTCTTGGCATCTGCGCAGGCAGGAGCAGGCAACCTCGGCTGTTTGGCATCTGGGGCGGGCATGGAGGGACCAACTCCTGATGCAGTTCTGCTGCTCTGCCAGCCTCAAATCCCTCAGCCACATCATCGCTTCTTACAAGGAAGTAAAAGAAAACAGCTCAGATCATCGACATAGTTCAGTACAAAGATAACATGGACACAGCGCTGCAGGCGAACTCCGCCTAAGAGACACATACGCGCATGCATCCTGACCATGTCGTACAGAACTGCACAAGGTGTCACCTTGCAGCCTAGCCACCAATGCACGCACCAACACTGTGCATGCACAGCACGCCTCAGGGTACGGTTCCTGCACGCTCTGCGCAGCACTTCACAAAGCAGGATGAATCTGGGTGCTGATAGGAAAGCAGCTACCCACCTTCCGCGCGCTGCATGCCCTTCTGCAAGTCCTGCTTGCGCAGCTCCTCCTGGCGTGCGGCCTCCGCCTCCGCACGTGCGCGCGCCTCAGCTTCCTGCGCGTGCACGCACAAGGCCACATGCAACGAGGGAGTGAGCCTCGCAATCCCACAACCCCCCCCCGGGGATCCCACCCAGGGCATCCCACCCAGGGGAGTGTTTGGAGACACGCGCCTAAGCTCTCTGCACAACCATGCACATGGTCGCAGGCAATGGGTGAGTGAGCCTTTTTCTTCCACACAGGCAGGCATTTGGAGATACACGTCTATGCTCTCTGCACAATCGTGCAAGAGGCCACGGGCAGTGGAGCAGAGGTGCATGAGCAGCATGAAGAAACGCAGGGATGCGACAAGAGGCACGTGGAGGCGTTCAAGGGCATGCAGGGATGCGTTTAGAGGAATGTGGAGGCGTTCAAGGGCACGCAGAGACGTTAAGAGGCACGTGGAGGCGTTTAAGGGCACGCAGGGATGCGTCAAGAGGAACGTGGAGGCGTTCAAGGGCACGCAGGGATGCGTTAAGAGGCACGTGGAGGCAATTTAAGGGCATACTCAGGCAATGCCATGCGCGCCCAGCGCTTGCTCCAGCACGGGCTTGGTGCCCTGCTCCACCTGGATTGCCTACAGGGCATTTGCTTCACGTACATTACTTCATGCACACACACACACACACAAGTACATAACTTTATGTTACATGCAGGGATGGATTTATAAGGTTTGCCAGACCCTCATCGAGGCTCTGTAGAGCCTCCTTAGAGCCTCATTGGCATTTCGATTAGACCCTATTTACCCATCCATAGTTACATGTGCATGCTCAGTCACACACACGTGCGCACCTGGCGCTCCAGCTCCCGCTTTGCCGCGCGCTCCGCCTGGATCTCGCTCCAGCGCTCCTTTGTGGCGCCCTCCACCACGCTGTACACAAAGTCCACGCCCGAGTTGTTCTCGTACACGCCCTCGTTGTCATGCAGCACAAAATTGAACTCGTACGCCTCGTCTGGGACCTGCAAGGCGCGTGCACCCATGGCCCCATTCAGGTTTGGGCAATGCGCTTGTTGTGAACTCGAAGTGCGTTTGGTTTGAAGGTTTGAAATGCACGTGTCCTCCACCCCTGGCCGCAAGCGCACCAGCTGCTCACAAGCCCCTTTCCTGCACACCTGCCTTGTTTTCTGTGTTCAGGAAACGCAAGCCTGTACGGATGAGCGTGCATGCCATGTTGGCGTGGGCCCTTTACTCAGAGGGAGGCCTGTGCGTATTTTTCGAGATGCGGTGGCTCGCATCCAAGAACTTCAGGCTTTTCAAGGCCGCACAGTGGCATGCAAGGAGCAGCATGGGAGGCGCAGCATCACCATCAAGCTTGGAGTGGTGCATTATGAGGGAGCACGCGCGGGTCTCAAGTGCTTCAGAGTCGTTTTCCGGGATGGGAGCCATGTTTTTCTCAGCGCAGCGCCTTATGCCTGAGTCACCGAAGAAGAGGAGGTCCAAGGCTTGAGCAGCTGGAGCGGGAGCAAAGGCTGGAGTGCGCAGCGCGAGGCAAATACGGCTGTCCTGGTGTGTGTGCTTTGTTCCTCTGGCACGTGCAGGATATGCCGCGTGCGTGTCTTGCCTCTGGGGTTGACGAACCTTGTGCGAGGGCTAGCCCACCCCCTCGCCCGCAGCTTCCCTAGCGCGTGTGCTTCTGAGTCACGACAGCGCACTAGGGCAGCACCTCATCCCCCCCCCC
>LFIK01004781.1_pt1 | contig 10927 bp, 5 predicted proteins | sample 643401 | NCBI WGS metagenome assembly LFIK01 (sample SAMN03777447, study PRJNA286221) | soda lake metagenome | biome: soda lake; feature: Kulunda steppe; material: water; isolation source: sample T5-Br brine of Lake Tanatar-5 | place: Russia: Kulunda steppe | collected 2010-07
ACGGTCTTGGTGAAGTCTCCTGTGCTGTACTTCGGCGGCACCGGGATCTTGCCGACCTGCTCCTTCTTGGCCACCGCCGCAGCTTCCGCATCGAGGTGGTCGGGATGATCGGACGGCAGCTCAGACCGCGCATCGATCGCATCCTCGCGCCGCTGCAGATCCCACACCTGCTCCCACACCCTGCGCTTGCGCAGGCCGGCAGGCTTCAAGCGGTAGGCGGCCAGGTAGGGCACCGCCTCCTCCAGCACCAGCTTCTCCACCACATCAGCGATGTCCGCATCCACCGACCCGGCGTACAGCCGAGCAACCTCACGGAACTCCTCATCGCTGCGCAACCGGTCCGCCAACGACGCCGCCGACGTCACCCGGGTGTCAGCCCACAGCTCCGGAGACTCCAACCGATCCAGCAGCCAGCTCCGCAGCGCCTCCTCAGCGAGGTCGTCGAAGGTGTCCCAGTTCCAGCGGCGCTTGTACTCAGGACGTTCCAACAGCCCCAACGTCCGATCCGAGGTGATCAGCTCGATCCGCCGCTCCACCAGCTGCCGGTAGGCCTCCGGCCAATGGTCCGGCAGCTCGGTGATCGGCGTGGAGCCGTGCCGGTCGAACCAGGACGACTCGACCTCACCCTCCGCCATCCGGCGTGCCAACACGATCTCGAACGCCCGCTCCCCCTTGTTCAGCTCCGGCAGCTGGTCGGTTGACAGCGTCAGGTCCTCGTCCAACAGCCCGTACAGGCGGTAACACTCCCAGTCCAACTCCTCCTGAAGCGCCACCATCCGCGCCCGCAACAAGCCGACCTGCCGCCGCGACCAGTCCAACGTCTCACGCGTGGGCGCCGCACGCTCCGCCACCGCCACCGGCAACGCCTCTGACAACTCCGACGCCAACCGATCCAACTCCCGCGCCCGCTCCAACGGCCGACCAGCCGGCAACGGAAACTGCTTCAACTTGGAGCCGTCACGCTGATAGAAGTCCTCGAAGGCAACGGTTGCCTGACGTGCTCCGGCAGCATCGACAGTACTGCCCTTGCTGTGGAAGACCTGGTTCATCCAGAACTCAGCCGTCGAACTGTTCAACAGCCCCAACAGCCCCAGGTGCTCGTCCTCCGACGCCCCCTCCGGCAGCTTGATCACCGGCGCCGTCTGCTTGAACACCTTCCCACCCCGGTCCAACACGAAGTGGTTGTGCGTCGCCACTTCCGCGAACACGATCGACAACGGCGCGAGGAGGCGGTCATTCGAAGCGTGCGTGTACTCAGCCCAGTCGAGACCGCGCTCTTCTCGTGTCTTACCGAACATCAGGCCGCTGCGCAGCATCGCTCTGAAGGGCCATGCGAGCCGCCTCATGGGGTCACTGATCTCGGTCGTGAGCGACTCGTCGTAGGGGAACAGCGCGAGGGTGTCATCACCAACGCGCCAGTCGCGGACAACGTCGCCGGGGACGAAGCCGCGAACGTGGCGCGCTGACAGCCCCAGACGGCGTGGAGTAGCGGTATCCCACTCAGTGAACAGACCATCTTCGCCGGTGATTGCGGCGAAGCCGACGGACTCCGCGGCCATGCTTAGTCGACGGCTTGCGGCACCTTCGACTCCGGAGAAAGCCAGGGGGGCAGCTCCACCTTGCAGACTCCAGGGGTGCGTGGCGTAGCGATCGCGACTGGCATCTTCGACAGAGATGAACTCCGTCTCACTGCCGGGTCGATCAACCTGCTCGGTGATCGCGGTCCAGACAAGTCCGCGCGCTGGGTCATCGGGGGCGCCGGGTTCCCCGCGGATGCCGAGGACCGCCCGGATTGTGGCTGAGGTCGGCTTCTGGTCTCGGCCGAACAGGATGACGGTCGGAGTGCCGTGACCGGGGATGTAGGCCCCGGAGGTGTCGATGATGTGGGTCAGCTCGACGTCGCGAACGAAGAACTCCTCGATCAACTTCTTGCCGAACTGACGCTTCATGAACGAGTTCGCCGTGATCATCCCGACGTAGCCCGGCGGTGAACCGTGCTCACCGCGCTGAGCCAGTGAGAAGAAGCGTTCGGTAAACGGCACTCCCAGCGAGTACTTCATGTGGCATGTCGGATGGCGCTCGCGATACGCAGTCGACAGCGCCGGGTCCTTGACCGTGATGTAGGGCGGTTCCCTGCGTGGTCTGTGCGTGTTGTATTGCAGGGGCCTGCCAAGCCCCGAGGCTCCGCCTGGGAGCCTCCGTCTACGGGCTCAGCGGCCGGGTCGGAGTGTTCGGACTTTGGCGTCCTTAGCTGACCTCAGCTGTTCGTTCTCGAGGGTGAGCGTCTGCACGATCCGTGCGAGCTGGTGCGCTTCGTCGCGGGCTGCGGCGAGCTGCTCGCTCAGCTCGGCGTTGCGGGCGCGCAGCTCGGTGTTCTCGTCGACGAGAGCTTGCTGTGCCGGGGGCAGGGAGTCGCGCGCGTCAACGCGGGCGCGGAACTCGTCTTGGAGGTCGGTGTGCTTGTGGGTGAGGAGCCACCGCTTCACCCCGGCTTCTTCGGCCAGCGACTTGACCGTGAGCTTGCCGTCGGAGCGGAGCGGCTGGCCGTCGAGCAGACGGGCCATCGCGTCGCGGATGCGGAGGCGGTCGCGGTCAGAGCTAGGTGCTTCCTGTCTTGTCACGACGTCCATCCATCTGCGGTGGTTGTTGTGGCTACGCGGGGCGCGATCCGCTCGTCCTAGACCGGGAGCCGCTCTTGTGCCCACTTGTCAGCGAACAGTTCGGTTTGCTGCATCACGAGCTGGACGGCTTCCTGGGAGTAGTCCGGTGGGTAGCCGCGCCGGGCGAGCAGCAGTGCGACCTTCGAGCGGATCTCGGCTTGCACCGTCTGCTTGCGGTTCCAGTCGACCTTCACCGACTTCTGAAGCTGGTCGACGAGCTCAGCAGCGAGCGCCTTGAGCTTGTCGTCTCCGAGCTTGTCGAGTGCTGCGCCGTTCTGGGCGATGGCCTCGTAGAAGGCGTACTCGTCTTGGGACATGCCGGACTGTTCGATGCTGTCGTGGGCGTCCCGGACCTCTCGGGCGAGTTCGATGAGGTGCTCGAGTAGCTCCGCCGCGGTGATCGCACGGTTGCGGTAGGCGGTGATGGAGCGCTGGAGCTGCTCGGAGAAGCGCTTGTGCTGGATCACGGAGGTCTTGCCGACCGAACGGATCTCGTCGTTCAACAGCTTGCGGAGCAGCTCGACACGGGAGTTCTCGTAGCCGCGCACCTTGGTGATCTCGTCAAGGAACCCCTCGGAGAAGATCGACACGTCGGGCTTGTCGAGGCCAGCTTCGCTGAACACGTCGACGACGCTCCCGGTGGTCAGCGAGGCTGCGACGATCTGTTTCAGTGCCGTCTCGGCCGCCTCCGGTGAGGTGCCGGTCGTGTCCGGGTCGGATGAGGTGAGTTTCAGGATCGCGGCACGGACGGTCTGGAAGTACTTCACGTGGGCGGCAAGGTCGCGTGCCCGGTCGGTTGATCCGGCGAGTGCGTGTGCCTTCGCGAGCGAGAGCGACGAGTCGAGGTACCGCTTGGTGAGTCCGCGGCCGTTGCCGTCCACCTCGGCGTCGTGGGCAAGGATCCATTCGACGGTGCTGCTGACTCCGGCGAGCATCTTGTCGATCGTGTCAGCGTTGGCGTGTTGCTGCCAGTCGTGGCCGTGGAGTTGCTGGACCACGATGTCGTACTGGGTGTCGAGGGCGACGACAGCCTGGTCGAGGTCGACACCAACCTTGTCCTGGTCCTGTTTGGAGTAGTTGGCGATGGCGCGCCGGAGGTCGTCCGTGATGCCGACGTAGTCGACCAGCAGCCCGGCTGGCTTGTCGCGCCAGGTGCGGTTGATGCGGGCGATGGCCTGCATCAGCGTGTGCCCTTTCAGGGGCTTGTCGATGTACATGGTGTGCATCACCGGGGCGTCGAACCCGGTGAGCCACATGTCGACCACGATGATGATCTCGAGCGGGTCGTTGGGATCCTTCGTCCGTGCCTTGAGTGCCCGTTGGCGTTCCTTGTTGCGCACGTGCTGCTGCCAGTGGGACGGGTCGGTCGCAGCTCCGGTCATCACCAGCTTGATCTGGCCCTGCTCGTCCGCGTCGTCGTGCCAGCCAGGACGCAGTGCGGTGATCTTGTCATAGAGACGAACGGCGATGTCACGATCGTGGACAACGATCATGGCCTTGCCCGCAAGCTGCTGCTTGCGGCGCTCCCAGTGCTCCACGATGTCGGACGCGACCTTCGCCAGGCGAGGGTCTGCACCCATCACCGCTGCAACCTGCGCGGCCTTGCGTTTGACCTGTTCGGCGTCGTACTCAGCTACACCCTCGAGCGCCAGTTCGACCTTCCGGTCGATCTCTTCCGAGGTGCCCTCGGGCAGTTCGACCTGAACCAGCCGTGACTCGTAGTAGATGGGGACCGTCGCGCCGTCGTCGATGGCGTTGGTGATGTCGTAGATGTCGATGTAGTTGCCGAAGACCTGCACCGTGGAGGCGTCGTCACGGTCGATCGGGGTGCCGGTGAACCCGATGAACGACGCCTTGGGTAGTGCGTCACGCATGTGGCGGGCGAACCCGTCGAGGAAGTCGTACTGCGAGCGGTGCGCTTCATCCGCGACCACGACCACGTTCTCGCGGTCGGTCAGCAGGGGCATCCGGTCACCGTCAGCGCCCGGGTGGAACTTGTGGATCGTGGTGAACACGATCCCGCCGGACGGGCGCTGGAGGAGTTCGCGCAGGTGCGGGCGCGACTGAGCTTTGACGGGAGGCTCCGGGAGGAAACCGCGTGCGGAGGCGGGTAGGAACACTTCGTCGTGGAGCTGGTCGTCGAGGTCGTTGCGGTCGGTCAGCAGCACGATGGTGGGGTTGCTCATCTCGTTGTTGCGCATCGCCTTGGCGACGTAGCAGAGCATCTCGAAGCTCTTACCGGACCCCTGGGTGTGCCAGACAACCCCGGCGCGCCCGTCGCCTTCGATGGCTTCCAACGACCTTGCGACCGCCTTCTCGACCGCCCAGAACTGGTGGTACTTCGCGGTGCGCTTGACCAGCCCTGCGGTCTCGTCAGAGAACACCACGTAGTCGCGCACCAGCGTGAGGAACCGCTGCCGGTCGAACATCCCGTGAAGGAGCACCTCCAGTGCCGACCGGTCAGCGGCCGACTCGGGGGTGCCGTCGATGGCCTTCCACGGCGAGAAGTGCTCGAACCCGGCTGTCAGCGACCCGGCCAGCGCCTGGATCCCATCGGATAGCACCAGCACATCGTTGAACCGCATGAACGAGGGGATGTCGTGCTTGTAGGTCTGCACCTGGTGCCACGCCGACAGGGTCGTCGCATCTTCAACTGCCGGGTTCTTCAACTCTGCAGCAGCTAGCGGCAGCCCGTTGACGAACCCTGCGACATCCAACCTTCGGTTCGTGTCGTGGCCATCGACTCGGTCGTGCACCGTGTACTGCTGGACTGCCAGCCAGTCGTTCGCGTCCGGGCTGTCGAAGTCGATGAACCGGACGGTGCGGCCGCGCTGCGTCCCGCCGATGTCGACCATGACACGGACACCGTCGAGCAGCAGCCGGTGGAACTCAGCGTTGTCCTCCACCAGGTTGGCTGAATGGGTGCGTAGCAGTTGGCGGACCGCTTCGCGTTGCCCTACCTCGGGGATCTCCGGGTTCAGTCGTGCGACCGCATCCGCCAGCCGCCCCTGTAGCACAACGTCGCGGTACGAGGCACGCTCCTGCCGGTCGGCTCCCGGGGCGATCTCCGAGCCGTGGATGGTTTCCCAGCCGACGTCAGACAGGACCTCAAGCATCCACCCCTCAAGCGCGTTCTCGTCGACCTTGATCATGAGGCGTCTTCCAGCAGCCGCTCAGGGCTCTCGATGCGCAACTCACCCGACAGCAGCTTCGGCAGGAGAGCGTCTCGCAGTTCCGCGATCGTCGCCATCTCGCTGCGAGCCGCCATACCCGCCTGGATCCAATCGTTAGCCAACGACCCAAGCTGTCGCGCTAGTGGAGAACTGAAGTCAGGGACCTCATAGCGGCCAATGTCTTCGGCCTTGACACGCTGTCTACCTGAGCTGCCATTCATGCGTTGGACTGCGAAGTCCCTGAACGCGGCACTCCGCGAGAGTCCGTAGACGAGACCGCTAACGCTCTCGTCGCTACGTAGCACTATGAACTCAGTCGAACCCCACCCGACGTTGCCCTCCAACGGAGGGACGATCCCGGTCTTTCCATTCTCAAGGCACGGGGTGATACGGGCAAGAAGTACATCGCCCTCCCGGAAGCGAACACCCGAGCCGAACGGACGCATGCCGATTTCGCCGGGCAGGAACCCTGACTCGGGGAGAGCCGCCATGTCGAGGTAGGGCGCCGTTTCCCCTCGCCGCAATGGCGTTCTGGGGTTGAGCGAGACAACGTCCGCCAGCCGAACCTTCTCGGTCGATGACTGCTCGAGTTGGAGGTAGACCGCCTGCATGAGTTCATCGAACAAGCGTGCGCGATCAGACAAGTGCTCGATGCGGTCGTCGAGTGCGCCGAGCACCTCCGCAACAGCCCGCTGCTCCTCAATGGGCGGCAACGAGACCTGATACCCCCCTGCGTGGCGCCAGTTCGCTCGCGGCATCCGAGTACCTGTAGAACCGCTGTTCACGAAGTCGATGAAGCGCCAGTCTGAGACGAGGTAGAACAGGTAGCCAGGGTCCACTCCCTCTGTTGGCCTCAACACCCAGATGTCGGTTGAGCAAACACCACCAAAGGCGGGCCGAAATACCTTCCTGAAGTACGGACGCAACTTGCCGAACAGCACGTCTCCCGCCTGGAAGCGAGCCTTCGTGCTGGCGACATCTGAACCTTGACCAAGGCCCTGCAGACGAAGGGTCTCGGCTTGGATGTGCTCCAGCCCGATGTAGGCAGCATTCGGACCAATGTCGCTGGGCGCAGCCTTCTCGCGGGCAAGTGTGGCTACCTCAGAGAAGGGACGCGACACCCACTCAGAGCTCATGGCCGACCTCCTTGAGGTTGCGGCGGATGCGTTCCTCGAGTTCGGTCCCCTCCTCGAAGTGCTCGGCAAGCTCTCCAACAAGGCGCTCCATCTTCTCTTCGAACGGTTCCCCGTCGTCCTCGACGTCGGCCATGCCGACGTAGCGGCCTGGGGTGAGCACCCCGTCCTGCTCCAAGATCTCGTCGAGTGGCACTGAACGGCAGAAGCCCGGCTCGTCGTCGTAGTCCTCGCCGGAGGTACCGCGCCAGGCGTGGTAGGCGCCGGTGATCTTGGCGATGTCGTCTTCGGTGAGCTCGCGGTTGGTGCGCGACACCATCTCGCCGACGTGCTTGGCGTTGATGAACAGAACCTCGCCGGTGCGGCTGCGCTGCCCTCGGGCGCCGTCACGTCCACGCGAGAAGAACCACAGGCACACGGGGATCTGGGTGGTGTAGAACAGCTGCGTCGGTAGCGTGACGATGCAGTCAACGACGTTGTCCTCCAGCATCTTTCGCCGGATGTCATGCTCGCCGGAGCGCTCGGTGGTCATCGTGCCGTTGGCCATCACAACTCCGGCTGTGCCGCCTGGCGCGAGGTGATGGAGGATGTGCTGCATCCAGGCGTAGTTTGCGTTGCCCTGTGGGGGGACGCCGTAGACCCATCGGCGGTCGTTCTCGTCGCGATGCCAGGTGTCAATGTTGTAGGGCGGGTTCGAGATGCAGAAGTCTGCGCGCAGGTCAGGGTGCTGTGGCCTCGAGAACGTGTCTGCCCACTGGTCGCCGAGGTTCGACTCGATGCCCTTCAGCGCGAGGTTCATCCGTGCGAGCTTCCAGGTGGTGGGGTTGGACTCCTGCCCGTACACGGAGATGTCGTTGACGGACCCGCCGTGGGCCTGCACGAAGTTCGCGGACTGGACGAACATCCCGCCCGAGCCAGCACAGGGGTCGTAGACGCGCCCTTCGTAGGGTTCGACCATCTCAACCAGCAGCTGCACGACATCGCGCGGGGTGTAGAACTCTCCGGCTGCACGCCCGTAGGCCATGTCGAACTTGAGCAGGAAGTACTCGTAGACCCGGCCGAGGATGTCGCGGTCGGCTTCGATGTCCGCGAACCCGATCCCGCCGATCAGGTCGACGACCTGGCCGAGGCGTGACTGGTCGAGGGTCGGGTTGGCGTAACCGGTCGGCAGCACGCCCTTCAACCGGTCGTTGTCACGCTCGATGGCAACCATCGCTGCGTCGATGCGCTCACCGAGCCCAGGACGCTTCGCGGAGTCCTGGATAGGCCCCCACCGTGCCTCCTCTGGGACCCAGAAGACGTTCTTCGCCAGGTAGAAATCCCGGTTCTCCAGGACAGCCTGCACACCCTGTTCAGAGTCCTCGAAGTAGTAGTCCGACTCAGGATCAGCGAGCAACTTCTCCAGTTCGGTGCGGCGCGCGTCGAACGCGTCGGACACGTACTTGAGGAAGATGAGCCCGAGCACAACGTTCTTGTACTCGGAGGCGTCCATCGAGCCCCGCAGCGTGTCCGCAGCCTCCCACAACTGCGACTCGATGTGGTTGTCCTTCGCCGGTCTTGCTGCCGCCACTGTCCACTCCTCGTTGTTAGGTTCGCTGACCTCTTGGGTTACTGCGGCCGGACAGGCTTCTGCGCGTGTTTGAGCGTGCTGTCCGGGTCTCCTTCTTCATGACGGTGTTGCAAATGCTCGTTTCCGCAAGGGGTTGCTGCGGGCCGTCGTGTTGCCTCGTGATCTGCGACGAGCTGCTGCAGCGAAGCCGCACGCTGTAGATGCCGCTGCCGCAGCGGCTCGGGGGTGGCCGGCGCGTCCGCCTGCTGCTGATGCCATGCCTGCTCCTCTCGCAGCCGTCTGACGTGACTGTCCGTGCGGGCGCCGTTGGCGCAGCCGGTGACGCAGCGCGTCAGGTCTGGGCTCACGGCAACGTCTGGAGAGCGCTCGTTCTCGGGATGGCACAGCGCCTTGGTGGCGTCGTAGCAGCAAGCCAGCGGCTGCTCACCGTTGTCGTAGATCCGCAGGTGCTGGTTGCGTTGCAGCGTCGCTGCCTGCTTCTCGGTGAGGTAGGAACCTTGGTAGGTCGTGGCGTGCTCGGCTGCTGCCGCGAGGTACCGGTCGCGGGCCGGTCCGCTGACATGCTCACCAGCTTCGATCCGTTCCGCAGCTGTTTGGAGCGTCTCCGCGGCAACGAACGCTTCCTCGACGGGGAAGACGTCCCGGATGCTGGCAGAGACACGTGAGCCGTACCCGTCGGTGACGTGCCCGCGAAGGTGGCCGTACTGGATGCCGAGCGCGATGCGGCCGGTGGGTTGCCGGTAGATGAACCAGGCGAGTGTCCGCCGTAGCCGCCGCAGCGTCACCGCTCCGTCGGGGTCGTCTGCGATGTGTTCGTGGGGGCGGCCAATCCGTGCAGCGGCCTCGTTACACCAGCCGATCAGCTCCGCGACCGCGTCCGAGACGGTGCGCAGGTGGACCGAACGGTCATACCTCCGCTGGGTCTTGGTGAGAAACGCACCGTTGGGGAACAGCAGGTCGGCGTCGTGCAGGCTCTCCATGACTTCGACGGCGGTGGCGACGGGGCGGATCACCGTCCACGGCGGGTCCCGCCATACCCCCTCGGGGATGGTGTTCCCGTGTTCGTCGAGCGCTCCCTTGAAGACCCGTCCATGGACCTCGTACCTCTGTGCGCCGCCGCGGTCCTGGCGATGGCAGCAGCCACGCTCAAGGCTGCGGACCTCTTCGGGACGCATGCCGGACAGGTAGGTGACCACGATGAGGCAGGCGGTGGCGAGCAGGCGGCCGAGATGCTCCGCCTGGTAGTGGTCGATGCTGTCGGGCCACAGCACCTGTCCGACCTCGGATGTCACGGCAATGTCCAGTGGTGCTGCAGCTTCGATCGGCAGGTCCGCGCAGTCTCGCCGACCGACGATCGTTGTTGGCACCCCGAGCGACCCGGCGATGAACTGTTTCGCAAGGCAGAGGCGCGACTGGCGGTCGACGAACCCCGGGAGGGCACCCCCGGTGGCACGCACAGACTGGTAGTAGGCGTGCACTTTGTCCCAATCACCTGGCTGAACAGCACCGCCACCGGCCTCGACCAGACCGCGGCGTTCGGTGATCGCCGCGAGCACATCAGGGGCCAACGACTCCACCCACCGCAGCGCCCAGACCAGTAGCGGCGACATCGTCATCGGATGAACCGGCACGGTCTTGTTCTCGGCGGACCACCTTGCAGGCCCAAGGATGTCGTCCAGGCCGTCCTGTTCCCACGGTGGCATCGGGATCCGATGGGTCAGTGGCAGGTAGGGCGACAGCAGCCAGAGCCGGGTGACTGAGAACAGCCGTCTCTGCTTGACGTTGCGGGATATGTCAGACGCCTGTACATGTGCGGCGAAACGCCGCAGGGTCTCCTCGCTCACTGCAGCAGGCGTCACGCAGCCGGCATCAGAGCACCATCTTGCGAACATGCGCAGTTCTACGTACGTCGCCACCACGGTCCCAAGCGACACCCGGCTGCGCAGCGACGTGGTGCGGGTGAGTTCTCCCTGCGGTGTCTCGAGATTCATTAGGCACCACACAACCTCCTTGATCACGTCGCGGAACCCGTCAGGGCACGCTACGAAGGAGATGGTGCGTTGCTTCACCACAGCCTTGGACGCGAACGGATAGACCTGCCACACATCATCAGCGAACACCGACCGGTCTGCCTCTGGCAGCGCGATCCTGATCTTGTCGTCGTTGACGACGGGAAGGCGCGCGTCGAAAGGCACCGCAGCAGCGGTAACGCCGCGGGAGAGCGCCTCACTCATACGTCCAACCTTCGACTCAGCAGAAGCCCTATGGTTTCACGCTGCTGTGACGTGACCGACGCCCGAGCCTGCGCGACTTCCTGCTCGGTCGTCTTCTCGCGAAGCAGCGCCTGGATGCGCAGCAGATGCGGCCGGTAATCGCTTATCCAGACTGCCT
>LFIK01004783.1_pt1 | contig 10925 bp, 10 predicted proteins | sample 643401 | NCBI WGS metagenome assembly LFIK01 (sample SAMN03777447, study PRJNA286221) | soda lake metagenome | biome: soda lake; feature: Kulunda steppe; material: water; isolation source: sample T5-Br brine of Lake Tanatar-5 | place: Russia: Kulunda steppe | collected 2010-07
GCGCTATTCGAAAGCACTTCTCTCTGAACGCGGCATCCATCCTGGCAATAAACTCCTTATTATTCGTAATGACGACACAATACTGACCCAGCCCGAAATTTGATCGATGAATAGCGATAGATGCCTTCAAACGCTCAACTTGGTCTTCAGGGATCTGATCCCAGTTTCCATTTGTGATCGCGTACAAACACAACGCATGTTGCTGAAGAGCTCGGGCATCCTGCAAAGCAACTGGGCCAACAATGTTATCTGGATCGAGCTTATGCCCTGCGATTTCGATTTCAGTCCTATCCGGGTGTAACCATCCTCTGAGCCCCTCAAACTGGTCACCGCGCATGCCCGCGTGGCTATCTTCATACTCCATATAACTCTTGAGGCTCCCGAGCTTAATACACCCCCGAGTGAAGGATTCGGCATGCTCTCGTTCATCTAGGATTTTCAACAGGCAGTAGATTCTCTTCATGCTCTATTCCGGTCTGCACAACCGTGAATGAATCGCGCTCACGATGAGTCAATCATTGTGCCGGCGTCATAACAGCTGACGGATTCCGCGGCAGCCGGCAAGAGTAACCAGCACATCAGCAGGTTACCGCGAAGACGCGATGGGACGCCAACCAAACATTTGACGGCGTTCTTGCACGCTGATCAGTAGCCGCCGCTGGTAGATCTTGCGCGAATGTCGGCAACGGGTCGCCAATCGCCTGTTGACCGTATTCGGAAGGGCTTGGTTTAGCGCCAACAGCCCGTACGCTCAGCCTTGTTTGCCGAAACGGCTGCCATGGCTTCGACCAGAAGACGCGCGGCGAGAATGGATGTTGTACCACTAGCCGTATCGAAATCCGGTGAGACCTCTACGACGTCGAAACCGCAGAAGCCCCTTTCTGCAGCTAGACGCACGCCACGAATGATCTCACGGCTAGTTAGACCTCCAGGCTCGGGGCTGTTGGTGCCCGGGGCGAAGGCCGGATCCACGCCGTCGATGTCCACGGAAATATAGATCGGCCGAGTCCCACCCATGGAGGCGATCGCGCGTGCGCGCTCGGTGACGGCATGAATTCCGTCGCGCTCAACCGCTTCCATGGTGAACACACTGATCCCAAGCTCCTGGGCCAAGGTCGGCCACTCCGGGAGGTTGCGAGGGCCACGTGCGCCAATGACCACGATTTGCTGCGGGTTCAACGTATCCAACTCGGCAATTCGCTTAAGCGGTGAGGCACGGGTCAGACGGTCTCCGGCCAGGGCCTCGCTAAGATCAAGGTGGGTGTCGAAGACGATCAGGCCAGCTGTACTGCTCTCCAGGTCTGCCGTCGCGGCACGGACGGCCGGATAGGTCACGCCGTGGTCGCCACCGATGGTCAAGGGCGCTGCTCCGGCGGTGCGGATATCGGCGATGCGCTGCTCCAGGCGGAGGTAGCTCTCGGCCGTATCCGGCGGGCAGACGTCCACATCACCGGCGTCGGCAAGGTGCAAATGGGCAAACATGTCGAGATCCCAGTCCAGATGATATTCACCGAACAGAAGGGAATACTTCCGGATCTCCTGTGGAGCGCGTCGGGTAGCGCCGCCGCGAAATGTCGCGATGCCATCGTAGGGCATGCCGACAACGGCCAGGTCGAGCCCCTGAGGCAGGGCTCCGTGGTAGTGCGAAACCCCCATGAAGGGCGGCACATCGGAATAGATGCAGGGTACATCCCGTGGCCGGAGACTGTCCTGAGTAGGTTTCCGAGAACCACTATCATCATGGTTGGCGGTGGGCATGGGCCGGACTCCTTTGGGTGTCAGGGCAACTCGTGGATGGCATCGCCGATCGCATTGACAAGCCGTTCGATTTCTTCGGCGGTGCTGATGAAGGGCGGGCCGAGCTGAATGGTGTCGCCCCCGGAACGGACGTAGAACCCCATGTCCCAGCATTTCATGGCGATCTCGAAGGGGCGTCGTGCGGGTTCACCCGGGTAGCTCTCGATCTGCAGCGCGCCGGCAAACCCGCAGTTGCGTATGTCGCTGACGTAAGGTGCACCGCGCAGGCTGTGCAGGGCCTGCTCGAAGTTGGGACTCATGTCCCTGACCCGATCTGCAAGGCACTCCTGTTCCAGGATGTCGAGGCAGGCCAGCGCGGCCGCACACGCCACGGGATGGGCGGAGTAGGTGTAGCCATGGGGGAACTCCACCATGTACTCGGGGCCACCCTCTTTCATGAAGGTGTCATAGATGTCACTGCCAACCGCCACACCACCCATGGGAATAGCGCCGTTAGTGATCTGTTTGGCAAAGTTCAGCATATCCGGCACGACGCCGAATACCTCCGCCCCCGTGTTGGCACCCATGCGTCCGAAACCGGTGATGACCTCATCGAAGATGAGCAGAATGTCATGGGCGTCACAGATCTCCCGCAGGCGCTGGAGATATCCCTTGGGCGGGGGGAGTACACCCACCGAACCGGCCATTGGCTCGACAATCACGGCAGCAACGTTGGAGGCGTCGTGGAGGGCGATCAGTTCCAGAAGGTCATCGGCCCGTTCTGCGCCTGTTTCCGGGAGGCCGCGTGTGAAGGCATTCTCGGGCATCAGTGTGTGAGGCAGATGGTCCGCGTTCAGGCCCTCGCCGAACGGGGTGCGGTTGGCGCCGATGCCACCGACGCTAATGCCGCCGAAATTGACCCCATGGTAGCTCTTGGCGCGGCCGATCAACTTGGTCTTCGCCGGTTTTCCCTTCTTTCGCCAGTAGGCTCGGGCGATCTTCAGCGACGTGTCGGCGCTCTCCGAGCCTGAGCCCGTGAAGAACACATGATTCAGACCGGTGGGTAAATAATCCCGGAGGCGGTGAGCCAGCTCAAAGGCCTTGGGGTGCCCGAACTGGAATGCCGGCGCGTAGTCCAGCTGGCCCATCTGCCGGGTGACTGCCTCGTTGATCTCTTTGCGGTTGTGGCCGGCCCCGCATGTCCACAACCCCGAGGCGCCGTCGAAGACACGACGTCCGTCGCTGTCCGTGAAATACGCGCCTTCCGCGCCGACGATCATACGCGGCTCGGACTTGAACCGGCGATTGCCCGTAAACGGCATCCAGTAGGCGTCAAGCTGTTCGGCGGATAGGCCGAAGCCGGTCTGATTCTGAAAGTTGGTCAAAACGTCACCGTGGTTGGTATTGGGATTTCCAGCCTTGCCAAAACAACAAAGGCACAGGATCGAACATTATCTTCTGCGAGCTACTGCATCAGCGAGCACGCAAAGGAGTTCGAACATCATGGTTGCGCCTGTGAGCGCGGTGAGGCCAGAGCTGTCGAAGGGCGGAGAGACTTCCATGACATCGCCGCCTATCAGGTTCAGTCCGCGCAGACCGCGGAGCATCGTCTGCGCGTCCACGGTAGAGAAGCCGCCGATTTCGGGTGTGCCCGTGCCCGGTGCGTAGATGGGGTCGAGGGAGTCCACGTCGAAAGTCACGTAGGTTGGCGCATCACCGATGATCCTGTGGACTTCGCCGAGAACGCCGCGCGGCCCGAGATCGAAAAACTCCTCGATCTCGATCACGCGCACACCCTGTTCCAGCGCCCAGTCCAGATCGCTAGCGTCGTACATGGAGCCACGAATCCCGATCTGTATGACCCGGTTCGGTTCCAGCAAACCCTCCTCGATGGCACGCCGGAATGGTGTGCCATGGGTATAGGGATTGTTGCCGAAATAGGTGTCGTTGGTGTCGGAGTGGGCATCGAACTGCACCATGGCCACCGGCCGTTCCCGGGCGATGCCGCGCAGGATCGGGAGTGAGCCCAGATGGTCGCCACCGGCAGTGAGTGGCACGGCGCCCGCCTCATGGATGCAGCGATAGTGGTTCGTTACCCATTCAAGGGTCTGCTGCAGGTCGATGGGGTTGACCGGGGCGTCACCCAGGTCGGCCACACGGCAAAGATCGTAGGGGGACACGCGGCTGGCCTGATGAACGGCGCGCATGAGTGTGGACTGGCTGCGTATCTCCCGTGGCCCGTGCCGCTGGCCCACGCGGTTGGTGGAACCGCTGTCCCACGGCAGGCCCAGTAAGGCGATGTCGACCCGAGTTGGATCCTCGATCTGCGGCAGGCGCATGAACGTTGAGCGGCCGGCATAACGGGGCACGTCGCTGCCGCCCAGGGGGCGAAACTCGTTCTCATCGGAGTGCATGGAGTCGTTACTCACTGGTTGGCAAGCCGCAGGGCCGTGGCGGCGATGAGGCGCGCGCCGGCCAGCGCATCCCGGGGCGTGATGTTCTCCGCCGGGTGATGACTGACCCCGTTCTCGCAGGGGATGAACACCATGCCTGTGGGGCAGTGTCCCGCCAGGTGAATTGCGTCATGGAACGCGCCGGAGACCAGCCGCGGCGCGTCGATGTTCAACTCGCTGGCGGCGGCCTCCATGGTCTCCACCACGGACGACGGGAAATCCACCGGGTCGATGCGGGAGAGGTGCTCAAGCGTCACGTGACAACCCGCCCACTGCTCAGCAGCCAGCCCCTTGAAACGCGCGTCCAGGGCATCCAGGGTCGCGCCCTCGGGATGGCGCAGGTCGACAGTGAATACCACCTGATCGGGAATCGTGTTCACCGAGCCCGGATGCACCTGAAACCGACCCACCGTGAAGCGGACGCGGTCGTCTGGATCGCGACAAACCTCCCGCAGGGCCATGGTCAGCGCGCAGGCGGCCTCCAGCGCATCAGCGCGGGCAGCCCGAGGCGTGGTTCCGGCGTGATCGGCACGGCCGTTCACGGTCATGCGGTACCAGTTCACCCCCTGGATGCCGGTGACCACCCCGGCGGAATGGCCCCCGCGCTCCAGCACCGGCCCCTGCTCGATATGGGCCTCCAGGAACGCATGAATCGGCGTGCCGAACTCGACACGCGGCACGTCCATGGTGTCCAGCCGTGCCAGACAGGCGTCCACGGCGTCGCCAAAGGTGACGCCGTGATCGTCTTCGAGCGCGCGCGTGGCCTCGAGGGTGCGCGCGCCGCTGAAGTATGCCGAACCTGAAGTACCGGGTGCGAAGCGCACCCCCTCTTCGTTGGTCCACGACACCACTTCCACAGGCCGGCGCGTGGAGGCCTCGCACTGGTGCAACGCTTTCAACATCTGCAGGCCGGCGAGCACGCCGAAGGCACCGTCGTAGACACCCCCCGCGGGCTGACTATCCAGATGGCTCCCCACCACCACCGGCTCAAGGTCGGGCTCCAGACCCGGCCGGTGCAGAAAGACGTTGGCGGCGCCGTCCACCCGCGCAGTGCAACCAAGGCGTTTGCCCTGCTCAATGAGCCAGATGCGCGCTTCCACGTCGTTTGCGTCCAGCGTAAGCCTGCCGACGCCACCGTCATCGCGCCGGCCATAGACGGCGAGGTCGTGCAGATCCCGCCACAGATCGTCACCGTCCATCGCCTTGATGACGGAGTGTGTCGTGTTATTGCTCATCGCGGGCCCCATTCATGAACACGCCTTAGCCGTCGTGTACCTCGAAATGGACTTCCACCGGTACGCACTCGCGCCCATTGATAGGAATAATGTCCTGGGGACAGGCGGACATAGCGACAATACAGTCCATCTCCGCTTTCAGATCCACATAGTCTCCGGGGTTGGCCACTGGGGCTTCCCACTCGATGCCCATGCGTTGGTTCACGGGAATGTTCATCCAGATATTGAAGGGCTGCGGAACCTCGTTGACCGGCGTCTTTATGGCCTGCATGGCCAGACGCAGGTTATCCGAGCAATTGTCGTGATAATCCTCCACACCCAGGGTCATGTAACGGTACAGGTCGCAGGCGGCGATCAGCGTGTCGTGCACGCCCGGGGACGAGTCGGCGGTGAGCGTCATCATCGGGCGGCGCCGATTGCTGAGCAGCGGATCACCTACTTTCGGAATGAGTCCGTCGATCCAGGCACGGGCATGCTCCATGGAAATGAACTCATTGATGTTGGCGGTGCTGAACGCCCAGGTGTCGCACACCTGGGTGCCATGGGTGTTGATGATGCGGATGGTCTGTCCGGCCTTCAGCCGCACTGCTCGGCCGCAGCGGGCCGGCACGGCGTAACGCTCACCCAGGCTCGGGGTGCCGTCAGGCGAAATCGGATTGTGCAGGGAGGCGTTCTCTCCACATGGTTCGCCATTGTTCGTGGGGTGTGTGGCAATGCGCGCGTGATCGAAAGTCATGGGCTTTTCCTAGTCGGTTAAATTTAGATGCTGCGCTCTCGCCAAGTCGTCAGGAACTGCTGCAACCTGGAACTTTGCGGGTCTTGGAACAGGGATTTCGGCTCTCCGGATTCGACGACGCGACCGGCGTCCATAAACACCACGCGATCGGCGACGTGTGCAGCGAAGCCCATTTCGTGGGTGACAATCACCATGGTCATGCCATCGCTCGCGAGTTGTTTCATGACCTCAAGCACTTCGCCCACCAGTTCCGGGTCAAGTGCCGATGTGGGCTCGTCAAAGAACATGACTTGGGGCTCCATGGCCAGCGCCCGAGCAATGGCCACCCGCTGTTTCTGCCCCCCGGAGAGCTGCTCTGGATACTTGTTTGCCTGGGCCGAGAGGCCCACGCGCTCAAGCATGGCCAGACCTTCTTGATGCGCTTGCTTCCGGCTCAAACCACCTACCTGGCGGGGTGCTTCGGTTACGTTGCTCAGCGCGGTGAGGTGCGGCCATAGATGAAAATGCTGGAAAACCATGCCGACAGGCCGGCGAACGCGGTCAACGGCTCGGTTGCTTGCGCGCACCCGTTTGCCGCCGCCATCCGAGTAGCCCAGAAGCTGACCGTTGATACGCACGTCACCGTGGTCGTAGGGTTCCAGGAACGCTAGACAGCGCAGCAGTGTCGATTTTCCGGAACCGGACGGTCCGATTACGCAGACCACCTCCGACTCGGCCACTTGGAAGTCGATGTCCATCAGCACACTCGTGTTGCCGAAGGCCTTACTCATGCCGTTCGCCTCGACCACATAACTCCGTTCTGCCTGCGCGCCCGCTTTGTCAGCCGCTCGCATGATTCGTACCTCGCTCGGGAACAGTGTTCAGGCGGCGCTCCAGGTAATAGCCACCGCGTGCGATGAGTTCGATGATCAGCCAGTACAGGAGCGCGACCGCCACGTAAGGCTCGATCACTACAAAGGTCTGGTTGACGATATCCGTCGCGTTCTTGGTGAGATCATTCACAGAGATCACGGAAAGCAGCGCGGACTCCTTGACCAGAATGACGAGTTGATTGGTGCCGGGTGGCACGATGAGCCGGAGCATCTGCGGAATTTCGATGCGAATCCGGCTTCTGAGCCGGGAAATACCGAGCATTCGCGCTGCTTCTAGCTGCCCGGCCGGCACGGACTGGAAACCGCTACGAAAGATCTCTGCGAAGTACCCTGCGCCATAGAAACCGATTCCCAACACCCCGGCTGTTGCCGCATCCAGGCGCAAGCCAAAGCTGGGGCCGCCGTAGTAGAGCAGGAAAAGGATCACCAGCAGAGGCACGCCGCGTGCCACCTCCACGTAAGAGGCGACGAACCAGCCGAACAGCTTGGGGAGGGCCAAGCGCAATGTGGCGAGGATCAGGCCCACGGACAGCGCGAGCATGCACCCCAGAAAACAAATCCAGACTGTATTCCACAGTCCCTCGAGAATCAGGTCGTGATAGTCGATGAGCAGCTGAAAGTCGATCATCCCGAGCTCCTCAATCCGCCGCGAGGCCGCCGCGCTGGCGACGCTCAAGTTGCCGGCTGACCTGTGCCAGCACCAGGTTGACCGCTAGATAGATCGCTCCCGCCGCCAGATAGGTTTCCAGGGGATCAAAGGTCCTCGCCGCGATTTGCTGGCTAACCCGCATGAGTTCGGTTACCGCGATCACTGACACCAACGAGGAGTTCTTGAGGATCGTAATCATCTCGTTTGTCAGTGGCGGCAGAATCAACCGAAACATCTGTGGTACGAGAATGCGCCGGCGGATTGTCCAGCCGTTCATACCCACCATACGTGCGGCCTCGGTCTGCCCCGGGGGGATATGCGCCAGACCACTGCGAAAGATCTCAGCCTGAAAGGCCGTCGTATTCATCGTCAAAGCGATAACGGCGGCGAGCACAGGGGCTACTTCAAGACCGACTTCCGGCAGCAGGTAGTAGACCAGCAGCAGCTGGAGCAGTATGGGTGTGCCGCGCCAAAAACTGCGGTAAACGCCGCAGGGCCACCGCACAATGCGGTACCGGCTCATCAGACCGAAGGCCAGGAGCAACCCCGTGAGCAGACCGACACCGATCGCGGACAGCGACACGATGAGCGTCGTCATCAGCCCCTGAAACAAAACGCCGTGGTAACCGAGAAGTATGTCGAGCATGGACTAACTCGCGAAGGCGGGTTGGGCCGGTCATCGGCTGTCCAATGACCGGCCGTGCTGTTGCTTACTCCGGAGGCTCCGGCAGTTCCATTGGCAGATCCATCTCGCCGCCGAACCACTCTTCTTGAAGCTCTGCCAGCGTGCCGTCTTCGTTCAGGCGCTGAATCTGCTCATCCATAAACGCGTTCAGGCTCTCACTCGCCTCGTCACGCCGGCCCGCCCAAGTGAAGTACATGGGGTCACCAAACGTTTCAGCGACTGCGAAGACGTCCGGCCGGGTGCGCTCGGCTTCCAGCAGATTGGGAAGACTGTTCACGACAGCGTCTAGGCGGCCTGCGCCGAGGTCAGCATAGGCTTCATCGAAGTCGGTATAGGTATTGATATCCGCGACCGGTGTGCCCTCGGCCTCCAGTTTCTCCGCCTGGATTTCCAGGGCTTCCAGCTGAGCGGAACCCGACTGTGTGCCAACAACCTTGCCGCCAAGATCATCCGCAGACTGAATGCTGTCGTCATCGGCGCGCCGCAGGATGGCCATCGTCGCATCCGCGATCGGGGGGCTCAGGTGATAGCGTTCCGCGCGCTCTTTGGTCGCCGTCACCGAGGTGACCACGTAATCGAAGCGCGCACGCTCCAGGCCGGGGAGAATGCCCTGCCAGGGGAGGTCCATGCGGATTATCTCGACATCGGGCAGTTCCTCCATGACGTGCACCATCATGTCGGCGGAGTAACCCACGATTTCGCCATCCTCCACGAACTCGAAGGGCGGAAACCGCGCCTCCGTGCCCGCGGTGAACTGGCCTTGCGCCTTGATCTCCTCCAGCAACTCTGCATGCGAGGTCGACAAGGCAAAAGTGGTTGCCATGGCAACTGCGGTGACGGTGGCTGTAACTCGTTTGCGGTGGGTAAGCACCATTGTCTGCACCTCCGGTTGAATGCGGGCCGCCGTAATCGCTGAACCCGTCACATATCAGATAACCACTTTCGTCTCGACGATAAAACTGATATTTTCTGATGCTTACCGCCATTTTTTTGAAGTAACACGCACCATTATGGAGCATGGATGAAGCCGTCATCCGCGGATCTGAAGAATCTGGCGGTCTTCCGGGCGGTCGCCGAGCACCACGGCTACCCTGGCGCCCAGACCGCTCTGAACATGAGCCAGTCGGCCATCAGTTTTCATATCAAGGCGCTGGAGGAACGGGTGGGGTTCCAGATCTGCCGCCGGGGGCGTCAGGGGTTCGAGCTCACGGACCGCGGCCGTGTGGTCTATGACCGAGCCAAGGCCCTGCTGGCACAAGTGGAAGATTTCGACAGCGAAATGGGCGAGTTGCGCAGAACGGCCACAGGCACATTGAGACTCGGCCTGGTGGACAACATGATTTCGGACCGTCACCTGCAAATGGACGAAGTGTTAAGAGAATTCCTGCGTAAGAATCACCGTGCTCGACTGGACATCCGCGTCAATAGCCCGGATGAGTTGGCGCTGGACATCGCCAACGGCGAGTTACAACTGGGTATTCTTCCCGAAATGAGCCAGATGGAAGGCTTTCAGTACAGACGCATCTACACGGAGCTTCACAGCCTTTATTGCGCGGACCGACATCCACTCTTCCAGATACCGGATGCCGACCTGACAATCGACGAGATCGCACGCCACACGTTTGTGGTCCGCCCCTATGCGAACCTGCGCGAACTCCAGCAGTTCCCGGCCGCCCGGGTTGGCGCTCATGCCTCGAACATGGAAGCGCAGGCACTCTTTATCCTCACGGGATATTTCATTGGCACCATGCCGGATCACTTCGCGCAGCAATGGGTGAAGGAGAGGCGGCTGCGCCCGCTCCTGGCTCAGAGCGTGGGCATCCAGTCTCCCTTCTTTGTGGTCACGCGAAGTGAGCGACGACCATCACTGATCGCCCGCAATTTCATCCAAGAGTTGGTAGCCAATTCTTGGGCCCAACTCCATGACGATCATGACCCGAAGGCGTAAGGAGGAGTTCGCTGGGGCCGCTTGCCGAGCTATGGATGCGTTGCACGTCGTGCCGGCGGTGACCCTTATGAAGTTTCCGACCCTAAGCCGCTCGTCGCCTGGTGCATACGAGAGTCCACTGACAGGAGCTGTCCACGACAGCCGGGGAAGTCCAAGGGCTTTTTTGAAGCGTCCGTAAAATCGGGGTAGAGCCCGGAAGCGAATGCCATTCATGAGGCCCACCGCAGTCGCGACACTCCTCGCAAGGGCGTCGGTGAAAACAGATCCGGGCGCATGAAACAGACAGCCTATTCTCAGCGGCTTTGGCCGATGCGCGGACTCCGAAATAGCCGCTTTAAATCTCTGTCACTATCCTGTCAGGGCGTGTTCCGGCGCTTGGTGGTTGGGCCAGTGAGACGGTAATCCCCCCGAAAAATGATCGAGGTGATAAGTGGAATTTTGTACCCTAGCAAGGACAGGAGATTCCACATGCGTAAATCACGGTTCACCGACAGCCAGATCATGGCGGTGCTCAAGCAGGCTGAGGCGGGCGTAAAGGTCCCAGACCTCTGCCGCGAGCACGGCATTAGCAGTGCGACGTTCTATAAGTGGCGCTCTAGGTTTGGCGGCA
>LFIK01004784.1_pt1 | contig 10921 bp, 11 predicted proteins | sample 643401 | NCBI WGS metagenome assembly LFIK01 (sample SAMN03777447, study PRJNA286221) | soda lake metagenome | biome: soda lake; feature: Kulunda steppe; material: water; isolation source: sample T5-Br brine of Lake Tanatar-5 | place: Russia: Kulunda steppe | collected 2010-07
ACAGCCAAATCCATATGCTTTCTGGCTGTCAGCATGCTTCAATTCAAAACATGGTGACTGAAAGACATAACATTGCTTCCAGGCTCATCATCAAAACCTTGAACAAAGGCGATTTTGGAGGAAACATAATTTTCACAGATACTGAAAGTGAAACACGGATGGTTCAACAAAGCCTGGTCTTGCCGGCACATGTAGCCAGCAGGACTTTACTCCAATGGCTTCTACCAAACCTCTCAGCAGACGAACTTCGATCCTGCCCAAGGCCAGATGCTATTTGCATACTACCAGTTGGAACGAAAAATGGCCATCAAAGAAACATACAGGATGTACACCCTTCGCGCTGGGATGTACACCTCATTGAAGTGAAACTTTTTGATGATACACGACCAGAGCAACAACTAGCAAGAGCAACAGCATAATGGATTGAAACACGCCCTTGCACAGCAATGCCACAAAGTAAGCCTACACACCATCCTGATTTGAGTGATGGTTGAACCATCTATGAATGTCATACTGAACTACCCCTCATTACGCTTGGCCTAGACCGGTGTAGAGTAAGGAAACTTACTCTCGATGTAAACACTCATTCTATTCAATACGCAACTAAGATCATAAATACAAGTAGGAGGTTGGAGGACATCAAGGAAAGATCATATGGTTCTTTACAGAACACTCCCGACCTTCTTCCTAGTTTGATGGTGGAGGTTTGCCTGGTGCTTGCACCAGATGTAAATTTCTTCCTTAATTCACGCAAACACTGTTTGGCATGGATTACCTTGTTGGCATAGTCTTTCTTTCTTTCTTTCTCTTTCAAAGATTAAGTTAGCATTGGCTGAGGAGGCTCATGCCAATTCAGGCCAATCTATCTCCTTTTCCTTCAAGGAATCAAGTTGATCGATGAAGGGATTGTCTTGCTGCCTGCGAAGTTTTCTTTTCTTTTCTTTGCAGTGCCATTGGCCAAAACTGGCCGGCTCACTGGCGTGCCTGTTTAAGAAGGAACATTGCAAGTATCAATTTCCGACATCCCTGCAATCGTTGAATGATTTGAGTATCAGTGACTTTATTTGTAACTCGTTCTTGTAAACTTGTGTCTGTGAGAGCCTGGTATGTTGTCCTATCTCTTTCTTACCAACTTAAGAAACAATGCTTACTGTCAATGGTGGGGGGTTGGCATTCAGTATTCGGACCACTACTACTAGTCCGACAAATTGGCAATGTGTCTCCCTTTCCTTCATTGATGCGGGGGGGCACAGTGTTCAACACGGTGTTCAACACGGTGTTCAACCGCCTGTGCAATTCTTTTAAAACAGCTGCGCTTCAAGCAGGGCAGCTGTCATTGAAGATATGATTTCAGACAAGGCACACTTCCCAAGCATGAATAAATTACAATCGTAACAGCATCACTTTAAATTACCCTGTTCCTTTTAGACCCGGGACTAAAATTAATGTGCAGAATGATAAGGGAATAGTATCAACCTTCACATAGCAAGTACACAGATCAGCAGGCATTACTGAACATGCTTCCGCCTACTAGCAGGTACGGGCATGCTGGAAGATAGCTGAAACGATGAATCGTCAACGATGATTGTAATTGGCACTACTTTCTTGCAGCCCAGCAATGACAAGCCTTGCCTTATATGTGTCTCAAGGCATCTGCCATATGATTCAGGTAGGCAGGAGACAAGTGCGTGCCATCTAGCGCCAAGCCAGGTGCCAGGGTGCATCCATCAGGTCCGAGCAAGTGGTCAAAAAAGTCCATGTAATTCAGACGGCCCTGCTCTGCTCCCAGGGAGCGTGCAACAGCAGGCACCTGCACATGAGCAAGGTATGACACACACATCTTTGCACAGCAAACCATGCCATTTCTTTAAGGCGTAATGCACTTATTTTTGGCAGGTGATAACCAGCCACAAACCAATCAGCCTGATGCCCAGGCTGGCGGTTGACCTAAACTTGAAAACTCAGCAAATTTGGTAACCGTGGGCATGCGCAAAACCTGATTCCCGTCATGGCTTTTAGAAGGAAGCAACAAGCCAAGCAGCACCAATTTTCTCAGGCGCATGTTTGCATAGCAATGGATTGATGCAAGCGTGGAAGCATTGCTTGCTTCTCTTAATAATGCCGATGCATGCACATCTTCTGGATCTGCTGCCTCAGCTGGGCCTGTGTATGATACAGAGCGCTCCTGCTGCTGCTGCTGCTGCACACGCAGTGTCATATGTGGTTATGTGCTTGACCTGATTGCATGTTACATATTATAACAGAAATGATCAGCTATCTGCCAAAATACCCCCCTCACTCCTGCCTTGAGCAATGCGGTAGGTCTGACACAGAACATTGCGACTTCCCACACCCTGCCCTATAAATCCTGCTGTTTAACTGTGTCCTTGTGCGAAGTACTCGGACTTCTCCGGGAGTGCTGCAGCAGGAGTATTAGTAGTTAGAGACATGATTGGGGGAGCTCAGACATGGGGAGGCCCCGTTCAGCTAATGGTCCAAGAAGAGATGCTCAGATGCCTAGATGAAAGCCCAGGTAAGCTGAAGAGCACACCATCACATGCATTATATGAACCTGGAAAAAAAAATCATGTGCTGATGGCACATTGACTGCAAGAGCTGTGGATAACATGATATAAGGCCTTGGGTGACTGCATTTTGCCGAGAATGGGGGAAAATTTCAAGAGCCTCTAGTACCCATGTGCAAGCACACCCTTCTCTGACCCCTTGTACAGGAGCATGCTGTCGGTTGATGTGCACAGGATGACGTGGAAGGGCTGAAAAATTGCGAAACAGGTGCTTGGTGGAACTGGAACTGCTGCTGAGGACCGCAGGGCAGCGGCCAAAGGGGAAGGAAGAACGCATGTGCTCCACGAAGCAAGCATATGCGCATATGCTATCACACAGCACTCCCCATAGGGCTACAGCTCAGTCCCAAAGGGTTACCTCAGGGCCACAGCACAGCCCCATGGGTTACCTCAAGGCCACAGGACATTTTCAAAATGGCCACAGGATGGCATACAGATCCCCGCAAGCACACCCAGATCCCCACACAAGATGCTGCAGCACTTCGCTGGCTGCCCTGCGGGCCCCAGCACGGTGTTTTGTGGACCAGGGCGCAGTAAACGCTCAGAGGCTGACATGTGCCTGACAAGGCTTCAGGGTGGCCACAGTGCCTGCCTGCCAAACCAAACAAGCATTACGGTCTGAAAGCCTGGCAACAGCCCATGGCGTGGAGAGCTGTGGATAACATCTGATCTGGCCAACGCAGCAGCCTGCCCTGTACATCAATGAAGGGGCGCCTTGGCAGCACCTGGCAGCGCGCACACCTGGCTTTTCAACCGCTGCATGAAGGCCTTGACAACAGGGCGCGTCTCGTTTAGCACGGGTGGAATTGGATGGATGTACAGCTCAAAGCGCCGGTTCCTGACGAGGTCCACAAGCACTGACAAGTACAAGCTAACGGCTGCGGCTATCGCTGCTTCAAGGTCGGGGTACTGCGGCGTGTGGCAGAGGCACCAGATGAAGGCTGGGGGCATGCCTCGGCTGGGTGCATGTGCCTCAGCCGGGTGCATATGCCTCGGCTGGGTGCATGCCTCAGCTAGGTGCATAGCCTCGGCTAGGTGCATAAGTCTTGGCTGGGTGATGTGAGGGGGGGCAGCTGCATGAGCTCAGTGGGTGTGCGCACCCATCAAATTCAGACTTGTCAACTCGAGCACGCTGTGCGCAGGTTGCATACGTTTGAGTGAGAAAACCACGAGGATGGGCGCAGCAAACCCACGCCACACGCGTTAGTGGCATGGCTGGCTGGTCCCAATGCACACGTGCTCTCCTGCACTGGCACACAGGGCTGCACTGCCATCCATGTCCTGGCAATCACCTCCCCACAAGTCCTCCTGTGTGCACTGCTCCTGCTGGTTGCCTCCAGGCAAATCTGAGGCAGCAGCTAGGGCCTCCGGCAACCGGCAAACCCAACTCATTGCCAACAGGAAATGCTGCCCTCAAACGTCAACCTCCTCCCCTTCTCTTTAAAAACTCCCCGTAGAGCTCGAGCATGCACTGCGCCTATTGTTGTCAACCCTGGCCCATGGTCTGCGCCCCTCACATAGACTGCATACCTTGCGTCTCCGCTCAGCCATACCTTGGACCTCTGCTCAGTTACGAAGGGACCCTCTCAACACAAGCCCAGCGCACCTTGCATTTCCGAACAGCCACCAAGAGCCCCTCCCGGCAGTCAATCTCCCCCAGCAGCATCACCACGGGCGACCCATCAGGCACGTGCGCCAGCACATTGTAGAACTGCGCCTTTGGGTAGAACGTGCTGGCGGGGCGAAGGTGCCAGACCTGCAGGAATGTAGCCGCCCCGCGGGCTGGGTTTGTGGACTGCTGCGGCCCACCAGCAGCTACCCGGCCCCTAGTTGTCAGCCTCAACCTGAGCGCCGCAGTGGCGCAGCGCCTTTGCAGCACTGCCCTCAGGGCAGCTCTCTTTGCTGCCGTAGGTGTGGCATGCCAGTGGTGCCGCGAGCCAGAAGCAGTCCTGTGCAATACATCCTCTACGGCCACACATACAAACACGCTTACACACACACACACTTACGCACACACGCTTATGCACACACACACACACACACACAGACACACTGGCGCCGGCTGACGTTGCAGCGTGGCCTTGATGGGTGCCACTGACTGCGTAGGACAGTACAGGTGCTGGCGAGGACAGACGGCCGTGGGGCTGCTGATACCCCCCAGAGCTTCCTGCCAAGGGGCCAGCGGGCAAAACATTTGTGTGGCACGGGTGGCGCGGCGGGTGCAGTTCAAGCAGCCCCCCTCAACCAGTCCAGCCCGCCTTGCAGTCTGGTACCACGTGTGCCTCGCAGCCAGAGGTGCCTTGCAGCCAGTCACCAGGGGCACCATAGAAGAGCACACTTGTCGCTCCAGACCGCCTTGCAGCAGGTCACCAGTTGCACCACAAGAAATGACGCTGTATTCCATACCAGCGCATCTTGAGGCCAGTCACCAGGTGCCATTGCATGCTAAACAAGTCGACGGCCCAGTCCGCACACCTTGCAGCCAGTCACCAGCAACGGGTGCAGGAGCCTGAGGTGCCCCTTGAGCATGATGGGCCGCCATGCAGCTGCAAATAAGCGCGCAACGCAGAGTTTGATTGAGGGGTTGCGCGTCTGCGAGGGCGCAAAGTGTGATGATGGCGGAGGGGGAAGGGGCCCGTTAAGTGAGGGCACGGCGCAAGGCGTGGTGAAGGGAGGGGTAGGGGGCGCACAAGCACTGCACAGAAAGCTAGGACAAGCTGTCAGGAGGCATGAGACACAGAGCTTGGCAGGCAGCAGCCAAAGACACAGGGCGGAGCTGGCAGGCAGGGGGAGAGGCGGGGCAGACCTGATAGGCAGTGGGAGTCGCCGCACAAGTACAGCGGCTCCAGTCCAGGAAGGGGGCCCTGACGGGCGCGCCCTCCCTCTTGCGCAGGGCCAGCGCCAAGCAGGGCTCCACCCTCTTGTGCACAGCTGCCGCCGCTGCCACCCTGCCTCCTGCCGTCACTACCGTTGTCGCCACTGCCGCTGCCTTGGGGGGATCGCTGCATGCCGCCTCCTGCACAGAGCCCCTCTGCCTCTGTGGCAGTCACCGGGCCTGGGCCCGCGCGGCTGATGCACAGCCCCTGCAGAGCTGCATCAGCCTCTGGCACACCCGCTGCCTCAGCCATGCCTGCATGGGCAGGTTGCGCATCTAGGCATGGGCCCTGTGGGAGCTCTCTCCCCCCTTATGGATTGCTGCTGCTGCTGCTGGCACTGTCGGCCCTGCAGCCTGCCCTGCCGCCCCTGGAGTCTTGCGCAGGAAGGAAAGCAAGCGCCTTGCGCTCTGGGATTGATGGATGCTCTGGGCCTGGACTGGCGCGACCACCGCCCGCCGTGCTCTCATTTCTTTCTACAGCAGCAGCAGGTTATGCAGCTGCAGGAGCAGCAGCAGATTGCACGGCAGCAGGAGATCCTGCAGCGATGTGGCCTGCTTGGGGGGCGGGAAGGCCACCCCAGGGGCATTGGCTGTGGCTTCCAATCGCATGAGAAGGAGACACACTGGGAGGGCCGAGGCAGTGTGATAGGCACGAGCGGCGGCACCCACCAGCGCATGCCTGGCTTGCGTATGGGCATAGGCTCAGCATTGCACACTGACAGGCAGCCAACAGAAGCATCAGCACGCGCTCATCAGGCATGCTCACCAAATGGGCAAGCATGCACGCTCACCAAATGGGCACGCATGCACGCTCACCACATGCGCAAGTGCGCACTCACCATAGGCGCACCATAGGCGCACTCACCACATGCGCAAGTGCGCACTCACCACATGCGCAAGTGCGCACTCACCATAGGCTGGAGGCGGCGCTTCCTGCAGCAACTGCCGCACGCAGTTATAGTAGGCAGCCTCGTTGCGGATGAGGGTGGTGTGCAGGTCGTGCTTGCTTGCGTGCCGCGCAGGCTCCAGTAGAGTGATGAGCCTGTATGCACGGGGCAGTTGGCATGAGCAGGGCTGCTGGTGAGTGCACGAGCAACCCATTTTTGCGCTGCTGGTGAGTGCACGAGCAACCCATTTTTGCGCTGCTGGTGAGAGCACAAGCAACCCATTTTTTGTCTGGGAGGCAGGTGGTGGGAGCGGCACCTGCTGGCAAGCAACTGTGCTGGTACAGCTGCACGTGCATGCGCTGTACGCTTGCTCGCTACATGGCAGGTGCACGTGTGCCATGGCCAGGCAGGGCGTGTGTAGACATGGATGAATGAGATGGACATGGACGAATGCGATGGGCATGGACCATGGACCACGGACCAAGCAGTGTCGTATATGGCGCGGGCTGTATTAGCTGCAGTGCAAGACCGTGGGCACACGGCCTTGCTGGGTAACCCTGGCTGGCAGCAATCAGCCAAAAGCGTTCAATCAAGCCCAACGACCATGGCGACAGCCATGGCCCTGTGACAGCCATGATCCTGTGACAGGCATGGCCCTGTGACAGCCATGATCCTGTGGCAGGCATGGCCCTATGACAGCCATAACCCTGAGACAGCCATGGCCCTGTGATGGCCATGATCTTATGACACCTTGGCCCTGCTGGAGTGCAGGCTCACGAGCATGCACATGTGGACAGCCAGGCATGTGCTCAGGCAAGCACGCCTCCATTTTGCCACAAGCTTTCATGAAGTGGTAAAGCATGACTGTGGGTTGGCGTGTGCTCCATGCTGGTGCCAGCACCTGCCCAGACCACATCCACACAAGCATGAACCCAACCAGGGAGTGGCCGGGGCAGGGGCTCATACGCCCCCAGCTGATGCAGCTAACCCAGCTCTGCCAGACCTTGTACCAGAGCATGATAGAACCCTGCAGCCGTGCGCCCTGGGTGCTAGCACAACATGATTCAGCATCCCAGCAACCCAGCACGCACCGGCTGCCTGCGCAAGCCGGTGCGCAAGTTCCCTACAAAGGCCTTTGCACACCGCGCGTCCAGCCCACAACCGAGTGCAAGCACCCGCGGACATTAACATCACCGAGCAAAAACGTGTGCAACGGGTTTGCTGGTGCAACCTACCTGCTCATGTGTGCGCAAGGTGTGTGCCAATGCTCCTGGACCAGCGCATGCGCATACACAGGATTTGTGCCAGTGCTCCCAGAGCAGCACAAGTGCGTGCACAGGGTGTGTGTGTGCCAATGCTCCTGTAGCAGCACAAGCCGGATCCCCTCCTCACATGGATTCAAGCAAGTCAGGTCCACACTGCTCTTCTCCAACCCCACATATGTACACCTGTGCATCCACAGCCTAGTCCGCGTACCTGGCTGCGCGCCCCAGTGCACCTCCCACATACAGCGCTTTGACGGCAGTGAAGCAGAGGGCTAACATGTCCAGCTGGCTGGGGCTGTACGCCACCTGTGCAGAGCAGCGCACGCGCGTTCACGCTCTCATGGCCATGCACAGCAGCGTTGCGTCATGCGTAGCCGACATGCCAGGCGGAACAAGTGTGCCCCTGTCTTTGCGTGTGTTGTTGTACATGTGTGTGTGTGTGTGTGAGGGCGCACATGCACACATGCGTGTATGTGACGTACTTGTGTACATAACAGCGTGTGTGTGCGGCCAGGCAGCCAACTCATGAGGTGCCAGGGGGGGCCCACGCAGCTGAATTTGCAGTGGCGGTGCAGGGCTGCAGGGCTGTGAGCCGTTGCCAGAAAAAGCAAGGCGCAGGGGCTGGTAGGCACAGTTGCTTAAGGTCATGTATGCTCACATGCTTGCGCGCACCTGTGCTTGCATGCACACATGGTTGCATGCACAGCAAACGGACACCTCATGCCTGCGCTGCGCCTTTCTGCAGCGTGACAGACATCATCCTGCCCCCCATGCGCGGGTCCACACCCAGGCCCCCATGCTGGTCCTCTTGTCGGCTACTGCGCAACTGAGCACACACAAACCGATGCCCGCGCAAGCAGGCAGGCTTCATTCCAAACAAATCCACCAGCTTGAGGCCGGGCCTGCCCAGGCTCCTCATCACACTCCTGGTGGTGCACTCTTGCGAGGCATGGTGTGCACCCTTGCGGCATGAAGTGCATCTTTGCGGCATCACATGCTCGGTGGTGCACTCTTGCGAGGCATTGAGTGCACCCTGCCAATTGCAGGTCATGTGTTGCAAGCTGTGCCGCTGAAAAATACTCTCAATTACTCCCAGCGCTGCGCAGCATGCAGTTTCTTTGTTGCAGCATCACACTGCCCATTCTGCGCTTGTAGCTTTCAGACCACAGCAGCGGACAGGCTTGCCAGGGAGGTGGAGCAAGGCCCTGACACCCAAAACAGGTTTCTTTCGATGCGTGATCAAGCCACTCAGTCTTGTGGTGCAACACCATTAGCACCCGCCTGGCCCGGCGCAGGTGCACTGGCTTGGGGCGCAGGTGGCAAAGGCATCTACCTTGTCAGGTGCTGTATCTACATTGCCGGCAGCAGCTCGGCCCACCTTGTTGGCAGCCGGGCCCTGCTGGTCCGTCATTGCGCCTGCAAGCGCAGGCGGCCCGCATGGCTCAGCGGCCAGCCAGGCTCGCCACGTGGAGGGGTCGCGTGCACTCACCACCGGCAGACCTTCCAGCAGCGCCACCACGGCCTGCACAGCGCACACGGTGGGGCTCGCACTGGGCATAGTCAGTGGAGTCGCGGCATGGTCAATAGAATCGTGGTGGGCACGGTCAATGGAGTCGCGCGGACACGGTTGATGGAATATCGGCGGGCATTGTCAATGGAGTTGCGGCATGGTCAATGGAGCCGCAGCAGGCGCGGTCAATGGAGTTGCGGCTTGCGCTTCACTTGGGGGGGGTGGTGGAGTGGGCTCGAGCTTCTGGGCTTTCTTGTGGCAAAGCCCTGGCTTGCCACGCACAGCGAGGCCTCTAAAAACAAAAGCACGAAGGCACGGTGCGCCCCCAGCCCTGGCACTGCCGCACCGCGGCGCACCTGCAGCAGGCAGCTCCCCTCCACAGCCTGCTTTGGCCAGCACCCAGCAGGCCTGGGCCTGGGCAACTGTTGTGTCCCGACGACAGCAAGAGATGGCTCGCATGCAAACTCCATATACTTGAAAGCTAGAGCTGGATGGCTCGCATGCAGACTCCATATACTTGAAAGCTAGAGCTGGATGGCTTGCATGCAGACTCCATACAAATGAAAGCTAGAGCTGGATGGCTCTCATGCAGGCTCAGCAGCTCAAGGGCTGCAGCCTAAGGCGGCTTCCATGCAGAGTTTGCGCCTTCACCCGGGACAGTTTGCCTGAGGCAAAAATCCCCATTTTGGCCTCTTGACAGCTCTTACACTGGGAGCACCACAGGCCCTCTGCACGAGCCCAACCAAACAGCAACACCCAGGTGGCACATAATACACAGCTGCGCATTACTGTTCCTGGCCACAAGCACGCAGACACACAACACACATTAGCCCACGCCCACGCCCACGCATTCACACACACAAACGCACCACACACACGCACACACATGTGCCCACGCAGGGGCAGCAGCGTACCTCCCAGCGGGTGCCCCCCCCCAGTGCTAGGGAGCTGGCTGTGGGTCCTGCGGCCTCCACGCGGTGCAGGAATTGGGCCACCGAGGACACCACGCCTCCCAGATCATGGGTCAGCTCCAGGGCATGGGCGAGGCTGAGGGCGTACCCGGGGTGCAGGGGGTCAAGCGCCAAAGCCTGTGCAAGAGCAAAACATGATGGGCCTGGGTGCGGCAGGATGGTGGGTAAGGTTGTACGCGGGCAGCAGACCAGCACCATTTGGTGTTCAGCACATAGGCTGGGTGCCCAAGCGCCTGCAACTTAAGCTCTGTCTGCAGACTCAAGCTGTTTGGACGCACAGCCTGCCTGGAGGCACAGCCTGCCTGCAGACACCTCTTGGTGCTCTCAAGCCCCCCATGCGGCACACAGCTGCCCTGCAACCACTGCCATAAAGCAGGGCACCCAGGTGCTGACCTGCACACATGCAATCCACGAGCCCCATGCAGCCCGCGAGTTCCAGAGTAGGGGCGTCATGCTCCCCTTCCCCCCACCCCCCTCTCCCCTCAGCGCACCTTCTCAAGCAGCTGCACCACTGGGGCAACCGCCCCATGCTCTTTGATGACAGAGGCCAAGAAGGCAAGGGCAGAGGCATGGCCTGTGCTGGAGGGCTGCGCGCTGGCAGAGGTGGAGCCGCGTATCCCACAACCCTCCAAGGAGAGCTCTGTGTAGAGCGCTTGCAGGCCTCCGGGGGCCTGCAGGCACAGCACATCGAAGAGCGGCAGGGAGCAGGGCAGGCAGCGCTGCTGGGTGGCTCCGTTTGTGCCCTGAGCAGGTGCAGGGATAAAGGAGGGGGAGAGAGAGAGAGAGAGAGAGAGAGAGAGAGAGAGAGAGAGAGGATGGAAAAGTGAG
>LFIK01004785.1_pt1 | contig 10921 bp, 7 predicted proteins | sample 643401 | NCBI WGS metagenome assembly LFIK01 (sample SAMN03777447, study PRJNA286221) | soda lake metagenome | biome: soda lake; feature: Kulunda steppe; material: water; isolation source: sample T5-Br brine of Lake Tanatar-5 | place: Russia: Kulunda steppe | collected 2010-07
CGCAGCCGTCGTTGGACGCGTTGCGACGCACGTTTTCGCACGCCAGGTCCACGTCCATGCCGCAGCCAGGAGGAGCGTGGGCACCGCCTGGCGCATCACGAGCGAGCCAGGTGCTTTCGGACGTTGCCAGGTCTGTTCTGGCAGCTGGTTCCACCGCGGTGCGTCCGCCATCGCCATCGCAAACGCGGACGTGCGCCGAAGATGGACGTGCACGTGCACGTGAATGGACACCAACGGCGCCAAGCTCGTCCCTTCATTCAAATCCAATCCACCGGAGGTAGGACACACCGATGGCAAACAAACCACGTGTCCTTGGCATTAAGCCAATGTAAGACACGTTCACGAGCATGCAAATGCGAAGCAGCGTATGAGGGAGTGGAATTGGCGTGGGAATTGGACACAAGAGTCCAAGTCGACGAGCACGAGGACGGACGCAAAGAGTCGCGTGCGGCCACGCAAGCAAGCGACGGTGATGAATCCCTCGTGCAAGTTGCTCTTCCGAAATCTACGCAGGATTCGTGACAAGGCACCGTGTGCATGTGGCTTTGCAAAGCCAAATGCTCAAGTTGTGATGCTCGTTACCCAAGACAATGCCCGACCATGCAAGTCATGCGCCCGACTTCCACATGCGAGGTAAACGCACATCTATTCAACTCAAGTGCTTGTGCTTTGAGGTTCCTTGAAAGCTTCCATCATCGTCGCACGCACGTATGGAGCGATTCGTAGCCACGATTCCCTTGCAGTGTTTTGCTTTCGTGGGTTCGTGGCCTCTCAAACGTAGGTTATCAAACGAAAGAAAGAAGATTCCACATGCGATCGGGCGTTGCAAGCAACGATGCCTTCACGCATTGGTGTTGGACGGGGCTCGTTATTGCGCCCTATCCTTCTTTCCATGGCTCATTCTCGTATGGTGTAATCAATTGTGATTGGCTCGAGGCCTCGCAAGAGAGAATTTCCTTTCCTTGGATCCAGGAATTGAGGTTCGTCCATCTTTGGGGGTCTCTTTCGGCCGTGTGGATGCACACGAACCGCATTCGTTTCCTCCTATTCTAGCATAGGAACATGCTCCGACGTCATCCATGTTGGGTCGGTGGATCCGTCTCGCAACACCCACAGAGTCGCACCCTCCTCGTGGGTATGCATTGCAACGTCTTCCAGAGCCGCACGACCACGTCTCTCACGCATCCCATCCTTCTCCATCACGCACCAAGCTGCTTCGTTGCAAGCGTCCATGGCCTGATCACTCCTGTCCCTCTGCCGAAGTTAAGCGTCGAGTTAACCAAAAGGGAGTGCCACGGTTTCGTGGACCGACGTCGGTCGCATCGTCCATTTCGAGGCGCTGCACGTGTTGTTGCACGTCGTCGTGGTCTGCAATCGATCCTGCTGCATCGAATTGCGAAGGAAGAGTTAGGCAAACAACGTATCTCGAGGTGGTTGTCGTCCGAAACCGCTCCTCGAGAGGTGCGTGAGGCGTCGACGGCGAAACGACGGAGGATGTGGACGGATGGGAGGGAAGCGAGGTTGCTGCAGACTTCCTTTTCCAAGAAGAAAGGGACAGAAACATGCGATTCGGAAACAAAAGATGGAGTGGAAGGCATGCTGCGAAGCATCGAACGTGGAACATACGTGGATGCTGTGCGGGTAGGTGTCGTGGAAGTGCTCCCGGCGCCGCCAGGCGACTCGCTCGAGCGATTCTTTCTACACGTGGATAGACATCTCCAACAGATGGACGTGCAAGGAATGGATGAACAAAGTGCCAAAGACGAGAGACTCAAGGTGATTGCGCTGGCCGTCGCTTCTCTCTATTTGTTCGTGCAAATCAACGTCACAGGACCGACGCTTGGAGGCACAATGCCAGAGTACGTCCGCGACCTCTCTGAAGTGGAGGTCAACGCAACCGAAGAGGATAGAAAGCAAGATAGAAAGTGGCTGAGGGAACAGATGTGTGTGGACGGGGAAGAGCTGGTGGGAAAAATAGAAGGCCTGCAATACCTCATGCTGGCACAGGTGCTACTCGTTCGGCAGTGGAACGAGGATGGCAAAGGCAATGTGGATTTCCGCCCCAGAGAAAGCCTCCAACTTTCAAGCATCCATTGGTGGGCAGCCCGTTGCCTCTTTGTGGGACAGAAGCTTCTCAGTCGAGGAGCAGCTTCTTACAAGGAGACGATTCTTTCTTGTTTTCAGCACACAGCGGACGGGCTTCTCCATGCCTTTGAAGAGAACCACAGTGGAAATTTCCATGGGATGGCCATGGCTGTGAAGCTTGAACTGATACAGGCTTACAAATTTTATGGAATGGTTAGCGCTGCTGATGCTCTCTTGGGAGAAGTTACGAGAAACTTGGGCTTGAAGATTGATGTCACAGGAATGATGGGCAGGCGGACGCTCCACCAAGAGGAGTCCAAGGCGCAGCTAGTTGTTTCAACACAGCGAATCCATTCGAATGACGCAAGTGAAGGGAGCATCAGCGAGGGCGAGGATGAGCAGCCCTTTACATTGTCTGGTGGTGGTGCCGCAGATGAAAATTGCAACGTATACGAGATTCCTCAACTCGACGCGGAGGTTCCCACGACAAAGCTCTCCTCTCTGGAGCAGGTGGTCCTCTTAGAACATGGCCTCTTAATCAAAAGCAAAATGGCAAAAGACGAACTGCAAGACTGGGAAATTTCTCCGTATCTGGACGCAGTGGATTCCCACAAGCCTTCGCGTTTGGCCATACGCGTGCTATGCGAATTGCAGAGGGCAAGGCATGAGAGCAGTAGGGGTCGCACTCGCGAAAGAGCTCTTGCACGCCTTGGGCAGTTGGAAGAAGCTCTGAGAACAGATAAGGTGGGACCTGAAGTTCGGATGCGATATTCATTTTCTCTGTCCCTTCCCCTGTTGCTCCATGTCCAACAAGAACTGGCTCAAGCGTACGTGGCATCAGGGCTAATGCATGATGCAATGAAGATATTTGAATCCCTGGAACTCTGGAACAGCCTAATTACATGCTATGCTCTCCTCGGAAAGAAGGCCCAGTGTGAAGCACTCATAAAAGAGAGGCTGGAGGAGGAACCAGATAATCCACAACTTTGGTGTACGCTTGGGGATATCACAATGAACCTCAGCTTCTATCAGATTGCCTGGGAGAGGTCAGAACACAGGAGTGTACGTTCCCAGCGTTCTCTTGCTCGTTCCGCTTTGAGGAATGCTGATTATGAGAATGCAAGCGAGCACTTTGAGAAGGCTCTTCAATTGAATCCTATTGCAGCAGATGATTGGTTTTCGCTAGGATACGCCTATCTTAAGTTGGGATTTGAGGATAAGGCGCTTTCGGCATTTTCTCGCTGCACGCAGCTCGACCCTGAGCAGGGTGAGGCGTGGAACAACGTAGCAGCCCTTAACATCAGGAAGAATAGGTACAAGGAGGCTTTTGTAGCGCTGACGGAGGCACTGAAACAGAAACGAAGCAACTGGCAGACCTGGTCAAATTATACCCAAGTAGCAGCTAAGCTTGGTAACTGGATGCAGGTTGTCTCGGCCACTTTTCAGTTGCTCGAGCTGACAGATGGGAAGGTCTTTCCAGCCGAGTCGATCGACAAGCTACTGGAAGCCTTACAAGGAACACATGGAGCGGGTAGTATTGGAGCGTCCGAGAGGGAAAAGCTCCTGGAAGGTTTAGGAAGGATACTCCGAAATGCAGCTGAAAAAGGAAGTGGGGGTATAACCCTTTGGCGAATCTCCGCGAAATACCACGAGATCTGCGGCGACACAGAATCATCGAGGGATTGCCTTGTCAAGTACATAAGGGGCATACAGTCCAGCAATTGGACCGCCAAAGAGGAAGACTTTCAGATGCTGTCCCAAGCTTCTTTGGACTTGTGCAGGAGTTACATCAGTGGCGTTGAATCTGGTGCTGGCAAGAAGGGAGACTTGGCTGCGGCACGCTTGCACCTACGCTCTCTGCTCAAACTTGCAGCTGCAGAATACTCTCATGCCGCAGAATACCAAAGACTTCAGGAAGTCTATGACCAAGTACTCGCAATGGAGGCCGCGTGTTAGTCTTTTCGGGCTCTAATACGTAATTTCTCCCCACTTGGAGGTCGTGGAAGGATTTCGCTTTTCCTACGCACTTGTAGATGCAGGATTCCAAGATTGCATGATGCCATTGAGAGAAGCTTAAACTGTAAGAGGGAATTGTTGGAAGATGTGTACATGGCCATTGATTGCTACACTTGTTGAAGTAATGGCATTGTAGCTTTGCCTGCAATGCAACATAGGCATTGAGGATTTGTAGAGCAGTGACTGAGACACCATACTAAACTGCTGCCAAGTTGCCACTTCCTTTGCCAGGTTTCCAGATTCCTAGTGGAATGCTGCATGCACTTTACGGAGAATCGAAGCAACGTGCTTGGGTAAAGTGAGACAGGAAAGTGTGGGTGTACGCAAAGAGGACATTTTCTACTTGGTGCTGCACGAGAGGCATTGAGCGGCGTTATTGCTGGATAGCATGTAGAGGATGAGTTCTGGTAATTTTCTGTGGTTCGATTGGCTTTTCAAACTCTGCTTGCTGTACCTTGTTCTTCTGCAGTGGGCTACTTGCTTGAAGTTTGGGATGTCCCCGGCATGTCGAGGAAATATTTTGGTTGCGTGGCACCTCTCCTCGTCAAATTTGCGTGAGGCAGGCACGTAAGGATGGATGGTCGTTGAGGCACAGGTGGAGGAAGCGCCCCGTGGTTGGATTGCTTCCCACGCTTTGATCGATCGCCCTGATGTCGATGGCAGGGAGGGATGTCTGTGCATGGTGATGAGTTGTCCATCCAAAAGCAAATAAATTTACGCTTTCCCGATTTGAGGGCATCCTCCCCCACATGTCCAGCCTTCCCATTCACGTTCAGGTAGGTTCCCCACCACCGCTGCAGGTTCTTCTCCCCACCATCTGTGTGGAATGCATGGAGTTCGGGTCCATGTCCAAAAACAAACGAGGACGAAGGGGATCGAACCCTTGACCTTCGGATCCGAAGTCCGACGCGCTATCCACTGCGCTACGCCCCCAATCAAACTGTCCAATCAAACCGAAGACAATCCGGGTCTGTTCCAGCATGACACGGGCTAAACGAGAAAGTTGGAGGTACGTGACAATTTGTAGGTTGGGACCGCGATGAGACGGTGCATGGCGTCCGCGCGCAACTGCAATCGCGACCGAACGAATCCGAGCTGGGCGAACGGGAAGTGCTGTCCAGATTGCTGGTGGTTCGTGCTTGTATGGACGCGTGGATCGAAACGGAACGCTTCAGCCCGCGAGAGGATGCAGACAGGTCGGATTCACACCTCCTGGTCACCGCCGTGCTGCAGAACCAATCGCATCCATCTTGCGTTTTCAACTGGCACGGTGCTCCAAACCGCGTTCCTCGCTCCAGAACGGGCCATTGTAATGCGCTGGCAGTGAAAAGAATGAATGTATTCCATCGAATGGGTGCAAATAGTCTTCTGCAGGACTTTCGTGCGTCCTAGAGGAGGGAATGATTCTTGTACAGGGTGGACAGGGACACCGTCATCATCTCGCAGTTTTCGAATTCTTTGCCTGTCAAGTGTGCAAGCACTCCCCAATGACTCACCAGGACCATGCTGCTCTCCGGCCGCGTCCCTATCCATCGCAACAGCTGCTTCATCCGGCTGTCAAAGATGTGTTCAGGTTCCAGGACAGGAAAGTGGGGTCCGTGTTCCTCGTCGTAGTGCCACCAGTGCTCTTCGTGCAAGTCCACGAATTCCCAGTGCGGTGCTTCTTCCCGGATCTCCCACGGACTCCTCCCAATGTCTGCCGCGTGGTAGATCCTTTCGCTCACGAGTTTGCTGACAATGCGCGGTGCTTGGACCTTCTCGAACACCAGGTCGGCCGTGTGGATGGCTCGTGTGAGCGGCGACGCGACGATGACTTCGGGTGCTGGATTCAGGCCTGCGGCGATTTCCTGCAGTCCTTTGGCCTGTTCGATCCCTGAGCGCGACAGCTTGGTGTCGTAGAGCATGGGATCGACGAAATCCACGCCGTCCCATGCTTTTCCCACCAGGTATTCGTTCATCTCCGTAGTCCCGTGTCGCACCAGATGCAGCGTCTTTTCTGCGAATGCTTTGTTTTTGGCAGACGTCGCGACGTGTCGGTTGGCCATGGCTGCGACCGCACTCCCTCTTCCACGCAGCAGCATACTGGTGGCACCGTCGCACGTGCGCTCGTGTGGGTGGTGCGGGTGTCGTCCACCGCTGCTCGTTTCGATACCGAATCTGTGGGGGAGATCCTGGGCACCCATTGGGAATCTCTTCGATTCCAAAGGGATCGATGGGAAAACGAAACCGGATGGTGCCATGGTCGAAAGGGATCGAAAGGAACGGGACACAACCGACGTGGATCAACTGGGAGGATCTGCTACCACCACGTGGCGGAGGAGATCCATGGCTTTCTTATTCAATGCGTTCACGGACAGGAATGGACGGTGCATGCAGTCCTGGTGACAAGCATGGAGCTTGTGCATGACCGGAGACAACGCATCCGCACTGTACCCCACGATCTTCGACCAAGAAGGGTCGTTCTCGATGTCCAGAGGGGTGGAAACCAAAGACAAAGATAGCTGCAAGGCCGCCGCAGCCAAAAGCGAAGGCCTGTTGGTGAGCACAAGGACTGTCAGCTGAGAGATATCGAGGAGATACATGCACACCACACGAACCTCCCAAGAACGCAAGCAAAGAGCTTGCAGGTAGGCACCAGCAAAGGCCGTGCTTGTGGGATAGTACAAGCGATAGCCAAGCTCACGCATGATCCCGCGTTCACCCTTGCAAACCTCCTGAACGGACCAACTGGCATCGCATGTGATCGAGGCAAATTCAGCCGCGCTGGTTCGGTTGCTGTCCAAAACTTTTGATGCCACGAAAAGGGCCGTGGTCGCCAGACGTTTCAACTTCCCCGGAAGCGGAGGTTCTGCTTCTTTTTCTGGGTTCCAAGGACAGCGTGCGGGGAGCCCACCACCCGAGCTCAGCATGAGCCCTCCAGGTGGAGTGGTCCAATTTCCCAGGAAACGCTCGATTCCTCGTGAACAGAGATACGCATCCAAGTAGCTCAAGGCCATGTGGCACGTGCTGCGCGTCAAGTGCAGCTGAATTCCACATGCCAGCGCGTACTCCACCATGTGTTGTCGCGTAGCAGGATTGAATTTAAGGCTGTGCTCATCGACGTATAGCGACAGCTTGTGTTTACCTTCCCATGTTCGCTGTCCTCCTCCTACCCAGTAGGCTTTCGTTTCGTCCAATTGGTTTTTCTTCAAGGCCGTGAGTTTTTCGTTGACGTGCACCAGTCTCTTCCCCGGTCGAACACGGAGCGTCGATCCGTCTTCTTCCTTGGCATCTTCGTCCTCGCTGGACGATTGGCTGACCTCGGATTCGCAGCATGTCAGCCACGCCTCCTTTTTTGCGTAAGTTCCCAGGTCCACGGACGCTGTGTTTGAAGGGGTTCGCAGATCTTCCGTCGTCGAGGTCGTGCATGGCGATCGATTCTTCGGCTCCTCTCTTCCATCCTCCTCATTTCTTACATCCACCACCCTCGCATTTCGATCCCAGTTTTCTTTGTCTTCTTCGTTCCAAGCTCTCGTCTTGGACGGTTTCTCCTCCCCTCTCGTGTCGCGTCGCCTTCCTTTCCGCTTGTACACGCCCGTCGTTCCTCCCTCCTCCTCTTCCACGGGACCTCCTGACCATGCCACGCGGTTCGTGGCGTCCCGCAGCACCCCTTCCGAGGTCCGCTCGCTCGCTTGCATGCGAGCACGAAGCGCAGCACGCGCAGCACGCACAGCACGCACAGCACGACACACCAGTGGCGACCTTCGGTTAACCGTCGAGTTAACTCGTTGGGGGGAACGAAGGGAAAGGGCCCCACCGGACCCTCGCCCATCCGAGGGAGGAAAAATGCCTTTCGAAGGGGGAGATGGAAGCATGTGCGCAGAGGATATGGGGAAGGTCAATTCGGGGTCCTCGACGGGCACGGTTCGTGCTCGGGAGGGGTGGACGGGAAGGCCGCGGAGCGGGATCGTCCTCTGCGGGCACGGTTCCACCGAACCCCGTTTCTAGGCATCTCGATCGGTGCGTTTCTCTCTCCAAGAGCACGACCCGCGCAGGAACGCGCCATGCCATCCTCGACGCCCCCCGTTCCTCTTTCCCCCCTTTTACGGGCATTTCCTTCTATTGTTTCTTCCGTTTCGAGCGCATCGCGTCGAGGAAGAGGAGTGCACGACGTGCGTGCGCCGATCGCTCCATTTCGATTTCGATCGTCGTTCGAAGCGCACACGTCGCGTGCGTGGAGCATTTGCAGGCGCAGCACGAGCGACTGGAGCTCGTGCGCGTGGAGATCGGTGTCCTGGCGAAGTCACGGCGAGGATGACGCGGCCGGCGGGCCTGGCACGTGCCTCCGGACGCAGGACGAAGGAAGCGGAGGTGGAGCAAGGGAAACGCACGTCGGCCAGGCTGGAATGGAACGGCGAAGCGGATGGTGAAGGTGGGAGGAGCCTCGGCGTGGGCGACTTCGTTCGTGCGATCACCGAAGCCGGATCGACGGATATCCTGCGGATCGAAGACGTCCGAGGAGACCAACTCCGAGGGACGATCTACTACCAAGCCACCGATCTTCCTCGTGAAGCATTGCCAGAGACCATGGCCGTGGAAGAGCGAGAAGTCGTCGCCTCGGATCGCACTGTGCAAGTCTCCGTGGGCACGATCGTGCGAAAGTGCAACGTGGTGGAGAAGACGCAGATCCGACGCACGCAAAGGGCCACGCGCCAGAGCTGCAAGGATGGCGAAACGATGTACTTCTCGTCCAAGTTCTACTCATTCAGCAGCCAGACCGTGGTGAATGTCGTGGAAGACGAGGGGAACGGTTGCCACAACGCTGGAAGGAAGCGCAAAAGGGCCAGGATGACCGATGGTTCGTCTACGTCTTCGGATCACGGGCACACGTCCAACTCGATGGATTCCTTGGCACCGCGTACCCCGCGAGGATGCGCAGTGTCCGACTTGCTTCGACCTAGCCTAGACATCAATGGCCTAAAAGAACTCGTCCTAGGATCGGAAGAGGAAGAGGAAGAGCTAGCGGAATGGAGCCGAGAGGGACGCGTGCAGAGTAACGGCCTTCGTTTCTGCAGGGTGCGATACCTGGCAGAAGACAAGGAGCGCATGTTGAAAGAGTTGGACGGTTTCTACTCCAGCTTCACTCTCAAGAAAGAGGGAGAGTTGTATGCCTACATGGCCGAAATGACCTCCGGCGGGATGTCCGGAAAAGAGGACTTTGCAGGCTTCCATGTTGCGCTGTTGCGGAATAGTGAAGGTCAGGTCGTCTCGGCTGCGACGTTCCGCGTTTCTGTGGTGCCTGGACCTTTTGGCAGGTTGGCAGAAGTCCCTTTCGTGGCCACGTTTCCCAACTTCAGGAGGTGCGGCTACTGTGCAGATTTGATGAAATGCGTGGAGAGGTGCTGTGCAAGGTTGGGGGCGCATCTGTTGATTCTGCCCACTGTGAATGTTCGACGCAAAAGCGCCACTGCCCAAGAGCTGTGGTGGAGGAAGCATCATGGTTTCGAGCGCTTCAAGAAAATGTCCTGGCAGCAAATGAAGAAATTCTTGACGCTGTATGGGGCTCGCGATGGCGTTGGTCTGGCAGGTAGCAATGTGGTCAAGTTTCCTGACTGTGTTCACCTATGGAAAGAAATTCCACCACTTGGCGGCTGGGACTGCGCAGACAAAGTGGAAGTAGTGACGGTGTAGTGGCATCCGCTGTGGTTGTTCTGGATGGACGGCAAACAGGGGCAAGGGTGTGATCTTCTTGTTCAGTCACCTGCATGACGGGGGAGGAGGTAATCTGGGGTGTTTTTATAGACGGTTGGACGTCTTCGGTAGTAGTAGTGGTATTATTTTGTACCTGGTCTGGCTTCATCGCTTGAATAACACATGCAGTCCGTGGGTAGGGCTGAAACCTTGTAAAAAAAATTCTTTTTGACTCAAGCTCTCGCGTCTCCATCGATGGACCCCTGTGGTGGAGGCAATGAAGCAGGACTGCGGCACAATGTTTCGTGCACGGTTCCTTCCGTCTGATCATTGAAGGAGGACGGAGCATGGTGGAAACGACGCTCGTTTCTCGCGTCCGCTTTGCATGGACTAGAGGCTTCCTGCAAGGGTGTCTCACTAGAGTGCAGATGCTTCTTCTTGGCATCCGCAGGGATGGATGGTATGGATAGCCGTCCCCTCTGACTTGTGTCTTTGTCTTCTCATCCTTCCCTGTGCGAGCAAGCCTGTCGTTTGGTTGCCTGCTGGCCAAGATGGTGTTGCTGCTGGACCACTTCCATCCCTCTGCTATGGAACATCTTGGCCGTACCCTTCGAACTCTCCAATCAACCCAGGAATAGTAAGGCACTTCGTTCCAATCGAAAGGGAGATCTTCGGGACTAATTTAACTTATCCAGGTCCAATTGGGAGACGTGCGACACGTCCAGCTGGGATCGTCGACGACGACATGGCGACGATGCGCGGTGTTTCTGCGTCCATGGCGCGTTCATGGCGGTCCGAAGCGGCACGAAACGCGAGGGTGGGAAGGGTGCGTGGACCAGGACGCGAAGGAAGGAGAGAGAGGTGGGCGAGGACGTGCACACGCGCCCAGGACGGAGATCGACAGGCCGAAGAGCTGGAAGAGAAGCTCGCGGTCGGCAGCCGCAAAAAGGTGCGCTGGATCGTCCATCTGCGATCGCGATGGATCGAAGTCGTAAGCAAGCGTTCGAATGTACGGTGTCTGACCCGTGTCGCTTTCGTTCGCTTGGAAACGCGTCTATCGCCAACCTCCACGACCACGACAGGGAACGGCTGGTGCACGTCGACGTGCAGCACGACCAACCGCACCGCCTCCTTCGAGGGGTCCTTCGCG
>LFIK01004786.1_pt1 | contig 10921 bp, 3 predicted proteins | sample 643401 | NCBI WGS metagenome assembly LFIK01 (sample SAMN03777447, study PRJNA286221) | soda lake metagenome | biome: soda lake; feature: Kulunda steppe; material: water; isolation source: sample T5-Br brine of Lake Tanatar-5 | place: Russia: Kulunda steppe | collected 2010-07
CAATCATCACATACCGCAAAGAGCGCTGAATCACCGAACACCGATCCAGGCCATGAAAGACTGGCAAACCACTCACCCGCAGCTATTCATTCGGCAGGTGCGCAATCATACGGGACCTGACAGCTAGTAATTGATTGGCGCTGGATATTATCTGCGGCCCTGGGCTTGTTTGATCAGGGTGACTCGGATGCCCTATCAGAACTCGGATCAGCGGCCGCATCGCGGAATGTTCAGGATCGACCAATTCTTGTAAAACACCGCTGGCTTGCGCTTGGCTCCCCGCCGAGAATCTCAAATCCGTGAAGATGGTCCTGACCGAAACGAGAGGCGTTGCCATTGGTCGTCGTTTTTAAAGGTAGCGATGGTCTCAGGGGCCAGCAGGTCACTTCCGATGGCGGTGCCATCCAGCGGGATTCCGGCAAGTGTTAGCTCGGCTCCGGTACTGGTGACGGTCATCTTTTGGTGCTGGCCAGTTCGGAGGTGCGCCTGCTCGGGGTAGAGCAGCACGAGCGAACCACAGTCGTAGGCGCTGGCATAGGTCGCCATTTGGTATAGATCCGTCGCGGACAGTGTAGCCATCGGGCCGCGCTCTTTGATGCGCTTCCACTTGGCATCCAGGATGACTAAGGGGCGTCTGGACTCATCCAGCAGGCTGATATCCGGCCTCATCAAGAGTCGACCGCGGCCGCTGTCCTCGTGACCCAGATATCGCCGCGGGCCCTGCTCCATTAGCTTGAGCCCGTGGCGACGCGCCAGCGGACGCAAGCGGCTGGCGGTGTAGCGCTCGAACAGCCGGTTCATATCGAAGAGCAGGCTGAAGGCCTGCTGGCGCCCGGAGCGGGCATCCAAAAACTGGCCGTCCAGAAAAAGGTGGGCCAGCGCCAGCAGCGGGGCGTAGCGGCTCTGCATCCGGTTGAGCTGCTCGGCCGTGGGACCGCGCTCGTGGGGCGCCAGGGTGCCGACCTCGCCGAAGCGCATACGCAGGGCGTGGAGCTGCTGGGCGAGCAGCGGACTGGTGGCGAGGGAGATCACCAGACGCAGCGCAGAGTGCAGGAGCCGGTTGACCTGGATGTCGGCGATCAGCTCACTGTAGCGGCAGGCCAGGCGCTGGGGCTTGAAGAGGTTCTCTCGCTGCTGGCGTACCAGATCGATGCGGCCGCGTACCTGGTCCAGAGTATCGTCGATATCCCGGTAGTCTCGCAGTAGCCCCTGCTGCAGCTGGCGCTCTAGAAGGTGCGCGAAGTGGCGGATGAAGAGATCGAGAAGGGTGGTGCGACTGGTGGCCAGCCCGGCGCCGAGCGTATCGACCGCCTCCAGGTCACCGGCGCAGGCCAGCATGGTCAGCAGGGTATCGCGCTGCTGGGCTTCGGTCTGGTAGGGGGTGAGCTTGGGCAGCACCTCCATCTGAAGGCCATCCACCTGGACCACGCCGCAGAACTGGGTGAACTTGACCCGTCGATGACCCCACTGCAGGCAGCCTGGTGGCAGCACGCTCTCGGCGGCGGCCAGGGCTTCCGCTTCGTGGGATGCCAGTTCACGATCCTCGCCGACCTCCAGCCAGCCGTGCTCAAAGGCGGTGAGCTGCCTCATGCCTCGCCTTCCAGCGACTCGTAGATCTTCCTGATGGCGTCGGCGCTGATCTCGGCGGGCGACTTGACCCGATAGTCGGGGCGCTCTGGCAGCAGGTCGTCGCTGCCTGGGAAGAGGCGGGCCGGGTGGAGTGTCTTGGCCGTGATCAGCTGCTGCTCTACATCTGCCCCTTCGTCGGCTAGCACTTCGTCGGCTAGCACGCGGCGGATCTGTCGCCAGTCGTCGTAGAAGTACTCAGCCAGCATGGGGATGATGTCGTAGACCATCACCCGGCGCAGGGCCTCGAGGTCCTTCACCTCGATGAAGTAGGCGTGGCCGAAGGTCTGGTCGCGGTGGAGCAGGTATCGCAGGCGCAGGTTGATCGCCTCCAGCAGGGCTCGCAGGTTGAGCAACCCTCCTTCACCGTCGGGAATATAGCCATCTCCCTGGCTGCCAGGAATCCTCTTTGGCTCCGGCATCAGCTCCTGGAAGTGGAAGCGTCGGCGCAGGGCGGCATCCATCAGGGCAATGGAGCGGTCGGCGGTGTTCATGGTGGCGTAGATATCGAGGTTCTTGGGCACCCCGAAGCGTTCACCCGAGTAGGGCAGCACCAGCTCGATCCCTTCGACCAGCTGGCCGTCTTCATCCCACCAGGCGCGTTTGTCAGCCTCGATCAGGGTGATCAGCTCGCCGAAGATCCGCGAGATGTTGCCGCGGTTGATCTCGTCGATGAACAGCGCGTAGCGCTGGTGGGGATCCTGGCTGGCCCGTTGGCAGAACGCCTTGAAGAGGCCATCGCGTACCTCATAGCTGATACCGCCGTCCTCGGTGGTCTGCGGGCGAATGCCCTCGACGAAGTCCTCATAGCTGTAGGACTGGTGGAAGGTCACCGTCAGGTGGCGCCTGATGCGGGCGTCGTCGCTGGCAGGGCCCTGCCTGAGCTGAGCGAGTTGCTCGCGCAGCCCCTCGCCGGTCTCTTCCCAGTCCCCGGTGAGCACCCAGTGGCCGCCGGGCTGCTTGTCGAAGATCAGCGGCGGCTGGCGCTTCTCCTGGGCATAGTTAACGGTAGTGGACTCCAGCACCGTATGGATCTGCAGGGCGCCCCAGCAGGTGGCCCGGAGGTTGGGGCTGTTGGGCCGTCCCTGCACCCGAGCCTTGGCCTTGTAGTAGGGGTGGATGAGCAGATCATTGACGGTGGCATTGCCCCCCAGGTCGGCCAGCGCCAGTGCAATGGCTTCCCACCAGGCAGTGTCCGCCAGCTGCTCCTCCAGCCACTCGCCGGTAGGCGCTTTCTTGGCCTCGCTCTCGTAGCGAGGCATCAGGTGCTTCTGGAGATGGTACGTCTTGCCGGTGCCGGGCGGGCCGTAGAAGATCGTGTTGACCGGGCGGGTAATCTGGATGGCCTGCTGTTTGGGAGACTCGGCCTTGGCGGTGGAGACCCTCACCGGGGGTAGCGTTTCCCACAGTTTGCCGATCAGCTTGGCCGAGAGCGACTTGATCTCGATGCCTGACCCCTGGGGTGACCAGTTCTGGTCATCCGTGGTGCCGGCCTGGAGGTCGGCCATGCTGATGTAAGCGTCCGCGCCGGGATCACGCAGGTCGGTTAGCGTGATATCGACGAAACGGGCCGTCTCGCCGTTGGCGGCACGCTCGGCGTCGTAGTGATCATCCTCGTAGGGAGCCGAGGCGATATTGCCCCGGGCAATCAGGCCGCGAGGCTCCTGTCCCACTCGCACCAGGTAGAAGGTGTCGCCCTCGCGAGGCTGAGTGGAGGCGGTACGCCAGGGCAGGGTGACGTTCTCGCCGTTGGCGATCTTCAGGCGGTCGTCCTGATAGCTCTTCCAGGGCCAGTGCTTCGGATTCCACGCCATCAGCCAGGTGCCGGGGGAGGGGCGCCACTGCTCCAGCCAGGGGGTGTCGTAGAAGTCCACCTCGGTGTCGTGCTCCTGCTCCAGTCGTTGGCGCAGGGCCAGCAGTGCCTGGTCGACCTCAGGTTCCGAGAGCTGGCGGAGCCGGTGCTTCGAGAGCCCCTCGAAGGCCCCCAGGATCTTCTCCTTGTCGAGGCTGACAGAGATGTACTCGAAGCTGTCCGGGAAGAGCAGGTAGTTGAGTATGTGTGGCAGCTGACGGATGCCATCGCGGCTCACGGTGGCCATCCAGTCGGCGAAGGCCGAGGGATCTTGAAGCTGGCGCTGCTGTTGATCGGTCGGGAGCGATTTGAAGGCTCGCAGCAGGTCGATCAGAAAGACCAGTTCGCGCCAGCGGTGGGTGTTGAAGCCGGTGCCGGTGCTGCCCACACCGCCAAGGCTTTGATCGTCGAGACAGGGAGCTGACTCGGGGAGGGCCTCGCCGCTCAGCTCCCAGATCTCCATCACCATGCGGCGCTTGGTGTCGGGCTTGATGTTGCTCGAGAAGAGCAGCAGTAGCCAGTTGAGCTCCGCCATCAGCTGGATGGCCTCGGCGGAGCTGTCGGCTAGCTGCAGAGAGAGCTTGTGAACGTAGCTGTCGCCGCCTTCGATGGGGTTCTGGGTGAAGCGGCGGTTCAGCTCCTCGAGGTTGGCAAGCGTCCAGAGCTCCTTGCCACTGAAGAGGCTGCCGTCCTGAAGCAGGCAGGTCTCCTTCCAGCGCTGAGCGGCTGCGAGCAGGTGCGTGGTTTCGTGCTTGTGGCTATAGCGGCTCATGCGCAGGCTTCCTTGTCGCTCGCAAATTCATCGGCCAAGGCATCAAACGCCTCTAGCACCAGGCGCTGGGTCAGGTATTCGCCATGCTCGGCGATCTCTTTGCGCTTGAGTCCTGGAAAGGTGACAGAGGGGTAGTCGGGGCCCATGACGTCGGCTGGGTCGAGAATATAACGCAGCTCGTCGCGGGTAAGGCCGTAGAGGTGGGCGTAGTAGGCGTCGAGTTCGCTGCGCAGCCGGTGGCGGCGTTCAGGATCCCAGCCGAAGGGTGCGCCCTTGTAGCCAAGGTCACGAGCAAAGGGCGCCAGGTCATGACTGGTATAGGTCAGCTCCAGCACCCGCGGGACGATATAGTCGAGAGCCTCTTCGCCGTAGGCCTCTGGAGGCAGTACCGGGAGTTGTTTGACTATAAAGAAATTTAGGTTGCTGCCTCCGATTTTGTTTCTTGTTACAAAGTCGATAGGTAGTGACGACATGTTTGCCTGCAATGTAGCTAATAAGCGGGGGTTGGTTAAACATGGGAATTCTGCAACTGCTAAACTGTTCCCGACAGAGGTAAATGGGAAAACTCCACCAATTAATGTTCGCTCGTCTGTGGCGCGGCAAACTAAACGAAAACCTATTAGGTGATTCGGGCAGCGCTCTGGCAGCAACTGTTCCACCAGGGAAAAGCGATTCTCCCCGTTCTCAAAGCGGCCCAGCCATTTACCCAGCGCTTCTTCCGTCATCGGGTGTGCCTCGGCCAGCTCGCGAGCGGCGAGGCCGGCCTTTGTCTCCTCGGCCTGATCAAAGAGGCTGGCGGTGCTGCCTTGCTTGACGACCTGCTGGCCGAGGAGGCGCGAGGCGTTGTCGGTCTTGCCACGAACCAGCAGCAGGCCAGCGAGCCAGGTGCGCAGAGCCTTCTCCAGCTTGTCGGCGTCCTCCTTCTTTAGGCCCTTGAGCAGGTCCTGGGGCACATCGGCAGTGCGCAGCATTACCTCCCACTCATTGACCCAGTAGCGGGGCAGAGGGGCGAAGTCGGGGTCGGCCTTTTCGGTCTCGGTGGCGTCGCGGATTGTCTCGCCATCGGTATCGTAGGTGGCGAAGCGATGGTCGTAATGGTGGACCATCTTGGCCTCATAGAGTGGCAGGTAGCGTTGGCTGCCAAGGTGAAACTGATTGCCCTCTAGCTGAGAGCCAGCAGTCTCCAGCTTGTCATATTTGATAAACAGGTTACTGGCGGAGGTCATGTTGAATAGCCCCTGCTTGAACGTGACGTTCCAGGGGTTACTGGCCGGCTCTCTCTCGCGAACGAAGACCGGAACACGCTTGTAGATGCCGCGCGTCACCTGAGCATCCATATCGGCGCGGAAAGTCGGCGTAGTCAGGGTGTTGGGGTTGATTCTGAGGAAGTCAGCGGGCTCGAGGTGAATGCGCCGTGATTCATCTCTAAGGTCGGCTTCATTAGTGGCATAGAAGAGTAGTTCAGCAGTCTCAATATCATTGGCTAGCGTTAGCAGGCAGAAATTGAAGCTACGGTGGACTCGGTTGAATAGCCCCTCACTGTTCTCGATATCCAGCAGAGACGCCAGATGTTTGTCTTCGATTAGAGCTTGGAAGTAGAGCTTGTTAAAATCATCTGTGGCGATGCCCCGTTGGACCACGATGCCGGCTCGGGCTTGCTGGCTGTACAGGCTAAGAGCAAGCTCGGCGAACAAAGGATAAAGGTTCAGCTTCCCGTGGGCTGTGAGGGAAAAACGCCCGCTCCCGCGATAGAAGCGATTGGCCCTGGCAAGGGAGAATTTTGCCTGTTCATATTCAGCATAGAGTGTGGGATTGCTTTCCTTCAGTGCCTGGATGGCCTGCTTGCGTGTATCGCCGGCTAGGCCCGCCAAATACGGGTCACGGGCGGCGAAGAACTCCTCTTCCGAGAGCTGTGAGACCTCCCATGGCGGATTGCCCAGCACCACATCGAAGCCTGGTGATTCGCGCTCGAAGACCTCCGGGAATTGCAGGCGCCAATGGAAGAAGCGGTTCTGGTCGGCGCGCAGGCGCACCTCGGCCTCGATCTGTGGGTCGAGCTCGTCGCGGTTGGCAGCCATCAGCGCCTCGTTGGTGACGATGCGCGCCTTGTGGTCTTCGGTCTTGGGAATGAAGAAGGCGGCGGTCCAGAGGTCTTGCAGCAGGCGAGCACGGCGAGCTTCGGGACTCTCCTGGGCCGCCTCCCAGCACTGGCGCTTCTCGGCAATCTCCTCCAGCGACTCCTCCGGGAGCTCCTCCACCGCGGCAAGCTGGCGGGTGTTCATGCGCAGGTCAACGGCCAAAGTATCGGCCATCGCCTTGTTGCGCTTGCGCAGTCCCCTGAGCAACTCGTCGTCCTCACCCTCTAAGGGCTTAAAGGCCTCATTCGGAATGCCACTCCCAAGAACAGCCGGGTCGAAGACACCGATCAGCGCATTGCCGGGCTGGATGTGGCTGTCCAGGAAGGTGAGCGGTTTGCCGGGCTCCAGGGCCTCCATCCACAGCGCGGTGCGGCAGAGCTCCACCGCCATGGGGTTCACGTCTACGCCGAAGATGCAGTGCTGGGCCACCTCGCGCAGGGCGTGCTGGAACTGTTCCGGGGTGGGCTCGTTGTCCTCTGCGTCCAGGCGCGCGATCTCGCGGGCCAGGGTGCGGGTGGCGGCGAGCAGGAAGTGGCCGGAGCCACAGGCCGGGTCGACGATGCGAAGCGCCAGCAGGGCCTGGCGTGGCCTCTCGCGGTGTTCCTCCAGGCGCTGGCGGATCACTGGCTTCAGGGCGGTGTCGATCAGAGACTGTACTAGCACGTCCGGGGTGTAGTAGGAGCCGGTGAGCTTGCGCAGATTGCCGGCGGTGCTGTCGCCGTCGTCGAGGCCCACAAAGCGGAACTGCCACGGGTTCTGGCTGACGGCGGGCACCAGCTCGAGCAGGGCCTCGTAGACGCTGCCCAGCTCCTCGGCGTCCATGTTGGCGTAGTCGGTGGCGACCAGGCCACGGCGGACGTCACTACGATGCCAAGTGAGGGCGCGCATGGCATTGAGCAGCGAGCGGTTGTCGATCAGTGCCACATCCAGGTTGGGGCACTGTTTGGCATCGAAGAGCCCGCCCAGGGCCGGCAGCGCCAGCAGTGGCTGCCCGCCGGCCAGGCCGCTGAGGGTCTGCTGAAGCGTCAGCCAGAGGTCATGATGGCGCGGTTCGAAGCGGTGAGGCTTGCGCCCCGCCTGACGCAGCAGCTCCAGGCTGTAGCCCTCGCGGTAGCGCTCACGGGCCAGCGGGTCGCTACCGGCCGGGTGGAGCAGGTCGCGGGCCTCGGCACGCAGCAGGAAGAGCAGCCGGTAGACCAGGCGCAAGAGCTCTTGATAGTAGGCGTGGGCGTCCAGCTCGCCATCAGTGAAGCGCTGGCGCAGAGCGTCGTTCTCGGGGTGGGCCAGGAAACCATCGCCCAGGGCCTTCAGGGCGTCGGTGACACCCAAGCGCAGCTTGTCGAGCAGGCGCTCGCCTTGTTCCTCAGCCTTCTCCCGCCACTGCTCAAGCCAGCAGGAGGGCTTGCCTTCCAGCTCCTGCGGCTCGAAGCGGCTGGCATGGAGCAGCAGCCATAAACGGCGGAACTCGGGCAGGCGCGCCTCGTTGAACAGACTGGCCAGGTCGATTTCGACGAAGGCCGGCCGGGTCATGGAGGGGTTGTCGCGTAGGATGCGCAGGCGCTGGCCATCACTGACCAAGCCCCAGTGGGCCTCGTCGCTGGCGTTGAGGTACTCCTGCAGCAGCCCTGTGGGGCTGCGTCGGCGGCCTTCCTGGCCGAAGCGCGGCAGTCGCTCGTCCAGGGCACCCCGGCCAGGGGCGCAGAGCACCAATGGTACGGCACCGCCGAAGACGTGATGGGTGACGGGGAAGTGACGCTCGCCGATCACCCGAGCGTGGCCGTCTGCGGTGAGGTCCGTAAAGCCGAACACCTGGGTAAGCAGGTCCTTCATCCAGCGCTGGGCGGTGGCGGTGGGGTCGGCGAGATCCTCGCGCTGGCGCTTAGCGTCGAAGCTGGCCCATTGGGCCTGGGCAATGCGCCAGTAGCGGCCGATCTCGTCGCGTAGCGAAAGCCCTTTGGGGATGGCGTAGTCGCTTGGCTGCTGGCCAGGGAGCTGAAGCGCATCGAGCTGGTTGAGAAGATCGGCGGGCAGCAGCCCACCTTCCAGGCGAAAGAGCGTGTCCTGAGCGGCGTCCCTGCGGTTCATTGATTCAGGCTCCAAGCGTGGGATAGAGTGCGTTCACAGTCCCCGGGCCACTCCTCTCCCAGCTGCCAGGCTGGTGACGAATCCGGGGTTATTTTTCTGGCCCTGGGCCATATCCTTCCCTGCATCAAAACCCTGCCTCCGGCATCAGCACATAGACCCCCAGCACGTCGGCGGGAAGCTGCGGCTTGACCTCGAAGGTGCCGCGGCCGTCACGCTCGGAGTCGCGCACCCGGCGGTGGTCCTGCAGCAGCTTGCGGCCGTGCTCGCGGCCGATCTCGTCCAGTACCTCCTGGTGGCTCACCAGGCGTTCCAGCGCCGTCTGCACGGCACGCTCGCGTACCTCGGGGGAGGTGTTCTGGGTGGCTTCATGGGTGAACCAGTCCACCGCTTCCTGGGTTGCGAGGGCGCGCGGTGGCTGGTTGCCCTCCAGCACGACGGTGACGGCCTCCTCGGCGAGCATCTCACGGCGGTTGCCTTCACGCACCAGGGTGAGATTGGTGCGCAGGCGCAGCAGGGCGACGATCACACGCTGGGAGACAGCAGAGGTCGTCATGGCGCCAGCACGGCGAGCGGGGCGGTCCGCCTCGCTGCCGTTCTCGTCCAGAGCGCGTTCGGCCAGTTCGTCGGCCAGCACGGTGACCAGCGGGTGGCTGCGATGGATGTAGCTGACGCCGCGGGGCAGCGGCAACGCGAAGCCAACGGTGTCCAGGCGCTGGATGCCGTGGCTCTCCAGACGCTCGCGGATGGAGCGGGAGAGCGCGTCCCAGCTCAGGCGCTGATGACCGCCGCGGGTTTCGAGTGGGGCGCGCAGGGCGGCCAGAGCCTGAGTAACGAACCGCTCCACATCTTGCTGGCTGCCGAGCACCTCCTGCATGCGCTGCCACTCCGGCAGCACCGCTTCGGGACGGATGGCCTGCTGGGCGAAGATGGTGCGGTTACGACGAGCCTTCTCGCGGGCGCTTTCCCAGGCGACCTCGACGCGGTTGTCCAGATCCTCGAGGCTTTCTATCGGCTCGTCCAGGGCGAGGCCCATCTGGCTCATGCCACTGCTGGCGCCTCGGGTTAGCAATACGGTCTGCATGATGGCCTGGGTGACGCGGTTCTCGTCTTCCGGCATGGGGACACTGACGCCCAGCGCCTTGCGGATGGCCTCGGCCTTGCGCAGGATCACCCGCAGTACGGCACCATCCACCGGGTTATTGTCCCCGTAGAGCATTAGCGCCTTGACCTTGGGGGAGCGCTGGCCGAAGCGGTCGACGCGACCCTCACGCTGCTCATGACGGGTGGGGTTCCAGGCCATGTCATAGTGGACGACGGCGTCGAAGCCTTCCTGGAGGTTGATGCCCTCAGAGAGGCAGTCGGTGGCCACCAGAATGGGCGATTCGGGATGATCTGCCAGGGCCTCCACCTGCTCTTCGCGCTCGGCCGGGTGAAGCTCCCCGGTGACGCAGGCCACGCGATGCGCCTTGAAGGCCTTCTGCAGCGCCTCCGCCACGTATTGGGCCGTGGCGATATAGCGGCAGAACACTACCGGGCGATGCCCCTCTGCCAGCACGGGCTTGAGCGTGGTGATCAGGTGCTTGAGCTTTGGGTCCTTGGCCGGCCCATGGAGCTTCCCGGCACGCTCGATCAGGCTCTCCAACAGCGGGCGGTCCTCGAGCTGTGCGCCTGGTTCCAAGTCATCCTGGGTGTCGTCGCTGCTGTCGAGGATGGTGCGGCTTGCCTGGTCGTCCAGTTCGGCCTCGCTGACCTGCTGCTTTTCGGCATTGTGGATGCGGTTCTGCAGGGTCCGAACGGCCGCCGCCGGTGAGGAGGAGATGCAGCGCAGCAGCGCCAGGGCAGCCCACCAGTGCAGGCGCTGGCTGAAGTGGTCGAGGGATTCGGCGCGGTCGACCAGCTCACGGGCGTAGTCCACCACATCCTGAAACAGAGCCTGCCATTCGCCCTGCATGCGGTAAGCGGTTTCACCCACCTCGCGGTCGGGGAACTGGGTGTTGTCTCGCCACTCGGCAATGTCCTGGCGGCGGCGCTGAACCATGTGGTGGGCCAGGCGCTGGCGCAGGGGATTGCGGGTGTCGTCGAGCCGCTCGAGCTTGGCGAAGTCAGGATCGAGCAGCCCCAGAAGGTTGCGGAAGGCCTCCTCGTCGCCGCTATGGGGCGTTGCGGTGAGCAGCAGCAAATGGCGGTCGGCATCCTCCGCCAGGCCGCGCAGCAAGGTGTAGCGCTGGTGGCGCGACTGAGCACTGCTCTGCACGCAGGTGTGGGCCTCATCGACGATAACGAAATCCGGACAGCTGTTGAAGAACTCGTCACGGCGACGATCGGACTTTATGTAGTCAAGGCTGACCACGGTGTAGGGGTAGCGCTGGAAGATCGACTCGCTCTGCAGGAGGTCGCGCTCGAGACGAGCAGCGCTGTGGCGGCTGACGATCTCGGGTCTCAGGTGGA
>LFIK01004787.1_pt1 | contig 10920 bp, 10 predicted proteins | sample 643401 | NCBI WGS metagenome assembly LFIK01 (sample SAMN03777447, study PRJNA286221) | soda lake metagenome | biome: soda lake; feature: Kulunda steppe; material: water; isolation source: sample T5-Br brine of Lake Tanatar-5 | place: Russia: Kulunda steppe | collected 2010-07
CAGGCGTTACCCATACAACCACTCAGGTGGTTGGGCTGACAGGGGGATTTCCCCTGGGCAGCGTGCAGGCTAGGGAGTTTCATGTTGGGCTGGGTCACCTGCCACTTTTCTAGTGGATAGTGGGGCTGCGCGCGCCAAAGCCTGTCAGCGTCTCCGCAAGGGTCTGTCAGCAAGTTGCTGGGCGTTACCAGGCAAATGGATGACAGGCCCTTGCGGAGACGCTGACAGGCTTTGGCACACGTGGAGCCAGGTCCCTTTCTGTCCCATGAGTGAATGAGTGGATGAGTGAATGAGTGGAGCCAGGTCCCTTTCTGTCCCACGGGTCGCCCCACACCAAGACGCTAGAGGTATGTCACGCTGTGCCATTCTAGAGGCGACTTAGGGTGCTACACCCACCTGCTGCACCCTACCGCGCGCCCACCCCCCCTCCCTCTCCTGCTCGAATGCACAGGCACGCACCTGCAGACCTGACGGTCAGAAATGTATGCCGCAGGTTGCGCAGGCAGCTCTGCCCCTCCCCGCCCCCAAGGGCCGTGCGGACGCGCACGTCTGGGTAGCCCCAGTTCTGCCCCAGCCGAAGCGCCAGCTGCTGCGCGTCCTCGCCTTGCCTGTCGCCATTCTCACACGCCTGCATGGCTGACTCCACATCCTCGCGCAGCTGTGTGTGCACAGTAGAAGACGTTATGCGCACAAGTCGCTCAGAATAGGGAACCTTGCGCCGCCAGTTACAGCAATTTTTCTTATGTGCGTGTGCATGTGAGTGTGTGTGTTTGTGTGTTAATATGAGCATGAGAACACCACAGCAAACTGCGGCGAACAGAAAGCTTCTGCCTCCAGACTCGCGCATCAGGGCTAAAAGTGCAATTACTACAATGGCTCACACACGTTCTGGATTGGACGAGCATCAGGCTCATTTTTGCGGTTGCCATGCACACCGTTGCTGCCTTCTATTGCTGTTCACGCTTCAGACATCTTGCATGGCTGCCCGCACAGCCGGCATTTGCAGCATGCTTTATTGCACATAGACATTTAAGATACACTGATAGAAGGGCCCTTTACAATCCTGGGGACTTGGGAAGACTTGCAGACTCACACACCATCATCACCCATGCCCGAAAGCCGTCACGGCAGCAAGCATTTGTGCTCGGCAGTGTCAGCGCCAGGCAGCCCAGGTGAGCTACGTTGGTGCACAAATGCAAGTATTTTAACAGCAGCTGATATGCCTGCAGCCAGCCTTGCACACATCCTCTCAGTGTATCCACGCTGGCGGTCAAATGTCTTGCACAACGTGTCAGGCGCTGCTTACCTTCCCCTCCACCTCTGAGCGGGTCTGTAGGCATGCATACAGCAGCTCAATGGTGGCAGCGTCTAGCACCGGGCCCTCGCGATCTACTGTGTCCCCATCGCTACCAGGGTCCATCTGTGGAGAGAGGGGAAATGTCCAAATCTGACTCAGCAAGGTCGTGCTGAGCGTGCGCCTGCAAGCACGCCCCGAAATCCTGCGGCCACGCACCTCAATATCGAAGAGGAGGGAAGGTACCCGTCCGATCCTCCCGCCCAATCCTCGAAAGGTCAAGTCCCTCCGCAGGCGGGAATTCCTCGTATTCTCAATTCGATTGGTGCCCGCTGGAGGAGTGCGCCCTTCTGGGGTATCAACAGCAGATTCACACAACGTTGTTTGACTGGATTGGGGTACGAAACGCGAGAGGCCTCTGACCCGCCCCTCCTCGTCTGGCTGCATCCGTGTCTCTTTCGTCTATTCGATGGATGTAGTTTGAATTTGAAATTTTAATAGTATAATGTGACGAGTGAAAATCTCTCACATTATCATCCAAAATATCTAACGAGCCTAACGAGTCTTTCGGATTACCATTCATTCAAGTAAAGTCTCTGCCCAATGATTGGACAAGCGATGTGACTTCTATTGAACTTCGGACTGCTTACCTGCCAACCGGCTTTGATGCACTGAAAACCTCCAGGGTGAATCCCTGATTTGCCAATTTGCCTGATGATTAGACATTTCTTTAACCTCTCAAAATCCACCTACTGCCTGTCTAGTGTGCAGAACCCTCTCGCCAGGGTGTCACAGGCAGAACGGGATATGACGAAAATAATTAGCACAGCAGCACTCATGTCCCCCTTCAAAGAATAGCTCGTTATGAGATTTGTAGATGGTTCCCATGACTCCAATAAGGATGGTATGTAGGCTCACTTAGTGGGATTGCCGTGCAGGGCTTGTTTAATCAACATTCCGTTCAGTTGCTCTTGCTGGTTGTTGCTCCGGTCGTGTGTCATCACAATATTTGCCTACAACGAGGTGTACATCCCAGCGCAAAGGGTGCATAGCCTGGATGTCTCTTAGGTGGCTATTCTTTGTATCAGCTGGCAGTGTACGAATAGCATCTGGTTCAGAGCAGGATCAAAATTGATCAGCTGAAAGGTTTGGTAGAAGCCATTGGGGTATAGTCCTGTTGGCTACATGTCACATGGCACGGTGCCAACAAGACCAGACTTTGTTGAGCCATCCGGGCTTCACTTCCAATACCTGTGAGAATGATGCTTCCTCCAGATTCACCTTTGGTTTTCTAACCCTAAACACGCCTGATTGATTATATGCCTGGAACTTCCAGTGGAAGCATGTTACAAGACATGATTGTCTTTCAATTTCTAAGTTTTGTTTTGAATTGAAGAATTCTAACAGCCAGCGCTTCGGCAGTCTGGCTGATGACATAACAAGCACGATGAACTAGTGGCTCTACCATAGAGATGGGCTACTTCTGCGTATTAAGACTGCCTGTCCTGAATTCACGACATTCCTTCTCTGTAATGCATTTGTTTGTGTTCCGTTAAGAAATGCCAGTTGTAAGATTTACAGGCGAAAGCAGTCTCTTCCAATGGTTGTTGTAGCCTGAGTTGGTATTAGCATCTCAATTCTGGGAGCTTTTAGTTTTTCCTTAATGTTCTGTAGTGGTGCAAGGCTGTCTGTTGTGTTAAGGCTGGGTAGTCTCACTTTTCTCTTCCACGAGCCAGCATATATAGGAGAAAGGATTGCCGTCATGTGAGGGAGGAAGGAGTGCATCCTCATGCCCTTAGTTATGGAGAGCACGTTTTGCAATGGCATTGGCAAACTCATTTCCTACCACACCAGTCTGACCTTAAATTTCATAAAAGTGAATGGGAGTGTTTGATTTGCTGGTCATGGAGATGATTCGTGCCAGAGCTTGACATGTGCGTGCATCCTAAGTAATTCAAGAAACAAGAGTTGTTTCCGTATCTGAGATAGAGGACAGGCCATTAGTGAAAAAGTTTGGCAGACAGTTCTGCCCTGTTTATGGTATTGCTTACTCCAACTCCTCCAATTTTCATATAGACGGCTGTATTTGTCTGAGGTATAAAGCTGCTCCTGAAGCCAGATTGGGCCAACACGTTGTTGACTTTTTCAAGTCAGGCAGCTACAATCAGTGTAGGCCCACAGGCACCAGTCTGGAACCTTCAGTCTTAGATTCTTGTTTGTGAGCGCTGAGAGGCTGGTAGCTGTCACAGTACGGTAGAAATAGATCTGGGATTCTTTTCGAGGGCTGAGGCCGCATTTTGAGTGGGTGGATGTGGGCTGAACTGACAAATTGCCTTAGGTATGGCACTGGTCAAGGCTTCATTATGCAGGTGGTATGATACCTACCACCTTTGAGTCCTGTCAAACAGCATGTGTTGTGCTTCTTTATTCCATATGGCGATTTCAAGATCCCATCGAGGAGCTGGAGTGCTTGCTTTGTTTCCAATCCAGACTTATTGTCTGCGATCGGTCACTGATGTCTGGGGAATAGTGCCTAAGATTGTACAATGCTCTAGTTGTTCTCTTAGATTCTGCATGTAGGGATTTGCACGGAGGCCCATCAAATCCCAAGTTAGGAAGGAAACTCTTGACAATAGAGATTCGCCAGAGGTCCAAATTTTGGTAGCCGTGCCTCCATTCTGTTCTGACACCTTATGATTGAGCAGCATGCAACACTCGATCGGAACCAGCCCTGATTCAATCCGCCATCAAGGCAACTCTTTACAGGAAACCACCTACACTAGGTCAGTCTAAAGTTCGGTCCTGCCATGCAGCAGAGGAACAACGTGGTACACATACTGAGACGAATGTATCGCACTTGCACAGCAGCACAAAACAAGGGATATAAAAGGAAGCAAAGAAATAATAAGAGAAATGTAGGTCATCACAATGTCAACCTCTCCTCGCATGTGCCACTTGTGCAAGGGTGCAGGAGGACACACCAGCAATACCAAGGAGTGCGCACATAGGCATGTTGACCACTCATCACCTTTGCTTGACCCTGCTCAACAAATACATGCAACTCTGGTCAGGCGCAAGGACACCAAGGAGGAAAGCAAGGAACAACAGCCACGCACATGCACACATTCTCACACATCCACATACACTTGCTGCACCAGCTAACCAAGCTCCTGCATAGTCTCCTGGCGCCTCACCACACCGCCTGCCGCACGTAAGCTGCATACATGCAGCAGCTAATCAGTGCAGCTGGGAGTGGGGCAAGCTGCTTTGCTCAGTACATTGGCCCACATTCCTTGACTCGCTGCGTGCCTAGCTGTGTGTCAAGCTGCTTGACCCCGCGGAGATGTCAACGGCAGGCTTGTGCACACCATTAGCACCGCCGCTGCTGCTGCTGCTGCTGCTGCCCCCCGCGCCGCTGGGCTTACTCCTCTGGGGCGCATGCATGAGCGTGGCGGCGGCCACGGCGGCAGTGGGCTTAGGCACCAGCCACGGCAAGAACACAGCACGGATGCCTTCGGCCCAGATGATGGGAAAGATGATGCGGCTGGCAGCCACCTGCAGAGAGGGGGAAGTGAGCGAGCACATGCAGGCAAGCGTGAGGAATGAGGAAGCGATGCAGCTGGCAGCCACCTGCAGAGAGGGGGAAGTGTGCGAGCACACGCAGGCAAGCGTGAGGAACGAGGAAGACGATGCGGCTGGCAGCCACCTGCAGAGGAGGGATTAAGGGAGCACTCAGACAAGTACGCAGCGTGTGGCGGATGCACGAGGTGCTCTGGTGTTCGGTGGGGGCACTGGCTCGAGGTGGGCAGTGTTGGTGTGGAGTCTGAGGTGTTGGGCACATGGGGTGCAAGGTGGTGCTGGTGCTGGGTGCAAGATGCTGGCACGAGGTGTCGGTGTGTGAGGCGCCGGTGGTGTGAGGTGCAAGGTGCTGGCACTTGATGGGAGGTGCTGGTGTTTGAGATGTCGGTGGTGCAAGGCACTGGTACTGGGTGCAAGACGCTGGTGCGAGGTGCTGGTGGTGAGATGTCGGCGATACGAGGTGGAGGGCGCTGGCACTGCGTGGGAGGTGCTGATGTGGGGTGCTGTTGTGCGAGGCGCTGGTGCAAAATGCGGAAGGGCGTGGCCGGCGTCAGAGCACACGACCACAGCTGGCGTCAGAGCACATGACCACGGCCAGCATCAGTGCACGACCAGGGATGGCCTGAGGAAGCGGCAGCTGTGCTGGCGTGCCGCCTGCCTGGTCCAGGCACACAGCAGTGCTACCGGCATACCAGCAGTGCCGCCTGCCTGGTCCAGGCACACAGCAGTGCTACCGGCATACCTGCCATACCAGCCACAGCAGTGCTACCGCCATACCAGCAGTGCCGCCTGCCTGGTCCAGGCACACAGCAGTGCTACCGGCATACCCGTTATACCAGCCACAGCAGTGCTACCGCCATACCAGCAGTGCCGCCTACCTGGTCCAGGCACACAGCAGTGCTACCACTAGGCATGCAAAGCGGCGGCGTCCAGATGCACTTAACAACAGAGCAGTGCCGCGAGCCAAAGCAGAGCACCTGTCACGACACCCTCGGGAAGGGTGTTTACTAGGACGAACAAGCATACGGCATCACCCCAAAACACGCAGGAGCTGCCACGGAACCAAGCAGGCGCTCACCAGGCTGAACACAAGCATGAGGACCCCATTGGCGTCACCCCAAACATGAGCACAGATGCCCAGCTACACATGCCAGCCGCCAACTCACCAAGAGAAGCAGGCCCAACCACAAGCTGGGCAAGCAGGCCCGGTCACAAGCAAATCAGGCAGGCCTAACCACAAGCAGAGCAAGCAGGCCTAACCACAAGCAAAGCAAGCAGGCCCAACCACGAGCAGGCCCAACTACAAGCAGGGCGAGCAGGTCTAACCACAAGCAGGCAGACTCACCAAGACAAGCAGGCCTAACCACAACCCCTTCAGGGTCGGGCGGGGCTTCAGCAGGCGGCCGACGCCGTACAGCGCGACCTGCAGCGCACAGCACAGCGAGTAACACGTGTGCACTGACTGCACAAACAGCAGAAGGTCAGCTCAGAGTGGCATGGCCGCCGCGTGCGTCACGCAACCAGGTGAGAGGAGGGGCACCAGAACATTTCATTGCCTGGCGGGGTACTGCAAGGCGACTCTTGCGTCCCCATGGAGGATGGGCGATCTGGTTGGCAGGTGGCGAGAGCCTGCTTACAGGGCCATGAGCCTGTGCCTCCACCTGGGCCTGCATGTCTTGGGGTAAGAGAGAGCGCGAATACTCTCGCCTGGGCCTCTGTATGTCCTGCCGCACCCACACCCCCTGCACCACCACTCCCCTCCCGCCTGCCACTGCCGCGTGCCATGCCCGCACCCATCATCATCTAGAGCAGGCGCGGCGCCAACGCAGCACGCGGAGTGTCGGGGGGGCACCACGCCCGGCGTTGCAGGGCCGCACCCACTGTAACACCGTTGTGGCAGCAGGCGCAGGTGCACACACGCGCATGCCCAACTCCTGGTCGTGGCAGCAGAAGGGGCGGGGGGGGAGGACTGGTCCCAACCCTCCTCCACCCGTGAAGCACCCACTGTTCTGCTGGAGTGAGCCTCTGCTACTGCCTGTCTGCCCTTCACGCGGGCGATGTCGCCTTTATCATTATCATTGTACGCACTGTCCCGTCTCCAACCCCAACAGCATCAACAGCACCAGCCCCAACAGCAACGGTAACCCCAACCCCTCCCACAACCCCAACCCCACTTGCGCCATCCCCTACCCCACCAGCAACCACCTGTGCACCAATCCCAGCCCCCCTTGCACCACCCACGCGTTGCCAAGAGGGGGCTGTAGAGTTGCAAGGAGGAGCATGCGATGGAGGGGGGAAAGAGGGTCCGCACACGAGCGCACATGTACCTGCCAACATGCCAACACACGTCATGCAAACAGGTGCCAAACAGCATACAGAGAACAGCAATGACTGCTGGGCTGGGGAGAGGGGGGAAGGGGGAGCCGCACGCACCATAAAGAAGTGCATGACAAGTACGCTCGGCCGCGGGTTGAGGCCCGAAAGCAGGGACACTGGGCCGCTGGAGTAGATGCCGCCCAGCGCGAGGTAGTCAAAGCATGCGCCGCGCATCTCCTCGTGCGCCTTGTCGCCTGCAAGGGTAGGACGGTGCATGCGTGTGCGCTTGTGGTTGGCCACAGGTGAGCCAGACTCAGCCGCCTGCCTGGGGTGCATAAGCCACTAGGATGCGGGCAAGCACCTGCAACCACTCGTATTGGAGGGAAGCCACCCTTTAACCCACCAAACCTGCCACCCTCAGTGGGCAGCGGATCTTCTTGATGGATAGCGGCTCTCACCGAAGCGATTCAGGTACGCGACTTTCCATGGCTGTCGGATTGCCTTATAAAAATACTTATGGGGGATAAAGACCCGGAGTTTGATTCATGGATGAAGTTGGGGGATGATGGCAAGCAACTCTACGTCCAGGGGCGCTGCACACCTGCTGAACTGCTCAAGAATCTTACATCTAGTGGACGAAAGAAATGGGAGAGCAGGTTCGTTGCAGTCATTAAGGAATATTATGGGGGTTTGGTGGTGCTCCTTTGCAAAGAGTGCGAGATAAACCTCAGCCCAGCAAACCCGTTGATGACCCTAGCGCGCCACACGTGCCCCTTGGCAACCTTAGCATAAAAAAGAGGCGAGCAAGAAATGCAGACCCCAGTGAGCAGCTGCAGAGGGAGGAATAGGGGGAAGTGGACGGCATTGGATATCACCAGCAGAAGAATCGCAAGCAGAGCATTCAGGAGCTTGCGGTGACAGCAGCCCAGCTTTAGCAGTTCCACGGATGCTTCATTTCTGGTTGTGCAAGGCAGCAAAGCAGGTCCCATTGCTCTCCGTGGCTGCAAACAAGCTTCTATCAGCACACGCAACGTCAGCTGCAGCGGAGCGGAACTGGTCAGCTTGGGGGCGCATCTCCGCACCACTCCGCAACAGCCTCAGCAATGAGACAGCTGAGAAGATGGTTTATGTCAAGGCAAGCATACCTGCAGCTTGGTACAGCTAGGAACAGCAAAGCTGATTCAGTGATTCTTTTGACATGGAACAAGTGGCCTAGATAGATCAGATCTGACATGGCAAGGCCCCCATTCTGACGTTTCTAGTGATCATGAATTTGGATCCTTGAAAAATGGAAGGTGATATAAGCCAGCCAGAGCGAAGCAAAATGCACAATGAGTGCATTGCCAGAGACGGCTCTGTCAGATAGGCATGCGTCAAATTTAAAATTATATCTTGGCTAGTTGGCCAAGCAGAGCACCACTGAATCATTTTTTTGTATCATGTTTTGCAGAAGAGAGCCTTTTAAAGCATCTTAGCATCCCTCAATTTATTGACCAAATTTCAATTGCATGTAGGCGTCCTGGCACATGTAGCCTGAAACATAGCGCAAAATATCGCTATATTGCTGTATAGCGCTAAGCATTTTTCCATACATACCAGGCCCCCGCACATTGGTACACAATAGGTCTGCGCAAATCTAAGGGCCCAAAAGCACACACACAGCACACACCAGCAGCTCAATACCAAGCACTGGGCTTGTGTATAACAGAGGTAATAGGGCAGCACACACCAGTGGCTCAATACCAAGCACTGGGCTCGTGTGTAACAGAGGTAATAGGGCAGCACACACAAGCACACACACGTGCACACATGCTCACGCACACACACCTTGCACGCATAGGCACATACACATGCACCGCCCGACTGCAAGAGCACATGGGCACACCTGTGTAGCAGAAGACCTTGTACAGCGCATTGGCAAGGGTGTTGATGGTGGCGCTCATGGGCTTGCGCTGTGTGTAGAAGTCTGCCGTGGCTGAAGAGGTGGCCAGCGCATTCTCGAAGCTGCATGCAGCGGGTGTACACATGTGCGCGTTGTGTCATAGTGTGTTGTGTGTATGTGTGCAAGCATGCGTGAGTGGGTACGCGCGTGTGCACGTTAAGGTGTATCGAGTGCTCATGCATGTATGCATGTGTGAATTTGCGTGTATGAGCAAGGGCACTCAGATGTGTATACATGTGCGCGGAGGGTGTGCAAGTGCCCAGCTGGTGCGCAGGAAGCACATGCTTTGTACTCTTGCCCGCACACCATTTGGAGGCAGAGGTGGGCGTGGGAGGGGATGTGAGGGGGCGCGCATGGTGGTGCTCCCACGTATGCTTGCCCGGTGTGCCCAATGGAAGTAGCCCAGCTGTGTGCCTATGGTTGTGCCCATGGTTTCTATGGATGTGCTCAATGCGTTCTTTTGATGCTGCACAATGGAAGCAGCCCAGCCGTGTGCTGCGTTCTAGGGCTGTGCCCCGGTGCCCTTGCATTTCCTCTCACAGCATGCTGCATTTCCTCTCATTCCTCACAGCATGCTGCATTTCCTCTCACAGCATGCTGCATTTCCTCTCACAGCATGCATTTGCTCTCACAGCATGCTTGAGCAGCAGCTGCAGCGTGGGCGAGTGTGGGTGCATGCGTGTGGGTGCGTGCATGCGCTGGCGGGCACCGACGAGGAGCCCTGAGTTGAGCTGAGCTGAGCACTGCTAGCGGCGAGCGGAGCCAGGAACGACCAACGGTGCACCGACAGAGCAGGGGCATGTTAGTGACGTAATTATACCATTTTTGCGGCACTGCTGAATTCTCGGCGGTGCAAACAAGCCGCGGATGAGAGCCAAGGGGATCGGTGGTCAGAGGAATAGAATGCAAGCGCGGGGGAGCCAGTCGATTGCACTCCTGCCCCCGCTATTGCGGCCATTGCGCTGGCGTCAGTACAGGTGTACTTGAGTATAGATGGTGTGCATGCGTGAGGCCATCGCAGCAAAAAGAGGCGGGTGTGCACTCGGGCGTGTGTGCAAGCGCGAAAGTCAAATGCTGGCACGACGAAGCGACCTTCGTGCCATGCAAGCACAATCTGGCTTCCATTGAAATCATGCCAGGCTGATTGTGTGTGTACATGTGTGTGTACATGCGTGTGTATGTGTGTGTATGTGTGTGTCACGAGGCATCAAGTTGGTGTCCGCTGGCGCCCTCCACTCACGTGGGCAGCGGCTGCAGCATGTCCGACAGCAGCTTGCAGTCTGACAGTGCGACGGTCATGCCACCGCCCGTGAGCGGGTGGCGCATGTTGAATGCATCGCCGAGCAGCAAGGCACCTGCGCACGGGAGGGTTATGAGCGGATGGAGGTTTGTTGGCTCAGCGTAATCAGCAACACTCAGACAAAAGACATGCAGAGTAACATATACGCAAGACATACAGAGCAAAGCATGCGCCAGACATGCAGAGCGACGCGCATGGGCAAGACATGCAGAGCGACGCCTGCGCAAGACATGCAGAGCGACGCATGCGCAAGACATGCAGAGCGACGCATGCGCAAGACATGCAGAGCGACGCATGCGCAAGCACACACACGCAGATGCAGCAGCCGCACAGCTCAGGCCTGTAGGGGAGGTGAGGTTGGAGGCACCCACCCGGCTGGTGCAGTGGCTTGGAAGACAGCTGCTTGTTCTGCATGGTACGGATGATGCCGGTGTCGATGGCGCGCAGGAAGGGGCCGCGCAGCTCCTCTGGCACCTGCAGGGGGGTAAG
>LFIK01004789.1_pt1 | contig 10920 bp, 12 predicted proteins | sample 643401 | NCBI WGS metagenome assembly LFIK01 (sample SAMN03777447, study PRJNA286221) | soda lake metagenome | biome: soda lake; feature: Kulunda steppe; material: water; isolation source: sample T5-Br brine of Lake Tanatar-5 | place: Russia: Kulunda steppe | collected 2010-07
CTTTTCAGGAGCTACTGAAAATTGGGAATTGGCCGATTTCTACCTGCATGAAATAGAAGAAACCGTGGAGGACATGATGATGGCCAACCTGGTTAAGAATGACCAGCCCCTCACTCCTCTGCTTGAAGCCCTGCTGGTGCCTGAAATCGAGCAACTGGAAAACGTTGTGGACGACGCCAACGGCGAAACCTTTCTTCGCCACTACGACCTGCTTGTGAACGCCTGCAATGTCTGCCATGCAAACACTGGTTACGGCTATATTCAGATGCAGCGTCCAGAGCGTCCCGCTTTCAGCAATCAGCGCTTTGAGCCCTGAGCTTTGTCCGGGATACCATGGATTCGAGTTTGTGTAAGGATTGTGGGGATGCGCGCTTTGCAGAGGCCCTTGAAACCCAGAGAGGTGTTGATTGTTTCTGTCACACATCCCCGTTTCCATGGTTGTCGCTGGTTTGTAAGTCCCGTGTCGACCATACACCCTGCATCTAGTGAAGATTGAGGCGTCTAAGGGGGGCGAGGAATGACCAGTTTACTGTTTGGATTTTTGACTGCGGTGGGTTTTGGGGCTGGCGATTTTTTTGGAGGCCTTGCTTCCCGGCGTTTGCCGGCGTTGACGGTTGCCCTGTATTCTCAGCTGCTGGCGGCGGTGTTTTTGGTGCTGGCAGCTCTGATCTGGGCGGGCCCGGTTGGGTCGGCGGATGTGTTTTGGGCGGGTGCGGCAGGATTGATGGCCGGTGTGGCCATTGTGCGCTATTACCGTGGGTTGGCCTGTGGGGTGATGGGCTGGGTGGCAGCCTTGGTCGGGATGTTGTCGGCTCTGGTTCCTTTTGTCGTGGGTGTGGCTCTCGGAGAGCGCCCGACCTTGCTGGCCGCTTTCGGGATCTTTACGATCATAAGCTCGCTGATCTTTGTGACCCGGAAACGCGGACGCAAACTTCGCAGTGTGCCGATTGCTGGATTGGCGGATGGTCTCTTTGCTGGCGTCTGTTTCGGCTTTTCTTTTGTGTTCCTTGGCCAGAGTGAAGCGGAAAATCCACTCGGGCCGGTAGCTGTTTTGCTGGCGGCATCGGTGGTGCCGATAGGCTTGATCCAATTGCGGACGTATCAGTGTTGGGGTACGAACCTTGCTTCGGTTGCCCCATTGGTGGCCGCAGGGCTTTGTCAGGGCTTTGCTATGCTGGCCTTTGGCCTCGCTGTTCGTGAAGGGCTGGTTTCGGTCGTTTCCGTCGCCGGGGCGCTTTCTCCCGTGCTGACTGCCCTGTTGGCCCGTTGTTTTCTGGAAGAAGCTCTCAGTCGGCGTCAGGCCATCGGCCTGATGGTGGCAATGGCAGGTATTGTGTTGCTGGTGGTTGGGAGTTGATGAAGTGCAGTATTCTGCGGGGGGGTAGACTAACGATTGAGGCGATCGGTTTGATCAAAATTTTTTGGTGCGACCCAAGCGGTAAACGGAGTCGACTTAAGTGTCCCAAAGGGCATGGTGTCCGACCGATTTCGGTTGTTGCCGGTATGGTCGTCCGCCCCACTCGTCGGCTCGGTGCTTGCGGATTCTGTTCGCTACCTGATGGCCGCCATTGTTGGGCTGTCTTTTGGCATGCTGCTGGGCTTTCGCCCTGAAGGGGGTGTGGTCGGTGTTTTTGCCGGCTTGTTGTTGATGTTGGTGTTTGCTTTCTCCCTGTCATGGGTTTTTACCACCGTGGGGCTATTGATGAAAACGCCCAATTCTGTAATGAATATTGGATTCATGTTGATGTTTCCACTGATATTTATGAGCAACGTGTTTGTAGAACCGGAAACCATGCCCAGGTGGTTGGAATGGTGGGTGAACGTCAATCCGGTTCCGTCCCTAGCCATCGCAATGCGGGCCTTCATGCATGGCACTTTAGCCCGGGGCAGGTGCTTTCCGTGGTGTTGGCCTCCGGGGCATTCACCGTCGTATTTGCCCCCATAACGTTGTATCTTTATCGGAATAAGGGCTGAGCGAAATGACTGGCGCAACGTTCGAAACGCTATCGCTGTTTCGCTACGAACTTTGAAAAACCGAGTAGCAATTGGACCGAACCATAAATTCGACGGGTGAATACGGTTCGCTAACTGGGGACTACAGCCCTGGTTATTGTCGTGATGCGGGACCAGTTTTTGAAATATATGATAAGTTCCGGACTGAAATTTGACATTTGAGGTCGCTGATACTCATTGGTGAGTGTGTCTCAGATAAAAACAAAAACCCCTGAACAAAGGATTCAACTATGTTAGGATGGACACTCACCTTCCTTATAGTAGCTCTAATTGCGGGTGCCGCAGCTGGGATTGCCGGAGCAGTGCGCGGGAGGCGTCCACCCTTGTGAGTGGTTGCTAACTCTTAAAAAATCAAATCACAAAAATAAGTTTATCATGAAAAATAAAGTAATACTAACATCTCTTTTATTGACCTTCAGCGTTGGCTGGGTCGCCTGTTCCGATGACGCCAGCGACGAACCCGCAGACGGCTATGAAGCCGTAGCGTCCCAAGTTCGCGATGCGAGTGAAGAAACGCGTATCTGGTTTTCTGATTCCTGGAGCAGTGTCGCTGAATACAGCTCCGACCAAAGTGATCGATTTGTGGATACGATGGGCAATGCCTATGAACGTGTTAGAGAGCGCGGAGAATCCGTCATTGATGGCAATCAAGATGTTTCGGAAGACGCGGCGGAACGCTTCCGCGAAGCGGGCCGTAACCTGAAGGAACAGTTGGATCGTGCCGGCGAGGCGAGTTCCGATGGTTGGGATGCTGCAAAAAGTGATGTGCAGGATGCCTGGCAGGATCTGCGTGATGCGTATGGCGACTTGGCTGACGATTGAGCCTCGAAATAAATCGACAGAGTTGGCCATACGGGGCTTTAAAGAGCGATGACTATTCAACGGATTATCACCCATCCCGGTGGGGCTCACAAGGATGATTTCCTGGCTTGTTCGGTGCTGTTGGCTTTGTATCCTGTGGCGATTGCTCGCAGAGAGCCGACGGCGGACGAGCTGGCGGATGCCGCTGCGGCGGTGGTGGATGTGGGGCATTTGCACGATCCGGAGTTGAGGAATTTCGATCACCATCAGTTCCCGAGGGAGGGAACGCCCACTTGTGCTTTGTCGCTGGTGCTTCAGTATCTGGGCGTCTATGAAGACGCGCTCAAATTCTGTGACTGGTTGGAGCCTGCGGAATGGTTTGATTGCCGGGGACCGGTTGCGACTGCGGAGTGGATGGGAGTGGAACGCGATGCGCTGAACCGGTTGAATTCGCCGATCGATGTGACCTTGTTGCGGCGGTTTGCCTTGAAATCCGAGCTGCTTCCAGGGGATCCCTTGTGGGAGGTGATGCGGATGATTGGGGAAGATTTGCTGGATTACGTGAAGAACCTGCGCAAACGCCTCGACTTCATTGCAAAGCACGCAGAAATCTGGGAGTTACCGCATGCGGAGGGGCCTTTTCAGGTGCTGTTTATGCCGCGTACCGATCCCTTGCCAAGTGAACCGTCAATGGGTTTGGGTCGCCACATCGAAAGTCAGGGATTGAGTGGACAAGTGGTTGGCATGATTTACCCGGATCGCCGTGGCGAGGGCTATGGTTTGTCCCGCTACAACGATAATCTGCGCCTCGATTTCCGTCGCATCGCGCAGGAAGCCGATGTGCACTTTGCGCACCAGCAGGGCTTTGTAGCCAAATCCAGCGCAGCCGAACCGGAGCGACTCAAGCAATTGATGACTGCTGCCTGGGTGGGGCGCGTCTAAAGCCCGCCGAACAGGGCCGTGACGTTCCGGTCCCAGCTGAAGGCATCCCGGACCCAGCGTTTGCCGACCGCGCCCATCTTGGGCGCAAGGCGAGGGTTCTGCTTCAGCGCGAGCATGGCCTGGGCCAGGCCGTTGGCGTCCTCAGCACGCACCAGAAAGCCGCTTCTGCTCGGCAGTAAGGCTTCTGGAGTGCCTCCGGACTGATTGGCGATCACCGGTAGGCCTACAGCGGCTGCTTCGAGCAAAACCAGACCGAGGCCTTCGACGCTGTGGCGATGTTGGCTGGAGGGCAGAATCAATGCGTGGGAACGCTGGTAGTTGTTTTCGAGAGTCTCTGCGTCCACCGCTCCCAGATGGTCCCAGTTGAGGCCATGGCGCCTTGAGTAGCGTTTCAGACGCCTCAGGTAGCGCTGGCGTGAGGTCGGACCGATGGTCACCAGGCGGCATTCTTCCCGGTCGGATTCGGGAAAGTGTTGGAGGGCTTGCAAGATCCGGTGCGGACCTTTGCGGGGGTGCATGCGGCCCACGAAAAGAAAGGTGAAGGGTGTGTCGGTGGGAAACTCGGGTTTCAGATCGAACAGCCGTTTGGGCGGGGCTCCGGGAACCCGGCGACAGCGATCGGGGTCGGTGGCCGGGAAACGGTGAAGCAGTTCCCTGCGCACATAGTCGGATACCACGCCAATGCGGTCCGCTTCCTGAAGGAGGCGTTGGAAACGCCGACGGCGCCACGGCATTTGGTGGACTAAGAAGAGTTCGGAGCCGTGCAGGGTCAGTACCAATTTGTCCGGTTTGGGCAGCTTGAGCTCGCGGGCATACATCCAGGTGCGGATAGGGCCAGGCTCGGGTAGGTACGCGGTGTGCCGATTCCAGTCGGTTTGAGCGCGAATAGCTTTTGCCAGTTTGAGGCGGCAGGGCCAGTCCTGGCTGCCGCGCATGGGGATGGTTTTTAGCTCAAACGGAAAGCTTTTCTGCTCCAGACCTGAAGCGGCAGGAGCCCATACCTCCACGGGGTGTCCGGCTGCCACAGCTGCGCAGGCCATGGATTCCGCGTAGGTCGCAATGCCGCCGCGGTCGGGAAAGAACTCGTGGGTCAATAAACGGATGGCGCAGGGGGCTGACATGGTGCTCAGCGGGCCTCCCCGTCTGACGTCGGATAAAGTTCGCGGACCCAATCAGGGATCCGCATGGGCCGGCCCTCTTTGTTGACCAGGGCGTGAACGGTGTGGCCTTTACAGACGGGCTTGCGACTTTCTGCATGCACGATGCTGACTGGAAAGCGTAGGCGCGTATGGCCGATGCTTTCGCCGTGCAGCGTCATCTCGAGCAGGTCGTCATACAGGGCGCGCCCTTGGTAGCGAACGTAGGCTTCGATCAATGGCAGGTAAACGCCCTTGGATTCCCATTCAGTGTAGGGCACGTTGATCGCCCGCGAGAGTTCTGAGCGTCCAAGCTCAAACCATTCCAGTGCGCGTGCGTTGTAATAAGAGCCCATTTGGTCCGTTTCCGCATAGCGCACCCTGAAGGTAAAGCTGTGGGACTGGGTGGGCATTTTAAGCGGCTCAGACCTTTTTGAAAACCAAAGATGCGTTGGTTCCGCCGAACCCGAAGCTGTTGCTGATCACGCAGTTCAATTCCCGATCTTCACTTTCACGAATGATCGGGAAGTCCGCGGCTTCAGGATCCAGCTGCTGAATGTTGGCACTGCCGGCGATGAAACCTTCACGCATCATGAGCAAGCTGTAGATGGCCTCCTGAGCGCCCGTGGCACCCAAACTGTGTCCGGTCAGGCTCTTGGTCGAGCTAATGGGGGGGACGTCGTTACCAAATACCTTGCGCAGGGCTTTCAGCTCGGTGACATCGCCTGCTGGAGTGCTGGTGCCGTGGGCGTTGACGTAGTCCACCGGAGCATCGACACTGGCGAGAGCCATTTGCATACAGCGGACGGCACCTTCACCCGAAGGCGCAACCATGTCGGCCCCGTCGGAATTTGCGCCATATCCGACTACTTCAGCATAAATTGTGGCGCCGCGTGCTTTTGCGCGCTCATACTCTTCGAGTACCAGAGTGGCGCCGCCGCCTGCGGCGACGAAACCATCGCGGGTTGCATCGAATGCCCGGCTGGCTGTTGCCGGGGTGTCATTGTATTTGCTCGAAAGGGCTCCCATTGCGTCGAAGAAAGCTGTCATTTCGAGGCTTTCTTCCTCGCCGCCGCCAGCGAAAATCACGTCTTGGTTGCCCCAGGCGATCTGCTCAAAGGCAGAACCAATGCAGTGCGCACTGGTTGCGCAGGCGGAGGTGATACTGTAGTTGATCCCCTTGATGCCAAAGGCTGTCGCGAGGTTGGCAGACACCGTGCTCGACATAACGCGGGGAACGCGGAAAGCACCCATTCGGCGAATGCCCTTTTCGCGGAGCAGGTCCATGCCCTCCGTTTGATTGAAGGGGGAGCCGCCACCAGATCCGGCAATGAGGCCGATCCGTGGATCTGAAATGGAGTCAGGACTCAAGCCGCTGTCGGCGATTGCCTGTACCATCGACAGATAGGCGTAGAGAGCGGAGTCTCCCATGAAACGGGCCAGCTTGCGGTCAACTTGGGCCACGAGTGCATCGCGGTCCTTGATGGTCCCGGCGATCTGACTGCGCAGCTTGGCTTCCGCATAGGCCGCTTTCGCTTCGATTCCAGAGGTGCTTTTGCGCAGGGATTCCAATACGGTTTTGGTTTCATTGCCAATGCAGGAAATGATGCCCACGCCGGTGACTACTACACGTCGTTTCATGAATGGTTTTGTGAAAAGGTTATCGGTTGGAAGGTCAGCTTAGAAGGATACTTCGCTGAACAAGCCGACACGCAATCCATTTGCGATATAGATTTCTTTGCCGTCAACGGAAACCGTACCATCTGCGATAGCGAGTTTCAATTTGCCGGAAAGCAGTCGCTTGATGTCGAGGCGATAAGTGACGAGCCGATTCTCGGGAAGGATTTGGCCGGTAAATTTAACTTCGTTGACTCCCAGGGCACGACCCTTGCCAGCGTGCCCGCACCAAGTGATGTAAAAGCCCACGAGTTGCCAGAGCGCATCGAGGCCGAGACAGCCGGGCATCACCGGGTCATCCTCAAAGTGGCAGGCGAAGAACCAGAGGTCCGGTTTGACGTCGAGTTCGGCCTCGACCTGACCTTTGCCATACTTGCCTCCGTCTTCAGTGATCTGCGTGATGCGGTCAAACATCAGCATGTTGGGGAGGGGGAGTCTGGCGTGGCCGGGATGAAACAACTCGCCTTTGCCGCAACGAATCAGTTCTTCGCGATTGTATTGGGATTTACGCATGAGTGCTTTGAGTCGGAGTTAAATAGTAAAATCAGAATCGAATGCCCAGGCCGGTTTGCAGGTACATCTGGTTTTTCAAGTCGACCCGAACTTCACGCTCGCCGGCGTTCTGGCGGTAGTCACTGCCTCCCTGATACTGCAAGCCGGAAAAAACGCTGACACGCTGGTTGAAGTAGTAGGCTGCACTGGCATCCAGATAGGGGCCAAAAATCGTTGTGCTTTCTTCGGTGACCCCGCGCGGGCGGGTGGCCAGGAGGCCACCGTCGCTGTTTTCGAGTTGTTCCAATGCGGCAAACTGTCCGGTGTAATAGATCGCGCTCAAGCCAGCCCCGATGTTGAGATTGATCCGTTGGCCAATGCTATACTTGTAGGTGGGGCCGGCTCGAAAGGTATAGATTGCGGAGCGCAACTCCATCAGGGCTCGAACGCGGGCACCGTCCTCAAGAACGGTAGGGTCCGGGTTCGGATCGTCGGGATCAAATGAAATCTGGGTGCCGCTGCCATCGCTAGGGCGAATGGTTTCGCCTTCATAGGGTTCGGTGGTTTGTTCATCCCCTTCACCGCTGGTGGGCAGATCCGGAGCGGTTTGGCCATCGCGGAAACGGTGGATGAACTCCTGCACCATCAAGTCCGAGGTGATCAGGCCGTTGAAGGAGCTATCGAAACCGTTGAAGCTGAACGCAATTTGCAGACCAAGGTTGCGTGAGCGGTCGAGGTAACGAGTGTAGCTCATCTCCCAGCCGAGCGAGCTGTCGGCGTTGCCGGAATACTCTCGGCTGGGGTCGCCCACGGCACTCAGGCGTTGGTAGGCCAAAGCGGCGCCGTTGTCGCGGATCTGATCCTCACTGGTGTAGACAAAATTCCCTGTGAAGCCGTCATTGGTTGGAACTGCGACTCTGTCGGCACCGGGCGTTTCGATAACAGCGTAATCCTGACGAATTTGGCCGTCTTCGTAGCGGATCGAACGGTTGTTGCCCGAGATGGGATCGTTCGGCTGAGCGTAGTCTGCACGGGGCGGCATGTTACCCAGACCGTTAAAGCTGATATCCGGCGCAAACATGTAGCGGGCACGAATGTCAAAAACCGCATCCTGAGTGGGCGGCGGCGGGCGGCGGTAAGCCGGCGCTTGTGCGTCGGCGATGACCGGTATGAGGCCGAGCCAGACGGCGATGGAGAGGGAAAGAGCTTTACGTTTCAAAATTGGGTGCATCCAGGCCATTCGGTTGAGTTTTTCCTGAAAAGGTCCATCCAATCTGCAGGACGGACGGGCTGTCAATTCATTTGGCTTCATCCGCTGCGGGGAGAGGTCTTGAAAATCTCACTCGACCGCAACGAATTCCGAACCTATTGGTCAGCTTGAATGTCCAATTGTTCAATTGAATCATGAAGTTATTTTTCCCGGTTTCCCTGTTGCTCCTGTTTGTTGGGGTTGCGACTGGCTTCTACCTCGGCCAGAGACTCGATAGTGGAGAGGCCTCTCTCCTTAACGGTGGGCACCTACCTTCGGTACAGACACAGGATCTGGATCGACTGCGGCAGCAACTGCGGGATGCGGATCGTGAACTGTCTGTTGCCCAGGTCGAATTGAGCCGCTTGAGGAATGAAAACCGTCAGCTGCGGCAGCAGTATTCATCTTCGCTGTCTGTCGACGGGCCAGCTGCTTCTGAAGAGTTGGACACGGATAGCGGGCGGACTGATAGGCGCGAACAATGGGAGGCGGTGCGGGCGGAGCGGCGCGCAGCTTTTGCTGAGCGCCAGGCCCGAACCTTATCGAATCGTCTGGGACTGTCAGAAGAGCAGGAGTCGATTTTAGCTGAGACTATGCGGGAGCAACAGGGCTTCGGACGCAGGGGTGGCTTGGGGCCGGATGCCTCTGCGGAGCTGAACGAGGTCATGGCTGAAATTCTGGATGATGATCAGTATGAACGATGGCAGTCATACCGGAACGAAGAAATTCAGGTGCGGGCTGAAACCTTCGCAAACGTCGAATTGGGGCGAATGAGCCTGATGCTAGGGCTGGAAGAGTATCAGAAGGACGCTGTGTTCGGCATTCTTTACGAACAGGCTGTGAGCTTGAGCGAGGGTTCAATTGAGGGGCTGCGCCTTAGCCGCGAACAGCGGGTTGACCAATTGCGGAGCATCCTATCGCCGACGCAGTTGGAAGCCTATGAGGCCTCCCTGCAGCAGTTCTGAAACGCCTCAGACCATCTGTATTCGATGGCGGCCATTACCGAGAACCCGAAATTCAAGTGTGGTAACGGATTCGTCCTCCAGCCAGCTCTGAACCTTTTCGGGCCATTCGACCACCATTAGCCAAGGTGGATGCAGGAAGTCCTCCAGCATCAAGCCTTCGATATCGTCACCGCTGTTCAGTCGGTAGGCGTCCATGTGCAGCAGCTGGCGTTTGCCGAGGTAGGTGGCGTAGATGTTGTAGGTTGGGCTGGTGGGCGTTTCAGCGATGCCGAGACCGCGGGCGAGGCCGCGCACAAAAGTGGTTTTTCCTGCGCCGAGGTCGCCACTCAGGGCGAGTACGTGATTTTCCGGCAGTTCAGCGACCAATTGGCAGCCGATGTCTTCGGTTGCTTCTGGGGTTTGGGTGACCAGGCCTTGGCGGAGTTTATTGGAAATGCTGATAGCCATGGCTCCAGGAAAACGCCTGTCGCGTTTGCGCGTTGATTACCGGCAGCGCTTCGGTTGCGGCTTCGACACGTCCGATGCAATGCAGGGGTGTTTGCAGGGACTGATTCCAGTCGGCCAGCCACTCTTCAGGTTTTATACGGCCATCCAGGACGAACAGCAATTCGTAGTCTTCGCCGTCGCAGGCTGCGTGTTCGACAGCGGGTCGACCGGATTCCTGACTGAGGCGTTCGGCATCGGCGTGGACTGGTATCGCGGCCGGGTCGATGATGGCGCAGAGATCGCTCCCCATTAGCGCTGGTAGATCCTTGGCTAGGCCGTCAGACAGGTCCATAGCTGCTTTGACCGAACCGGATTGGGCCAGGTGACGGCCCTCTTGGATGCGGGGCTCGAAGCGGGCATGACGGCCAAGCAGGCTGCCGCCCAGCGCTCCGGTCACCCAGATGCTGTCACCGATCTCGCCACCGTTTCGGAGCAGGGGCTTTTCAGCGCTACCGATCAGGGTTACGGTGGCCATCCATTCGGCTTCGGTCTGGGCGAGGTCTCCGCCGAGAATTTGGATATCCCAGCGACGGGCGGCTTTTGCCAGTCCGACGATAAAAGCTTCCATCCAGCGTTGATCCGTCTGTGCCGGAAAGCATCCGGACAGGAGGGCGAAGCGGGGCAGTCCGCCCATGGCGGCGATGTCGCTGACGTTCCGGTTCATCAGCTTCATGCCGGCCCACTCAGCAGGCAGTTGAGCGTCGAAGTGGCGACCGTAGAGGAGGCTGTCGGTGGTCAGAAGGTTACAGCCTTGCAGCGGCGTGACCGAGCAATCGTCACCCATGCCCCGGGGTGCGGGTGGGTTGGTGTCCCCTAGCCAGTCGCGGATGTGCCCGAGAAACTGATTTTCTCCCCAGGCCGCAATGCTGGCGGAGCGGTTGTCGGTGAAGATCGGCATGGTGCGATGCCGCTCAGATGATCCCTTCGGGCAGCATTAGGAGCAGCAACAAGGTGTTCAGGTTGAAAAAGCCGTGGAAGAACATTGCCACTTTGAGGTTCCCCGACAGTTCGTAGGCCAGACACAGGCAGGCTCCGACCGCTACCAGGCCGGCGAAGCTCTGAATATTTGCGTGCACCAGTCCGAAGACCAGGCTGCTGACGAGTATGGCCGCTACGTAGGATATGCGGCCTTTCAGGAACCGGAAGACGCCTGCGCGGA
>LFIK01004790.1_pt1 | contig 10919 bp, 16 predicted proteins | sample 643401 | NCBI WGS metagenome assembly LFIK01 (sample SAMN03777447, study PRJNA286221) | soda lake metagenome | biome: soda lake; feature: Kulunda steppe; material: water; isolation source: sample T5-Br brine of Lake Tanatar-5 | place: Russia: Kulunda steppe | collected 2010-07
CAGAAGCGCGTACAGCAGTTCCAGATTTTTGAGCAGCTGCTGCTGTGCCAGCAGCGCAACATTGCCGCTGCCACTGCTGCTGCGGTGCAGCTGTTGTGTGGGTCCGTAGGCAGGGGCTGCTGCGCCACCCGATGCGACCGGAGCGATCAGCGCCGCATTCAGAACCTCTAGCAGCACACGCAGGCAGTCGCTGACGACCTGCAGTTTGCGTGCATTTGCAGCAGGCTTCTGCTTCTTGTTCGCAACGTTGCAATGCTCATGGCCATCAGCAGCGTGCACACGCCATTCCAGGCCCCCAACTGGTGGCGCGCTCAGGCAGCTGCACAACTGCTCTGCACATGAGCGGGCGTTTTTGAATTTGCACCCACATGTTCAGACAGGCAACCAGGCCATGGACGGCAAGTGGCATGCATGCAGCGAGGTCTGACTTGGCGGAACAGCTGGCAGCTGAAGGCTTGCTTGATGCCCCATGCTTAATTCGTTTCATGGGTTGAGGGCACTTTCGAATCGGGCATGCTCCAGGCGTTGGCCACACCTCAAGCTCAGTTGCCATCTGCGCCACCTCTGCTGCATTCCCTGCTGATGGTGAGGGCGCCACTCCCTGCACATGTTCGATGGAAAGGGGTTGCATGGATGCCTTTGTAAGGGCACATTAGAGAGGGGCAATTCGAGGGCAACAGCACAGGGTTCAAGGGATCCGGCATGGACAAAATGGAGAGGCGCGCAAACAGGACACCAATGGTGTAAGGCGCTTGTCCTTGTGCGGCCATCGCAGTAGCAGCTGACGGCACACGTGCGCGCGTACACAAGCACATGTGCACGCTGTGTGTGCAGCCTCTCAGCTGTGCCCTCACCGTGGCATTTTCTTGCCCTTGTGCGGCCACTGCGGCCGCGACTGACAGCGGCAAAGGGGCCTGCGTGGCGGCTGCCAGTCTATCATGCAAGCGAGCATGGCGCTTTGCAAGGGCCTGCAGGTGTGTGCAGCAGAGGTTGACACTTGGAGAACCTTGAGACATGCATGGCGCATGTATGCGTGCAGGAAAGTGCACAGCAAGCGGGTGCAAGATGCACACGCCGTGTGCATGTGCACTGTGTCCGATAAGACCAGAGCACGGGCGCGTGGCAGCAGGAGTTGATCTGCATACAGGTGACTGTTGACATGCAAATAAGTGGCTTGCGGGAGGGGTGAAGGGGTCGGCCACCGTCCTGGGAGCGCACTTGATGGCAAAAGCCACCATGCGTTTTGGAGCGGATGGCGCATGCACTACGCAGTGCAATGCACAGCGCCCTCGCCAGAGGGGTGGCGGGCGTCCTGCCCCTTGGCACAGGCCAAGGAAGTGCCCCTGCACACAGCACCTGCAGCAGCGGCTTGCAAGTTGCACTTTGCTAGCACATTAGACAACAGCTGGTGCAACAGAAGTCTGGATGTGGCCGGGCCTGCGCGACACAGCGCATGCGCAGGCATACCTTGCTGCACGTGCAAGGCGCTGCATGGCAAGGCCTGGAAAGCATAGGCAGTAGGGGGCAGGCAGAGTGGGTGATAGAAACAATTGAAAGGAACCACCTCGTAGTACCAACACCGGCAGCAGAGGCAGTACACAAGGCGGCCGGGCAAGGCATTACACAAGGCAGTACACAAGGCAGTACACAAGGCAGTACACAAGGCGGCCGGGCAACCAGGCACAAGCGGTGGCTGCTGGAGCTGCAGCGGCGCACAACTGGTGGAGCACCAGGGCATCAAGCTGACGCAGGCACCGGAGCAGCAAGCCACGCACTTGTGGCAGGCTTGTAAGCTAGTGTGCTGCATGCACCGCCCACGACACAGGCGGGGGATACAGGTGGGGGAAGCAAGCCACGCACCTGCAGCAGGCTGATCAACCTCTGTGCTGCATGCACATGCACCGCCCGCGACACAGGCGGGGGGGAAGCAAGCCACGCACCTGCAGCAGGCTGATCAACCTCTGTGCTGCATGCACATGCAGGTGCGCCAGGTAGGGGGCCAGGTTTGCCAAGGCCGCCAAAGCATTGGTGGGCACTGCCAAGTCGCTGCAAGAGCAGGAGATCAGGCAGCATGCATGTCCCTAAGGGCACCCAGCATGTGCAGCTTCAGTGCGACTGTTAGGAAACATGCACCCTCTGATTGGCAGGCGTGATGGGCGCCAATTGAGTACCTTGTGTGTCACAGCAATGCTTGTGTGCCGGGTATCCCAGAGACTTGCCAAGGCCGCCAAAGCATTGACGGGAACTGCCAGGTCACTTCAAGAGCAGGAGAGCAGGCAGCAAGCAGGCAAGCGTGGGCGCTTTGCACAGGCAGTCCTGGCACTGCGCGTGTGTGCCAGGTATGCCAGCTTTGCCAAGGTGGCTTGCAGGGTTGTGGGCACCGCCCTGCCACTGCAAGTGCTGCAGGCACCACATTAACAAGCGCAGGGTGGTTGTGGTCGGGGATGAAGCACTGCAAGGATAGACTCTTCACAGACACGGGCCCTTAAAATGGGGGCAGGGTTTTGATGCAGGATGACGAAACACAATAGAATACCAGCGCTCTGTCAACCCATGCTGAACGGGCCTGGGAGGCTGGCAGCACGCAGGCTGCTGGGCAAGGAACTGATGTGAGGCCATCCCAGGCCTGCGGGTGCTTCATGTGCTTTTGAGGAGGCAAAACTGCTTCACGTGCTTCATGTGCTTCATGTGCTTTTGAGGAGGCAGAGGTGCTTCATGTGCTTCATGTGCTTTTGAGGAGGCAGAGGTGCTTCATGTGCTTCATGTGCTTTTGAGGAGGCAGAAGTGCTTCACGTGCTTCATGTGCTTCATGCGCTTTTGAGGAGGCAGAGGCGCAAGCGGCAACAGGACCTGCTACCACTCCCATAGCATGCATGGCTGGCAAGCCAGCACCTAGTGCAGCATGCAGCAAGGAAGGCGCTCAGCATTTGCTGTGGATTAGGGTCTGGCAACAAAGCTTTGCCAGAGCCCCGTGGCTGTGCACTGATGCCTCCTGTCGAGGGCACTGTGCTTTCCCAGAGCCCTGTGGTTTGTACTGATGCCTTTTGTTGAGGGCACTGTGCCTGTCCCACGTGGTCGTGGCGTCAGTAAATAATTACGCACATGCGCGTGGGTCCCATGTGGTCGTGGCGTCACTAAATAATTACGCACATGCAACCGCTGCACCGCTGTGCAGCATTTGGCAGGCCTGAGGTGTGTACTCAATGGTCTACCAGAACAGCCCCACAGCTAAGCATCGGGGCTCATCACCCAAGGAGCAGGCACAGAACTGGACTCTCAGAAGGCAACAAGACCAACACTCACGCATCCTGTCACTAGGACCAATCGCTGTCGCGCCAAGGGGCTGCTGCAGATTAATCAGACTCTTGGCATGACCACGACGCAACACACTTCTTGCTCATGCAGGTGCGTGCACACTCACAGGATTGCCTCCCAGCGCACTCTTCCTCTGCAGTGCCTCCCAGTGCACTGCCCCACTTCATTGCAGAAGCGCACCTCGCCGCGCTGTTTCACCGCAGCGCCTCCCGACCCACTGTTCTGCTTTGCTTAAGTGACTGCCTCGCAGCGCACTGTTTTGGTTCGCCGCAATCAAGGCCCATGCGATGTTGCTTTTATGCAAGAGGTGGCGTGCCCTACTTGGTACGACCGCGCCACCTTGCGGGGGACAGGAAGACACCTCATGCACCGCCAGACGCGCTGCAAGCCTTGCATACTGTGCGCTGCTGCGCAGATTCATAGACGGGTATGTGTGGGCGCACCTGGCTTGGCGGCCACCGCTCAGGCCCGATGCGATGGTGCGCAACAGCACAATGACCTGCGATGGTACGCAGCAGCACAATGACTTCTGCCTGCATAAGCAGCACAATGACCTGCGATGGTGCGCAGCAGCACGATGATCTGGCAAGCGGAGGCAGGCGCATCGGGTTTGTGCGCGCCTCCAGGCATGCATGCAATAGAGGGAGGGCGTGTGCACACGTACAGGCCCACAGGAAACGGTGCTCACGCTCAACCCCACATACCATTTGTTACATTTCACGCACATCACAAACCGCATACCAAACACCATTTGTGTGCATCCAACAGGTGGTGCGCACAAGCATGCACCCCATCTCGGGCAAGACAGGGATGGCGCTGGCCTTGGCTGAGCGGGACGCAGTTTTGTGAATTGAATACGAATGAAAAGCAGACCTCATCCATGCTATTCTGGCAGCACATTCAAGAGCACGCCCCGGTGCTGTTTTGCATCAATTCAACCAACATGCTCACGCAAACCAAAGTAATGCGGAGGCTGATGAGGCATGCAAGAATGGTAGTCCTGCGTGCTATCAGTCATGGTGCTGAGCCACAGCTGCCACTGATGCTCAAGCCATGGCTTGTTGCGCTGAGCCATCTACCTGCAGCTCAAGAGCCAGTAGCCGTGGTGCTGAGCCATGGACTCAAAGCATCAGAATCATGAGCCGTGGTGCTAAGCTGCGGAATTGAAACTCATGAGCCATGGGTTATGGCTCATGAGCTCTAATTCGTGGAGGCGTGTGCTGTTGACATGAAGCACAAAGCTGTGGTGGTGTGTGTGCCAGCTGCCAGCTGCCAGATCCCTTCAAACTCTTTGTCAGCCTCCAGAGTCATTCACCCCTTGCTCGGCCTTCAAGAATAGGGTGTGTAAGAAAAGTTGCAGACGCGCACGCACATTCCACCGGGCTGCCTAAAATGACAGGCAGGCAGGCTAGCGACTCAACAGCCAGCGAGCCATCAGCCATAGAAAAGTATCAAGCCCCGTGGGAAGCACACTCACCACCAGACTACCTAACGACAGAGCCCCATAACCCACGCCAGTGCCGGCGCTCCCTGTGGATCCCTTGGCCACGGTCAGCCGCTGCTCCTTGTACCTACAACGCGCGTATGCAAGCCGAACATGATTCTGCATGCGTGCATGCAAGTCCAAGCATGCCTGGTACACAGCATGCTGAGCTCGCATTGCCTTTAGGGCAACACTGCCAAGGGCTGTGGCAACGTTACCCAGTGCAATGCTGCCAGGGGCTGTGGCAATGTCAGGCTGCAGAGGGCGTGAACTCAGCTTGCAGGGCTGCGTACTTTGCACCAATGTTCCAAGGCAAGATATGAAATCACACAACTATAAACACTTGCACACACACACACACACACACACGCCCACACATACACATACACACACACACGCTCACACACACACACACACACACACACACACACCAGGGTGCTCCTCCTGGTAATGCCACTAGATGGATGTTGCTGGCAAAAGAGGGGTCCTGGCTCAGCAGCAGCAGCAAGATCTGTGCGCACATAGGAGGGAAGGGGATCATTTGGCAGGATTGTAAAACGTTAGCAGAGGAACAAAAGGGTCGAAATCTTTTGATCAACTTGTAACGCGTGTTAACAACCCGAAGAATCTCAGGCAGGTGAGGGATCCTAGGCAAGTTGCACCATTCACAGGCTGATGAGGGAGCCTTTACAATAAGCAAACCGCGTGATGCACAAGAGGGTGAGAAAGATGTATGGCATCTGCAGTTCACGAAGGGATCACAATGGCAATGCGCCCCCATCCAAATTCTTTCTGGCGCATCGAAGCTATGACAGAGGGGGCGCAAGTGCACATTCTTGATTACATGCATGAGATGGATAAAAGGGAGTGAGAGGGGATTTGCACAGTGGGTACAGGCGAGGAGGTGAGGAGGCGAGGCTATGCATTTACAGGCGTGCGCACCTGCAGCATGTACATGAAGGAGGTGTGCTGCTTGTTGCTGGCAGCCATGTACATGTGGCGGAGCAGCGGGACAACCAGGAGCTCCACATCAGTGCGGCTAAGCACGTACTCCTGCATCGACATGGAATATCATAGGTACACTTCGTGCAAGTGCACAAAAGAGAAGAGCTGTCAATGTCTGAACTTCATGCAAGTGCACAAAAGAGAAGAGCTGTTAGTGTCCTGAACTTCATGCAAGAGCACAAAAGAGAAGAGCTGTCAGTGTCCTGAACTTCATGCAAGTGCACAAAAGGGAAGAGCTGTTAGTGCCCTGAACTTCATGCAAGTGCACAAAAGAGAAGAGCTGTCAGTGTTCTGAAATTCATGCAAGTGCACAAAAGAGAAGAGCTGTCAGTGTCCTGAAATTCATGCAGCTGAGCGCACACTCTGCGCAAGCATCAGGGCACGCGAAATGATGCAAACGCACAAGGCGCATGCTTGCTGCGCAGGCCTGAGGACAGAGCTAGAGGCTCAAGCAATTCATGTGCATGTGTGTTCATGAGTTTCACACCAATCATGAATTTCGCACTGAAATATGCACTTGCATGCAGACGTACAAGCTGAAGCAAATGGAAAGATATCCACCCACGCATCAGGGACCACGCGTGCACAAGCTCCAGCAAATAGGAACATACAAGCATACACAGATGCACGCTTCTGAACATGAATGAGACAACCCCACATGTGTCCATACGCCTTAGCTCCCAAGCATCAGGGAAGGAAAGCGCTAACATGAGCTTCAATACACAGGGTTGCATGAATGCACTTGCATGAGAATTTTAATGCATGGGGTTGCATGAAGCGCTTGCATGAGACTTAAACACACGGGGTCTTATGTAAGCGCACACACACCCCATTGGGGCTCCAATTTGGAGTGTAAGATACCAAGATTTGGATATCCTTTATTTCTTACTGACAAACACAGAAGCAGATAAGCTCCACTTCATCAGCAGGAAAAGGGCGTGCACAAGCTGAGACGTGCATGAGCTGAGATGCGCACAAGCTGAGACGTGCACAAGCTGAGACGTGCAAAAGGCTGTCACAAACACGCGCGCAAAAAGATACCACATACGCTCAAATCAAGCGATGCCCAGACAAGCAAAAGGATGTCACAAACACACACGTAAGTAGATACCACACACGCTCAAACCAAGCGATACCCAGACGAGCAAAAGGCTGTCATAAACACGCGCGCAAGTAGATACCACACACGCTCAAACCAAGCAATGCCCAGAAGAGCAAAAGGCTGTCACAAACACGCGCGCAAGTAGACACCACACACGCTCAAACCAAGCGATGCCCAGACATGCATACGCACTCTGAAGGAGCTGCACCCGTGCAGCAGGGAGTAAGCCAGCAGCGCTGTGGCCTCCACATTCACGCCCACGCCTGCACTGGTGTTGATGTTGCTAGAGCCGGCTTCTGAGCCGGTGGGCGCAGAGGTGGACGCAGGGCTGCTTCCGTTGGCCGCATCAGCTGCAGGCTCGCTACTGGATGGCTGCTCAGGCTGCGTGCATGCGACCAGTGGCATGTGGTGCAGACTGACCAGCGACACGTGGCGGACACAGCACTGCGGGGCTCCAGCAAAAATGCCCCTGCTGACGCATATAGTGCCCTTCACGGTGAGAGTGCCCTTCATGGTGCCCTTCACGGTGTGAGTGTGCGTCGGAGCATGCAGCGGGCCGCTGCAGCACGCCCTGCACAACATCCCTCACACACTTGCTCCCCGCGCCCCCCACCACCTTGCCAAGTGCAAGGTCACAACCCATTATCATTCGGGGTGGCTGCGGCAGCTGTGGCGCGCAGGTGAAGCCACAGGCTGCATGGGCAGGCAACGCAGGAACGCACAGGGCAGGCCCATCAGCGTGGCCAACAGGCAGCGCGCCTTCTTCAATGCGGGGCTGCACGCACCCCTGAGCAACGCAGTCAGTCCGTGAACAAAAGGTGGATGCCCTTACATTGAGGCGTGGCTTCATAGCCACAAGAAGGAGTGCATCGAGCCTCAAAAAAGGCAAGCAGTACACCCAAAATCAAGGCAAAGGCACACACATAAAAACATACACACACACGCGCCACGCACACCTTACCAGACGCCGCGAGCCCCAAAGCGAGTTCAATGAACACACATACACACATACAACCACACATACACACACGCACAAACGCACGCACGCACACCTGGCCGGATGCAGCGAGCCCGGAAGCGAGCTCAATGAACACACATACACACAAACAACCACACATACACACACGCACACACGCACGCACGCACACCTGGCCCGACGCTGCAAGCCCGGAAGCGAGCTCAATGAACAGCGCTGCAAAATCAAGGCGGGGCTGGAGCGCGGAGGGGGGCGTGGGGCCGCCTGCAGGCTGCGCGGCTTTGATGATGGCCAGGTGGTCCCCGGAGGCGCTGGGCCGCAGCTTGTCTTGCCCCAGCGGGGTGGCAGCGGGCAGGCCTGGGCAAGCAAGGTCGTGAGCGCAAAAAAGGTAAGTAAGCGGTGGGCAAGGCAAAAAAGGTAGATAAGCGGTGGGCAAGCAAGGTCGTGAGCGCAAAAAAAGTTAAATAAGCGGCTCTTTATTGATGGCCAGGTGCATGTGTTCCCCGGATGTGCCCGGATGCAGCTTGTCTTGCCCCAGCAACCTGACATACACACATGCATGAACGCACACGAGCATGTACATGCACACACTAAGACTCACACATACACACGCACCTCCGCCACCGCCCTCCACGTCCGCATTGGCGGCATCTCCAGCATCCAGCAGGGAGTGCAGTGCCATCTGAAATGGGTTGACCAGCAGAACTGCTCCGCCCGTCCGTGCAGGACTGGCTGCGTCTGCAGCCGCGCCCGGGGGCCCGGCCTCCGGCCGTGGCGTGCAGCTGTAGCACAGCACCAGCGTGAGCAGCAGGGCCACCTGCGCAGCAGGGACGGTGCTACAACATGAGAAAAAGAAATGGTGGCACAGCACTAGGTTGGTATGAGTGTGGGAAGCGGGGCCAATGCCGCGGTGCCAGCGTGAGCAGACCAGGGCTACTTGCGCAGTAGGGACGGTGCTACGGCATGAGCAACAGGAATGGTGGCACAGCATTAGGTTGGTATGAGTGTGAGAAACGGGGCCAATGCCGCGGCGCCAGCGTGAGCAGAGCAGGGCTACTTGCGCAGTAGGGACGGTGCTGCGGCATGAGCAACAGGAATGGTGGCACAGCATTAGGTTGGTATGAGTGTGGGAAGCGGGGATGATGCCGCGGTGCCAGCGTGAGCAGACCAGGGCTACTTGCGCAGTAGGGACGGTGCTACGGCATGAGCAAAAGGAGTAGTGGCACAGCATTAGGTTGGTATGAGTGTGGGAAGCGGGGATGATGCCGCGGTGCCAGCGTGAGCAGACCAGGGCTACTTGCGCAGCAGGGACGGTGCTGCGGCATGAGCAAAAGGAATAGTGGCACAGCATTAAGTTGGTATGAGTGTGGGAAGCGGGGCCAATGCCGCGGTGCCAGCGTGAGCAGACCAGGGCTACTTGCGCAGTAGGGACGGTGCTGCGGCATGAGCAACAGGAATGGTGGCACAGCATTAGGTTGGTATGAGTGTGGGCAGCAGGGACCATGCAACGGCGCCAGCATGAGCAGAGCAGGGCTGAATGCGCAGCACAGGGGCAGTTCACGTGCTGGAAGCCAGGCTGCATGTTTAGCTGTGCTGCAGCACCTGCGTGATCAGCTGGGCTAATGTGCTGCAGTCTGGGATCGTCTTTCACAGATTTGGGGAGGAGCAAAGGGTGGGGCTATCACCCCAGGCCTAACCCACAGGTGCTTGTAGGGCTATCACCCCAGGCCTAACCCACAGGTGCTTGAAGGGCTATCACCCCAGGCCTAACCCACAGGTGCTTGTAGGGCTATCACCCCAGGCCTTACCCACAGGTGCTTGTAGATTTGGGGAGGAGCAAAGGGTGGGGCTATCACCCCAGGCCTAACCCACAGGTGCTTGTAGGAGTCCTCCAGCATCCTCCCCTGACGGTGCGTCATACAAAGGGTGTGACATGAAAAGGGTCAAAAAATGACGAGAGGCGCTCAAAGAAGGGGTCAGAAAGGCCCACAAGAGTCTCTGCACGCCCTATCATGCCATTGCACCAAACTCTCAGCACCTAACCCCGGTCATGCGGCTTGCCCCCTTTCACCTGACGCGCACACTTGCCGCAGCTTCCCACACTCATGCGGCTCGCCCCCTTACACCAGACCCTCACACATGCCGCAACTTTCCACACTCCCTCCTAGATCTTCAAGCTGAACCACGCACTTGTGTGCGGAATGGGGCTGACCCCTTAAGCCACCTCGCTATCTGTACCTTGACCTCCCTAAGCATGTTATGAGGAATGTGAGCTGGTTTCTTGCGCACACTCTCGCGGCGGAATACTCCACCTGGCGCGGTGGAAACGGCCACTGTGACAAGTGCTCCTGTGCTGCTGGTCCAAATGAGGTGCATATTCTTTTTCAGTGTCAAGGCTCACTCGCGCTCTCTCAGAAAAAGTACTCGTTCCTTTTTTTCCCTTTCCGCCAGGCCTTTCCTGTGGAGGCCCCTTATGATTTGCATGCCTTGCCTAGGCAGACTGTCTTTGATTTCCTTTCTCAACAGCAAAACAAACTCTGCCACTTCATTTTGGACATTATGAACTATTTTTGGCTGGGGGAGACCAGCAACTAACCAATCAGCCTAATGACCAGGCTGGCGATTAACCCTTACTTGTAACTTTCTCACTCATGCTGCACGCCCACACACCGCAGCCCCCATTGCGCCGTATCAGCCCCGTGCTGCACTCTCACACATGCTGCGCCCCAATCCCAAGCCCCCTGCCATGTGCGGCGGCGCACCTCTGCAAGCGGGCTGGGGGGGCGGGAAAACGTGGGCTCTGAACTCGTGCTCGACCCCACCACAGCCCCTGCCATCGCCGCCAGCCCGTTGTACGTCGCCGAGGGGAACCAGAGGAAGGCGGCTGCGTGTGCAAGGGAGAGGTGACAGCAGGAGCAGCAGGGGGGGCAAACACTCAGGGAGGGGCAGGGTTTGACCAAAAGGGGGGTGACATCAGGGGCAGAAGGGGGTGCACACATTGAGGGAGGGGCAGGGTTTGATCTGAAAGGAGGGGTAGG
>LFIK01004792.1_pt1 | contig 10917 bp, 12 predicted proteins | sample 643401 | NCBI WGS metagenome assembly LFIK01 (sample SAMN03777447, study PRJNA286221) | soda lake metagenome | biome: soda lake; feature: Kulunda steppe; material: water; isolation source: sample T5-Br brine of Lake Tanatar-5 | place: Russia: Kulunda steppe | collected 2010-07
AGGCACTGGATGAAGCGGCCCATTGCTGCCAGGTAGTTGGTTCGTCGGGGACTGAAGCCGATGGAGCGGCTGCACACGCAAGCCGGTTTCCGGACGTTGCAGACGAGTCGTGAGAATGGCTGCGCCTTGCTCTATGTCGGGGGCTCGAACCAGGTAGCCTTCGCCATTGCGTTGCGGGTCCTGACCGACAATGGTCACCGAATGGCCTTGCAGACGATCATCAACTGTCACTCGGTACAATCGATTATTGCCGTAGATGGCAGAGGCCGGGACGGAAAAGACGTCCTGTTCCTGCGGAAGGAAAACAGTCAGTGTGCCGAAACTGCCTGCTATCAATGGGGGTGTCGGGTTGTCCATGTTGAAGGTGACGCTCAGTCCGCCATCGCTGGCGGTAATATCCCAGTTGTGGAGCGTCAGATCGGTTTCCGCGCCTTGCCATGTCATGCGGCCGCGCAGTGGGTTGTCTCGATCCAGCAGAGAGATATAGGTAGCGGGCAAGGTCGCTCTGACCTGAAAGGGGTCAGTGGACTGCAGTGTCACCATTTCGGCACCGCTGCCAATGGACTGACCGGCCTGCACCTGAATGGCCGCAATCAGGCCATCGGTTGGGGCACGTACTTCGGTTGCCGCGAGATCCTCTTCCAGGCTCTGACGCTCCTGCAATAGCCCCTCCAGCTCGGCTCGCAACTGGGCCAGGTCATCGTCCTGTCGGCCCACAGTAAGGCTCTGTGAACGTACGTTCTGTTGCTGGTTGATCAGGTCACGGCGCGCCGACTCCACGTCTGCTGCGGAGGCAAGGTTACGTGAAGCCAGGTCCTGTACCCGTCGCAGAGACTGCTCATTCAGCGACAGCAGCTCCTGCTGTAGCACCAGGGTTTCCTGGTCTGCTTCGGCCTGGAGCCCGTGTTGCCGAATCCGGGCACTCTGGTCTTCTATCTGGGCATTGATCTGAGCCAGATTGCGCTCCAGGTCTCGAGCCGTCAGGCTGATCAAAAGATCACCGGCATTCACGCGCTGGCCCTCTTCAACGGTAATGCGTTGAATACGCCCGGAGACTTCACTGGTGACTTGCCAGGTCTGGGAAAAGCGGGTTTGTCCGAACAGATTCAGAGCTGGCTGAAAAGTACCGATGTCTGCGCTGATGGATTGCACCACCGGTGAAGTACTGTTGAGTTTCGCACCACCCTGGCGTGCACCCATCATGGCGCGAGCACCACCGCCATCGGCACTGGCGCGCGGAGTGTCATCAGGCGCTGTCAGGTACTGATAGCCCCACCAACCCCCGGCAAAAATAACCGCAGCAAACGCTGCCATGATCAGGTTTTTTTTCATTGTAACGATTCTTGGTGGAGTGCCATTACTCGGACTGGCAATGGTTGGCGGAAGTCTACCCAATTTGTGCGGCCCCGAGGTCGTCAGCTAGGGGACTATACGGTCTCTATTCAAATTCCGATTGGCCGTCTTGCGCTTGTAACCCCGTCAGGCCGCCCCCATAATTCACGGAATACCAATGAATGGAGTTGTCCGTGAGAATCAGTGTCGCGCTGGAGGTGGAATCCGATGACGCTCTGATCGCCATCGATTTTCTGCTGGACAATATTCAGCTCTCCAAGTCACGCCTGAAAAAACTCATGAATGCCGGAGGCGTCTGGTTGCTGCGTGGCAGTGCCCCTCGGTTTCGTCTGCGACGGGCGATGACCGACCTGAAAGTCGGCGACGTGCTGGAAATCTATTACGACGACGCTTTGCTGGACCAAGCTTATCGGCCCTCAACCTGTCTGGCCGATCATGACATCTATTCTGTCTGGTACAAGCCCGCTGGCGTGTTTTGTAATGGCAGTGACTGGGGTGATCACAACAGTCTCGAACGCCAGGTCAATCTGCATTTCCAGAAGCAACGACCGGTCTGGCTGCAACACTGGTTACCAGCGGCTGGGCGCGGCCTGGTGCTGATCAGTCATCACAAGCGGGCACGGCTCTCCTTGCAGGAATTGCAGTCTGTCGGAGGGGTCAAGGCTACCTATCGTTTTACCGTCCGCGGTGACCAGCGCTGGATGCACGAACACTCAGAGCATCCGGCCATTCAAAAAGCGATGGCTGTCGGTGATCTCGCCCATCTGGATATCGTCGCCGAGAAATACAACCAGTCAGTCGACGCCACGCAGATTCAGATACTGGTCGATTGTGTGGATATTACTCATATCATTGCCTGGTGTCGTGCGCTGGACCTGACCTTCACCGGAGTAGGGGAAGACATCAAGGCAACCGAGTTGGTGGAAGAGTTGTCTTCAGTACGCGAGTCTCCGGGCAGCCAGCCTGAAGAAGACGACAGCGGTGAGCTTATTACCCTGGTACCCATTGATCTGGTCAGACTCAGTTTTGTTTGCCCGTTCACGGGCGAAGTGCGCAGCTACAAATCCTGAGCTTTTCGTGGCTCGATCCAACAGCCGTTATCCCGGCCCGGCATAGTCCAGCTGAATGTTTTTGCGCTCCAGATCGACACTGCGCAGAACCACGGTTATCGGCATTTCCAGACGAAAGGTGCCGTGCTTGGTATGGTGCTCAAGCCTGACCGGATCAAACTCGGCGCTATTGTCCTGCCAGCCCTTGAGATTGATAAAGCCACTGGTACCCAATCCCTCCAGCATGACAGAAAAGCCATTGCGAGTGATGTGCTGAACCGTGCCCTTGAATTGCTCTCCTTCGCGTGGTTTCAGGTAGATGGCCTTCAACCAGGTTTCGGTGTAGTTGGACGGCGCCCGCGCCAGCCCCTGATCTGCCTGCAACTTTTCCATATCTGCGGCCGCCAAATGCGGCACTGTTTCCCCGCGCCAGATCGCCTTGATCTGACGATGCATCAGCAGGTCCAGGTATTTGCGAATGGGAGAGGTGATGGTGGTATAGGCCTCAAAACCCAGCCCCCAATGCGGCTTCGGATCAGGCGAGAGGTTGACTCGTTGATACGACTTCGCCAGCAGCTTTGCCAGCGGCAAAGATTCATGATTCTGCGCCTGTTGCAATATCGGCAGCATGGTCGCGAAGTCTGAAACCGTACTCGGTTGATCTGCCAGTGCGACCTGCAAGAGCTTGGTGATGGTTTCAGTCTGGTCGTCACGGAAGCCGTCATGGCACAGGAACAGGCCAGCCTGGTGGGACTTGAGATGCTGAGCTGCCAGGCGGTTGGTCAGCAACATGATCTCTTCCACCATCAGATTAGCCCGATTGCGCGGGTCTTCCTCTATGCGATCAATATGGCCGCGCTCGTCAAGGCGCAGTCGATAGTCGGGTCGATCAGGCATCACTATGCAGTGCTGCTGCCGATACCGGTTCAGTATTTCGGTCAGCTCGTCAAGCTGCTGAAGGAGTGCCTGAATCTCCGGGCTATCCACGGCATCTGTGGCGCCACCGAGAAAGGCGCTGACATCGCGATACGCCAGCTTGGCCCGGGATCGTACACGGCCGAAGCTGAATTGCGCGGGTTCAGCCTCTCCGGTGGCACGATCTACACGGGTGCGCATGAGCAGTGCCGGTCGAATGACGCCTGCCCGCAACGAGCATTGCTCGACGGCAATGACCGGTGGCAGCATGTGCAGCGTTTCCGCTGGCAGGTAACGGCTGCAGTTGCGCAGCAGAGCTTCCCGGTCAATCACTGAGCCGGAATCCACAAAAAGCGTGGGGTCCGCAATGGCAACGGTCAGCGCCCAATGGTCACCGTCGGCTTCGACACAGAAAGCATCGTCCATGTCCTGCGTGCTGGCAGAATCGATGGTAACCAGTGGCAGATCCGTGGCATCTTCATAGTCGGTCTGTGCATCCAGGCGTGCGGAAAAATCGAGCGCTTGTGCGGCCTGAAGTACCGATTCGGGAAATTCCGGGGTCAGGTTGAAACGGGCCTTGGCGACCTTGTGTTCCAGATAGGGCGTGCTGTCGTCACCCAGTTCAGCAGTGACTTCAGCCAGTGCCCGTCCGTCGTCTATGGGATGTCGCTTCAGGCGGCACCGGACCCAGGTATCCGGTTTGGCGTCATCTGCAGACTTGCGGGTCAAGCCCAGCCAGCGGCCAAGGCCAGGGTGGTCGGCGGCGACCAGGCGATTCTTGCCGGTATCCACCACGCGTCCAACGAAGGTTGAAAACTCGGATTCGACCAGCGTTTCAATGGCCGCCTGTTGGCGATCGCCATTCATCTGCAGGCTGAATTCAACGCGGTCTCCCGGCAGCACCCGCTTCATCTCGTCAGGTGGCAGAAAATGACGCCCATCGTCATCCGTGACCACAAAGCCGTAGCGGTTGGGGGTGCCGCGAACGGTGCCGGTGAGCAACTCCTTGTCTTCGTGAATGGTGTTTTTCAGGGTAGCGAGCTGGGACAAGGCGTTGGCGTCGAGCATGCAATCGTCAGCCTGTAATCGGTGAATGCGAACAGTAGTGGGTTGATTGGTTCATGCGCAGTAACCAATCAGCCCTCTACTATAACGGTTTTGAAGCTGCTTAACGAGGGCGACAACGCAGGAAGTGGGTGGATGACTTTTAACCCTGAGCCGCTCTGCGTATCATGCAACGGGTTGCCGAATCGTGAATGCGATGGAGTTGTGAGCCAATGGCAGGGAAATATTGAATGATCGTCCCCGATTTTTTTGAATCGTTCTGGTTTGTGGTGGCGCAGCATCTGGCAGTGGCCCTGGCGATCCCCGTGCTGGTTGGCTATTTCTGCCGTCGGAGGACGTCATGGGAACGACTCTCAATCATTCTGCTGTGTTTTCTGATGTTGTGGGTGCTGTGGACGGCACTACTGAGTATACAGATGACGCCCAGTCTGGCCCTGCTGTTGTCCTGCCTGGCGGTCTACACCATGATTCGCAGTGTGGCACGGTTCAATGCGCCGCATCGTGCCCGGAACTAACCAAACAGGACACTAGTGGGCAGCTACCTGAGCCAGGTAATTGACAAACGCCGGATCTGCGGCAAGGTGTGGTTGCACCTCAATCCTCACCCTGGGGTGCCTGACGCGGGCCGCCTCGATGATCTCGGGGATGTCGGTGCCGACATGACTGCCTTCCAGCAGGAAGCAGGGCATGACGCGAATCAGCGTGGCGCCCTGGGCGCAGAGCCGATCTATTTCAGTATCGATCCTGGGCTCTGTCAATTCCAGGAAGGCGGTCGAAATCAGTTCAAATCGACCAGACAGATGCTTGGCGACCCGGTCAGCCAAGGCGACAAACTCTTCGTTGCTGCGTGTCACACGGCTGCCATGGGCCGCCAGTAATAATGCTTTCATCGATATTTCTTCTTCAGTCGGTCATATTCGTCCTGGCTGATTTGCCGGGCTTCTTCTTCCAGCATCACAGGAATATCATCCCGAATCGGGTAAGCCAGTCGACTGGCGAGGCATACCAATTCCGAGTTGTCTTCGCTCAGGTATACCTGGGCCTTGGTGACCGGGCAGGCCAGGATATTGAGCAGTTGTTTATCGATCATGGCGCGATTTCCGTTGTTTTGGATCGGTCTCGTCAGATTGCTGTGCTGACAGCATATCGTCCAGAGAGTCGTCATCCACTGCTTCATCGTAAAGCGGCATTTTGTTCCCGGTTCTGGGGTCCGGCACCGGATCCCAGCCACCGGGATGCAGTGGGTGGCATTTGCCGAGGCGCTTCAAGGTCAGCCAGCTACCTTTCAGGGCACCATGTTGTTCCAGCGCATCCATCGCGTAATGCGAACAGGTTGGCTGAAACCGGCAGCGTGGCGGTGTCAGCGGGCTGATCAGGCGCTGGTAACCCTTGACCAGCAGCAACAGCAGTTTTTTCATGCCTGGCACCTGCCAAGTTGTCATCCGATTGTTCCGTGGCTTGTGATCACCAGTATCACTGATGGTAACGCCGTATGCGTGCTTTTCCCAGTCAGTGCAGCAGGAGACGTCATCGGCTCAGCTATTTCCACTGCCAGCGGGTACCTTCACGGGTGTCCTGTATTTCCACACCCAGGCCGTCGAGTTCATCACGGATCGCGTCCGCACGGGCAAAATTTTTGTCTTTCTTGGCCTGTTGACGCTCGCTCAGGCGGGCCTCGATATCCGCAGCGCTTATCTGCTGGTTTTGCACGGCCACTTCCTGAAACCAGGCGGTAGGGCTGTGATTGAATATGCCCAGCAGACTGCCACCCGCCAGTAATTGTGCCCTGGCAACGGCCTTTTCATTGTCGGGCAGGTTGTCCTGATAGAGCAATTGAGTCAGATGATGCATTTCGGCAATAGCTTGCGGTGTGTTCAGATCATCCATCAATGCCTGAATAACGGGGTTGTCTGCCGCGTCTGTCTTCGTCTCCGGCAGGTCGTTGCTGTCCCGCAGGGCGCCATAGAAACGATCCAGTGACTGGCGAGCCTGATTCAACAGGTCGTCAGACCAGTTCAGTACCGACCGATATTGAGCTGACAGCAAGGCAAAGCGCAATAATTCGCCGGGGTAGGTCGCCAGTAATTCACGCACGGTGATGAAATTGCCCAGTGATTTGGACATTTTCTCGCCGTCGACATTTATCATGCCATTGTGCATCTAGTAGCGCACGTAATCCTGGTGCTCGTCGTGGCAGCAGGTGCCCTGTGCGACTTCGTTCTCGTGGTGAGGGAACAGCAGATCTCCACCACCACCATGAATGTCGATGGTTGCGCCCAGGTGGCGGTTGATCATGGCGGTACACTCAATGTGCCAGCCCGGGCGACCATAGCCCCAGGGGCTATCCCAGCCGGGCTCATGGGCCTGGGTGGAGGGCTTCCACAGCACGAAATCCATGGGGTTTTTCTTGTAGCTGGCGACCTCGACACGGGCGCCGGCGATCATGTCTTCGGTTTTGCGTTTGGACAGTTTTCCGTAATCCGGCATGGCCGCGACATCGAACAGCACATGACCTTCCGCTTCGTAGGCATAGCCTCGGTCGATCAGTTGCTGGATCAGCGATTGCATCACATCCAGGTGTTCGGTCGCAAAGGGCACAATATCGGGCGTGCCATTGTGCAGGCTGGCCATGTCATCCTGATAGGCCTCGGTGAAACGGCGGCTGTAGGTGGCGATGTCTTCGCCAGCCTCGTAGGCCGCGTTGTTGATCTTGTCGTCTATGTCAGTGATGTTTCGAGCGTACAGGACTCCGGGGTAGAGCACTCGCAGCAATCGGGCCAGTATGTCGAAAACCACCGCCGGTCTGGCATTGCCGATATGGACGTAGTTGTAAACCGTTGGTCCACACACATACAGCGTCACCCGATCAGGATCCAGTGGAGAAAAGGTTTCCTTTCGATTGTGCAACGAGTTGTAGATCTTCAATGACATGCAATGCTCGGTGATTTCAGCGGTTGGCGTTCAGTGTTCGTTTGACTCGATGAGGGACACAGACAATATGCCGCTCAGTTTGATCGAATGCGGTCAGTAATTTTAATGGCGATCCCTACCCACTGGCGATAGCGCCCTTGTTGACACCTTCGAAAGCACGGATTCGCCAGAGAAAATCAGGCTCTAAAGTACGAACCGTTTGCAAGAGGTGTTCGGCAATCAATTCTACCGTGGTATCGGTGGGCAATATGTCGCAGCGTGTCTTGGGCAGGGTTAGGGTAAAGTACCCTTGCTTGGCTTCATAGGCCATGCTGTAGCAGGCTACACCGGAGACTGTGCATTCTCCGGTCACGTCCTCGTCGGTGATCAGGTAGATGTCGCGCCACGCATTGGAGATCTCGGCCTCGGTTTCCGGTTGACGCTGACCATTACGAAAGACCTGTATCCGGGAGCGATGGCCATGGATCATACGTTGACAGTCGCCCTGATGTTTTTTCAACCCATGTGAATAGTGGTAATACGCATCAGCATGGTCCTCGGCCCGCAGGGTCACATTGACGTTCGTCACATTGTCGGGGACGACCCCGCGCACCAGCGACTGGATATCATTGAGCGCGCTTTCCATGCTGACCAGTTCGGAGTCCAGCCAGTAGAATGCCTCGTGTGGGGCAGTATACTCGATAATCACACCACGATCAGGCTGGATGTAGCGCACCGTCGCGCGGGTTTCGTCACGGTCCACGGTCAGGTCGGCAAGGTGTCTGGGGACCACAAAGCGATGGTCCATACCGCCATCGATGGCCGCCTTGATGGCTTTCTTGACATGGCTGAAGTCGAAAACCATGCCCTCCTCATTGAGCTCGCCTTCCAGTTCGATATCGACGATCCAGCTCTCGCCGATCACGCCGCGATGTGGGTCGAGGTAACTGAAATCTATAACGCTGAGAGCGTCGACAAACAGGCTGGCCATGGTAACGATTCAAGACTCTTCGGGATCAAATGGGCGACAATTTCGAGCGCAATAGTGTAACTGAAATTCGCCTGCGGCGTCTCGTCGTGACTCGCATAATCGAGGAAATAGCGCTAAATTGGTCATGTGTCCGAGGAGAGTACCATCATGAGCAAGCTTTCGATCTTGCCTTCCGACAGGCTGCCAGAAGGCGACAGCCGGGAAGCTCTATTGGCCGCCGGTATGAAAGCCCGCGTCCTGCGCGCGGAATTGGCCGCGTCTTTTTTGAGCTGCGAGACCATAGTCAGAGACATGCGCGCCATTCAGGCGGCATTGCCACGGCCAGCGGCAAAGGATCATTCCAATGATTGAAGAGCCGAAATTGCAGTTGTCCGACGCCTTGCGGCGAATGGACCTCACATTACCGGATGTCCCCCTGCCGGATGCCAATTACCTTCCCTGGAAGCGCTCCGGTAATCTGGTCTTTCTGGCCGGACAGACCTGTGAATGGAACGGGGATGTACTTTATCAGGGCAAAATCGGTGAGGCCTATACCCTTGAGCAGGGACAGCAAGCGGCTCGCCTTTGTCTGTTGAACCTGCTGGCGGCGCTCAACCAGGTGATTCATGATGACCTTGGACTGATTGCGCAATGCATCCAGTTACGTGGTTTCGTCAACGCGGATCCACAATTTGATCGGGTACCCAGTGTGATCGATGGCGCTTCGGACTGCCTGATTAACCTGCTGGGCGAACGCGGTCAGCATGTGAGAACAGCCGTTGGCGTAGCGACGCTTCCCAGTCGGGCAGCGGTTGAAGTCGATGCCGTTTTCGAGTTGACTACGCCCTGACTTTTTCCCCGCCTTGCCATGGCGCTGCTCAGGCAGGCCGATGATGCGGTTTTGGCGGTTTGGCTATGATATAGTTGCCCGGTGAACCGTACCGAGGCCCGATAAGGAATCCCGATGTCACTGGCAAAGCAGAGTGGGTTGTTGACTCCCACGGGTATTTTCAGCAGTTATCAGTCCATTCGCAGTCAGCTGCCAGCCCCCACCCATATACCGGGGTCCACGAACGTCATCGATGATTTGAGCGAGCTCGAGTCGCAATATGATGTTTTCGTGTTCGATGCCTATGGCGTACTGAATATTGGCGATACAGCTGTGCCCGGAGCGGTTGAACGGGTGCGTAGTCTGCAGGCTCAGGGCAAGCCGGTATTTGTGCTGACCAACGGCGCTTCACTGACCCAGCGCGAGAATGTGGAGAAGTTTACTGAGCTGGGCTATGACGTCGAAGCCGATCAAATTGTCAGTAGCCGAGCTGCTTTGTTGGCGCACTTGCCGCGTTTTCCTGAGGTCAAGCGCTGGGGCGTCATCATGCCGCGCTCTGGTAACATGGATGAGTTGCCAGAAGGCAGTGTAGGGCCGGGGCACCGACTGTTTTTCGACGCTGACGGCTTCATGTTTCTGAATGCCCTGGAGTGGGACACCGACTGGCATCAGCATTGGGCGTCGCATCTGCGCGAAACGCCGCGTCCAATCCTGCTGGGCAATCCTGACCTTACTGCCCCTTATGAAGATCGCTACCAGCTTCAGCCGGGCTATTTCTGCCTGCAGATCATGCCCAGTGACCTGCAACCCTGGGTTTACCCTTTCGGCAAACCATTCTCCGGCATTTTTGATCTGGTCAAGGAGCGCATCGCAGCAACGGTCAGTGGTCAGCCGAAAGTATTGATGGTGGGGGATACCCTGCATACCGATATACTGGGGGGCACGCATGCCGGATTTGACACCGCATTGGTGACCGGCTTTGGCGCGCACAAGGGCATGCCGCTGGAAACCTGCTACGCCGAGAGCGGTATCAGGCCGGACTGGCAGATGTCAGGAATCTGAGATAGTCCTGCAATGCCGTTTCCAGTGAGAATTCCGGTTTAAATCCAAGGTCGGCTTCGGCGGCGGAAATATCCAGAGACAGATTTCCCCCTGGGCCGGCACGCTTTGATTCCCCGGATACGCTGACCTGGCAATCCGGCCTGATGCGAGCAACGATCTCGAGCAGTTCTGACAGGCTGGTCACGGTGCCGGAGCCGATGTTATAGATACGCCGGGACAGGCTTTGGGCCTGGCAGGCCAGCCACACGGCGGTACCGCAATCCTTCCCGTACAGATATTCCTTGGCGCCAAAGTGCCCGGCCTTAAGGGTCAGATGGTCACCTTGCGCGAGCTGGCTGACCAGGTCATGCATGACCATGCCAACGGTGGAGCCCCCAGAATAGGACCCGTGTCCAAAAATGGCACTGGGTCGCAGGATCACCGAGTCCAGGCCATAGTGCGTCGCATAGGTCTCTACCAGTTGCTCGGAGCAGTACTTGGTGGTCGCATAGAGATTGTGTCGACCGGCAGGGTCGGATTCACGAATGCGCTCCCCGCTGATCTCATCTCGTTTGTAGACCCCGAAGGTGCTGACATAGACCACCCGCTGCAGGTTCTGGATCTGTGCGGCCTCCAGCACATTGATGGTGCCCAGGATATTGTTGGTGGTGCCGGTCCAGGAGTTTTCACGAACCTTGTCGCCGATCAACCCGGCAGTATGCACCAGGGCATCGATCTGGTGGTGTTTCAGTGCTCTCATGAGGGCTGGTAAATCCCGCAGATCA
>LFIK01004794.1_pt1 | contig 10915 bp, 6 predicted proteins | sample 643401 | NCBI WGS metagenome assembly LFIK01 (sample SAMN03777447, study PRJNA286221) | soda lake metagenome | biome: soda lake; feature: Kulunda steppe; material: water; isolation source: sample T5-Br brine of Lake Tanatar-5 | place: Russia: Kulunda steppe | collected 2010-07
CCCGTGCCCCTGCGCCTGCACACCCTGTCCCGCGCTGTGCTATAACGGTGGTCCCGTTCAGCCAACAGAATCCGGTCGACCGTATACGCCGGACAGACACCATTCCGTTTGATGCGCGCAGGCATATCGACCACAGGCAGCATGCGGCGCCAGACCGAGAGGGCGCGTATTCCTCTGCTGGCCTCCAAGCTGAGTCCGCCTCTGGCCTCCGCCCACCAGGTGGTGCGGCAGGCCGTCTGCGATCGCCTGGCCGCCGAGCCGGCACCACCACTCTGCCTGGTACGCGCGCCGGCCGGTTTCGGCAAGACCACGGTTATGGCCCAGGCGCACGCGCGCCTGCAGCGGGGCGGGCTGGCCACTGCCTGGCTGACCCTGGACGCCGCCGACAACGACGTGAGTCGCTTCCTGCCCTGTCTGGCTACCGCACTCGGCGACCTCGCCCCCCGGATGACGGCGTTGCCAGCGGCCGACGATGACGGCGAACTGGCACTGCGCCTGATGGATGCGCTGAACACACTGGATCGCCCCTTTGCCCTGTTCCTTGATGATTTCGAGACCGTGCAGAACTCCACGGTGCTGGGCCTGGTGCGGGAGCTGATCGATCATCTGCCTGCCCGCGGCCGGATCATCATCGGTTCCCGCAGTGTGCCGGACCTGGGGTTTGCCCGGCTTCGGGCTCAGGGGGCCCTGTTGGAAGTAGAGCCGGAGGACCTGCGGTTCAGTCTGGAGGAGACCCGGCAGTTTCTCTGCAATCACCGCGGGCTCGCGCTTGGCGAGACGAACCTGGGCAAGCTGCACGCCGGCACCGAGGGCTGGGCAGCCGCGCTCTGGCTCGCGTCGCTGGCCCTGGAGCGGCGGCAGGACACTGCGCGCTTCATCGATGAGTTTTCGGGTTCCAGCGCGGCCATTGCGGATTACCTGGCCGAGGACGTACTGGCCCATCTGCCACCCGACCAGCAGGGCTTTCTGCTTCGGACCAGTATCCTCAACCAGCTCACGCCGGATCTGTGCAATGCCGTGACCGGCCGGGCGGACAGCGCCGACGTACTCCGAATGCTGGAACAGGACAACCTGTTCCTGGTGCCACAGGATGACCAACGCCGCTGGTACCGCTACCACAGCCTGTTCGCCGATTTCCTTCGCGCCCGGCTGGACCAGATCCTGCCGGACGAGGTGGCCGGGCTGCATCGCCGGGCGGCGGACTGGTTCCGGGCGAACGATCGGCCGGTTCCCACCATTGAACACGCACTGGCCGCCGGCGACCACGAGCTGGCCATGCCCTTGCTGGCAACACACGCCGAGCGCCTGCTGACCCAGTCGCGGTTCCGCCTGCTGGCGCGCTGGCTGGACGGCATACCGACCGCGCAGCTGATGCGGTATCCGGTGCTGCGACTGATCCACGTCTGGGCCACGGCCTACAGCCGCGGCTACGCCGATGCCATGCGGCTGCTGGAATCCATTGACCCCGCCACGCTGCAGGACTCCGCCGCGCAGGCCCATTACCTGGCCGTGCGCCCCACGCTGTTCGTGCTCATGGATCAGCCGGAACGGGGCTACGCCATCGGCAAGGTCAGCCTGCAGCAGCTACCGCCGGAACCGGGCTTTCCTTACAGCATGCTGACCAATTCACTGGCCTACCTGGCGATGACCCTGGGTCATCACCAGGAGGCCCGGCAGTTGCTGGAGGAGTCCCGACGCACCCAGGCCGCCGGCGGCGGACTGTTCAACACCGTGTATTCGGAATCGGTGGAGGCGGTGATCGACCTGCTCCAGGGCAGGCTGCGCCGGGCCATGCCCCGGCTCCGGCTCGCCACGGGTGACGCCGCCACCTCGGAGTCCGGCGCGGCCCGGGGAAACATGGTGGCGGGTATCCCCCTGGCGGAACTGCTCTACGAGGCGGATGCCTGCGATCAGGCGGAACACCTGCTGAACGTGTATCTGCCACTGGTCCGTGGGGTGCGCCTGCCGGGCCAGCTGATCAGCGGCCACGTGGTGCTATCACGGCTGGCAGCGCGCCGAGGCGACAAGGCGCAGGCACACCAGATTCTCACGGAACTGGAGCACCTGGGTCACGGTAGCCAGCTGCCCCGCGTGGTCGCCAGTGCCCGACTGGAGCGCGCGCGGCTCTACCTGGTGGATGGTGACCTGGCGGCTGCGTCCGCGGAGGTGGCGCATGCACGTGACCGGGCCCTGTGGCGTCGCATTGCCGCTTATTCCCAACTGGGCAACGATGCAGAGACGCTGACCCTGGCCCGCCTGCGCCTGCTGGTGGCCGGGCGCCAGCCGCAACGCGCCATCGCTGTTCTGCAACGGGCTCTTGATGACGCCCTGAGGGGTCAACGGCTTCGCAGGGCGCTAAAACTGCGGCTGTTGCTGGCCACCGCCCTGCACCGCAGCGGCGAGACGCAACGGGCTGAACAGGTGCTGGACCTGGCGCTGGAGCAGGCCGGCCGCGAGGGCTTCATCCGCACCTTTGTGGACGAGGGAGCACCCACCGCCGCACTGGTGACAAGCCGCCTGGCCGCCCTGGCGGCGGGGGTAGCCGGCCCGGCACTGCCCGCGGATTTCGTGCAAAGTCTCGGCAAGGCCCTGGGAATGCCGGAAGCCGATCCGGCCGCCGTCATCACCCCGGCGGAAGGTACCCTGGTGGAATCCCTGACGCCCCGTGAACAGAAGGTGCTGGAACTGCTGGCGGAAGGACGCACCAACCGCGCGATGGCCGCGCGCCTGTTCATCTCCGAAACTACCGTCCGCACCCACCTGCGCAACATCAACACCAAGCTGGGCGCCTGCAATCGCACGGAGGCGGTAGCAATCTCCCGCCGACTAGGGCTGATCACCTGAAGCCGCCAGGCCCCTCCCGCCTGTTACCGAAAACCACGTTACCTTCAGCAACAAAACGTTACCCAAGGTAACGCACTGTTCACAAAGGCGATCATCAAACCTCTGTTTTTACGTGTTTTTTAATTGGGCACGATGTCTGCAACTGCACTGGGCACATTATCGAGGCATCAGTGCGATGACCCAGAATAACGACACATCGGAGGAGAACGGACACCACCGCGAGGAACTGCCCGCGGTGCTGGAATTCCTGCGTCGGCATGTCCCGTTTGCCGAGATGGAAGCAGAGCACCTGGAGTTCCTGGCGAGCAAGGTGGAGTCCGTACGCTACAAACGCGACGCCATCATCACGGCCCCGTCCGACGGGCCGGCGTCGCGTTTGTATATCGTTCGCCAGGGGAGCGTACGCGGCGAGTCACCGGAATCGGAAGGGGATGGCGTCTGGGAATTGGTCTCGGGAGAGCTGTTTCCCATCGGGGCACTGCTCGCCCACCGCCCCGTGCAAACCGTAGGGCGCGCAGCCGAGGACACGGTGTGCTTCCGGCTGGCGCGGGACGCCTTTGACACCCTGCTCGAACGCTCCGAGGCCTTTAACGATTTCTGCACCCACCGCCTGGGCAGCCTGCTGGGGCAGGTGCGCCGTCAGGTCCGGACCGATGCGCTGGAGGGGTTGGGCGGTGACACCACCCTGAACTTCACCCTCGGTGAACGGCTGCGCCGGGAACCGGTGACCTGCCGGCCGGACACCGCCATCCGCACCGCGCTGCAATCCATGGAACAGGCCCACGTGGGCAGCATGCTGATCAGTGACGAGGCCATGCGCCCGCTGGGCGTGTTCACCCTGCCCGATCTGCTCACCCGGGTGGTGCTTCCCGGGGTGTCGCTGGACGCGCCCATCAGCTCGGTGATGTCCCCCGACCCCATCTCCCTTCCGGGCACCGCCTTCGGTTTCGAAGCCGCCATGCTCATGGCCCACAACGGCATCCGCCACATCTGCGTGGTGGAGCATGACCGCCTGCTGGGCGTGGTGTCGGAACGCGACCTGTTCTCCATGCAGCGCGTGGGGCTGGTGAACCTCAGTCGCGGCATCGCGCGCGCCGGGTCAGTGGATGCGCTTTCCCGCGTGGGGAAGGACATTCACCTGCTGGTGGAACAGATGATTGCCCAGGGCGTGAAGGTCGGGCAGATCACCCAGATCATCACCCTGCTCAACGACCAGATCGGGCGTCGCATCATCGACCTGCATCTGCAGGAAGCCGACCTGCAGGACGTCCGCCTGGCCTGGATGGTGTTCGGCAGCGAGGGTCGGCAGGAGCAGACCCTGAAGACCGACCAGGACAACGGGATCATTTTCGAGACCCGGAAAGGCGGGCCGTCGGCAGATGCTGTTCGCGAAATGCTGCTGCCCGTGGCCCGGCGCATCAACGAAGCCCTGGACCGCTGCGGCTATCCCCTGTGCCCGGGAAACATCATGGCGAGCAATCCGGACTGCTGCCTCAGCCTGGAGGAATGGCAGGAACGCTTCCGCCGCTGGGTGGACCAGGGCACGCCGGAGCACCTGCTGAAAGCGTCCATCTATTTCGATTTCCGGGTCATCCACGGACCCACCGGCCTGGCGGATGCACTGCGGACCTGGCTGCTGGACCGCACCGCCGGCAACAGCCGCTTCCGCAAGCAGATGGCCCTCACCGCCCTGAATCTGCGCCCGCCGCTGGGCCTGTTCCGGGACTTCAAGCTGAGTTCCAGTGGCGAACACCCGAACACGCTGAACCTCAAGCTCAACGGGGTGGCGCCCTTCGTTGATGCCGCGCGCATTCTCGCCCTGGCCAACCGCATTACGGAAACCAACACCACCCAGCGCCTGCGCCTGGCGGCACGGGCCGGTGCCGTGCGCGAGGGCGACACGGAGGCCTGGATCGAGGCCTACGACTACATCCAGATGCTGCGCATGCGCAAGAACCAGGAACAGGCTGCCGCCGGCGAGCCGCTGAGCAACCATGTTGCGCCGGACAGCCTCAATGCGCTGGACCGACGGATCCTAAAAGAGGCCTTCCGCGAGGCCCGCAAGCTGCAATCGAAACTGGCGACGGATTACCAGATCTGAGCCGTCGCCCCTGATAGAAGTGCAACGGAGGAGATATGCAATGACAGAGCAACAGCCATCCAGATCAGAGTACTGGAAAACAAACCTACGCATTATCGGTTGGTGCATGGCCATCTGGGCGATCGTCTCGCTCGGCTTCGGCATCATCCTGGTGCAACCCCTCAACGCCATCGAGATCGGCGGCTACAAGCTGGGCTTCTGGTTCGCCCAGCAGGGTTCGATCTACACGTTTATCGCGTTGATCTTCTTTTACGCCTGGCGGATGAACCGACTCGACCGCCAGTACGACGTGTACGAAGAATAAGGGGCCACGATCATGGATTTGCAAACCTTGAGTTTCATCGTCGTCGGCGCGACCTTCGCGATCTATATCGGCATCGCGATCTGGGCCAGGGCCGGCTCCACCAGTGAGTTCTACGTGGCCGGCAAGGGCATCAACCCGGTGGCCAATGGCATGGCCACCGCAGCCGACTGGATGTCCGCGGCCAGCTTCATCTCCATGGCCGGGCTGATCGCCTTCCTGGGATACAGCGGCGGCGCCTACCTGATGGGCTGGACCGGCGGTTACGTGCTGATGGCCCTGCTACTGGCGCCATACCTGCGCAAGTTCGGCAAGTTCACGGTGCCGGAATTCATCGGTGACCGCTTCTATTCGAGGACCGCCCGCGTGGTGGCGGTGATCAGCCTGCTGGTGATGTCCATCACCTACGTGATCGGGCAAATGCGCGGGGTGGGGATCGCCTTCTCCAACATCCTGCAGGTGGATCTGACCGTGGGCCTGATCTCGGGCATGGTGATCGTGTTCATCTACGCCGTGTTCGGCGGCATGAAGGGCATCACGTACACCCAGATCGCCCAGTACGTGATCATGATCTTCGCCTACACGGTGCCGGCCGTGTTCATCTCGCTGCAGCTCACCGGCAACCCGCTGCCGCAGTTCGGCCTTGGTTCCTCCGTGGATGACGGCCGGCATCTGCTGGAAGCACTGGACCAGACCCTGGTGGATCTCGGCTTCGCCGCCTACACCTCGGTGGGCACGAGCATGACGCAGGTAAACATGTTCCTGCTCACCATCTCGCTGATGATCGGCACCGCCGGCCTGCCCCACGTGATCGTCCGGTTCTTCACCGTGCCCCGGATTCGCGACGCGCGGAAGTCCGCCGGTTGGGCGCTGGTGTTCATCGCCATCCTCTACACCACCGCTCCCGCCGTGGGGGCCATGGCCATGTGGAACCTGCTGAACACCGTGCAGCCGGGTGAAGTGGGCACCGAGGAAGGCAACCTGCGCTTCGACGACAAGCCGGACTGGATGGAGCGCTGGGAACGCACCGGCCTGCTGGCCTTCGAGGACAAGAACGAGGACGGCCGCATCCAGTACTACAACGATCGCAACCAGGAATTCGCGGCCATGGCCGAAGAGGAATGGGGCTGGGAAGGCAGCGAAATCACCCGCATCGACCGGGATATCATGGTACTGGCCAACCCGGAAATCGCCGGCCTGCCAAACTGGGTGATCGCGCTGGTCGCGGCGGGGGGTATCGCGGCAGCACTGTCCACCGCGGCGGGGCTCCTGCTGGCAATCTCGTCGGCCATCTCGCATGACCTGCTGAAGGGGACATTCACACCCAATATCTCGCAGAAGAGCGAGCTATTGGCGGCACGGATCAGTATGGCGGGGGCCATCGTTCTGGCCGGCTACCTGGGGCTCAATCCACCAGGCTTCGCGGCGGAGGTGGTGGCATTGGCCTTCGGTCTCGCAGCGGCCAGTCTGTTCCCCACACTGATGATGGGTATCTTCTTCAAGAAGATGAACAAGGAAGGGGCCATTGCCGGCATGCTGGCGGGCCTGATCACCACCCTGGTGTACATCTTCCTGTACAAGGGCTGGTTCTTCTTCCCCCAGACCGCCATGCTGCCCGACAACCCGGATGGCTGGATCCTGGGCATCAATCCCACCGGCTTTGGTGTGATCGGTGCGGCGATCAACTTCGCGGTCGCCTACGGCGTCTCGAAGGTGACCGCGCCGCCTCCCGACCACATCCAGCATCTGGTGGAGAGTGTGCGCGTGCCGCGCGCCGACTGAGGTCAGGCCTGCCCGGAGCCCGGGGTGATACGATGATTGCATCGATCCGCCTGCGGCTCCGGGCAAGTCCCTCGATAACCAAGGGGGCCTGCCTTCGGGCAGGCCCTTTTTCGGTCGGGCATCGCATGACTGGGAAGGCTGGTATCCATGCATACGTCAATGCCTTACACGGATGCGCCGGAAACGCCATTACCGGGCGACCCGCTGCACCAGCAGTTCAACCGTGCGGAAAGCCCGGAGTCGCTGGCCGACATGGCCTGCGCCTTGCCGGAGTTGCAGTGCCGGATGACGCGGATGGGTCTCGGCGCCGACTGCCAGGGCCGCATCATCGCCGGCCTGGTGGATGCACTGACCCGTCGCCTGATCACCCTGGCGGAAGCCCGCATGACGCCCGCACCTGGCCCCTACGCCTGGCTCGCCTGCGGCTCCCAGGGCCGCTGGGAGCAAACCGTGCATACGGATCAGGACAATGCCCTGGCCTACGCGGATGATCTTCCACCGGAAGCGGATGCCTGGTTCCAACGACTGGGCGAATACGTGAGCGACGGGCTCGCAGCCTGTGGTATCCAGCACTGTCCGGGTGGAGTCAGTCCGCGCGCCGAGCACTGGCGGCGCAGCCGGTCCAGCTGGCGCAGGCTGTTCCGGGAGACCATCGAACGCCCGGAGCGCAAGGCAGTGATGCTGGCGTCGCACTATTTCGACCTGCGCGTGGTGCATGGCGATCCGACGCTGTTCGAACCGCTCCGGCTGGAAGCCTTGCAGGCAGCATCCGGTAACAGCCGCTTCCTGACCCTGGCAACGGAGAACGCCCTGCGCAATGCGCCGGCGCTGGGCCTGTTCGGCCGGCTGCGCCGGGTTTGGGGCGGCACCCATGCCGGCAGCGTTAACCTCAAGCATCACGGGCTACTGCCGATCACGCAGCTGGCGCTGAATCATGCCCTGCGTGGCGGCCTCACCCCGGTCAACACCCTGGATCGCATCCGGGCCGCGGCGGAAGCCGGCCTGATCCAGCAGAGCTCGGCGGAAGACCTGGCGCTCGCCTACACCACGATCGCCGATCTGCGCCAACGTCACCTGGCGACACAGATCGAGCAAGGGCAGGAACTGGATAACTTTCTTCCGCTGACCACTGCCTGCTGGCTGGAACAACGACAACTGAAAGATGCACTGGCGGTGATCGGCACCGTGCAGAAAACCCTGAAACTGGGACAGGCGGCCTGACATGAGCCGGTTACTGTCCCTGTTCAAACGTAACGCCGGCGAGCTCGCAAGGTCGCCAAGGGTGACCTGCAGCGCCGACACACCGCTGCAGGAGCTGCTGGCCCGGATGCGGGATTCCGGCAGCAGTCATGCGGTGGTGCTACGCGACCAGCGACAGGTCCGCGGACTGATCACGCCGGACAGCCTGCTGCGCCATCTCGCCGAACGAGGTCCGGCCCCGGCACGGGCCGGCGACGCGCTGGAGCCGGATCCGTGCCTGGTTCCGTCCACCGAGCCACTCTACCGGCTGGTCGGGTTTGCCCGTGGATCCAGCCCGGTCGTAGTGGTGGATGAGCATGGCGCCCTGCGCGGCACGATCCTGCCCGCGGAGTTGCTCGGCCTGATCGCCCCGGAAGCGCTGACGGACCACAGGCCCGGGCCACACGACCTGGCTGCCATCAAGGCCAGCCAGGTCGCCACTGTCCGGGGTCTGCTGGACGAGGGGCTTGCCGCCACGGATGTGCAGCAGGCCCTGAGCGCCATGAATGATGACCTGTACCGCCGCGTGGTGGACAACACCATCGCAGGCCTGCAGCAGGACGGCTGGGGCACGCCGCCGGCCCGCTTCTGCCTGCTGCTGATGGGCTCCGGCGGACGTGGCGAAAGCCTGCTTGCCCCCGATCAGGACAACGGCCTGGTGATCGAGGATTACCCCGACAGCGCCCACGGCAGCATCGACCGCTATTTCGCCGAGTTCGCGGAGCGCTTCACCCTCCAACTGGACCGGGCGGGAATCCCCCTGTGCGCCGGCCATGTCATGGCGAGCAATCCGCTGTGGCGCAAGACAGGCCGTCAGTGGCATGACCAGGTGCAGGGCTGGATCCGTCGCCGTAGCCCGCAGGCGCTACTCAACGCCTGCATCCTGCTTGACGTCCGTGGCGTGATGGGAGGCCAGGAGCTGGCCACGGCCCTGCGGGAAGAAATACGCAAGTCCTTGGGGGCTGCCCCCGGTTTTCTGCGCGCCCTGATGGTCAATGAATCCACCAAGCAGGTGGGCCTCGGCTGGTTTGACCGTTTGCTCACCGAAGGTGACGACAGCCCCCATGCCGGCCAGTTCAACATCAAGCGCAACGGCATCATGCCCATCGTCGAGGCCGCACGTCTGTACGCGCTGGCCTGCGACATCGACGCCACGTCTACAGTGCAACGGCTGGCTGCCCTGCGCGAGAGGAACGCGCTGGATGCAGACGAGCATGACGATCTGCACCATGCTTTCGATTACATGTGCCAGCTGCTGCTGCGGCAGCAGATCGCGGATCTCGAAGCAGCCAGGCCGGCCGGACGTCATGTGGCACCGGATGGCCTGCGACGGCGGGAGCACGAGCTGCTGGTACGCGCCCTCAAAGCGTCCGAGGCCCTGCTGCGCAAGGTCCGACACACCCTGTTGGGAAGCGGGAACGACTGACCATGCATCCGCGCCAATTGATCAACCTGTTGTTCATCGGTATCGGCATTGCCGCCGTCTCCATTGTCACCGCGGTGGCCTATGCGGTTGCCCCCGAAGCCCTGGACAGCCATCGCGCGTTCATCGGCGCACTGCTCGGCGGGCTGGGCCTGGCCGCGCTGGTGGGTTTCGCCTGGCTCCTGCTCGACCGTTTGCTGATGCGGCCTTCCCGCAAACTCACGCGCGGCATTCGCGCGATGCTGGAATCCCGTAGCGCCGAGCAGCAGCTGCCACTGCCAAAGCACCATGCCCTGGGCCAGTTGCCGGAGGCCGTACAGGCGATGGCGGACGCTCTGCGGGCGTCCCGCCGAGAGATGCGCAAGGCCATGGAATCAGCCACGGCCCGGGTGGACGAGCAGAAGACCTGGCTGGAGATCATCCTGCAGGGGCTTTCGGAAGGGGTGCTGGTGTGCAACCGCCAGCACCAGATCATGCTTTACAACAAGGCAGCGGTGGCCATCCTCGGTATGCCGGAGCATATCGGCCTGGGCCGTCCCCTGTTCGATGTGCTGTCGCGACCACCGGTGCAGCACACGCTGGAACGCCTGGAGCGCCGCCACCGTGACGACCAGGAGGCGCCGTCCGAACTGACCGCCCCCTTCGTCTGCACTAGCACCGACGCGCTCTACATGCTGCACGGCCGCATGGCCCTGATTCTGGACGTGAACGGCGAAGTCACCGGCTACCTGATTACGCTGGTGGACATCTCCGAGGATGTCGCCCTGTTGGCCCGGGGTGATGCGCTGCGTCACGCACTGACCCGGGACCTGCGCGGCATCGCCGCGAACCTGCGTGCGGCGGCGGAGACCGTCAACCAGTACCCGGATATGCAGGCGGAGGAACGCGTGCGCTTCGATCAGGTCATGCTCAGCGAGAGCGAGGCCCTGAGCGAACGCCTGGACGGTCTGGCGCGACAGATACGCGGCCACCTGCTGGGTCGCTGGCCCATGGCTGACGTGCTGGTCACCGATCTGGTGAGTTGCCTGGAACAGCGGCTGGAGGATCTGCCGGACGTGCATGTCACCCTGGTGGGCATGCCCCTGTGGCTGCACGGGGACAGCCTGTCCCTGATGCAGGCCCTCGACTGCATCATCCGTCACCTGCACAGGCATACCGGGCAGACGGCCTTTGACATGGAGTCCCGCCTGGGCGACCGCAACGTCTACCTGGATATCGGCTGGGA
>LFIK01004798.1_pt1 | contig 10908 bp, 16 predicted proteins | sample 643401 | NCBI WGS metagenome assembly LFIK01 (sample SAMN03777447, study PRJNA286221) | soda lake metagenome | biome: soda lake; feature: Kulunda steppe; material: water; isolation source: sample T5-Br brine of Lake Tanatar-5 | place: Russia: Kulunda steppe | collected 2010-07
CTGGCCGAATTGCGGCGAACTGAGCGAATTGACGGTGGTTGAGGCAGTAGTCGGTTGGACGGATTTGGACAGACGCGCTCCCGAGTCGGCCTCGCTCGGAACGCGGACGAGTGGCGTTCGGCGGGGCCGGTGGCCAGGCAGGGGCGGGCGGTCCTTCTCGGCGTTCCTCGTGGCGCGAGCAGTATGCGCGACGCGAGCGAAGGGTCCGTCGTCTGGCTGCGGCGCGGTGTTGGGCGGCGGTCCCACGGCCAGACCGCATCGGTATGATGTAGTCATACCTACGGGAGGGCGTAGCGTGGCTGTTCGGAAGATCGCGGTGACCTTGCCGGAGGAACTGTTCGACATGGTCGAGCGGCTACGGGAGATCGAGCATCGGTCCCGCTCCGAGGTGTTCCAGGAGGCGCTGCGGCGCTACTTCGGCGAGCCGGTGTACGAGCCGACCGACGAGGAGCGGCGCCTGTTGGATGAGGCGCTTGCTGAGGCCGAGCGGCAGCCGGATGCTGGCGTGCCCTGGTCGGAGGTTCGAGACGGGTTGCTGGCTGAGTGACCGCCCTGGTGCTGCGTCCGGCTGCGGTCGCGGATCTGACCGAGGCGCACGTTCACTACCAGGGGCTGGCGGACGGGTTGGGTGATCGGTTCGTGGAGGCGGTGGACGGGCTGTTCGCACGGTTGACCGAGTTCCCACGCAGTGCCCCGCTGGTCGCTGGCTACCGCGATGTCCGCCGCGCGGTCGTTCGCGGGTTCCCGTACGTCGTGTTCTACCGCCATCAGCCGGATCGGATCGACGTGCTCCGTGTCCTGCACGCAGCCAGGTCCGATGCCGACCGGCCCCCGGGCGAGCTTCTGCGATAGGCCTGCCGGCTACCCGGCGTGGTCCCGATACGCCAGGACGTCGCAGCGGCGGACGCGCCGGCTGCTGCGGGCCAGCGGCAGTCCCTGGGCGTCCGGCGACCGCGGTCGCGCGCGGCAGCGGTTCGGCATCCTCGGCCAGCTCGCGGCTGGAGAACGCCGCGACGGAGGCGACACGCCGGTGCTGGAAGCGCACCTTGAAAGCGCCTGACAGCAGCTGACGGATCCCCGTGACCTGCGAACACTCCGGCCAGCGCAAGCGTCGACAGTACGCAGGTCTCGAGCCACGGGAACGAGTTGTCCACAGATCAGCTGCAGGTTGTGGCCGTACGAGTTGGCATAGATCTGGGCAGCGTCGCCCGCGAGCACCCCGAAACGAAAGAGCGCCGACGTGCCCGATCTGGCCTATGAGCCCGGTCTAGCGGCCAGGTTCCGTGCTGGTGGTCAGGGGCAGGATCGAACTGACGACACCACTGACTCCAGGAGCGCAGGACGGCGGAATCTCGGCGGATCGCGACGATCTGTCGGTGTCCAGGGTGCGGCCGGGTCCTTGGTGTGGTCATGATCGGTCGCGTCTGGTCACGGCGTGCGTCCGTGGATGCTCCCCGATGGAGTCGGTCGACGACGTGAAGCAGGTCGTGGGCGCCATGCGTTCGAAGCCTGCTAGCAACCGATGTCGGAACGGGTTGAGGCCCCACCTTGCGGGCCCTCAACGTGGTGCGGGGCTCGTTGCCTCAGTGCTCGTCGTAGTGGTCACCGTGCCGGGCGTGGCGATGCCGACCATGCAGGTAGTCGACGTGATCCCCGTGCTGCACGGCCTCGTGGCCGCAGTCCGGGCCGTGTTCGTGGGTGTCGTGTTCGTGCTCGTGTGAGCCGGCGAGAACGTGGACGTCGAATCCGTCGCACTCGTCCACGTGATCCTCGTGGACGTGGTGGGCATGCCCGTCGTGGAGGTAGTCGACGTGGCCGCCGTGCTCGACGGCGACGTGCCCGCAGTCGGGCCCGTGCGTGTGGGAGTGGTCCTGGATGACGGTGTGCGACATGCTGCGTCCTCGATCGGCTCGTTATGCGAATATAGCGATACTTGCATACAGCGTCAACGGCGAAGGGATGGGCGGCTGGCAGCGTCAGGCGACCTCAGCGGCATGCTGGACCGCGTCACCCACGATGTGCGCCACGTGCTCGTCAACCAGCGAGTAGCGGGTCTCTCGGCCGTAGCGGTCAGCGCGCACCAGCCGCGCTCCGCGGAGCACCCTCAGGTGTTGGGACACCAGCGGCTGGGTGGCATCGAGCTCGTCGACCAGCTCGTGGACGGCGCGGTCTCCTTGCGCCAGGAGCTGGACGAGTTGCAGGCGGAGAGGGTGCGCGAGCGCCTTGAACAGGTCGATGGTCCGCTCGATCGCGGGGTCGCGCCGTGTGTCCATGGGGGACTCCCTGTCCACGCTCCAGCCTATGGGTGCAGGGTGCGGTCGGCGGTCATCCTCGGGCGTGTCCGACACCGGTGACCCTCACCGAGAGCGTCCATGGCGGCGATTGAAGCGGTTGGCACGTCCGGCGGTGTCGACGATCATGATCGTGGAGGAGGTCGTCGCCGTCGCATCCCACCTCGGGTTCGAGCACCGTCCCGGGCCGCGTGGCGACCCGGACGCAGCCGTGCTCGCGAACCACGCCGACCAGGGCGCCATCCTCCGGAGTGTCGAGCAGCCGGGTGTCGACGGCGGCGATCGTGTCCAGCGTGATGCCCTCGAACGCGCGCAACGCGAGGGTGGCGGGCACCGGCTCGACGGCCATCGGGAGGACGATGAGCGCGTCACTGGGCCCGGTGCGAAGCCGGGTGATGGCTTCCTCCCGCCACAGCGGGTGGGGGAAACGAGCAGGGAGACCGTGGTCGTCGTCATGCAGTCAGGCGATAGAATGTCTAGGAATCATTCTCAACTGTTGGTTCCAGGACGGTGACGTCCGACTCCAGTTCGCGGCCGCGGCGATCACGTCGACCGATCGCATCCACATCGACGCGGCACCGGCGCGGATCCGGGCCCGCGGGGAGGGCGTTCGATGACCCGCAGGGACGACGAGGGGGTCGTGGTGGCCCTGGGGCCCACCGGAGGGACGGGTGCCGACGACACCACGACCAGGAACCGGAGCAATCAGCAGCAGCGCCTCGCGCTGCACACGTGCGACCGCAGGCTTGACTGCGTCGTGCTCGTCCGCGAGACGCGGTGAAGGATCCCTGATGGTGCGCACGTTCCTGCTGGATCCCTTCTCCCTGACCTTCCTCCAGCGTGCGTTGCTGGCAGGAGCGTTCGCCGGCATCAGCTGCGGGGTGGTCGGTACCTGGGTGGTGCTGCGCCGCGTCGCGTTCTTCGGTGAGGCGCTCAGCCACGGCATCGTCCCCGGGGTGGCCATCGCCACCCTGGTGGGGTTCTCGCCCGTGCTCGGTGCTGCGGCGAGCGCGGCGGTCATGGTGATCGGTGTCAGCGGTGCCAGCCGACTGCGCCGGGTGGGGGAGGAGACCGCGGTCGGGCTGCTTCTCGTCGGCATGCTGGGGCTGGGCATCCTCATCATCTCGCGCTCTGGCTCCTTCGCGGTGGACGTGACCGCGCTGCTGTTCGGCTCCGTGCTCGGCGTGCGGAACGAGGACGTCGGCGTGGCCGCACTCGCGGCGGTCGTCACGGTGCTCGTCACCCTCGTCGGCTACCGCGCGTTCCTGACCTTCACCGCTGACGAACGAGTGGCGGCACTGGCTGGGTTCTCCCCGAGTCGGACCCGCACCCTGCTTCTGGCCGTGGTGGCGATGGCCGTCGTGGCCTCCTTCCGTACCGTCGGTGCGCTCCTCGTGGTCGCCCTGCTCGTCGCCCCGGCAGCCACCGCCGTGCAGTTCACCCGCCGGATCCCGTGGACGATGGTGATCGCCGTGCTGCTTGCCTGGTCGGCCGTCCTCGGCGGCCTGCTGGCCAGCTATCACCTCGACCTTGCGGCAGGGGGTGCTATCGCCGTGCTCGCGGTGCTGCAGTTCGCGGTGACGGCGGCCTGGCGAGGCGTCGTCGGTGCGCGGACTGCGGCGCCGAACCGTGCGGCGGGTCTTGGTCGCTCCTCGTCGCCGCGCCCCGCCGCTGACTGACGCGTGCTCTGAACCGGGGTGGAGCGGACTTGCGTCCCACGAGTGCGGGCATAGACTAGGAATAAGTCTAGGAATGATTCCTAGTTACGCTGAGTGGACGACCGAGTTGCTCAGCATGACGGAGCGATGGTGGGCAGGTCCCGCCGGAGAGGGTTGGAACGTGAGGAACACCGCACTGCGATTGCTCGCGGCAGGGGCCGCTGGATCGCTGCTGTTGGCTGCGTGTGGGGCTGCAGACGACGCCGAGGACACCGGCGCGTCCGATGGAACCACGGCGGAGGACATGGCAACCGACGAGGAAGACCACGACGACCACGACCATGGCGACGAGGAGCACGGCGACCACGACCATGGCGATGAGGAGCACGGCGACCACGACCATGGGGAGGAGGCCGCTGGGGTCGAGTATGAGGAGGTCGCGGGCGCGGAGCCGCGGCTGGTGGTGGCTGACGCAGCGGATCCGGCCATCCACGTCGTCGATCTGGCAACCGAGGAGATCCTGGGCACCTTCGACTCCGAGGTTCCTGGTGCGCTGCTCCACCTTGGAGGCGAGAAGCGCGTCGTCGCGGCCGTGCAGCCTCGGGGCGACGTCGTCCAGTTCATCGATCCGGGGAGCTGGGCGTGGACGCACGGTGACCATGCTCACTACTACGTCGGTGAACCCAGGCTGCTCGACGCGCAACTCGACATCGGCTTCCCCGTGCACGTGACCACGGGCTTCGAACGGTTCGCCATCTTCGGGGACACCGAGGGTTCTGGCATCTTCGTCGACGAGCTGTCTCTCCTCGAGGCAGCCGAGGTCGAGGGGGAGCTCGTGCAGACCGGCCGGCCCCACCACGGTGGCCTCGTCCAGCTCAGCGAGGAACTTGCGGTCATCTCCGGGCCGGCTGAGGATCAAGACGGCGGGCTTCCCGACGAGGTCTGGGTGCTCTACCAGGGCGAGCAGGTCAGCTCCCACGACTGCCCGAGCCTCCACGGGGAGAAGCGCGCCGATGACTGGACCGGCTTCGCCTGCGGCGACCGGGTCCTGCTGCTGGAGCCGCACGGCGACCACGTTGACGCCACGGAGATCTTCTACCCGGAGGAGCTCGGGGAGGACTTCCGTCTCGGGTACCTCAACACGACGGCGGGCAGCAACACCTTCGTCGCCTCCAGCGGTGACCAGCTCGTGTTCATCGACGCGGACGCGGGGGAGCTGACTCCGGTCCAGTTGCCGACCGAGACGGCCGCCCGCTCGATCATCGATGACGATGGGAACGTGCTGGTGCTCACCGATGACGGCATCCTGCACCAGTTCGACCTCGACAGTTTCGGACTCGTCGCCTCCAGTGAGGAGGCGGTCACGATCGACGCCGGCAACGAGGCACCGCGTCTGTCCCTCGCGGGCGGTCGGGACCGTGCCTACGTGCCCGTTCCGCTCGACGGTGTGGTGCACGAGTTCGCGACCAACGACGGCCTGCGGCTGACGCGAACGATGGAGCTCGGCGGTGCGCCGGCGCAGCCCGCCTACGTCGGAGCCTGGCCGACGTGATGTCACCGCGACCCCTTCGAGGGCCCGTGGTCCTCGTGGTGCTGTCCCTCCTCCTCGCCAGCTGCGGTGGGGGGGAGGGCGGCCCCGAGCCGGCGCCGGACGCTGTGGCCGACGACCCTCCATCGGTGGTCGTGACCATGAACGTGCTCGCGGACGTCGTGGCCACGGCCTTCGCTGACGTCGTCGAGGTCGGCAGCGTCATGCCGCCCGGCGTCGACCCCCACTCCTTCGAGCTGTCGGCCAGCGACGCGCAGGAGCTGGTCGACGCCGACCTGATCGTCGTCAACGGACTCGGTCTGGAGGAGAACGTCCTTCCCGTCGTGGAAGCTGCAGCAGCCGATGGCGTTGCCGTGCTCGAGCTCGCCCCGCTGGTCGACCCGATCGCCTACGCCGACGGATGGGCAGAGGGTGAGACGACGACACTTGACCCCCACGTCTGGACCGACGTCAGTCGTATGGCCGGCGTGCCTGCCCTCGTGGCTGATGCTCTCAGCGACGCGGTCGAGCTCGATCCGGAGACCGCCGCGCTCCTCCGGCAGCGGGCCGAGGACGCACGCGTAGCACTTGAGTCCCTCGACGCCGAGGTCGAGGCGCTGCTCGCCGCGGTTCCGGACGGACGCCGGAGCCTGGTGACCAACCACCACGTGTTCGGCTACTTCGCCGAGCGCTACGACTTCACGGTCCTGGGAGCGGTGATCCCCGGAGGTACGACCCTGGCAAGCCCCAGCGCTGCGGATCTCGAAGACCTCGTCGCGGTGATCGATGAGAGCCAGGTCCGGACCCTGTTCGCCGACGCGAGCTCGCCGACGCTGCTGGTCGACGCGCTCGCGACCGAAGCTGACCTGCAGATCGAGGTCGTTGCGCTGTGGACCGAGTCGCTATCCCCGCCAGGCGAGGGTGCGGAGACCTACGCGGAGATGATGCTGGACAACGCCACCCGCATCGCCGATGGGCTGCGCGGGTGAGCTGCGTGCGGCTCAACGGGATCACGGCCCGTTACGGGACCGGGCCGCCGGTGCTCCAGGTCGAGAGCCTCGAGTTCGCCGGTGGCACGACCACCGCCCTGATCGGCCCCAACGGCTCGGGCAAGTCGACCCTGCTCCACGTCCTGGCAGGTCTGCTGCCGGCAAGCGCGGGCAGCGTCACGGTGGCCAGCGGAACGTCGGCTCGCAACGCCGTGGCCATGGTGTTCCAGTGGACGAACCTCGACGCGGGACTGCCACTGGTCGTGTCCGAGGTCGTGGCGATGGGCCGCTACCCGCACCGTGGACTGGTTGGCCGCTTCAGTCGCGAGGATCGTCGGGCGATCGGCGAAGCGATGACCCGGCTGGAGATCACCGACCTGGCCGGTCGACAGCTGGCCGAGCTCTCCGGTGGGCAACGCCAGCGGGTCTTGACCGCCAGGGCGTTGGCCCAGCAGGCCGAGGTGCTGCTCCTCGACGAGGTGCACACCGGCTTGGATGCCACCAGCGAGATCCTGATCGCCCGCGCGGTCGACGAGGAACGGGACCGCGGCGCGGTCGTGGTCGCCGCCACCCACGACCTCGAGGTGGCATCCAGAGCGGACCAGGTCGTGCTCCTGGCTGGGCGGCCGATGGCCTGGGGACCCGCTGCGGAGGTGCTGGTCCCCGCACGGCTCGCGGCCGCCTACGGCCCGGGAGCGTTCGGACCCCCGCTGCGGTGAACCGATGCCGACCGCTGACGTCGAGGTGGTCGTCTGGGAAGCGGGCCGGTGCCCGGCGCCCCCTGGTGCGTGTCTGCCAGCGGTCTACCAGCTCGCCTTGCGTATGCCGGGGAGTTCGCCGTTCAGCGCCTTCTGACGGAAGGCGATCCGGTCGAGCTCGAACCTCGTGAGGACCCCTCGGGGGCGGCCGCTGGTCCCACCCCGACTGCGCACGCGGGTGCGTGACGCGTCACGTGGCATCCGGTCGAGCTCACGTCGTGCGGCGCTCTTCTGTTCCCAACTCGCCGTCGGGTCCTTGATCGTGGCGAGCAGCTCCTGGCGGCGCGGTGCGTACTTGGCGACCGTGCGCTTGCGCTGCTCGTTCTTCACGACCTTGCTCTTCTTCGCCATCGTCGATCCCTCTTCGTTCATGGGTGGTCACGGGCGCGGTCCGGGCGGCGTCCGATCGTCCCGATCCCGCTGCTCTTGGAGTGCGGCGAGATGGATGCCGAGCCCGAGCTCACTCAGGTGTGTCGCGGTGTCAGCCCCGGCATGCTGCGCCTCGTCGGCGATCGCCTCGATGGTGGTCATGACCGCGTCGAGGAATCCGTCCGGGTCGAGCTCGAGGGCGTGCCGGGCCAGGTCGAGGCCGCGGCGGTACTCGCCATGCACGGCCGCGGTCGCGAAGCCGATGGCCGCGTGGACGACCTCGATGGTCGGATCGGGTTGCACATGAGACGCTCCGTGCGGTCCTCCGTCCAGAGCCGGCCGACCGGAGCGCGGCGTTCCCATGGTCGCCTCGGGTTGTGGCCTTCGGGGCGGCGGGTGCCACGCGGTGCTCCAGGTCGGTCGGTGTCGCCCGGCCATCAGCTACCCCGTGCGTTGTGGATCCGCTGCGTGATCTCTGCCTTCTGGCTGGCGATGTGGGTTCGGGTCCCGTCGTACCTCACCCGTGCTCCTGTCGTGACCAGCGCGTCCCGTGCAGTGCTCGCCGAGGAGCGGGCGCGAGGCCCTCCACGGATATAATTAGGAATTAGGCCGAGAATGTTTACCAGATATGTCTGCCCATCGCGACCCCGAGTCCATCCGGCACCAGGGCACGACGGACCGAGCGGAAGGAAGGCCATGACCCGTGTGCTGCTCGTAGGAGCGGGCCCCGCTGCCCTCTCGGCGGCCGTGCTGCTGCGGTGCCAGGGACTCGGTGACGACCTGACGGTGCTCGACCCCAGTGGACGATGGCTAGCAGCCTGGCACGACCAGTTCCACCGCCAGGACATCCCACACCTGCGCTCACCGGCCGTCCACCACCCGCATCCGGAACCCTTCGCGTTGCTGCGCGCGGAAGGAGCCGAGGGCTTGGTGTCGAGCGGTGGGGCCCGGCTGCCGACGACCGCGCGCTTCGCACGGTTCACCGACGACCTGATCGAGGACTTCGGTCTGGCGGAGGTGGTGGCACCAGCGACCGCCGTGGAGCTGCGTCTCTCGCGTGGTGGGCACGCAACCGTCGCCGACGATGGCGGTCGGCTCCACCGACCTGACCTTGTGGTCCTGGCCACCAACACCAGGCAACCGTCGGTCCCGACTGGGCTGCGCCCTGCCCTTGGGCACGAGCGGCTCTCGCTGTCAGACAGGGTCGATGTCCGACGGGCCGTTCCCGGTCTCCATGTCGTCGTGGTCGGAGGGGGCTTGTCGGCCGTCCATCTGGCACTCGGCGCCGCCAGACGGGGGGCGGTGGTCACCCTGCTGGCCCGCAGGCGCCTGACCGTGCGGCGCTACGACGTCCACCCGACCTGGCTCGGACCGAAGAAGCTGCGGCCGTTCGCTGCAGAGCCGGACCCGCAGCGCCGCAGGACGACGATCGACAACGCGCGCGGCGGCGGCACCGTCCCGCACCGCATCCGCCGCCAGCTCGAGGACTGCGTCGAGGCGGGGCGCCTCGACCTGCGCGAACGGTCCGAGGTGCGCGGCGTGCGCGAAGGCCTCGACGGCCTGGAGCTCACCCTCTCCAACGGCGCCCGACTCACCGCGAACGAGGTCTGGCTCGCGACGGGGGGCCGCCTCGACGTCACCCAGGACCCGCTGTGCGCGGGCCTGCTCGCCCACCGTCCCGTCCCCATCGCCGGCGGTCTGCCGGAGCTTGAGGCTGACCTCGCCTGGCCGGGCACGAACGTGCATCTGAGTGGGTTCGCGACGGCCCTGCGGCTCGGCCCCACCGCGGGCAACCTCATCGGCCACCGACGCGCCGCCCAGCGCATCACCGCTGCGCTGCACGGGCGGGACCCCGAGCGAGCGGACCGCACCACCACAGGTGCGGGCGCCTGCCCGCTCGTTGACCGAACCACCGCTCGGCGTTCTGCGGCAGGCTGACGATGGGCATGGTGTTCCCCGGGGCGGCCCGCTGCCGGCAGCGGTCACGGCCGCTACCAGCAACCGGCCGGGCTTCCGCCGCGGTCTCTGGTAGCCGCCGCGTGCCCCGCTTGCGTGGCGCGGCGTTGAGCCGCGGCTCGACGGCCAGACCACATCGGCATGACGCGTCACGCCTGCGGGAGGACGCATCGTGACCGTTCGGAGGATCGCGGTGACGTTGCCTGAGGGACTGTTCGACATGGTCAAGCGGCCTCGGGAGGACGCGCACCGGTCCCGCTCCGAGGTGTTACAGGTGGCGGTTGGGCGCTGCCTCGGCAAGCAGGTATCCGAGCCGGCCGACGAGGAGCAGGGTCTGTTGGTCGAAGCGCTTGCTGAGGCCGAGCGTCTGCATGATGCCGGCCTGCCCTGGTCGGAGGTCCGGGACGGGTTGCTGGCCGAGTGACCGGCCTCGTGCTGCGGCAGGCCGCAATGGCCGATATCGCCCAAGCCCGCGCCAACGACGACGGTCTGGCGGACGGGCTTGGCGATCGGCTCGACCCGGTGCCAGACGAGCTCTTCGCGTGTCTGGTCGGGTGCCCGCGCAGTGCGACGCTCGTCGCTGGCTACCGGGATCTGCGTCGGGCGGTGGTGCGCGGATTCCCGCACGTCATGTTGTGCCGCCGCGGTCCGGATCGGGTCGAGGTGCTGCGGGTCCTGCACGCCGCCAGGTCCGATGTCGACCGGCCTGCGGGCGAGTTCTTGCGATAGGACCGGTACCTACCCGAGCCGCTCGCGGTACGCGAGAACGTCGCAGCGTCGTACACGCCGATGGGTACCCGCCCGGTGGTGGGGGATCAGACCGGCGTCGAGCCAGGCGACGAGGGTTGGGCGGGACACGTCGAGTAGCGCAGCGGCCTGGCTGGTGGTGAGCGCCTCGTCGTCATCGGGCGCGATGGTCTCGCGTTGCGGGACGATGTCGGCTAGCAGGGCGTCGATCGACGCGGCTGCCGCGGCCGACGAGACGCGCACCTGGAAGGCGCCTGACGGCAACTGACGGATCCCCATGACCTGAGAACGCTCCGGCCGGCTCAGGGGTCGACGGTACGCAGTTCTCCAGCGCGACGGACCGAGTTATCCACAGGGCAGCCGGGTCCCGTGTCCGAGAGAGTTGGCACGGATTTGGACAGACAGCCCTCGAACGGGCTGTAAACGAAAGCGGCCCGAAGTGCCGAATCTGGCCGAGAAACCCGGTCTAACGGCCAGAATCCGTGCTGGTGGTCAGGGGCGGGATCGAACCGCCGACACCACGATTTTCAGTCGTGTGCTCTACCAACTGAGCTACCTGACCCTGACATCACCGAGGTGACGTCACCCGCTGTCGCGGGCGGTGCTGTTCCC
>LFIK01004801.1_pt1 | contig 10907 bp, 7 predicted proteins | sample 643401 | NCBI WGS metagenome assembly LFIK01 (sample SAMN03777447, study PRJNA286221) | soda lake metagenome | biome: soda lake; feature: Kulunda steppe; material: water; isolation source: sample T5-Br brine of Lake Tanatar-5 | place: Russia: Kulunda steppe | collected 2010-07
CCCCCCCCCGCGCGCCCCACCTGGCTTGGGCGCGCCACACAGGTTGCACGCCTTACGCTTGGCCCAGTTCATGTTGCCGCACGAAGGACAGGGCCAGTCCCCCTCCGTGAACAGCCCCGCAGGACCCTGAGGCGCGGCCACCACCTTACGCTTTGCGCCGCCGGCCCCACCGCCAGGAGGCCCCCGTCCTGCTTCTCCATTACCCCCAAAGCCGCCGCCGCCGCCGCCATATGCCTCGCCTCCCCACCCGCCGCCCCCAGCGCTGCCGCCCATGCCCAAAGGCGGGGCATCCATGGCGCCCAAGCTCCCGCCCATCGCAGGCGGTGGGGGCATTGCGCTGTAGTCGTCGCCGAACGCGCCGCCCCCGCCCCCGCCCCCGCCCCCACCGGCTCCTCCCTTGGGCGCCTTGCACTTGTTGCAGCTCATTCGGAACGCAAAGTTAGTGTTGCCGCACCCATTGCACAGCCAGTCCCCATCGCGGCCGCCACCGGGCGGAGCAGGCGCGCTGCCTCCGAAGCCGCCCATGCCGCTGCCGCCACCACCACCCATTCCCCCTGCAGACCATGCAGCAGGAGGGCCATTGTCAGACTTGTGCAGACATGGGTAATGGCTATGGCACAAGTAGGACTTGACAGCTGAGCCCTGTGCAGACATGGGTAATGGCTATAGGACTATGGTACAAATAGGACTTAACAGCTGAGCCTTGCGCAGGCACGGCAGGCATGGCATCTGAGTGTGCGAGGAGGGGGAGGGCCCAAGGTTTTCGGTCATCAAAGGCATGACAAGAGAGGCTTCGTTCGAGACAGCTGCTGGCCTTGAAAGAATATGATAGGGGCTGCCAGTCAAAGAAAGGATCTTGTGCATACGCCAATGGGTTTGTGGGATCCAGCCATGACCAGGAAAGCAGGCTGGCTCACCCTCAGACACAAACACACACACACGTACACACGCGCACGCGCACACACACACATCAAAACAAACCCGGGCAAGCGGAGTGCGCAAGCAGCACCCCCACCTCAACAGGCCCACCTTCTGTCTTGGGACCCCCGCACTTGTTGCATACTGCCCTGAATGCGAAGTTGTTGTTGCCGCAAGGGCACAGCCAGTCCCCAGCGCGGCCGCCCCCTAGCAGGTGACAAGAATATAAAGTACTCTTGAGTATCAAGGAAGAGGCTCAAAGGAGTGCGAGGCAGGACTTGTGCAAGAAGGGGGCGGGGGGGCAAAATGCCCTCACAGCCCCGGCAACGAAGCATGAGTTCATGTTGCATGGCGAAGGAAGCTCCCTCAACTGCTGCAACCCCCTTTCCCCCCCTGTGCTGCACAAACCAGCCATGCATGCCTCTTGCCCGCATGCTGCATGCAGAAGCAGAGTGCCCTCCACCACACGACCCCTTCACAATCCTTGTCCACACCAAATGCCCAAGCCCGTACTTTGCCCGGGAAGCAGTCGGCACACTGCGCACCTGGAGCCTCAGGCGCAGCCCCCCGGCCCCCCCTGCACATACACACACATGGAGGCATGTTCAGGGCGCGGAAGCGCTTGGAAAACCATCATTTGATGAGGCCATCAGCAGAATCCGGCATCCTACCATCACAACCGTTCTGTGGGCATGGAGCATGGAGCATGACACCCACTGCAAGGTGGGCCACCAGGGCCCTACCAAACCATGAGCATGCATCCCAGTGCACGCACAGACCACTCGGCAACTTCTGCGCAGCTTACCCAAAGCCTCCTCCGCGGCCGCCTGCTGCAAGCACAAGGCAAGGCAGGAAGCAGGCATTGTTATAGTTTGGTCAGCTAACAATGGGCTTGGTCAGCTAGCCCAGGCAGGGCTAGCAGAAAATCCTAAACATTGTCCATGGTTGTCTAGGTGCATGGTTATAGCAGCAGCGATTCTTAGTCTCTTGGTGCACATGCAAACATATGAAGCAACACGAGGCACTAGGCACAGTTTGTGCAGGGACAGGATAAAGGCCATGGCACATGTCCTGTGCCCATTGATCGGCCCAGATCTCACACCAAAATATGTCCTAGAGGCAGGCACAGTTTAATTGAGAGAAATTTAACTCTAGAAGGAACAACAGTCCACCTTCCCCCGGCTACATGTAACTTACAACCACGCAGCATGTACACACACCTGCGCCTCCCCCTCCGCCCCTTCCTCCGCCTTTTGTCTCCGCCAGGCTGACTTGTAGAACAGAGCCTACAATTTATTTGATAAATTGGCGGTCATGGATTGACATACCATGGCTCGTTAGGCCCTAAAGGAGATCAGTGGCCACGTTGCCGCGAAGGCTGGGGTGCGCACAGCTTACCATTCATGGCAGCTGCAACATAACTCAAACACTGCCAAACAATTTAAGGACTTAGCATGCTCCAGGGCGGGGCCAGAAAATCAGCTTGATGACTCAAGGCCGGTGGCAAGCTTTATTGTAAAGCAGACAAAGAGTCAATATTGACAAAGAAAGTTCGGGACCCGCACTGGTGTCTTTGCCTAAGCTTTCAGCACGCAACATGACAAAAACCAATGGATTTGGCTAATGTGAAATAGTTCTAGATATGGAAAACAGGTGACCGTCTGATTCAAGAACGTAAGGGGAAGAGACTCATGCCAATGCAAGTGCGGAACACAGCCTCAGCCTTGATGGCCTGGACGAACATACACCAAACTGCTCTTCACACCTTTGAACTCTTTCCCATTGAACCACGTCACTGCGGATGCAGCGGAAAAAGGATCCTCGTAGCTCACAGTCCCATCTCCTTTCAGGTCGCCGTTCTCCTTGTCTCGGTATAGCCAGATCTTAGGCCTCTTCGTCTTCTTGTCCTGCTTCAACACGCCAATGCTTCCAAAGTGCTCGGCAACATCCGCCTCAGTTGTGTCCGGTGGCAGTCCTTGCACACTGCAGGATGTAGGAATGGGCCACACAGGCGTGCGTATGCATGTGTGCGAATGATGCACTTTCACTAGGCGCGCACATGCGCGAGCGCACGCAGGAGTGTATGCACAATGAACACCTGTGTGAGCATGTTTGCGGCAGGCAGTAACTGAGTGCTGGGAATAATTCTTTTTTCAGGTGCCTCAAAGGCAAGCCGCAAACCTTGCTCCTGCAGCCGGCTCCTACAGCATGGCGCCATGCTTGCAGATGACATACTCAAGAATGCGCACCAGGATTTGCTCACCCCGCAAATTCAAGCCAACATGATACGTACATGTAAAGAAGTTAACACTCCTACACAACAGTTCCCCACACCGTAGTCAAATGCAGGCACACCTGCCAGCACGTCACACATCAATCATGCACCACTCTCAAAACAGAGTGTTCATGCATGCACCTACTAGCACATATCAGTATCTGGGAGATCAAAAGACAAGGTCTCCGCATTGTAGGCCATGTTGATAGAGCGATGCCTCACACAGCGGGATCTGCAGGCCGCAGACCGTGTATTGAATTGAATGCTCATGAGGTGTGACTGAGCAGTTGGGTGTGCACTCCCGCATGTTCATAACGGTGAGTCCAAGGAGAATGGCGCGAGCTAAATTTGACCGCCTGAGTAAAGTAGTGATACAGCAGGTTACACAGGTCGCATGAAGAAGCGGTCCTTAAAGGTGCCAGTTGTGCCATGCTGTGCATATGCTGAGCATGTCCGCATGACAAGGACGGCATGCAACCAGACACATGGAAGATGGTCGTCAGCTTTGTCACCTGCAAGGTTGTCTGGATTTGGCTTGGAATGGACTTGGATCCCTCGTGCCTCAAAAAATTAACATGGCGGTGGCATTGGTTTTAATTTTGTTTGCTACTGACCTGAGAAATGGCCATATTATCAATTTCCTTCAAACGCGTCAAGGTCACAGCAAGCCCACGAAAAGACGATGGTATAGCACCATACTGACCTCGCTGCATCGCTAGTGAGGCAAATGTCCTCCTCAGACAGGACATGCATGTTTCCACTGTATATGTTACATGTTTGTGGACGTCTTTGAAACTGCAGAGAGAGAGTACTAGTAGGATAACAAGGGGTTCTGCTAGATTTTTATGAGGAGTTGCTTAGCTTCAACTGACGGACGGGGATTTAGTATGTACGTTCCTGCTGGACAAGCTCAAGGGCAGCTTCCCTAAGCAGAACTAAAAGCCAGGCAGCACTTGTTGCAGCCTCTCAACCTGATGAATTGAACCAAACATCCAGCGCTGCTTGCAAGATCGTGATGATTGTCCCTGTTGCGACATTCAGTCTCAGATTATCATCAAGACCCCAGAACCTGAAGACCCCAAGACTGTGAATTTGGAGATAACACCATTTTTACTGACATTGGGTGAAGCCCAGATGGCTCAACAAAGTCTGGTCTTGCCAGCACACGTAGCTGGCTGCAGCAGGACTTCACCGCAATGGCTCTTGCCAAACCTTCTAGCAGGTGAACTTCTATCGTGTTCTTGACCAGATGCTATTTGTATACTGCCAGCGGGAAAGCAGGATAGCCGACAAAATAGCATTCAGGCTTTACACCCTTTACCTGTGCCATGATGTACACCTCAAAGTCAAATATTGTGATGACACAAAACCAGAGCAACAACTCGCATGAGCAACAGAACAGCATATTGTATTGAACACGCCCTTGCATAGCTATGTCTGAAAGTGAGCCTACATACTATCCTGATTGGATTGATGGGGACCATCTATGAACAGTACTTAGCTACCCTTGCGTAAGCTTGGTCATGGTATGGTGTCAAAAAAGTCACACCAAAACGAAAAGTAAAGAAAAGAAAAAGAAAGACTACGTAGGCAGTGAAAGCACTCCCTACATCAATTAAGGAAAAGGAGACATTGGCCCGAAGAGCCGTGAGTCTCCTCCACCAGGGAGAAGGAAGGCCTTCCTATAGGCTAGCTAGGACTAGTGAGGATCTGGAGGGTGACAAGCCGCCCCCTGCTCCAGACCGAGACCTAAAGGGCAGTCTTATGGGTTTTTGTGTTTCAAGGCCGAGCTGTTTAAGGTGATTCAAAGTGTGTGAGGTATGAATAGAGCCTCCCATACCAAGAAGAATGGTGTGAAGGATAACTTTCTTTGCCTTCAAGCGCTTACAAAGGACCTCATGTTGTTTTTTAGAGGCCTCTAATTGGTGCCCAGGCCGTGTATCTTCACAGTATTTAACCTGAACGAGGTGAATATCCCCTCATTTTGATCTCAGGTTTTGGGACTCTGCGGACATCTCTGCTGAGTTGTCTTGGGTGTGACACCTGGTGCAAATGAGGAGTAGTTGGCGATTTGGGTTTTTAGTACGTAAGGGGGTGACGAAATTGGCATCAGGGCCACTAGAGGTGAGTCTATCTCTAGCAGATAATCGAGCACCAAAAAGCCAGCTGGGTATAGTCCTGTTATTAGCATGCTAAGGAATTTGAAGGTTTTGTTGGGCCAAACGGGTGTGACACCTGGTGCAAATGAGGAGTGGTTGGCGATTTGGGTTTTTAGTGCGTAAGGGGGTGACGAAATTGGCATCAGGGCCACTAGAGGTGAGTCTATCTCTAGCGACAAACGAGCACCAAAAAGCCAGCTGGGTATAGTCCTGTTATTAGCATGCTAAGGAATTTGAAGGTTTTGTTGGGCCAAGCGGGTAGTGCTGCCAGGATCCAAATGGACCAAACAACCTGCCAGAGCCTTTGCTGATGGCTTTCATGATGAGCCTGCAGGCAACATTATGGTGTTCAGTGATCATACCCTAGATAATTGTATGTCGGCACCCCGAGAGAATATGGAGAGCATTATCTGCTTGCTGACAGAGTGGACGCTGAAGGCTGGTGGACATTTTAAAGAGAACAGCATGTTTCCGATTAACAAGGGTGCCTGTGCGGTAGTGGAAGATATTGCGCTTCATTTGGAAAGTTTGGACATGCTCCAAAACGCGTTGCTAACACCTTTGTGGACGTGTGGAAGTAGACTCTAGTTATAAGTGTAGTACCCTGTTTTTGAGTTGGTACAACCCAATTTTGGTTCGAGTGCATGTGGGATTCTAGTGTGGCTTGGAGATTTGGAAGATATGTCAATCTAGGGCCGTGTTGGGGAGCTTCTTTGCCAGGTTCTTGTTGATTTACTTATTCAACAGCTAACCAAGTAATATCAAAGAAGGGATTGCCACCATGGCCTGCAGTGCGGATGGTTGTTTGAGCTGGGAGGCTGTTTCCATGGCATGCTTGGTATTTTGCAAGGGAATCTGCACATTCATTTCCATCGATTCCGGCATGAGATTTTACGCTATAAAGAAAGATGTGGAATTGAGAGTTTCGGACAGTAAAAGAAAGAATTTTGAGGAGGTCTCCTTTGACGGTGCTTCTCTGGGTGCAACAATTGTTTTCTTATTTGATGGAGTGAGGTAAGGCTGTCTGTGGCAATATGGATGTAATCATGAGTGTAAGCAGCAGCTTTAGCTGCCAGTTCTGCTTCCCCCATGGTGTTGGTTATACCAGCACCATTTGGTTCAACCATGTTAGAGTTGCCCGAGATGGGGTGGTAGACCCCTGCCCCAATTATCGATTTGGATATGGCAGGTAACATCCATGTAGGTCCAGGATTTCCAGTCAGAAATTTTAAGTGTGAGTCCCAGTATGGAATGATGGGAAAGGGGGGCCACTTCAGCCAAAGCAGGTCTGTGGAAGCACCAGGTAGTTTGCATTTTGTCTGAGTGAAGTTTCTCGAATTTCTTGAGACCAAGCGCTGTCTCAGCGTTCCTAGCATCGCATTTGGGGTGGCTAGCAATGTTGTTGAGGTGCCAATTCACTTCAGGGATGTCGCAAGCAAGGTTTTGCAGCCAAGTGGGATTGTGCCTATCAAGGTGAAGCCGTGCAGCTATATTCCAGACTGCTATGATGGAGATTCCAAGAGACCTGGCCCAGGGGGTAAGGGAGTCTCTTGCCTAATCCAGGATTGAGGTGAAGCATAGGGAATCTAATAAGCTGTGATTGCTCCAAGTTTATAACACAAGTGGGGATGGGCTGTCAGGAGACTTGAGTGAGGGTTCGTGATCATGGATCCATTCCAAGATGGTACAAACATGAAAGTGGCAGTTTCCTCAGCACTGAGGATGGCTGAGTAGATGGCGTGCCTAAGGCTGAGAGTCATGGTCTGTTTGTTATAGATGGGATGGCACACTGACAAACCAGTGAATTGGAAAGAGGGGGAGTTGAATTGCGCACCAAAAAGTGCATCTCGTGAGTCTGCACTCCAATAATGGGAGTAGCTAGGATTGAAGTCTAGCAGGGAGGCCAACTTTTCCTGAGTAACCAGGGCCCAATAATTTGAGGGCAGTATGTACATGGTTTGCTTAAGCTCGCGAGTAAGAATCCTTGATCTTTTTGCTGTGGTAATTCCTTTCTAGCTTTGCTTTCCTAGTAAGCATCCCTAGAAGTTCAGATGCAAAGCTTTGGTGTTCTATTGTCATGGAGACCTTTAAGCTTGGCTGTGTGGAGAGCTGTATGAAGGATGTTGAGGCGCTCTGGTGCCATCCTGCCTTGGCATTTTCTTCTGTGCTGTAGATACAATGCTACTCTTAATGACTGAATTTCTGGGAGAATAAGAGATGGAAGGTTTGTGTTGAGGTAGGGCTGCTCAATGGTGGGTTTAGGCTTGTACATAACGAGGTCTATGTTACGGTAACAGCTTCCTGTGGATTGTATGTCTACGTGTGGGTTTGCAGGGTGGACATCAAAATTGACTGTATTCCGTACATCAGTGTCAATTTTTTGACCCAGGTGTTGGCCTTATTGGAGGTGGTAAAGCCTTTTCTTTCCAGGCTGTCTAAGGTTTTGTCTGCTGTGAGCAGAAAGAGGTCAGGCTCATCAACCCGTGTCTCAAAATCCTGGATACACTCAACTCTGTATAGCAGCCAGTGTTCTTGAGGATGCAGGCCTCAACACACATTCGATGCATGCAAGAAGATTGGATTTGCAGAATGAGCACATGGTTCGTTTTAGAACCATCCTGACCCCACTTACAATCCTCTTTTTAGTCTAAAGGGGGGTATTGCCTGGTGCTCGCACCAGATCTTAACTTCTTCCAATAATGCATAAGATTATTACTGAATCCTTTTCATACTTATTTGTGCCACAGCAATGTGCTTGAGCTGCACAATTGTTGATCTTTATCATCTCTTCACCCTCAGTGTGCACACAGCGCAGTACCTCCGATTTCTGCAGTGGTCTGTTTTGCCGGAGTGTGGTCAGGATTCTTTAAGTTCAATTGGTTCCATAAGGCTGCATGAACTCGAACTCTGAGTTAAAGTTCATTAATGCCATTGCTTATTTTAAACAAGGGGCCCAAGGGGCCTCCCATAGGGGCCGTAGTAGAGAAAGGAGGCTCAAAACAACTTGTTTAGAAAGCAAGATGCCTTGGCGATGGTGTCGTGTCGACGGCGAGAGGCATCTCAAGGTCTAAATCTCAACAGACCTGCTAGGCATGCAAAGCCTTTGAAGGTCACCAAAAGACAGCTTGTTGTTTTGCTTGAAGCAAAGCCCGTAAGGACTAGCGCAAGGAGCACAATAAGGTCTTGCCAGAGGAGGCTCAGGAGGTAAGTTCTCCACCTAGGATATGCCCCATGGAGGAGCTAGAGCTAGGCCTCTGGTAGGCAATGAAATCTAAAAGCCCCCTCTGCGGGTGCTCTCTGATGCAACTTTCTAATCCTACCATCCCCTCACCCTCCACTAAACTCCTAGCTCGCCGCATGGCTCCTTGGGCACACAGGCAGACTACCCATCAAAAACTAGGGTGCAAGCTAGTGCAAGGAGGAACCAAAGATGAAGGGGCAAGAGAGCCACACCTTCTGGAAAGTTGGCCTTGAGGACACCCACTACTCCTTGGGCAAAGGGGTAGCACCAGAAGACATGGTCTCTGATCTGCATGGCCCGGATGTCTGCACCAGCTGCCTGTGAGGGCTGCCACCCACAGGCACAGTTCGCCCCCCAAGCCCACGCCCACCCACGCCTGCCTGCTCCAGGGACATTATGCAACAACTAAAACAAGAGACGCCACCAGTTCTCTTTCCACCTCTTCCTCCTGTGGTGCCTCCACATCTGCTTTATCCTATGGGAAGGGCTTGGACAAGCTCTGTGGCCCTACGGGTGGGGTCAGGGACCAGGAGGTCCTCTGCCCCCGGCAAAAGGGCTCTCTCAGCACAGATGTGCCAAGCAGCATGCCTGGCCGCCCTGATAGCTTCCAGCTGGAGGTATGTGGCATTTCGCACAGTGAAGAAGGAGGAGGCAAGGCTGAGGTGCCTCTGGGTTGCATGCCAGGCCGAGGGGGGTAAAGGAGGCTGCTTGCTGTTAATTCCATGTTTGTATAATGGCCAGGAGAGTGATCCTTGCAGTATCAGTTATAGAAATTCATATAATTTGACACTTAAGCATGCAAAAGAGCTGCCAAGGTTTGCAGAATGGTAACAACGACATACACAGTGGGGCAATCCGAAGCCAGTGCCACTTCAGTGACAATTGCTCCCAGTGTGTGCAGACAATAGCAATGGAACCCCAGCACCTTAAATTCTTTAGCAGTCAAAATGCCATGAATTCAAGGCACTCCAAGTCAACATGTCCCCTTTTCCTTAACTGTTGCAGAGAGCGTTTTGCTATCCATCATGGATACATGATGTAGTTTCTCTCTGTTTCTCGTTTACCAGGTTACTCAAAATCAATTTGGAACGCTGGCTTGTGCAATGCTACTGACCTACAGAATGAAGATGAGCAGCATATCCTTTTCCACTGAACCCATCCAAACGTGGTCTCTCTCTACAGGACTTATGTGTATGTTTTAACATTCAGGTTTCGACAATGTATCTGCTTTTCTGAGCCAGAGCAACAAAAAGCTTTTATTTCTTCTTCATGCTCTCAATTTCTATGAGCAAGCTAGCAGTTGCACTTCTTGACTGAAGGCTTTTTTTCTTGTTAACCCCTTAAAGCACTTCCAGCCTAAATCAAGAACGTTCTACAGCTCAGCTAGCCAGACTGGGCACAGATGGGGCAACACACAGGATAAACTGAGGCACAGCGTCCACTCAGAGCACTCATGTGCAGTTCTGACCACAAGCTTGTAGTCAAAATTGCAATGTCTACAGAAAGAAAAACTACGCAAGCAGCAAAAAGCTCCTCACATAAATGTCTACACTTTACCCTCACTGTGCCGTGGCAATTCTTCTGCTGCGTTGCCTGAAGGTGACTGATCCATGAGGGCAGTCTTGTCTTCTCTTAAAAGATTGAGCTCACTCTTCTACTAGAAGAAGGTTTGATGTGCGGCAATTTGAAGAGTGTGCACCGCAGACACAGAGTTTGAGTTGGAGTTGCTGCCCTACATAGTTAGGATGTCTTTTGTGAGCAGTCTGAGGGCTATTCGAATTGCTGGGGAGCAAAGTTGAGTCATATTAAACTCACGCTGTTTTTTTATGGCTGGTGTTCACCAGCAACCTGATCAGTCAGACTACCTGGCTGAAGGTCAAACTTAAACTTGTAAACTTTTAACTCGCGCTGTGCCCCAGAAATGCTCGCCTGCTGTGTGGGCTGCACTGCAACAGGTACAGGGCCTGCTGTGTGGGCTACACTGCAACAGGTACAGGGCTGGACTGACTGAATGCATACATTAACTTCAAGGGTAGACATACAATTTTCCTCTATTGTTTACCTTCTCTTAGGCTGTCCAGCGGTCAACATGTCATGCTGATCTGGTTGGGAGACTTATCCCATGTAAATTTGTTCTAGAACAGTCATTCAAAGAAACAGAGGCTTGAAGACCCACCTGCTCTCACCAAAGAAAAGAAAAGAAAAGAAAAGACTACGCTAACAAGGTATCCCCTGTTTGCGTGAATTAAGGAAGAAGTTTACATCTGGTGCAAGCACCAGGTAGACTTCCACCATCAAACGAGGAAGAAGGTCA